>VFQR01001723.1_pt1 | contig 15573 bp, 13 predicted proteins | sample 3512321 | NCBI WGS metagenome assembly VFQR01 (sample SAMN10412374, study PRJNA504923) | tailings metagenome | isolation source: Relicate 3 Philex TSF1 revegetated site | place: Philippines: Tuba, Benguet | collected 2017-08-29
TCGTCACCATCGAGGATCTGCTCGAGGCCGTGGTCGGCGAGATCGAGGACGAGCATGACGACGACGTCGCGCTGGTCCGCAAGGTCAATTCCAACGTCTTCGTCGCCTCGGCCCGGGCCGAGCTCGAAGAAGTGTGCGAGGTCATCGGGCCCGAATTCGATCCCGGCGCGCACGCCGACGAGGTCGATACGCTGGGCGGGCTGGTGTTCGAACTCGCCGGTCATGTGCCGGTCAAGGGCGAGGTGGTCGGCGGCATCAAGGGCTTCGAGTTCGAGGTGCTGCAGGCCGACAGCCGGCAGGTGAAGCGCGTCAAGATCAAGCGCATCAAGCAGCGCGCGCCGCGGCCGCCCAAGCCGCCGAAGGCGGCCGGCAGCGCGGCAGGCGACGCGCCTCAGGAACTCGCCGCGCCCCCCGAACTCGTGGCACTGCCTCCGCCGGCCGACAAGTCCGGCGACGGCAAGCCGCAGCGCGTCGACTGAGCCCCGGGGCGCGGCGCGCCGCCGGCTTGACCGGCGGGCGGCAGGCAGGAAGTCTGCGGCATGCTCCCTGATTCGAACGCCCGATGAGCTGGCTCGCCAATTTCGTGCTGCTGAGCCATGGCTGGCAGCGGCTGGCGGTGCTGTGCGCCGCCGGCGCCGTGGCGGGCCTCGCGGTGCCGCCGCTGTTCTTTCTCCCCGCCCTGTTCGTCGCCCTGCCGATCTGGATCTGGGCGCTCGACGGCGCCGAGCGCCGCCCGGGACTGAGGCGGCTGTTCGGCCCGGCCTTCGCCATCGGGGTCGCCTTCGGCGTCGGCTATTTCACGGTGGCGCTGCACTGGCTCGGAGCGGCGTTCTTGCAGCAGGGTGGCCTGTTCATCGCGTTGATGCCCTTCGCCATCGTCGCGCTCGCCACGCTGCTGGCGCTGTTCTGGGGGTTGGGCAGCGCGCTCGCGCATCTCTTCTGGTCGCATGGCGCCTGGCGGCTCGCGAGTTTTGCCGGCTGGGTGGCGCTCGCCGAATGGGCGCGGGGCACCCTGTTCTCGGGTTTCCCGTTCGACCTTCTGGGCTACGCTCTCACCGCCAATGACGAGATGATTCAGCTCGCCTCGGTCACCGGCGTCTATGGCCTCACGGTTCTGGTGCTCGTTCTCGCCACCACCCCGGCGCTGCTCTGGCCGGCCGACGAGCGCCCGCTGCTCACGCGGCTTCTCCCCTTCTTCGTCGCAATCGGGGTCGTCGCGGCGCAGTTCGGCTACGGGCTCTATCGGCTCGACGCCAATCCCGCCCTGCCCCGCGACGACATGCGGGCGCGCCTCGTGCAGCCGATGATCCTCGCCCATGCCGATTGGGACGTGCTGCCCCCCGAGCAGGTGCTGGACCGGCTGGTCAGCCTCTCGGAAACCCGCCTCACGCCCGACGATCCGGGGCTCGCCGGCATTTCGCTGCTGATCTGGCCGGAATCGGTGTTCCCGTTCTTTCTTTCCGACTACCCCGACGCGCTGGCCCGCATCGCGCGCATGCTGCCCGACGAGACGCTGCTCCTCACCGGCGCCCCGCGCGAGCCGATCGGCGACGATGGCCTGCCGATCCCCGACAATCCCGGCTACAACTCCATCCTCGCCCTCGATGCGCGGGGCGAGCTGGTCGCGAGCTACGACAAGTCGCATCTGGTGCCGTTCGGCGAGTATCTGCCCTTTGCCGAATTCTGGCGGCTGTTCGGCATCACGCAATTCGTGCCCGGCACCAATGGCTGGGCGCCGGGCGATGGCCGCCGCCTGATGACGCCGGCCGGCGCGCCGCCCTTCCTCGCCCTCGTCTGCTACGAGGTGGTGTTTCCCGGCGACATCGGCGATCCGGAGGGGGCCGAGTTCATCGTCAACGTCACCAACGACGCCTGGTTCGACGGCTCGATCGGGCCGGCACAGCACGCGCATCACGCCCGGCTGCGGGCCGTCGAGGCCGGCCTGCCGCTGCTGCGCGTCGCCAATAGCGGCATCACCTTCGCCACCGACCCGCTCGGCCGCATCACCGGCCAGCTGGCGCCGGAGCAGATGGCGGTGCTCGATGTCGTGCCGGCGCAAAAGCTCGCCGAGGGAACGCTGTTCAACCGCTTCGGGCTGCTCTGGTTCTTCGGGCCGGTGCTGCTGCTCGTCCTGGCCGGCTTCATTGCCAGCCGCCGCCCGGCGCGCCCTGCATGAATATTCCACGATAGGCGTGAACGGGATATAAAGCTTTCTTTATATAAGGCTTGACCGTAGGCAAGGCCGGTGGCACTAAACCGGCCATCCCTGCGCATTTGTGCAGTTTGGGGCAATTTTGAGGGGTTTCGCCGTGGCGCGGTCTTCCTATCTCTTCACGTCGGAATCGGTTTCCGAGGGTCATCCGGATAAAGTCTGCGACCGGATTTCCGACGAGATCGTCGATCTGGTGTTCCGCGAAGCGAAGAAAACCGGCATGGACCCCGCCCAGGTGCGCGTCGCCTGCGAAACGCTCGCGACCACCAATCGCGTGGTCATCGCCGGCGAAGTGCGCGTACCCGATACGCTGCTGAAGCGCGGCAAGGACGGTGCGATCCTCCGCGACGCTGCCGGCAATCCGGTGATCAACCCGGCCAAGTTCAAGTCCACCGCGCGCAAGGCGATCCGCGCCATCGGCTACGAGCAGACCGGATTCAACTGGAAGACCGTGCGCATCGACGTGCTGCTGCATGGCCAGTCCGCCGACATCGCCCAGGGCGTCGACGAGAGCGGCACCAAGGATGTCGGTGCCGGCGACCAGGGCATCATGTTCGGCTATGCCAGCCGCGAGACGCCCGAACTGCTGCCCGCGCCGATTTACTACGCCCACAAGATCCTCGAGACCCTCACCATCGCCCGCAAGGCTGGCGAGGGCGACGCCATCCGCCTCGGCCCCGATGCCAAGAGCCAGGTGACGGTACGCTACGAGAACGGGCGGCCGGTCGGCGTGACGCAGATCGTGCTCTCGACCCAGCATGTCGATCCCGAACTCAGCTCCGCCGATGTGCGCCGCATCGTCGAGCCCTATGTGCGTGACGCGCTGCCCGAGGGCTGGATCGGTCCCGACACCGTCTGGCACGTCAACCCGACCGGCAAGTTCGTCGTCGGCGGCCCCGACGGCGATGCCGGCCTCACCGGCCGCAAGATCATCGTCGACACCTATGGCGGGGCGGCCCCGCATGGCGGCGGCGCCTTCTCCGGCAAGGACCCGACCAAGGTCGACCGTTCCGCCGCCTATGCCGCGCGCTACCTCGCCAAGAACGTCGTCGCCGCCAACCTCGCCGAGCGCGCCACCATCCAGCTCAGCTACGCCATCGGGGTCGCGCAGCCGCTGTCGATCTATGTCGACCTGCACGGCACCGGCAAGGTGGAGGAGGCCCGGCTGGAAGCGGTGCTGGGCCAGATCTTCGACCTCTCCCCGCGCGGCATCCGCACCCGGCTCGATCTCAACAAGCCGATCTACGCCAAGACCTCGGCCTATGGTCATTTCGGCCGCAAGCCCGGCCGCGACGGCTCGTTCTCGTGGGAAAAGACCGATCTGGTGCCCACGCTCAAGGCAGCGCTGAAGGGGGCGTGAGGCTGGTTGCGACGGAACTGGGCCGCACTTGTCGGCGGCGCATGGGCAAGCTACGGGGGGATGCGCCTCGCCCGCGGAGAGTAGTTTGACCACCGACAAACCCCATCATCCCCTCAACGCCGCCGGCGAGCCGCGCGCCTTTTTCGGCCGCCGCTCCGGCAAGCGCCTGCACAAGGGGCAGGACCGGCTGTTCAAGGAACTGCTGCCGGCGCTCGCAATCCCAGGCGGCGAGGCGCCGCTCGACCCTGCGACCCTGTTTCCCGATGCCACCGACATCGTCATCGAGATCGGCTATGGCGGCGGCGAGCATCTCGCGCGACAGGCGCGTCAGAACCCCGCGACCGGCTTCATCGGCTGCGAAGTTTTCTCGGGTGGCATAGCCAAGCTGCTCGAAAAGCTCGACGAGGAGGGCCTCCGCAATGTCCGGCTCTATACCGACGACGCCCTGAAGCTCTTGCGCCGGCTGCCGGACGCCGCGCTGGCCGGCGCCTATCTGCTCTACCCCGACCCCTGGCCGAAGACGCGCCACCACAAGCGCCGCTTCGTGTCGCAGTTGACGCTCGCCGAACTCGGACGCGTGCTGCGCCCGGGCGCCCCGTTCCATTTTGCCACCGATATCGAGGATTACGCCAACTGGACGCTGGCGCATGTGCTGCGGGCTCCGGCCTTCGAGATGCCGCTGCTTGCGCCCGGCGCCTGGCATCAGCCCTTTGCGGGCTGGGAGCCCACCCGTTACGAGATCAAGGCCCGCAGCGAAGGCCGGATGACGAGTTTCTATTTCGCCTTTCCCCGCCGCTGATCGACCGCGCGCCTCCGCCGCGAACCTTACCGCGAATTCATTCACCTTGTCGGCAACGTCACTTGAAATGCCGGGCGGGGCTCTAGAAAAAGCAGCAGCGGCCGCCGATATGCCGTCAGGGGCCGGCTTGCTACAGCGCCCGCCCCACGCGTCGCCGGGCGGGCGGCTTTCCGGAGAGCGTCACATGGCATTGAGCCGCAAGTCCATTGATCCGCATGTCGTCGAAGAATTGCTGCAGGCGCGCAAGAGCAAGTGGACACTGGCGGTCGTGCTGCATCTGCGCACCGACACCATGCGGTTTTCGGAGTTGCAGCGCGACATCGGCATCATCTCGCAGAAGGCGCTGACCGCGACGCTCAGGGCGCTCGAGCGGGACGGATTCGTGACACGGACCAGCTATCCGACCATTCCGCCCCGGGTGGAATACGCGCTCACCGATCTCGGCCGGGAAGCGTTGAAGGCCTTTGAAGCCTTCGAGATGTTCGCGACGCGGCACTGGCATCGCGTGTTGGAAGCCCGCGAGATGTTCGACAATCGCGACGACGCACTCGATCTGCCTGGTCTCAGCGAGCGGAGCCGCTGAGGCGGGCGCCGGCAGCCCGCCAGGCGGTAGCGGATCGGCCGGAAGCCGGCCGATCCGGTTGACAGCTCAGTCGAAGAAGGTGTCGACGAGCAGCGACTGCGGGGGGTTCTGCTGCGGCACGCCACGGTCGCTCACCGAACGCTCGGTCAGCACCCGGGTCTGGCCGTGGCTGGACACCACCGGGTTCAGCGTATCCTCGTAGAAGTACTGGAACACCTGGCTGCCATCGGCAGTCTGCACCACCGCGCGGATGCGGTTGTCGCCATTCTCATAGACCTCGAGTGCCACGACGCCACGGTCGCGCAGCCCGGCAATCAGATGGTCTTTGTCGAAGTCCGAGAGGCTCTCGGCAAAGGCGGGAGCAGCGGCGCCGGCGACGACGATGGCAGCGAGGGTGTAAGCAGCGATCTTCATTTTCGATATCCTTTCGTTGTTGGACAACAGGGAAATCGGGCGTCCGCCGCTGCGGCGCAAGACGCAGATTCCACCCACCCTGGGCTTGAAATAGCTGAGTTAATGCAGAGGGTTACGTCGGAGCGCGCTGCCGTCGCAGACGAAACCCGCCGTCGCGCACGCGCCTTGGTTGCCCAAAGGATACCGTAGGCGGCGCGGGCGTTTCGGACCGGTTCCGGCCTATCCGGCAAGCCCCGGAAGGGCACGTCCGCGGCGTCCCGCCCCCCTCCCGACCGACCGCGTCCGGGACCTCGGGTAACGACCATTAAACTTCGGCAATGTGCCTGCTGTCCCTTTGGGGCACCCGCACCGGCGTTTCAGTCGTCACCGTTCCCCTTGAGGGAATCTAGTGGCGTATGGCACCGGCGCCGGCTGTGGTCGCCTTCTCCCCTTGAGGGACTTCGAGCCGGTCGCGCAGCGATCACTCGCTCCGGTGGAGCGAGTGAAGGTGAAGAAGGTGCCCGAAGGGCGGATGAGGGGTGGTTCGGCAAGCACACAGAGCCCGTCGCTCCGCTCCGACCGGCACAGTCCATGCGGATTGTGCGCCCCCTCACGCGCGCCGCTCGGCCGCCCCGGTTCAGCCGGCCTCGGCGAGCGCGCCGCAGAAGACCTCGAAGCCATCGGCCCGCGCGACGCCCACAAGGCCGATGCCCGCCTGCTCGGCAAGCCGGACCGCGAGGCCCGTCGGGGCAGACACCGCAATCAGCAATGGCGCCCCCAGCGCCGCCGTCTTCTGCACCAGTTCGATCGAGACCCGGCTGGTGAGCAGGACCGCGCACTCCGCCACCGGCAGCTGCATCTGCGCTGCGCGCCCGGCGAGCTTGTCGAGCGCGTTGTGCCGGCCGACATCCTCGCAGATGGCGAGGAGGCCCGCCTCGGGGTGCCACAGGCCCGCCGCGTGCACGGCATGGGTCACCGCATTCAGCGTCTGCGCCGGCCTGAGGCTCGCCATCGCGGCGAGGATCTGTGTTTCGCTCAGCCGCAGGCGGCCCTTCACCGGCACGATGTCGCGCAGCGCCGCCTCCAGGCTTTCGATGCCGCAGAGGCCGCAGCCCGTTGGTCCCGCCTGCTGCCGACGCCGCGCCGCCAGCGCCCGCGCCTTCTCCTCCCCCACCCACATGCGGAGTTCGAGCCCGAGCGCGTGGTCGACGACCTCGATGCGCTCCACTTCGCGCGGGTGCGCGATCACGCCCTCGGTCAGCAGGAAGCCGATGCCGAAGGCCTCGAGGTCGGCCGGCGTCGCCATCAGCACTGCGAGGGTCGAGCCGTTGACCACCATCGCGACCGCCGTCTCCTCTGCCAGCTGCCGGGCCGGCCGACCACGACCATAGGCGACGGGCGCCGCTGCCGCGAAGGTCGGAAAGCTCATCGGAGGATCCTCACCGGCACCGATTTGGCGGCCGGCACCATGCTCTCCTCGGCATGCTGATAGACCGGCAGCAGCACGTTGCATTCCGGATAGTAGCCGGCGCAGCTGCCGGCCGGGATGTTGTAGGCCACCGCCCGCAGCCCCTCGAGCACCCGCTCCACCCCATCCGTCGCGACGGTGCCGAGCTTGACCGCACTGCCCTCGGCGATGCCGAAGCGCCGCATGTCGTCCTTGTTGAGCAGCAGCACGTTGCGCGTGCCATGGATGCCGCGGAAGCGGTCGTCATAGCCATAGACGGTGGTGTTGAACTGGTCGTTGCTGCGCAGCGTCACGAGCCGCAGCACATCGGCGTCGGTGCCGTCGTCGAAGCTGGCGTTCAGGGCGGAGGGCAGGATGAAGTTCGCCTTCCCCGTCTCCGTGTTCCATTTGCGCTCGCTCGCGGCGATCGGGCGGCGAAAACCCTCGGGCTTTTCAATGCGGCGATTGAAGTCGGCGAACTGGTCGGGATAGGTCGCCTCGATCGCGTCGCGCACCTTGGCATAGTCGCCCACCCAGGCGTCCCACGGCACGCGCGGATTGGGCGGCAGCGTCGCCTTGGCGATCTCGGCGACGATATAGGGCTCCGAGCGCAGGTCCGGGCTCGCCGGCTCGGAGAGGGCGCGGGAGCGATGGATGACGGCGGTGCTGTCTTCCATGGTGACGGTCTGCTCGCCACTCGCCTGGCGATCCTTCTCGATCCGCCCCAGGCATGGCAGCAGGTAGCTCACCCGGCCATTGAACAGATGATTGCGGTTGAGCTTGGTTGCGATCTGGACGGTGAGCCGCAGCCGCGGCCAGGCGGCTTCCATCGGCCCATGATCGGGCGCAGCGCGGAGGAAATTGCCGCCCAGCCCGACAAAGGCCTCGATGCGGCCCGCGATCACCGCCGCGCAGGTGTCGATGGTCGTGAGGCCCTTTTCGCGCGGCGCTTTAAAGCCATAGAGCGCCTCGAGCCTGTCAAGCGGGACCAGTTCGGGCTTGTCGGCAATGCCGACCGTCCGCTGGCCCTGCACGTTGGAGTGCCCCCGCACCGGGCAGATTCCCGCGCCGGGCCGGCCGATATTGCCCTTGAGCAGCAGCAGATTGACCAGCATCTGCACGGCCTCGACGCCGAGCTTGTGCTGTGTGATGCCCATGCCATAGACCACAATTGAGGCGGGTGCCGCCGCATAGAGCCGCGCTGCCGTCTCGATCTCAGCCCGGCGAAGGCCGGACTCGCGTTCGATCTCCGCCCAGTCCTGGGCCAGCGCCCAGTCGGCGAAGGCTTCATAACCATGCGTGTGCTCGGCGAGGAACTGATGGTCGAGGATCGGCGGCCCGCCGGCCTTGGCGGAGGCGGCATCCGCCTCGATCAGCCAGCGGCACATGCCGGCGACCACCGCCATGTCGCCGCCCGGCCGCACCTGGTAGTATTCCCGTGCGATGCGCGTTTCGCCGCCGGTCGCCATCTGCACCGGGTTCTGCGGGTCGGTGAAGCGTTCGAGGCCGCGTTCGCGCAGCGGGTTGAAGGCGACGATGGTCGCGCCCCGCTCGCTGGCCGATTTCAGCTGATGCAGCATGCGGGGGCTGTTTGAGCCGACGTTCTGGCCGAAAAAGAACAGCGCGTCACAGCTTTCGAAATCGTCGAGCGTCACCGTGCCTACCGGCACGCCGATGCTCTCGGGCAGCGCCACCGACGTGGATTCGTGGCACATGTTGGAGCTGTCGGGCAGGTTGTTGTTGCCGTAGAGCCGGGCGAACAGGGCATACATGTAGCTGGTCTCGAGCGCGGCCCGCCCCGAGGCGTAGAACACCGCTCGCCTGGGGTCGACGCTACGGATCGCCGCGAGTTCGGCCCCGATGGCGCGGAACGCCTCCTGCCAGTCCACGGCCTCGAAATGGTCGGTGGCGTGGTTGTACCGCAGCGGCGTCGTCAGCCGGCCGGCGGCTTCGAGGTCGTGGTCGCTCCAGCCGCGCAACTCCGTCACGCTGTGGCGGAGGAAGAATTCCGGCGTAACGCGCTTCTCAGTCAGCTCCCACAGGGTGGCTTTGGCGCCGTTTTCGCAGAACTCGGCGGCGTGCGGCGGCACGGGCTTCGCCCAGGCGCAGCTCACGCAGGCAAAGCCGTCCGGCTTGTTCTGCTTGAGCAGCGCTGCCGGTCCCTCACCCCATTTCTGCTCGCTCGCGAGATATTTGCTGACGGATTTGAGCGAGCCCCAGCCCCCGGCCGGACCCTTGTAGGGCGCGATGCGCACCTTGCGCGACGGGTCGGGCGGCGGCGTGCTCATGGGAGTCTCCGTGCTGGTCAGGTGCCGGGCGCCGGCCGCGCCTCACAAGCCGCAATGCCGGTTCCCCCGCTTCGTTCCGCCGGCTGCGTTCCGCAAGGATCGCCGCCCCCTGTCGAAACCCTGCGCGGCTACTCGACCAGCAGCGCGTGGCGGGGCACCATCCCGCCTGAGGAGACCCAAACATGACTCACTATCTCGTCGCCATCCACCACCCCGCCGACCACGAGCCCTATAGCGAGGACGCAGCGACCACGGCCGACATCGACCGGCTGAACGCCGAAATGGTCGCGGCCGGTATCCGGGTGTTTGTCGGGGGGCTGGCGCCGGTGCGCCTGGCGCGTGCGGTGCGCCATACCGCCGATGGCGGCATCAGCGTGACCGATGGTCCCTATATCGAGGGCAAGGAGCACATCGGCGGCTTCTGGGTGCTGGAGCTGCCCGACATGGCGACGGCCCTCGACTGGGGCCGCCGCGCCGCCATCGCCTGCCGCACCCCGGTCGAGGTGCGGCCGTTCAACTGAGGCACGGCGCCGCCACCGGCGCCGTGCCCCTCAGTTACACTGCGTAGCGCAGGATCGCCGCGAGATCGCCACCGTCCGGCAGATCCTCCCGCCGCACGCCGAGGACACGCGCGCCGCTTGCCAGCGCGCGGCCCGCAATCTCGTCGACGACGCCATAGCTCGTCGCGTCCTCCTCCTTGGCCAGTTCCACCTTGCCGTCCGCATCGTCGACCCGGCCGGGCACCACATGGTCGATATCGACCAGCAGCACTTCCACCGCGCCATAGGTCGCGGCCCGGGCGGCATCCGAGATGTCGGAGGTGGCGCGGCCATCGGAGGCGCGCGTCTCATAGAGCGCGCGCAGCTCGGCGATCTCGTCGGCATAGCGCTTGTCGAGCAGCGGGCGCGCAGCGGCCGCGATCTCGGCTTCCGTCATCCGGTCGGGGCTGGTTTCGATCTCGCCTTCGAGCAGTTCGGGATAGCTGCTGACCGAGCGGAAGATCGAGGGCAGCCGCCCGGTTCCGGCGATGATCAGCGGCGTGTGCCGGCCCGACAGCACCGGGCGGAGCGCGCCGTCGACCTGGCGCGCGAACTGGCGGAAGCGCACATTCTGGCCCTCCGAGCCATGGATGCGGCGGCTGTGCGAGCGGTCGTTCAGCGTCGACTTGCCGAGCGCGCTCGCGGCGTCCTTGGGCAGATCCGGCACCTTGATCTCGACCGGCGGCAGGTCGGCATGCACCTCCACCACCCGCACGGCATTTTCGGACAGCGCGAGCACGAAAGCCGAATAAGGGAAGGTGATTGAGCGCAGCAGCGGCTTCAAATGAAAGCGGTCGGAGACCTGCACCATCGCCGTCAGCGCGTTCGGCAGGCGGAAAGTCTGCACGCGGTCGGGCGTCGCGAGCACAGCGAGGCTGTTCGCCTGCAGGCGCCAGAACTCCTCGTCCTCGTCGAGATCGTCGAAATGCTCGAGCAGCAGCGCGAGGCGGCGCTTGTCGAAGCCGGCCGCTTCCAGCTGCTCGCGCGCCGACCGCACCAGATTGCCCAGCTCGATCCGGGAGGCATCGCTCTGCTGGCTCAGCGGCGTCGTCGGCAGGTAGATCGAAACGCAGGCATCGCTGCGCAATTCGGTCAGCGCCTTGAACTCCGGACGGGTGGGAATATCGACGTGCAGCATATATGGCTTCCTCTTGTTGCTTACACTCTGGATGTGGCTTGCAACGCCGACGGAACAAGGGTTCCGGACGCAGCAAAGCGCCGTCGTGCCGGGTTGGCGTGACGGCGGTCGGCAAAGTTCGGGTGCACCGACGGCGCTCCCCCCAGCCTCAACCCCTCCCCTCTCCTTCGCGTTCCCTCGCTGCCGAAGATGCCGCAGGCGCGACGGCCTCAATGCCTGAGGATCTTCTCCATCTTCTTGCCGCGCGCCAGCTCGTCCACCAGCTTGTCGAGATAGCGGATCTCGCGCATCACCGGCTCGGCAACCTCCTCGACGCGCACGCCGCACACCACACCGGTGATCAGCGCCCGGTCCGGGTTCATCGCCGGGGCGCGCGCGAAGAACGCCTCGAAGCTGGTGCCCGCCGCGAGTTCGGCGGCTAGCGAAGCGGCGTCGTGCCCGGTCAGCCAGCAGATGATCTCGTCGACCTCGGCCTTGGTCCGACCCTTGCGCTCGGCCTTGTTGACGTAGTGCGGATAAACGCTCGCAACGCTGGTGCCATAGATGCGATGGCTCATTTTCGCTCCCTCGCTCCTCGTTCCCGGCCCCAGCATAACCACTGAGGAGTGGGGGGCAACCCTTTGGCGGCGGCCGGCCGCGAGGGTTCGGTTGCCTCAGCCGAGCAGGTTCCGCGCCACTGCCGTGAACAGCCGGAGACCCTGGGGGATCAGCGCGTCGGGGAAATCGTAATCGGGATTGTGCAGCGCCGGGTGCGTCTCGCCGGCCCCGAGAAACACCATGGCCGAGCGGGCCACGCCGCCGAACAGCCCGAAATCCTCGGAGGCCCGCATCGGCAGGCCGTCCGCGCTGTGGGCGATGCCGGCAGCGTCGAGCCCCGCGCGCAGCTGTTCCACCGCATCGGTGGCGTTCACGCAGGCGGCGAAGATCTCGTCCTGCTCGATGCTGACGGTGAGCCCCTCTGCCGCCGCGGCATCGTGCACCAGCGCCTCCGCCGCGGCGACCAGGGCCGCCATGCGCGCATCGGCGCGCGTCCTCAACGTCGCCCAGATCTCGGCGGCACCGGGCGCGATGCCGAAGGCGGGGACGCCGAGCCGGGCATGCGTCACCGTCACCGTCGCAAAGGCGTCGGTATCGAACCGCTTGTCGCCCAGCGCCGCGAGGCGCGGCAGCAGCTCGACCAGCGCGCCCAGCGGCGAACGGCCGGTCTCCGGCATGGCCGCATGCGCCTCCTTGCCGAGGAGCCCGCGCGAGGCGCAGTTCACCACCCCGGAGGCGAGCCGCGCCGTCCCTAGCTGCACGCCAGGCAGGTTGTGCAGCGCAAAGGCGAAGTCCGGCGCGATGGCCGCAAAGCGCGGATCGGCCAGCACGGCCCGCGCGCCCCTGCCGGTCTCCTCGGCCGGCTGGAACAGCACGATTGCACGTCCGCGTGCCGGGCGCCGCCGGCCCAGCGCCCGGGCAAGACCGGCGAGGATCGCCATATGCCCGTCGTGACCGCACAGATGCCCGAGGCCATCGCGCTCGGAGGCATGCGGCACACCGCTGCGCTCGGGGATGGGCAACGCGTCGAGTTCGGCACGAAACAGCACGCTCGGCCCCGGTGCCGCCCCGTGATAGCTCAACGCCAGCCCATGGCCGCCGAGGTCCCGCAGCACCATATCCGGCCCCGTCGCCCCAAGAAACTCTGCAACTCGCGCCGCCGTCCCAGCCTCCGCGCCGGAGAGTTCCGGCCGGCGGTGCAGTTCGGTGCGGAAATCCGTGAGCACGGCGAGTTCCTCGGCAGACAACGAGTCAGATGGCATGGTCCTCAGCCTCGATAGGGTCCAGCCAAGGGGAGCAGACCGGCCCCGGGCGCACAAGCCATTGCTGCAACAGAATAACGACTTGGTCGGCACTTATGGCTGCCGACCGTTAAGGCGCGACACGTCGATTGGGGCGGGACGACTTTGCTCAGTTGGCAAAACCTGCCCCAGATGCCCAGAAACGGGCCGGGACAACTTGGCAATAGCAACGAGGTCAATAAATTCATTTACCGAATGTCAAGGCCCCGGGCGTAACGCTCGATGCATACGCAACCAAATGGGGCACTGGCCATGCGCCTGTCCGACATGAAAATCCGCAACAAGGTCCTCCTCGTCGCCGCCGTGCCGACCGTTCTCGGTCTGATGATCGGTGGCATCGCGCTTTGGGGCCTCGACCGCACCGAGCAGACGGGCAAGTGGGTCGACCACACCACTGACGTGCTGAAACATGCCAACAGCATCGTCGCGTCCGCGGTGAATATGGAAACCGGCATGCGCGGCTTTGCCATTTCGGGCAAGGAGGAGTTTCTCGAGCCCTACATCACCGGCAAGGCCACGTTTGCCGAGGAAATGCGCATCGTGCAGGAGACGGTGAGCGACAACCCGCCTCAGGTCGAACGCCTCAAGCAGGCCGAGGCGATCATGGTTGACTGGGAGGTGAAAGTCGCGGAAGCGCAGACCGCCATGCGGCGCACCGTGGGCATCAGCGCCACCATGGACGACGTGGTGACCTTTGCTGCCAACGCCGGCGGCAAGGCCTATTTCGACCGCTTCCGCGCCCTGATGCAGGAGTTCACCGACATCGAAGCCGGCCTGATGCTCAGGCGCAAGGCCGAGGCCGATGCCGCCGTGGAACTCACCTTCTGGTCCGTGATCGGCGGCATGGTGTCGGCGCTGCTGCTGGGCGGCGGTGCGGCCGTCGGCATCGGCTCAGGCATTTCCGGTCCCGTGTCCCGTCTCACCGGCACCATGCGCGAGATCGCGGCCGGCAATTTCGCCATCGAGGTCGACGGCGCTGACCGGCGCGACGAAGTCGGCGAAATGGCGCAGGCTACCATGATCTTCCGCGACAACGGGCTGAAGATCGCCGAAATGACCAAGGAAGAAGCGCGCCGGCTGGTCACCGACAAGGAGAACCGCGCCAGGATGATGGGCGAACTCCGCGATGCCTTCGGCACCGTGGTGGATGCCGCCATCGCCGGCGATTTCTCCGGTCGCGTCTCCGCCAGCTTCCCCGATGCCGAACTCAATGCTCTTGCGGGCAGCGTCAACGATCTGGTGCAGACCGTCGATCGCGGCCTCGGCGAGACCACGACCGTACTCGCCGAAATGGCCCAGGCGCAGCTGACCAGCCGGGTGCGCGGCGATTATCGCGGCGCTTTCGGCAAGCTCAAGGACGACACCAATGCGGTCGCCGACAAGCTGACCGAGATCGTCGGGCAGCTGCGCGAGACCTCCACCGCGCTGCGCCAGGCCACCGGCGAAATCCTCTCCGGCGCCAACGATCTCGCCGAGCGCACCAGCAAGCAGGCCGCGGCGGTCGAGGAGACCAGCGCCGCCATGGAGCAGCTCGCGAGCACCGTCACCGAGAATGCCAAGCGCGCCCAGGCGGCCAGCACCCGGGCCGGCAGCGTCGCCCAGATGGGCGAGGAAGCCGGCGACGTGATGCGCGCCTCCAACGACGCGATGCAGCGGATCAGCTCGTCCTCGGGCAAGATTTCCAACATCATCGGGCTGATCGACGACATCGCCTTCCAGACCAACCTGCTCGCCCTCAACGCCGCGGTGGAAGCGGCCCGCGCCGGTGATGCCGGCAAGGGTTTTGCAGTGGTCGCCGTGGAAGTGCGCCGCCTCGCACAGTCGGCCGCCAATGCGTCCTCCGACGTCAAGTCGCTGATCGAGCAGTCGGCCGGCGAAGTGTCGAGCGGCGAGCGGCTGGTCGCCGAAGCGGCGGACAAGCTCGCCAAGATGCTCTCGGGCGTCAAGGAAAGTGCGACGCTGATCGCCGCCATCTCGGCCGCGAGCCAGGAGCAGAGCTCCTCGATCTCGGAGGTCAGCACCGCCATCCGCCAGATGGACGAGATGACCCAGCACAATGCCGCGCTGGTCGAACAGACCAATGCCGCGATCGAGCAGACCGAGCGGCAGGCGAGCGAACTCGACATGATCGTCGACGTGTTCGAGCTCGGCGACAGCCGCAGCATGACCGCGCCGCGCAAGGCGGCTCCGGCCGCTGCCCCTCGGGCGGCCGCGCCGCCCGCCACGCCGCGCGCCAAGGCCAAGGCGGCCGCGCGCACCTACCTTTCTGAAGGCAACGCTGCCGTAGCGCAGGATTGGAGCGAATTCTGATGGCCTCTTTCGGCGAAAGCATCGACCGCCCGGCATCGGACGGTCAGGCGGTGGCGGATCTAGCCAACCAGTTCGTCACCTTCACCTCGGGTGATCGGAGCTTCGGCATCGACATTATGAGCGTCAGGGAAATCCGCGGCTGGTCGCCGGTGACCGAGCTGCCGTCGCAGCCCTTCTCGGCCATCGGCGTGCTCGATATCCGCGGCAAGATCGTCCAGGTCTACGATCTGCAGCGCATTCTCGGCAGCCATGGCGGCGGCAACGAAAGCGGCAGCCGCGTGGTGCTGGTGGTGTCGCTCAAGAACCAGGATGTGGGCCTGTTGGTCGACACCGTGTCGGACATCGTCTTCGCCCAGACCGAAGACGTCCGCCCGCTCCCCGGCCGCGGCCAGCGCACCGATGACGGGTTCGTGTCCTGCATGGTCAAGATCGACGATCGCCTGATCGCCATCCTCAACCTGCCGGCCCTGTTCCCCGCCGAAACCGAGTCGTTCCACTAGCGGCGGTCAGCATCCCGGCTGAATCGCATCTCACGGGACGCCGAACTCTCAGTGGGCCTTCCTTCCCTTCGACGGGGAGGGTTATCGCATATGGCACCGGCGCCAGCTGTGATCGCCTTCTCCCCTTGAGGGACTTCGAGCCGGTCGCGTAGCGATCACTCGCTCC
>VFQR01001724.1_pt1 | contig 15556 bp, 9 predicted proteins | sample 3512321 | NCBI WGS metagenome assembly VFQR01 (sample SAMN10412374, study PRJNA504923) | tailings metagenome | isolation source: Relicate 3 Philex TSF1 revegetated site | place: Philippines: Tuba, Benguet | collected 2017-08-29
GAGGAGCAGCGCCGGCTCTTCATGGGCGCAGGGCTCGGCATCCTGGCCGTGGCACTGCTCATCGTGGCGGTGCTGCTGCGCATCCAGACCCAGCAGCGCCGCCGGCTGGCGCTGACCTCGGCCGAGCTGGCCCAGGCCAATGACCGGCTGACCAGCCTGAATGCCTCACGCAGCCGCATGCTGGCGGCGGCTTGCCACGACCTGCGGCAGCCGGCGCACGCCATCGGGCTGCTCAGCGAGGTGCTCGCACATGCCGACGCGCCCAGCGCGGGCGGCTCCCTGCAGGAGCTGCGGCGTGCCGGTGCGGTGCTGGCCGACATGCTCGATGTGCTGATCGACATGACGCAGCTGGAGTCCGACCGCTACGAGCCGCGCATCGCGCCGGTGCCGATGGGCGAACTGCTGCTGGAGGTGCAGGCCCAGTTCACGCGCGTGGCCGAACGCAAGGGCCTGATGCTGCAGGTCGACGCCGCCGAGAACCTGTGGGCGCTGACCGACCGGCACCTGCTGCGGCGCATGCTGTTCAACCTGACCTCCAACGCCATCAAGTACACGCAGCGCGGCCGGGTGTTCGTGCGCTGCCAGGCGACGCCGGACGGTCTGCGCGTCGAGATCGAGGACACCGGGGTCGGCATCCCGCCGGAGAAGCGGCAGGACATCTTCAGCGAATTCGTGCGGCTGGACGCCCTGCGCGAATCGGAGCAGGGCTTGGGCATCGGGCTGTCGGTCGTTGCGCGGGCCGCGCGGCTGCTGGGGCTGTCCATCCAGCTGGAGTCGACCGTGGGCCAGGGGTCGACCTTCAGCGTGCTGCTGCCTCGCGCGCCGGACGATCTGGCAATGGAACCCGCACCGGAGCTCCCCAGCCGGTCGCTGCGCATCGTGGTGATGGAAGACGATGGCGCGATCCGCGGCGCCATGTGCAAGCTGTTGGCGGCGGTGGGCCACACGCTGCACGACTACGCCTCGCCGAGCGCGCTGCAGGCGGCCATCGACGCGGGCGAGTTGCCGCAACCCGACCTCGTCATCTCGGACCTGCACCTCGCGGGAGCCAACGGGCTGGACGCCATCGGCCGCCTGCGCGAACAGCCGGGCTGGCAGCACACGCCCGCCATCCTGCTGACCGGCGACCTGGCCGGTCGGGCCGCCTCGCGGGCGGCTGAGATGGGCGTGCTGCTGGCCTACAAGCCGCTGCCCAAGGGACGCCTGTTCGAGACCATCGCGCGCGCAACCGCGCCGGCTGAGGGCAGCGCCGCCTAACCCAGCAGCGGCGCGAGGGCCCGGCGGGCGTCGGCCTCGCTCAGGCCACAGCGGGCCGCCCAGTCGGCGAGTTGGTCGTCACCGATGCGGCCGACGTTGAAGTAGGCCGCATCGGGGTGGGCGAGGTAGAAGCCGCTCACGCTGGCCGCCGGCGTCATGGCCATGCTCTCGGTCAGGCCCATGCCGATCTCGTCGGGCGCGAGCACGCGGAAGAGGTCACGCTTGGCGAGGTGGTCCGGGCAGGCCGGATAGCCCGGCGCAGGACGGATGCCGCTGTACTTCTCGGCGACCAGCTCCTCGTTGCTCAAGGACTCGTCGGCCGCGTAGCCCCAGAACTCGCGGCGCACGCGCTCATGCAGCCATTCGGCGGCCGCCTCGGCCAGGCGGTCGGCCAGGGCCTTGAGCATGATGGCGGCGTAGTCGTCGTGCGTGGCCAGGAACTCGGCTTCCTTCTTGTCCACGCCCAGGCCCGCGGTCACGGCGAACAGACCGACATGGTCGCCTTGCGGCGCGACGAAATCGGCCAGGCAGCGGTTGGGTCGCTTCACGCCGTCCACCACCGGCCGCTCGCTCTGCATGCGCAGGCCACGCCACACCATCGGCGGCTCGCTGTGGATGGCGATGTCGTCATCGCCCGCGCGTGCCGCCGGGTACAGGCCGAACACCGCATGCGCCTGCAGCCAGCGGCCGTCGATGATCTTCTTCAGCATGGCCTGCGCATCGGCGTAGACCTTGCGCGCCTCGCTGCCGACGATCTCGTCGTCGAGGATGGCTGGGAAGGGGCCGGCCAGGTCCCAGGTCTGGAAGAACGGGCCCCAATCGATGTAGCGGGCCAGTTCAGCCAGGTCCAGGTTCTTCAGCACGCGGCGGCCGGTGAACTTGGGCGCGGGCGGCACGCGGGCGAGGTCCAGCGGCGCCCCGTTGGCACGGGCCTGGGCCAGGCTCACCAGCGGCGTCTGCTTCTTGCCGGCATGCAGGGCACGGGTCTTCTCGATGTCGGCCTTGAGCTCGGCGATGTAGGCCGCCGCGCGCTCGTCGCTGAGCAGCTCGCTGCACACGCCGACCGCGCGCGAGGCGTCGGGCACGTAGACCACCGGCCCCTCGTAGTGCGGAGAGATCTTGACCGCCGTGTGCACGCGGCTCGTGGTGGCGCCGCCGATGAGCAGCGGCGTCTTGCGGGCTGCGAAGTAGTCGTCGCGCTGCATCTCGGCGGCGACGTGCTGCATCTCCTCCAGGCTCGGCGTGATCAGGCCCGACAGGCCGATGATGTCGGCGCCCTCTTCCTTGGCCTTCTTGAGGATGTCCTGGGCCGGCACCATGACGCCCATGTTGACGACCTCGTAGTTGTTGCACTGCAGGACGACGGTCACGATGTTCTTGCCGATGTCGTGCACATCGCCCTTCACGGTGGCGATGACGATCTTGCCCTTGGGCTTGGCGTCGCCGCCGCCCTCGATCAGCAGACGCTTTTCTTCCTCGATGTAGGGCAGCAGGTGGGCCACGGCCTGCTTCATCACGCGGGCACTCTTGACCACCTGGGGCAGGAACATCTTGCCGGCGCCGAAGAGGTCTCCCACGACGTTCATGCCGGCCATCAGCGGGCCTTCGATGACGTGCAGCGGGCGCCCACCCGTGGCCTTGATGGCCTGCCAGGCTTCCTCGGTGTCCTCGGTGATGAAGTCGGTGATGCCGTGAACCAGCGCATGCGTGAGGCGGGCGTTGACGTCGCCCGCGCGCCAGGCCAGGCGGGCGGAGTCGTCCTTGCCGGCGCTCTTGGCCCGGTCGGCGATTTCGATGAGGCGCTCGCCGGCGTCCGGGCGGCGGTTGAGCACCACGTCTTCCACGCGCTCGCGCAGTTCGGGGTCGAGGTCGTCGTAGACGCCGATCATGCCGGCGTTGACGATGCCCATGTCCATGCCCGCCTGGATGGCGTGGTAGAGGAAGACGGTGTGAATGGCCTCGCGCACCGGCTCGTTGCCGCGGAAGCTGAACGACACGTTGGACACGCCGCCCGAGACCTTGGCGCCGGGCAGGTGCTGCTTGATCCAGCGGGTGGCCTCGATGAAGTCGACCGCGTAGTTGTCATGCTCCTCGATGCCGGTGGCGATCGCGAAGATGTTGGGGTCGAAGATGATGTCCTCGGGCGGGAAATCCACCTCGTCCACGAGGATGCGGTAGGCGCGCTCGCAGATCTCGGTCTTGCGGGCGAAGGTGTCGGCCTGGCCTTGTTCATCGAAGGCCATCACCACGGCGGCTGCGCCGTAGCGGCGCACGAGGGTGGCCTGGCGCTTGAACTCAGCCTCGCCCTCCTTCAGCGAGATCGAGTTGACGATGCCCTTGCCCTGGATGCACTTCAGGCCCGCCTCGATGACCGACCACTTCGACGAGTCGATCATGATCGGCACGCGCGCGATCTCGGGCTCGCCGGCGATCAGGTTCAGGAAGCGCACCATGGCGGCCTGGCTGTCCAGCATGGCCTCGTCCATGTTGATGTCGATGACCTGGGCACCGTTCTCGACCTGCTGGCGGGCCACCGCCAACGCCTCTTCGAACTGGCCGGCCAGGATCATGCGCGCGAAGGCCTTGGAGCCGGTGACGTTGGTGCGCTCGCCGATGTTGACGAACAGCGACCCGGCGCCGATGGCAACGGGTTCCAGGCCGGAAAGCTTCAGGGGGGGCGGCGTGAGGGTCATCGATGGCGGTCCACGGGCGGGAGATCGATGAGCGCCGTTGGAGATCACAATCCGAGCCTGGGGAAAACCTCGCAGCGCTCCTCGGATGAAGCCGGGAATTCTACGCAGCCGGCCTTCGCCGGTGCTCAAGGACCTGTCGTTCCTGCCGAACAATGCCCGGATCCATGGCCTCTGAACTCATCCCTCTCCCCGCCCGGACCCTGCGGCTGGGCATGACGCTGCCCTACGACCTGTTCGATGCCGGCGGCCAGCTGCTGTTCGCCCGCGGCCAGACGCTGCGCGACTCGCCGCTGGTGCGCAGCCTCATCGACGGCGGCGCCTGGGTCAGCGCCGAGCAGACGATGGAGTACCAGCGCGCCCGTGCGCATCGCCTGGACACCCTGGTGCTGAAGGATGTGCCGCTGGCCGACATCGCCAAGGCCGACTCCAGCTTCCGGATGGAGACACAGCCCGGCAGCCCGCCCAAGATCGAACTCGGGCCGCGGGAGGCCTGGTCGGACCTGCTGCTGCACACCCACAACCTGCTGCGCGAGAACCAGCCGGCGGATTTCCCGGCGCGGCTGGCCGGCCTGCGGGACGCGGCCCTCAAGCGATTGCATGCAAACCCGGATGCGACGCTGCTGCTGCTGATCGTCGAGACCAGCCAGGAGTTCACCGACTACAGCGCCCGCCATGCACTGCTGACCCTGCTGCTGGCCGATCTGGTGGCCCAACAGCTCCACTTGCCGCCCGCCCTGCGCGAAGCCCTGCACGGCGCGGCACTCACCATGAACTACGGCGCCACCGCGGCCCACGACCGGATGGCCAGCCAGGCCGACGCCGCCACACCGGCGCAGCGCCAGGCCATGGCCGCCCACGGCGACCGCGCCGCCACGCGCCTGGCCGAGCTCGGCATCCAGGACCAGGCCTGGCTCACCGCGGTGCGCCTGCACCATGAAGCCGGCCCCGGCCCGCTGACCGGCCGCAGCGCGGGCGAAACCCTGGCGCGCCTGCTGCGCCGCATCGACATCTTCGGCGCCCGCCTCGCCCCGCGCCGCAGCCGTCCGGCCCTGAGCGGCGCCAAGGCCGCCCGCGCGGTGTTCCTGGATGAGCAGCAACAGCCCGACGAAGCCGGCGCGGCGCTCATCAAGGTGGTGGGCCTCTACCCGCCCGGCACCATCGTGCGACTCGCCAACGGCGAAGTCGGCCTGGTGTTCAAGCGCGGCTTCAGCGCCAACGAGCCGCTGGTGGCCGCGCTGCTCGGCAAGAGCGGCAGCCCGCTGAGTGCCCCGGTGGTGCGCGACACGCGCCTGGCATCACAGGCGATTGCGGCCAGCCTGGCACCCGCGGAGCTCAAGCTGCGCGTCAACCTGGAAGCGCTGCTCAAGCTCTGAAGACGCCTCAGAGTTCGAGGCTGCGCCAGATCAGGCTGGTGATGAGCTGGCGCGCGGCCTCGAAGTCGGCATCCTCCAGGCGCGGCTTGCCCATGTAGAGGGCGAACTGCGGCGCGAGGTCGGCGTAGGCCTGGGTGGACGACCAGATCAGGAACATCAGGTGCATGAAGTCGACGCGGCGGATCAGGCCCTCGTCGGCCCAGCGCTCGAAGCGCTCGACGTCGGCATGCAGCAGGGGCATCACGCGGGCCTTGAGCACGTCCTGGTAGCGCGGCGCGCCGGCCATGATCTCGCGCGTGAACACCGCGTTGCCCGTGGCGCGGTCGCGGCTGAAGCGCAGCTTGACCTCCACGTAGGCATTGAGCGCCGCCTGCGGCTCGCTGGCTTCGGTGATGGCCGTCATGCAGGCCATCCATTCGTCCATGACGCTGTCCAGCACCGCGCGGTAGAGCTCTTCCTTGCTGGGCCAGTGGTAGAGCAGGTTCTGGCGCGACATGTCGAGCACGGCCGCGATGCTGTCCAGGCTCACGCCCTCGAAACCAAAGCGGGCGAACTGGCGTTCAGCCTCGGCCAGGATGGCCTCCTGCTTGCGCAGGGTGGCGGCGCGGGGAATGCGCGTCACGGTGGCGATGTCGGTCATGCACCGCATTTTGACGTCGTGCACCAAACGGGCCCTGCGGGTTTTTACGCTTCGGTCAAGTTTTACTGGCTAGTAATGTTTGGCTGTTTTCCACCCGGAGATGCCCGTGGACTCTGCAGACCTGAAATCCGGCCGGCTCGCACCCGCCGACTACGCGAGCAACTTCGCCGATGCGCACCCGCCGCTGAACCGTACGCAGGCGCTCATCGAGGCCGAGCGCTGCTACTACTGCTTCGACGCGCCCTGCCAGACGGCCTGCCCCACGGGCATTGACATCCCGGCCTTCATCCAGCGGGTGGCGCAGGACAACGTGCGCGGCGCGGCCGATGCCATCCTGACGGCCAATCCGCTGGGCGGCATGTGCGCACGGGTCTGCCCGACCGAAGTGTTGTGCGAGCAGGCCTGCGTGCGCAACACCAACGAAAGCAAGCCGGTCGAGATCGGGCTGCTGCAGCGCTTTGCCGTGGAGGGCTACTTCGCCAAGCCCGGCAAGCCGCTGTTCGAGCGCGCGCAGCCCACCGGCCGGCGCGTGGCCGTCGTGGGCGCTGGCCCAGCAGGCCTGGCTGCCGCGCACGGCCTGGCCTGGCGTGGGCATGACGTGACCCTCTTCGACGCCGCGCCCAAGCTTGGCGGCCTCAACGAATACGGGCTGGCCACCTACAAGGTCGCGGGGGGCTTTGCCCAGCGCGAGATCGACTGGCTGCTGTCCATCGGCGGCATCACGCCACGGCTGAACTGTCGACTCGGCCGCGACATCACGCTCGACGGCCTGCTGGCCACGCATGACGCCGTCTTCCTCGGCCTGGGCCTGCAGGGCGTGAATGCGCTGGGCATCGCCGAGCCCGAGCTGCCCGGCCTGCGCGATGCGGTGGACTTCATCGCCGAGCTGCGCCAGAGCGCGCCGGAGATCGTGCCCGTGGGCCGCCGCGTGGTGGTCATCGGGGGTGGCATGACGGCCGTGGATGCCGCTGTGCAGAGCAAGCTGCTCGGTGCCGAGCAAGTCACCATGGTCTACCGACGCGGGCCGGAGAGCCTGTCGGCGTCGCTGCACGAGCAGCACTGGGCGCAGACGCATGGCGTGACGATCCGCTGCTGGGCGCGCCCGGTGGCCGTGGAGGCCGAGGGCGGCGTGCTGCGCGGCATGCGCTTCGCCGCCACGCGCCTGGAGCAAGGCCGGCTGGTGGACACCGGCGAGCAGTTCGTCATCGAGGCTGACCTGGTGCTGCGCGCCATCGGCCAGACCTACCGTGCCGACGCCGCCGGCAGCACGCTGGCGCTGAGCCATGGCCGCATCCAGACCGACGACGATGGCCAGACCAGCCTGCCGCGCGTCTGGGCCGGCGGCGACTGCCGCGCCGGCGGCCGCGACCTGACCGTGGAAGCCGTGGAGCACGGCAAGCGCGCCGCACAAGCCATCGACCGCGCCCTGGGCCTGGGCGTTGCCCGTCACTTCGACAAGGAGGCCAGCCATGGCTGACCTGAGCACCGACTTCCTGGGCATCAAGAGCCCGAATCCCTTCTGGCTCGCCTCGGCGCCGCCGACCGACAAGGAGATCAACGTGCGCCGCGCCTTCGAGGCCGGCTGGGGCGGCGTGGTCTGGAAGACGCTCGGCGAAGACCCGCCCGTGGTCAACGTCAACGGCCCGCGCTACGCCACGCTGTGGAGCCAGGACCGCCGCGTCATCGGCTTCAACAACATCGAGCTGATCAGCGACCGGCCCCTGCAGGTCAACCTCGACGAGATCAAGCGCGTGAAGCGCGACTTCCCCGACCGGGCCATGATCGTCTCGCTGATGGTGCCGGTGAACGAACCGAGCTGGAAGGCCATCCTCGAACGCGTGGCCGACACCGGCGCCGACGGCGTGGAGCTCAACTTCGGCTGCCCGCACGGCATGAGCGAGCGCGGCATGGGCTCCGCGGTGGGCCAGGTGCCGGAGTACATCCAGCAGGTCACCGAGTGGTGCAAGAAGCACACGAAGATGCCCGTCATCGTGAAGCTCACGCCAAACATCACCGATGTGCGCTTTCCCGCGCGTGCCGCCAAGGCGGGCGGTGCGGATGCGGTGAGCCTCATCAACACCATCAACTCCGTGATGGGCGTGGACCTGGACCGCATGACCATGAGCCCGGTGACCGACGGCTGGGGCTCGCACGGCGGCTACTGCGGCCCGGCGGTCAAGCCGATCGCGCTGAACATGGTGGCCGAGATCGCCCGCGACGCCACCACCGCCGGCCTGCCGATCAGCGGCATCGGTGGCATCAGCACCTGGCGCGACGCGGCCGAGTTCATCGCGATGGGCTGCGGCACCGTGCAGGTGTGCACCGCGGCCATGGTCTATGGCTTCAAGATCGTGCAGGACATGTGCTCGGGCTTGAGCAACTTCATGGACGAGAAGGGTTACGCCAACCTGAAGGCCTTTCAGGGCATGGCGGTTCCCACGGTCAAGAACTGGAACCAGCTCAACCTCAACCACGTCGAGAAAGCGGTCATTGACCAGGACAGCTGCATCCAGTGCGGCCGCTGCCACGTGGTGTGCGAAGACACCTCGCACCAGGCCATCTTTGCCACGAAAGACGGCAAGCGGCACTTCCATGTCAACGAAGCCGAGTGTGTCGGATGCAACCTCTGCGTGTCGATCTGCCCGGTCCCTGGCACCATCTCGATGCGCGCGCTCCAGCCTGGTGAGACCGATGCCCGCACCGGACGGGTGATGGACGGGTCCTACGCCAACTGGACGACGCATCCGAACAACCCGATGAGAGCGGGTTGCGCTTGAAATCCATGCAACACAGCCACAGAGACACAGAGGCACAGACAAAGCACCCAGGCGCCAGGAGCATCACCTCCTCTGTGTCTCTGTGCCTCTGTGGCTGTGTTCCTGGGCGCTACGAGGTCACCCCATGAGTCACTACGAAGTCGGTCACTGGATCAACGGCAGCATCAGCCGTGGCACCGGCGAGCGCCGCCAGGACATCCACAACCCCGCCACCGGCGCCGTGCAGGGCACGCTGCTGCTGGGCAGCGTGGCCGATCTGGACGCGGCGGTCGCGTCGGCCACCCAGGCCGCCAAGGCCTGGAGCCAGACGCCGCCACTGGCCCGCTCGCGTGTGCTGTTCAAGTTCCTGACCCTGCTGCAGGACCGCAAGGACCAGCTTGCCGAGGCCATCGTGCGCGAGCATGGCAAGACGGTGCCCGACGCCCTTGGCGAAGTGGCCCGCGGCATCGAGGTGGTGGAGTTCGCCACCGGCATGCCGCAACTGCTCAAGGGCGAGTACACCGAGCAGATCGCCCGCGGCATGGACGCCTGGAGCATGCGCCAGCCGCTGGGCGTGGTGGCCGGCATCACGCCGTTCAACTTCCCCGCCATGGTGCCGATGTGGATGTACCCCATCGCCATCGGCTGCGGCAATGCCTTCATCCTGAAGCCCAGTGAGCGGGACCCGTCGGCCTCGCTGCTGATGGCCCAGTGGCTCAAGGAAGCCGGCCTGCCGGATGGCGTGTTCAGCGTCATCCAGGGCGACAAGGACATCGTCGACGCCATCCTGGCGCACCCCGGCATCGCCGCCGTCAGCTTCGTCGGTTCCACACCCGTGGCCGAGCACATCTACAAGGTCGGCTCGGCCCACGGCAAGCGCGTGCAGGCCCTGGGCGGTGCCAAGAACCACATGGTCGTGATGCCCGATGCCGACCTCGACGGCGCGGTCGATGCGCTGATGGGCGCGGCCTATGGCTCGGCCGGCGAGCGCTGCATGGCCATCTCCGTGGCCGTGGCGGTGGGCGATGTGGGCGACAAGCTCGTCGCCGCGCTCGCGCCCAAGGTCAAGGCGCTCAAGATCGGTGAAGGCCACCAGGCCGGCGCTGAGATGGGCCCGCTGATCACGCGCGCCTCGCAGCAACGCGTGGAGCGGCTGATCGGCGAAGGCATCGAGGCCGGCGCCAAGGCCGTGGTCGACGGTCGCGGCCTGCGGGTGCCCGGACATGAAGACGGCTTCTTCGTCGGCGGCACCATCCTGGACGGCGTCAGCGCCGACATGAGCTGCTACACCGAGGAGATCTTCGGCCCGGTGCTGTGCGTGGTGCGCGTGCCCGACCTGGCCGCAGCCATCGCGCTGATCGAAGCCAACGAATACGCCAACGGCGTGGCCATCTTCACCCGCGACGGCCACGTGGCGCGCGAGTTCGTGCACCACATCCAGGTCGGCATGGTGGGCGTGAACGTGCCCCTGCCGGTGCCCATGGCCTTCAACAGCTTCGGCGGCTGGAAGCGCAGCCTCTTCGGCGACCACCACGCCTACGGGCCGGAGGCGGTGCGCTTCTACACGAAGCACAAGGCGGTGATGCAGCGCTGGCCCGACAGCACACCGAAGGGTCCGCAATTTGCTTTCCCGCAGAACACGTGAACGCATGAACACAGCCACAGAGGCACAGCGCCACAGAGAAGGTCGGTCGACCTTCAACGTGGTACGGCCTCTGTGACTCTGTGTCTCTGTGGCCATTGCCCTTCTGAATGGAGCCACCCATGACCGACCCCTCGCTGAGCAACCACGATCTGATCCCGACGACCGCGGCTCAGCGAACCTGGCGCTGGCAGGACTTTGCCGCGCTCTGGGTCGGCATGGTGGTGTGCGTGCCCACCTACACCATGGCCAGCTCCATGCTGGATCAGGGCTTCAGCTGGCAGCAGGCGGTCTTCCTCGTGCTGCTCGCCAACTGCATCGTGCTGGTACCGATGATCCTCATCGGGCGCGTCGGCCCCAAGCACGGCATTCCCTTTCCGGTGCTGGCGCGCGCATCCTTCGGCGTCAAGGGGGCGAGCCTGCCGGCCGTGCTGCGCGGGCTGGTGGCCTGCGGCTGGTTCTCCATCAACTGCTACTTCGGCGCCCTGGCGCTGCACAGTTTCCTGAACGTGCTGGGCATGGGTCTTGCAGCACCTGCGCCCGGCGAGACCATCAGCAGCTCGCAGCTGGCCTGTTTCATCGCCTTTTGGGCGGTGCACATCTTCTTCATCTGGAAGGGCACCGAGTCGATCCGCCTGCTGGAGGTGATTGCCGCACCGCTGATGATCGGCGCATCCATCGCACTCGTGGTGGCGCTGGTGCTGATGGTGCCCAGCGCGCAGCTGTTCGGCCTGCCGGCGAAGGCCGTGCCCGGCGGCCCCAAGGTCTGGGCGGCGCTGACCGGCCTGGTCGGCTTCTGGGCGACGCTGGCGCTGAACATCCCCGACTTCACCCGCTTCGCCCGCAGCCAGCGTGACCAGACGGTGGGCCAGGCTTTGGGCCTGCCGCTGCCCATGGCCCTGTTCTCGATGGTGGGCGTCATGGGCTTCTCGGCCAGCGCCATCCTGTACGGCAAGGCGGAGCTCTTTCCCGACGCGCTGCTCGCCAAGATGGGCCCCGTCGCCGCCGGCCTGGGCCTGCTCGTCATCCTGCTGGCCAACCTGACGACCAACGTGGCGGCCAACCTGGTGTCGCCGAGCTACGACTTCTCGCAACTGGCCCCGAGCAAGATCAGCTTTCGCATGGGTGGGTTGATCGCCGCGGTCATCGGGCTGCTGTTCATGCCCTGGAAGCTGCTCGCCACCTCCGGCGGCTACCTCTTCACCTGGCTGGGCGGCTATGGCACGCTGCTGGGCGCCATCGCCGGCATCCTGCTGAGCGACTACTACCTGCTGCGCCGCACCGAACTGCGCCACGACGACCTCTACCGCCGCGGCGGCGACTACGAGTACACCGGCGGCTGGAACCTGCGTGCCATCGTCGCCCTGCTGCTGGGCGTGCTGCCCTGCCTGCCCGGCTACCTGGCGGTGTCTGGCGTCATCGACAAAGCCGCCGTACCGGCTGGGCTCGTGACCTTGTTCGACTTCGGCTGGTTCTTCAGCCTCGCCGTGTCCGGCACCATCTACATCCTCAGCATGCCGCGTCGCCCTGCGGCACAAGGAGTCACCGCATGACCTCTCCCCTCCTGATCCGCGGCGCCATCGTCGTCAATGCCGACGCCGAGTCCCGCACCGACGTGCTCTGCGTCGACGGCCGCATCGCCGCCCTGGGCGAGCGCGCCGTGAAGGAAGCCCCCGCCGGCACCACCACGCTCGACGGCACCGGCCAGTACCTGCTGCCCGGCGGCATCGACCCGCACACCCACATGCAGCTGCCCTTCATGGGCACGGTCACGCAGGACGACTTCTTCACCGGCACGGCCGCCGCGCTCGCCGGTGGCACGACCAGCATCATCGACTTCGTCATCCCCAACCCGCAGCAGCCGCTGATGGACGCCTACCGCACCTGGCGCGGCTGGGCCGAGAAGGCGGCGGCCGACTACGCCTTCCATGTGGCGGTGACCTGGTGGGACCAGAGCGTCAGCGACGACATGGGCACGCTGGTGCGCGAGGAGGGTGTCAACAGCTTCAAGCACTTCATGGCCTACAAGAACGCCATCATGTGCGACGACGAGACGCTGGTGAACAGCTTCAAGCGTGCGCTCGAACTCGGCGCCATGCCGACCGTGCATGCCGAGAACGGCGAGCTCGTCTACCTGCTGCAGGCCGAGGTCGCGAAGATGGGAATCACCGGCCCGGAAGGCCACCCGCTCTCCCGCCCGCCGATGGTGGAAGGTGAGGCGGCCAACCGCGCGATTGCGATTGCCGACGTGCTGGGCGTGCCCATCTACATCGTGCACGTGAGCTGCATCGAGAGCGCCGAGGCGATTGCCCGCGCCCGGGCCCGCGGCCAGCGCGTGTACGGCGAGGTGCTGGCCGGCCACCTGCTGATCGACGACAGCGTCTACCGCGACCCTGACTTCGCCACCGCCGCGGCCTATGTGATGAGCCCGCCCTTCCGCCCCAAGATCCACCAGGAGTTCCTGTGGCGCGGCCTGCAGAGCGGCCAGCTGCACACCACCGCCACTGACCACTGCACCTTCTGCGCCGCGCAGAAGGCCGTGGGCAAGGACAACTTCGCCAAGATCCCCAACGGCTGTGGCGGTGTCGAGGAGCGCATGGCGGTGCTGTGGGATGCCGGCGTCAACTCCGGGCGGCTGACGCCCAGCGAGTTCGTCGCCATCACCTCGGCTAACGCGGCCAAGCTCTTCAACATGTACCCGCGCAAGGGCGTCATCGCCGAGGGCGCGGATGCCGACCTCGTGCTGTGGGACCCGGCCGGCACCAAGACCTTGAGCGCCAAGACGCAGTTCTCGAAGAACGACTTCAACATCTTCGAGGGCCGCACGGTGCGCGGCGTGCCGAGCCACACGATCTCGCAAGGCCGGGTCGTGTTCGCCCGCGGCGAGCTGCGCGCCGAAGCGGGCACGGGCCGCTATCTCAAGCGCCCGCCGTACGGCCCGCAGTTCGATGCCGCCGCCAAGCGAGCCGCCGACTTGTCGCCCACCGCCGTGGCCCGCTGAAGCGGCGTGAACACAGCCACAGAGGCACAGAGACCCAGAGAGGCTCAGAGGATTTGCGGCATCGGGATCTCTCTGTGCCTCTGTGCCTCTGTGGCTTTGTATTGACCAAGGACCGCCCCATGGACACCGCCGTCGCCAAGCCCAACATCTCCCAACTCCGCATCAACGGCCAGCGCCTCTGGGCCTCGCTGATGGAACTCGCCCAGATTGGCGCCACCGACAAGGGAGGCGTCTGCCGCCTCACGCTCACCGACCTCGACAAGCAGGGCCGCGACCTCGTCACCCGCTGGGCGCGCGAGGCGGGCATGACGGTGACCATCGACCAGATCGGCAACGCCTTCATGCGCCGCCCGGGGCGCAACAACAGCCTGCCCCCCGTCATGACCGGCAGCCACATCGACACCCAGCCCACCGGCGGCAAGTTCGATGGCAACTACGGCGTGCTGGCCGGCATCGAGGTCGTGCGCACGCTCAACGACCACGGCATCGAGACCGAGGCGCCTATCGAGGTGGCCTTCTGGACGAACGAGGAGGGCTCGCGCTTCGTGCCCGTGATGATGGGCTCGGGCGTGTTCGCCAAGGCCTTCACGCTGGAGCATGCCTATGCCGCGACCGACACCGAGGGCAAGACGGTCAAGGGCGAACTCGAACGCATCGGCTACATCGGCGAGCAGGTGCCGGGCGACCACCCCATCGGCGCCTATTTCGAGACCCACATCGAGCAGGGCCCGGTGCTGGAGGACCACGACAAGACCATTGGCGTGGTGACCGGCGTGCTGGGCATCCGCTGGTACGACTGCGTCGTGACCGGCATGGAAGCTCACGCAGGCCCCACGCCGATGGCGCTGCGCAAGGATGCGCTGCAGGTGGCCACCAAGCTCATGCAGGAGGTGGTGGCCTGCGCCCACCGCCACCCGCCGCACGGGCGCGGCACGGTCGGCATGGTGCAGGTCCACCCCAACAGCCGCAACGTCATCCCGGGCCGCGTGAAGTTCAGCATCGACCTGCGCAACGCGACCGACGCGCTGTGCGAGGCCATGGATGCGGACATCCGCGCGGTGGCCGCCCAGCTTGCGGCCGAGTCGGGCTTGTCCATCGAGATCACGCCCGTCAGCGCCTATCCGGCCCAGCCCTTCCATCCCGACTGCATCGCCGCGGTGCAGAAGGCGGCCGACGCGCTGGGCTACAGCAACATGCCCGCCGTCTCCGGCGCGGGCCATGACGCCGTCTACATGGCCCGCCTGGCGCCCGCCGGCATGATCTTCATCCCGTGCAAGGACGGCATCAGCCACAACGAGATCGAAGACGCCAAGCCCGAGCACATCGAGGCCGGCTGCAACGTGCTGCTGCAGGCCATGCTCGGCGTGGCCGGGCACGGCTGACGGCTCAGCGCTTGACGTACTCCGCCAGCAACGCCGCCGCAGCGCTGGCCGGCACGGCGTAGGTGATGCCTGTCGGCGCGCTCAGCGCTGCCTCCTTGGTGCTCTTGACGATGCCGCCCTGCAGCACGCCCACCACGGTGCCGCTGTCGATGTCGAACACCGGGCCTCCGCTGTTGCCCGGGTAGGCGATGGCGTCGAGCTGCATGACCTTGAAGGCCCCATCGCGCAGCTGGCGCACGGCGCGCGCGCTCAGCCCGGACGGGCTCTGGGCGGGCGAGGCGATCGAGGTCCAGGCCGACACGATGCCGCGATGCGTGGTCAGGGTGTAGCCCAGCGCGCTGCCGATCGGGAATCCCATCAGCGCGATGGACGTGCCCTCCGGCGCATCCTGTTCGGCCAGGCTCAAGGCCGGCAACGCCGGCCCGTCGATCTGCAACAGCGCAAGGTCGTTGCGCAGGTCGCGCCCCAGCAGTCGGGCGCTGCGCAACTGCCATTGGTCGTCGCCCTGCCACACCTGCACCGCGATGCTGCGGTCGATGCGCTCCGGCGTGTCAGACGGCACGACGTGGGCGCTGGTCAGCACCTGCAGCCCGTCACCAACGGCAAAGCCTGCCGCACGAAAGCCGAAACGCGGGTTGTCCATCAGGCCATAGCTGCCGACCACGACCACCGATCGCTTGGCGCGCGTGATCAGTTCGGGCAGGCTGCCGGCGCTCGCCGGTCGCCCACCGCCCATCGCGGCCAGCGCCGCAGCTCCGAGCAGCAGGTGGCGTCGCGACAGCAGACCAGGGCGGGAATCGGGAAAGGCAGGC
>VFQR01001725.1_pt1 | contig 15552 bp, 13 predicted proteins | sample 3512321 | NCBI WGS metagenome assembly VFQR01 (sample SAMN10412374, study PRJNA504923) | tailings metagenome | isolation source: Relicate 3 Philex TSF1 revegetated site | place: Philippines: Tuba, Benguet | collected 2017-08-29
TGCAGGCCCGGGCCGGGCTGCGGCGCGTGTTGAGCCGCGAACAGCAGCAGGCGCTCGCCGAGGATTACATCCGGCGCCTGGGCATCAAGACGGCGAGCGCCGACACGCCCATCGGCCAACTTTCCGGCGGCAACCAGCAAAAGGCCCTGCTCGCCCGCTGGCTGGCCACGCAGCCGGCGGTGTTGATCCTGGACGAGCCCACGCGCGGCATCGACGTGCGCGCCAAGGAAGACCTGATGGACCAGGTGCGCGCCCTGGCCCACCGCCAGGACAGCCAGGGCATGGCGCTCCTCTTCATCTCCTCCGAACTGCCCGAAGTGCTGCACTGCAGCGACCGCATCCTGGTGATGCGGGACCGCCGCGCCGCCGGCACCTATGCCCGGGGCGAACTGGACGAGCGCAGCGTGCTCGAAGTCATCGCCGCCCAATCCAGCGCCCCCAGCGCCTCCAGCCCCGCATGACCTCGCGCCTCGCCATGCCCTCACCGCGCCCCGCCACAGCGGCGACCCGTGCGCTGCGCCACCCCCTCGCCCGGCCGCTGGCCGCGCTGATCCTGCTGCTGGCCACGGCGGCCGTGTGCGTGCCGGGCTTCCTGCACCTGGAGATCAAGGACGGCCACCTCTACGGCAACCTGGTCGACATCCTTCACCGCGCAGCCCCCTTGATGCTGGCCGCGCTGGGCATGACGCTGGTGATCGCGACACGGGGCATCGACGTGTCGGTGGGCGCGGTGGTGGCGATCGCCGGCACGGTGGCGTGCGCGCTGGTCGGCTCGCATGGCCTGGCTGTGGCACTCACTGCGGCTCTTGGCGCAGCGCTGTTGTGCGGGCTCTGGAACGGCCTGCTGGTCTCGGCCCTGGGCCTGCAGCCCATCATCGCCACGCTGATCCTGATGGTGGCCGGCCGCGGCCTGGCCCAGTTGATGGCGGACGGGCAGATCCTCACCGTCTATGAGCCCGCGAGCTTCTTCTGGCTGGGCGGCGGCTGGCTGCTCGGGCTGCCGGTGTCGTTCTTCGTGGTGGCCGCCGTGGCCGGCCTCACGGCCCTGCTGATGCAGCGCACGGCGCTGGGCCTGTTCATCCAGGCCGTGGGCATCAACCCGGTCGCCGCCCGCCTGGCCGGCGTGCACACCGCGGCGGTGGTGGGCTTCGTGTACGTCTATTGCAGCCTGGGCGCCGGCCTTGCCGGCCTGATGATCGCCTCCAACATCAAGAGCGCCGATGCCAACAACGCCGGCCTGCTGCTGGAGCTGGACGCCATCCTGGCCGTGACGCTGGGCGGCGGGCAGCTCAGCGGCGGGCGCTTCAGCCTGGCTGGCAGCCTCATCGGCGCCCTCATCCTCCAGACCCTCACCTCCACGATCTACGCGCTGGGCGTGCCGCCGCAGGTGACCATGGTCGTGAAGGCGGTCGTGGTGTTCGCCGTCTGCATCTCGCAGTCGTCGGTCTGGACGTCCCGGAGGTCGGCATGAACGCCTGGCGCCGGGCCCTGGCGGCTCCGTCCTTCACGAGTTGGGTCAGCGTGGCGCTGATGGCGCTGCTCTTCGCCGCGGGTGCGGCCCGCTACACGGGCTTCGCGTCGCCGCAGGTGGTGCTGAACCTGCTCATCGACAACGCCTTCCTGCTGGTCATCGCGGTGGGCATGAGCTTCGTGATCCTGTCCGGCGGCATCGACCTGTCGGTGGGCTCGGTGATGGCGCTGACCACGATGGTGGCGGCGTGGCTGCTGCAGGTGGCGCACTGGCCGGCCGAGACCGTCATCGCGCTGGCGCTGGCGGGCGGTGTGGCGTTCGGCGCGTTGCAGGGGCTGGTGATCCATGGCTTCCGGCTGCAGCCCTTCATCGTCACGCTGGCGGGCATGTTCCTGGCGCGCGGCCTGTGCTTCCTGATCAGCGTGGACAGCATCACCATCGACGCGCCTCTGTTCGTGAGCCTGTCGCAGACGCAGCTTCCGCTGTGGGGCGGCGCCTTCCTGTCCCCCGGCGCGGTCATTGCGCTCGCCGTGCTGGCGGCGGGCCTGTGGACGGCCCACGGCACAGCCTTCGGCCGCACGGTCTACGCGCTGGGTGGCAACGAAACCTCGGCGCTCATGATGGGCTTGCCGGTGGGCCGCACCAAGGTGGCGGTGTACGCGCTCAGCGGCGGCTGCGCCTCGCTGGCCGGGCTGCTCTTTGCCTTCTACATGCTCAGTGGCTACGGCCAGCACGGCCAGGGCGTGGAGCTGGACGCCATCGCCGCCGTCGTCATCGGCGGAACCGTGCTGACCGGGGGTTATGGCTACGTGGCCGGCGCGCTGTCAGGCGTGCTGGTGCTGGGCCTGATCCAGACCCTGATCGCCTTCGACGGCACGCTCAGCTCCTGGTGGACCAAGATCGTCATCGGCGGGCTGCTGTTCCTGTTTTGTGGCGTGCAGCGGCTGCTGGCGGTGCGCAAGACCGGGGCCTGAGGCAGGGTTGCCGGTAGCCCTTCAGCGCAACGGCTCCGAGAACCGCGGGTAGGCTTGTGCCATGAACTCCGCTGCACCGTCTGTCATCCTGTCCATCACACCCCTGGGCATGCCCTGGCCCACGCTGGACCCTTTCCTGTTCTGCGTCCATCACGACGACGCCTACCCCGCAGGCAATGGCCGTTACGGGCCGGATGCCGCGCTGCTGCGGGGCCGGCAGATCGGCAGTGACTTCTCCGGCCAGGCCGGCTGGAGCATGTACCACGGCGAGCAGGTGCCGGGCTTCCCGGCGCATCCGCACCGCGGCTTCGAGACCGTGACCATCGTGCGCCAAGGCCGCATCGATCATTCGGACTCCCTCGGCGCCGGTGCGCGCTTCGGCGGCGGCGATGTGCAGTGGCTGACCGCCGGGCGCGGCATCGTGCATGCGGAGATGTTCCCGCTGCTGCGCGCCGACGCGCCCAATCCGCTGGAGTTGTTCCAGATCTGGTTGAACCTGCCGTCGGCCAGCAAGATGGTGGCACCGCACTTCACGATGTTCTGGTCGCAGGACATCCCGCGCCAGCGCTTCACCGACGACGCCGGACGCGCGACCGAAGTGGTGACCATTGCCGGCACCTTGCACACGCCCGCCGGCGCGACCGCCCCGCTGGCTCCGCCGCCCGACTCCTGGGCCTCGCGTCCCGAGGCCGACGTGGCCATCTGGACACTGCGCCTGGCACCTGGCGCGCGCTGGACGCTGCCACCCGCCGCGGGGGCGGGCACGCGGCGCATGCTGTACTTCTTCGCCGGCCGCACGATCACGGTCGACGGCCAGGCCGTGGCCGTCAAGCACGGGCTGGAGCTGCGCGCCGGGGCGGCCGTCACCCTCGTCAACACCGGTGCCGAGCCGGCCGAGTTGCTGATGCTGCAGGGCCGCCCCATTGGCGAGCCCGTGGCCCAGTACGGGCCCTTCGTGATGAACACGCAGGCGCAGCTCCAGCAGGCTTTTGAAGACTACCGCCGCACCCAGTTCGGCGGCTGGCCCTGGCCCGATGCCGCGCCGGTGCATGGCGACGGCGCGGACCGCTTCGCCCGGCATGCCGATGGCCGCACCGAACGCTTCGCTGCCCAGGAGACGTCATGACCCCGCCTACATCCCTGCCGCCCTACAGCCCCGAGACACTGGGCCGTGCCGAGGCCGACGCCCTGCCTGGCCCCACCGTGCTGGAGTTCGGCGCCAACTGGTGCAGCATCTGCCAGGGCGCCACGCCCGCCATCGCCGAGGCACTGGCCGGCAAGGCCCTGCGCCATCTGCGTATTGAAGACGGCCGCGGGCGGCCGCTGGGCCGGGCCTATGGCGTCAAGCTGTGGCCGACGCTGGTCATGCTGCAGGATGGCCGCGAGGTGGCGCGCGTCGTGCGCCCGCAGAACACGCATGACATCGAAGCCGCCCTGGCGGGGCTGGCGTCGGCATGAGGTTGAGGCGGCCTCAGCCGCCCTGCTGCAGCAGCTGATAGTCGCGCAGCGCCCGCAGCAGTGACTGCTGGCGCGCGCCGGGTGGCAGTTCGCGCGCGACCTGCGCAAAGCGGCCGACATTGCCGGCGTTCAGGAAGGGCCGGACGTTGTCGGCCACCGACTGCGCGGCCTGCCAGCCGCCGGTGTGCACGAGGCCGAGGAGCATGTCGTCGTAGCCGCTGTTCAGGCCCAGTTGCTGCCACTGCTGCAGCACCGGGTAGGCTTTGCCGAGCAGCACGGCGTCGTAGGTCTTCGCGAGGGCCGACACGGCCGCGGCCACGGTGTCGGCCGAAGGCGGCAACCGTGCCGCCAGGGCCAGGGCTGCAGCCTGCACATGGCCGTCTGGGAAGGCCAGCAGCTCGCGCGCCCAGGCGGCCTGCTCGGCCGGGCTGCCCTGGGCGGCGAGGCGCTCCAGTTGCTGGAGCACCAGGCCCACCACCGCGAAGTGCTCGTCCAGTCCCTCGCCGCGCGTGAGGCGGCAGTTGTCGGCGGCGTAGCAGCGCGTCAGCGCGCGCAGCGCCTGTGAGGGCGTGGCGCTGGCCAGTGCGGCGGCGCTGGCCGCCGCCGCTGGCCCCGCGGTGGACACCCGCCCGGTCGCCATCCGGGCCCGATCGGCCAGGGCCGGCGCGGCGACGCCATGGGTCGCGGACGACGCGCTGGGCATCGGCGGGCCTGCCGTCGCCGCGGGGGCTGAGCCCGGCGCTGTGGCCGAGACCCAGGCCCCGCCGGCCGCCAACCCGGCCAGCACGACCGCCCCCGCCCAGAAGCGCTTCACGCGGCTCTTCATGCGCGGGCCTCCTCAGGGCTGCAGGGCCAGGAAGGTGGCCGCCGGCCAGCGGTTGCTGCGGCAGGCCGCTGGTGCGCCGCCGCGGGTCAGGCAGGCGTTGACGAGGGCGCTGCCGAAGGGGCCGAAGACGTCCGTTTCGGTCGTGCCGTTGCGCACCACCGCCTCGGTGCAGTGAAAGCGATGGGCCGCCGAGCGCGTGGCACCGCGCGGGCAGTCGCCGTTGCCATTGGCGACTGCCGCCAGTGCCTTGGGCCAGATGGGCAGCGCCAGGGCGACGCCTTCCACCACGGTGGCCCGGTTGGCCGTGCAGACGGCGCCACCACCCGCGTCCAGGCACGCCTGCACGGCGGCAGCCGTGAAGGGGCCGTAGGTCTGGCTGGTGCTCATGCACTGGCGCAGGTGGGCGTCGTAGCGGGTGCCGTTGGGGCACAGGGCCGGCTTGGTGGCGTCAGGTGCGGCGGCCGGCACGGCCCAGTTCGCCAGCGTCGAGGTGGGATACAGGTTGCCGGCAAAGATCCAGCCCTCGCGCAGCACGCCATCGGTGTGCGTGTACTCCAGCCGGTAGTAGAGGTTGTTGGCCGAAGCGGTGCCGAACACCTCCTTCACCTGCACCGGCGTGCCCGCCGGGATGGCCACCAGCAACGTGCCGCCGGGCGTGGCGCGCATGTTGAGGTTGGGCACGACCTTCACCCAGTCGCCTGCGTAGGCGATGACGCCCGCCCCAGCCGGGGCGGCGCCCACGGCGACGCTGGCATGGTTGGCCGCGGTGCCGGCATCGATCCAGCCATCGGTCAGCACCCCGTTGACGAGGGCGCGGATGCGATAGAGCCGCGTCTGCTGCGTGGCGCCGCTGACCATGAAGTCCAGCACCTGGTAGGTGCCGGCCGGCGCCTGGCCCAGCACCATGCCGTCGGGCGCGGAGCGCAGGTCCAGCGGCTTGAGCGTGGCGATGGCGCTGGCCAGGGATTGCAGGCCCGGCACCTGGGCGCGGCAGAGCTGGTGCCGGTTGTGGTCGACGCGGCTGAAGCCGGCCGTCTGCGACACGTAGACCTGCGTGATGCTGCCCTCGGCAAACGGCGCACGGCCGGCCAGGCAGGCCGCGTCGCGCACGTCATCCACGCATTCCAGCGTGCTGCCGTTGAGCACGCAGGCCGCGCTGCCCACGAGCAGCAGCTTGCCGGCTTCCACCGTGCCGCCGGCGGGCACCGGGCAGCTCGGGCCGTTGTCCATCAGGCAGGCCACGTCGATGCCGGCGGCCTGGTTGAGGTTGGCCACGTCGGGCAGCCACAGGCGGTTGTCGTAGTTGTCGCGGTAGCCGTTGTCCTTGGCCACGTTGGCGTCGGCGGTGTTCTGCCAGCGGCAGACCTTGGTGGGGCCGCCGTTGTAGGCCGACCAGGCTGAGCGCGCCCGACCACGCCAGTACTCGTCGACCTGCGCCGTGGTGCCGGTCGGCGCGGTGACGCCCCCCAGGCAGGCCGCGGGTGCCGCCTCCCACGCCGCGTAGTAGATGTCGATGGCGTAGGTGAAGTTCTGCATCATGTTCCAGCCCTTGCCTTCCTGGAGCTGGACGAAGTGATAGCGATCGTCGACCTGCATCATCCCGTGGCCATGGCCGCTGTCGCCGCGCATCATCTTCAGCACATAGGGCTGGCCCGTCGACAGCTGCGCATCGCGGTAGTGCGACCAGAACGTCTCCTGGCGCAGCAGCGCGTAGGTGCCACGCTGGAAGGCCTCCAGCTCACGCGCCGACACCGCCGGCTTGCGCGAGCGCAGGTAGCGGTCGCTCGCATCGCGGATGACCGGGTACATCGACTGCATGTAGCGCTGGCGCTCCACGGTGAGGCTGGTGGCGGCATCGTTGAAGATGACGCCGGCATAGTTCCCGCGTACGAAGCTGTCAGGACCAAAGGCCGAGGCGTCGCAGCCCGAGGGCGCGCGGCCGTGCGTCCAGCTGCCGCCGACCTTGTTGGTGCAGGCCCAGTCGTTCGGCGTGGCGGTGTAGGCGGCCTGGGCGCTGCCGGCCACGGCCAGCAGCAGGGTCATGAGGAGGTGTCGCATGGCGGTCTCCTCAGGCGCGGCGGCGGCATGTGGCGATGGCCAGCAGGCCGCCCAGCATCAGCACCAGGCTGCCAGGCTCGGGCACGGCGGCCACGTCGCCCACCCGCACGGCCCACGCCTGCGCCAGGGTGTCGGTGGACAGCTGCTCCTGTGCGCCCATGCCCATGAAAAAGGCCAATGCCCAGCCCGGCTCGCTGGCGGTGCCGGTCCAGAACACGGGCCCGATCGGGTTGGCGGGGTCGGCCATGCCGATGAAGCTGCCGGTCTGCGTGAGGCTGCCGCTGCTGTTGCCCAGGCTCACATGGAAGAGATGGCCGAGCTCCGTGTTGCGGCCGGCGTTGTTCAGGCCGATGTCGGTGGAGCCGTCCTCGGCGTAGTCGAGCTGCAGCGCGATGCCGTTGACGGGCGCCACTGTGGGCAGCCGCCAGTCATCGAAGCCGCCGAAGCTCAGGCCCTCGGCCCAGGCCTTGGCGTCGGCCTGGGTTCGCAACCCACCCAGGGTCGCGTCAGTCAGCCAGGTGAGATCGGTGACGGTGTCGTAGACCATGGTGCCATTGGCCCGCGGCAGCAGGGCGGCCTGGGCGGATCCCAGGGTCAACAAGCCGGCGGCCAGGCCGGCGAACAGCTTCGTCTTGGTCATGTGGGGGCGCGAGCGGGTCGCGTGAGCTGAGGGCGGCACGCATGGTCTGCAAACCCGGCCGGCACGGACCAGCGGGTTAGTCCGCGGCCTGACTGCCAAATCGAGCGGCATGCATAACCCCCATGCATGCGCTGGCGCCGCGTCCGTCGAGCGCCGTCCCTGGCGTCAGCGAGACAATCCGGGGCTCGCACCCGCACCCCCCTAGTTCTTGGTCCCAATGACGATGGCCGACTGGTTCTCCCCCGCCCAACTCTTCGGCTACGTCGCCTTCGTGCTCGGCGTGGGATGTTTTCTGCAGACCGACGACCGGCGCTTCAAGTGGTTCATGGCGGGCGAGTGCGTGGCCTATGTCGTGCACTTCGCGTTGCTGGGCAACCCGACCGCGGTGGCGAGCTCGCTGATCTCGATGACGCGCTCGCTGCTGTCGCTGCGCACCCGGTCGAAGTGGGTGGCGGTGGCGGTGGTGGCGGCCAATATCGGCTTCGGTCTGGCCATCGCCCGCCAGCCGAGCGACTGGCTGCCGCTGACCGCCTCCTGCCTGGGCACCATCGCCCTGTTCACCCTGCAGGGCGTGCCGATGCGGCTGCTGATGCTGTGCGGCACCGGGCTGTGGATCGCCAACAACCTGATCGCCGGCTCCATCGGTGGCACGGCGCTGGAGATCGTCATCGCGGTCATCAACCTGACCACGATCACGCGGATGCTGCGTCAGCGGCCCCCGGAAGCGGCTTGAGCTCGCCCGGCGCGCCGACCCAGCCAGAGCAGGCCGGCCAGCCACAGCGCGGCGGTTGAAGGCTCGGGCACCAGAGAGGGCTCCGGGTCCAGCCAGTTGGCGGCGTTGAAGACGGCGCTGAAGCGGTTGTCCACGAAGGTCGTGCCCAGCACGCTGAAGGTGAAGCCGTACAGCACCACCGGGCTGTCGTTCACGGCGTCGTAGGCGGCATCCATGAAGGCGACCGAGGCGCTGACGCCGGGGTTGGGGTTGCCCGCCGTGGGCGCCTCCCGCTCCAGCTGCAAGAGCAGGTAGTCCACCTGCGACAGGTCCACCGGCAGGCTGGCGAGGCTGCGGCTGGCCAGCGCGTTACGGGTGAACACGCCGTCCTGGCGCGACTGCAGCTCGAAATTCAGGAACGACGTCCCGGCCAGATTGGTGGTGTAGCGAATCTGCAGCCGGTCACGGTAGTTGCCGCCGCCATCCGTGCCCACGCTGTTGCTGGTGCCCCCCAGGCCCAGCATCAGCGACTCACCCGCCGCCAGACTGCTGAAACTCCACAGGGACAGCAAGTTGAAGCCGCGCTGACTATCCACCAGGCCAAGCGCCGTGCCGGGTACCGAGGTAGTGGCCAGCGACAGCGAACGTGCCTGGTAAGGCGCCTGCGTGAGGTTGGTGGTGTTGTCGACGGCATCGGCGTAGCGGAAGCTCAGACCACCGACCCCGAACTGCTGGCCAAGCCAGTCCGCACCCGCGGCGGGCCGCTCGGCGCCTGCCGAAAACACACCGACGCCCGGACCGTAGACCCCCGCCACCGGGCCGGTCGGTGTCTGGAAGACCAGGCCGGTCGTGGGCGTGCCGTTGGCAAAGAGGTCATCGCTGCCGGTGCGGCTGCTGGCGTTGAAGGTGTCCAGCCCGAAGTAGCGCAACTCATGGCTGCCCCGCGCGTTCGCCGCCGCGCTGCCGACCAGCAACACGGCCAGCACGGCCAGGCGGCCCACCCAGCCTCGCACGGCCCCGGCGCCGATGCCGCCGCGAAGTTCCTGTTCCATGGTTCGCCTCCAGGCTCGCTGCGCCGGATGCTGCGCAGACCGACGTTGAAGAATGCCAAGCGGGAGCCGGACCGTCCTCCTCAAGCCTGTGGAAAGGGCGGCATCGCCGGGAAGCCGCCCATGCCCTATGGCACCTAACGGCTGCCTGCCTAGACTGCGCCCATGACGACCCTCAAGACCTGGCTTGGCGCCGGCCTGCTGGCGGCCCATGCCGCGCACGCCCAGCCCGAGGCCGACCTGACCCTTGCCTTCACGCTGGAAGCCGGGCTACCGGTGCTGCAGGCCCGCATCGATGGCCGCGAGGCACGGCTGCTGATCGACTCCGGCGGCGCGGCGGCCCTGGCGCTGCGGGCCGACTGGGCCCCGGCGGGAGACGCAGCCAGCGCCGTCATGTCGCAGGACGCGCAGGGCCAGCTGCGGCGCAACGACCGCCTGGTGGTGCGTGAGGTGGTGCTCGGGCCGCATGCCTTGCCGCAGGCGCCTGCCGCGCAGACCTGGGGCAAGGCCAAGCGCCCGGCGGCGGCCGACGGCTACCTGGGCTGGGGCTGGCTGCGCGAACGGCGTTGGGTGATCGATTACGCCGCGGGCCAGCTGCAGCGACTGGCGCCGGCCTCACCCTGGCCGGCCGCTTGCGGCAGCGCCGTGCTGCCGTTCGAGATGCTGGGCAGCCTGGCCGTGCTGCGGCTACGGGCCGCCGACGGCCAGGCGCTGGTGCTCGGCCTGGACACCGGCGCCTCGCGCAACGTCATCCAGCCCCGCCTGGCGCAGGCCGTGGCGGACGGCGCCTTGACGGCCGAAGGCCGCGTGCTGCAGGCCGGGGCCTTCGTCAGCGTGCCGCTGCAGGTGCCAGGGCTCGATGGGTTCCTGGGGCAGGACTTCTTCAGCCGCTACCGCGTGTGCATGGACCCCGCCCGCCGGCAGCTGTGGTTGCAGCCGCTGGCGGGATGAGGCGGATCAATCTCAACGATTGGTGGAGTAATTGACCGGGAACCAGTCGTAGCCCTTGCCATCGGCGCGCAGACGGCCGATGCCGGGGAAGCTGACATGCGTGATGGCCACGTAATAGCCGTCGCGGGCCGCGGCGGCGAACGCCGCCTCGCGCGCCGGGCGGGCGGTGGCCGGGTCGCTGTCGAACTGCACGGTTACCGCGGGCTCGGGGAACTGCACCGCCGCGACGTGCATCAGGTCGCCCCAGAACATCATCTTCTGGCCCTTGCTCTCGGCCACGTAGTTGCTGTGGCCGGGCGTGTGGCCGTAGGCGGGGAAGGCCTTCACACCGGGCACGATCTCCACGCCGCCCTGCTGGCCTTCGAAGGGCTTGAAGCGGCCGGCGTCCGCAAAGCCCTTGACCAAGGCCGCGATGGCCTTGCCGCCGTCGCCGCCCTTGGCGACCTGCTCCGGCGACAGCCAGAAATCGCTGTCGCGCTTGTCCAGGCGCAGCGTGGCATTGGGGAAGACGCTGCTGGAGGCGCCGCCGATGTGGTCGCCGTGCATGTGGGTGATGACGATCTCGTCGACCTGCTCGGGCGTGTAACCCGCCGCCTTGAGGTTGGCCACCACACGGCCGGCGGTGGGGCCGAAGAGGCCTGCGGTGCCGGTGTCCACCAGCACGACCTTCGTGCCGGTGTTGACCAGGTAGGCATTCACCGAGGTCTCCAGCGGCACGCCGAGGTAGGCGTGCTGCAGGGCACGCAGGGTGTTGGCGGGCGGCTGCTGCAGCAGCTTGTCCACCGGCAGATCGATGGTGCCGTCGGACAGCGCGGTGATCTCGAAATCACCCAGTTGCACGCGGTACCAGCCCGGCGCCTGGCCCTTGAGCTGGGGCCCGGCGGCCAGCGCGGGCGCAGCGCAGGCGAGGGCGAAGAAGGCGGGCATCAGGCGCTTGAGCATGGTGTTCTCCGGGGGTGAGGGGACAAGGCGGCGCAGGATAGCGGCGGCCCGTCACCCTTGCAGCCCCCAGGGTGTTGTCCAGACAGCGGACACCCGCGCCGCCCGCTTTTGACTGGATTCCAGACATCGTCCACCCTTCGGCGTGCCAAAACACGGGTTAGCTCGCAAGGGTTTGCCAGAGGTTGGCCCCTCATTGGCGCAGGCATGGCTTTTGCGCTGACAGGCCTTGGCACCCGAACACAACAACCAGGAGACAAGCCATGACCCGACGCCGCCTTGCCGCGCCTTCGCCGCTTCATTTCGCCATCCTCGCCTCGCTGGGCGCGGCGCTGCCCGCCCAGGCCCAACAGGCGGCCGCCGAGACGGCCGTCACCACGCTGGACACCGTCAAGGTCACGGCACGCAAGCGCGAAGAGTCGCTGCAGGATGTGCCGGTGGCCGTGACGGCGCTGACCGCCGAGCAACTCGACAAGCTCGCCATCAAGGACCTCGGCGACCTGCAAGGCCAGGTGCCCAACCTCACCATCTACGCCGCCCGCGGCAGCAACACCACCATCACCACCTTCATCCGTGGCGTGGGCCAGGCCGACCCGCTGTGGGGCGTGGACCCGGGCGTGGGCATCTACTTTGACGACGTCTACATCGCCCGCCCGCAGGGCGCGCTGCTGGATGTGTACGACGTGCAGCGCGTGGAAGTGCTGCGCGGCCCCCAGGGCACGCTGTATGGCAAGAACACCATCGGCGGCGCGGTGAAGTACGTCTCCAAGCCGCTGCCCACCGCCACCGAGGGCTCGGTGACGCTGGCGGTCGGCAACTACGGGCAGGTCAACGCCAAGGGCGGCGTGGGCACGGCGGTGAACGACGGCCAGTTCCGCTTTCGCATCGCCGGGGCGAGCCTGAACCGCGACGGCTATGGCAAGAACCTCACGGATGGCAGCCCGGTCAGCGACCAGGCCACCACCAGTGGCCGCGTGTCGCTGGGCTGGTTCCCCACGGGGTCGAGCTTCAACGCGCTGGTGTCGGTGGACCGCACCGTGGACGCCTCGCATATGCGCGGCTTCCAGCGCCTGAACGTGAACCCCTTCGACCCGGCCAAGACGCCCGCCACCACCGGCCGCTACGACATCGCCACCGGCATGCCCAACGCCAACCGCACCACCAGCGAGGGCGAATCGCTGACGCTGAACTGGGGCGTCACGAGCGACTGGAGCCTGAAGTACATCCTGGCCCATCGCGCCTCCGACACCAACACGTCCATCGACTTCGACGGCCTGCCCAACAAGATCGCTGACGTGCGCGCCGAGTACCACGACAGCTCGCAAAGCCACGAAATCCAGGCCGCCTACGAAGGCCAGAACAGCTCCGGCGTCATCGGCCTGTACTACTTTGACGGCCGCGCCGGCGGCACGGTGCGCAACAACTTCTTCAACCTGAGCTTCGGCACCACCAACGGTCAGGTCTACACCGAAGGCAAGGCCATCTTCGGCGACTGGAGCTGGCGCCTGACGCCGCAGTTCAGCGTCAGCACGGGCCTGCGCTACACCGACGAGAGCAAGCGCGCCGTGGTGCTGAACCAGGCCTTCGCCAACGACCAGTTCAGCGGCACCCCCATCGCCGTGCCGGCCAACTTCGACAAGACCCGCTCGGTGACCAACACCTCCCCGCGCGTGTCGCTGGAGTACAAGTCCAGCAACGCCATCAAGCTCTACACGACCGCGTCGCGCGGCTTCAAGAGCGGCGGCTACAACATCCGCGCCAACACGCTCGCCTTCCCGTCGTCGGGCCGGCCGTTCGAAGACGAGAAGCTCGACTCGCTGGAGGTCGGCGCCAAGATGATCCTGGACGGCGGCCGGCTGGAGCTGAACACCGCCCTCTTCCACAACAAGTACAAGAACGTGCAGCTGTCGGTGTTCACCAGCTACACCCAGGCCAACGGCCAGCCCGGCTTCTTCGGCGACTTCACCAACGCCGGCAAGGCCACGGTGCAGGGCGCCGAGGTCGAGTTCCTGTGGACGCCGACAACGGCCTGGCGCCTCAGCGGCAACCTGGCCACGCTGGACGCGAAGTACGACGAATACATCGACCGCGGCGTGAACGTGGCCGACCAGAAGAAGTTCACCAACACGCCCAAGTTCCAGGCCAGCGTGAACATCGAGCACAACCTGCCCCTCGCCGTGGGCACGCTGCGCTCGCGCCTAGGGGTCAGCCATCGCAGCAAGGTCTACCCGACGACCGACCTCGCCGAGTCGCTGGCGCAGGAGGCCTACACGCTCGTGAACGCCGGCCTGATCTGGGAGAAAGACAGCAAGCTAAGCTTCTTCCTGCAGGGCGCCAACCTGACCAACAAGGCCTACAAGACCGACGGCTACAACATCGCTGCGCTCGGCGTGCTGAACGCCTACTACGGCGCGCCGCGCACCTTCACCGTCGGTGGCACCTACAAGTTCTGACGTGAACCGCAGCGGTTTGGAGGGCGGCCCGGCGGGCCGCCCTTTTCCACGTCAGGGCCTGCGGCAGGAGGGACTCTCGCCACGGTACATTGCGCCAGCCATGCCCCTGTCCAAAAACCAGACACCCGCCGCGCTCGACATCCCGCAGGACGTCGACGGCCTGCTGCGCCTGGCCGCGCAGTCGATGTTCGACGTGCTCGCACGCTCGACCGAGGGGATGATGGTCATCGACCGCCACCACCGGGTGGTTTGGATCAGCGACGGCTACAAGCGCTTCCTGCCCGCGCTCGGCTTCAGCGACGAGCACGAGTTCGTGGGCAAGCGCGTGGAAGACGTGGTGCCCAACACCCAGATGCTGCAGGTGCTGGAAACCGGCAAGCCGGTGCTGGTGGACCTGCTCACCAACAAGGCCGGCACCTTCCTCGTGAGCCGGCTGCCGCTGCGCAACGAGGGCGGCGAGGTGATCGGTGCGCTGGGCCTGGTGCTGCTGGACCACCCCGAAACCACCATGCAGCCGCTGATCACCAAGTTCGCGCGGCTGCAGCAGGAGCTGGAAGACACCCGGCGCCAGCTGGCCGCGCAGCGCCGCCCCAAGTACACGATCGCCAGCTTCATCGGCGCCAGCCCTGCGGCGCTGGAGGTCAAGCGCCAGGCACGCCGCGTGGCGCAGACCGACTCCACCGTGCTGCTGCTGGGTGAGACCGGCACCGGCAAGGAGCTGCTGGCCCACGCCATCCATGCCGCCTCGCGCCGGGCGCACCGGCCGCTGGTCAGCGTCAACATCGCCGCGGTGCCCGAGACGCTGCTGGAGGCGGAGTTCTTCGGCGTCGCCCCGGGTGCCTACACGGGCGCCGAGCGCAAGGGGCGCGATGGCAAGTTCAAGCTGGCCGACGGCGGCACGCTCTTCCTCGACGAGATCGGCGACATGCCGCTGGCGCTGCAATCGAAGCTGCTGCGCGTGCTGCAGGAGCAGGAGGTCGAGCCGCTGGGCAGCAACACGGTCATGCGCATCGATGTGCGGGTCATTGCCGCCACCAGCCGCGACCTGGCCGCCATGGTGGCCGCCGGCAGCTTCCGCGCCGACCTCTACTACCGGCTCAATGTGCTGCCCATCCGCGTGCCCGCGCTGCGCGAGCGGCTGGAAGACATCGAAGCCCTGGCGGAGGCCCTGGGCGAAGACATCGCCCGGCGCAGCGGCATGCCGCAAAAGCTGCTCAGCCCCGATGCACTCGAATGGCTGGGTCGCCAGGCCTGGCCCGGCAACATCCGCGAACTGCGCAACACGCTGGAGCAGGTCAGCCTGATGAGCGACGACCTGCAACTGACCGCCCGCCACTTCCAGGGCGAGGCCCTGGCCCCGCTGGCAGCGCAGGCCCCCGCCGCGCCGCCCCCCGCCCCGTCAACGCCCACCAGCACCGGCGTGACCACGGCCCAAGCGGTGGCGCCGCTGCCGGAGCTGATCGAGGCCCTGGAGCGCGACGCGATCGCCCGCGCGCTGCAGGCCACCGGCGGCAACCGCATGGCGGCGGCCCGGCTGCTTCAGATCTCGCGCGCGTCGCTCTACGAGCGCCTGGCCAAGTGGCCGGATCTGGAATCGAAAGTCCAGGTTTCAGGCAGCGCCTGAATTTCAGACACTCTGCAGGCCACTAACCGCCCAAAACCTCGGGTCAACCCGCAGGAAAAACGGCCCCGGCGACCCTTCCCCGCCGGGCACGGGCCTTGCACAAGAGGAAGACACCGTCTGCCGACAGAGCAGACCCGACAAGACCAGGAGACACGCCCATGCGCTTCACCACGCGCCGATTTGCCCTCGCCGCCGCCACCCTCGCGGTCGCCCTGCCCGGCCTCACGATGGCCGCCGGCAATGAGATCCGCATCGCCCACGTCTACAGCAAGACCGGCCCGCTGGAGGCCTACGGCAAGCAGACCCAGATCGGCCTCATGATGGGGCTGGACTACGCCACTGGGGGCACGATGATGGTCGCGGGCAAGAAGCTCGTCGTCATCGAAAAGGACGACCA
>VFQR01001727.1_pt1 | contig 15536 bp, 9 predicted proteins | sample 3512321 | NCBI WGS metagenome assembly VFQR01 (sample SAMN10412374, study PRJNA504923) | tailings metagenome | isolation source: Relicate 3 Philex TSF1 revegetated site | place: Philippines: Tuba, Benguet | collected 2017-08-29
CGCGCGTCGCGCTCGAAAGCCGCACGCTTGTTCAGCGGCACGTCAACGCCTTCCACCTAGCCACGTTCCTTCGACGGCGGGAGATGCAGGCGCTCACGATGGAAGCGGCCCCGTTTTTCGCGCCGGATGCGGGAGAGGCACCGTCCGAGCGCTTCATGGAATGGCTTCGCGCGGATGCCCCCGCGGACAAGTCGCTCATCAGGGCGCTGGAGAACCTGGTGGCTGGCACCGGTCTCCAGCGTGTGCCTGGCCTGGCGGAGAGGGCGGCCGACGCCATGAGGCGCATCGCCGACGCGTGGACAACCGAGTGGCGGCAGCTGCAGCAGGATCTTGAGGACGCCGGGCGAGACGCCGCGCGGCGCGCGATCGAGGTGCAGGCGCGGCGCATGGGCGGCGAATACCTCCTCGGCGAGCTGGTGCGCCAGGCTTACCTGCCAGGGCACGGCTTCCCGACAGACGTCGTACCCTTCGTGGTGGCGCCGACACGAGGCGGCGAGGGCGGCGAGCGGGAAGACGGCCCGCGGGCGCGCCGCTATCCCACACGCACGCTCGACGTGGCGCTGCGCGAGTACGCGCCCGGTGCCGAGGTCGTACTGGACGGAGTGGTGCACAGGTCGGCAGGGATCACCCTGAACTGGAAGCGGCCGGCCGACGCGGAAGCCGCCGCGGAAATCCAGTCCATCCGTTGGTTCTGGCGGTGCGGGCGATGCGGCGCCGCCGGTGACGGTGCGCGCGAGCCAGCCGCGTGCGTGGCGTGCGGCCACGAGAAGCTTGAGCGCCGCAGGACGCTGCGGCCTGCTGGCTTCGCGGCGGACCCTCGCGAACCGCTCACGAATGCGGTGGGGCACGTTGACTTGGTGCCGATGGCCAGGCCGTTCGTGGCTGCGGCGACGCCTTGGGTCGCGCTCGAGAACCCTGAGCTCGGCCGCTTTCGGCGCGATCCCGACGGTTTGGTGGTAACGGCGAGCCGGGGTCCGAGCGGGCACGGCTACGCGGTCTGCCTAGCCTGCGGCCGTGCGGAACCCGAGGACGCGGAGCCCGGGCCAAATTCGCCGCCGAACCGTCGCATGGTTGGCCACGAACCGTTGAGGCGTCGTCGGGACAGGGGATTGCGGTGCGACGGCGTCGATAGCCCCTTCGCGATTCAGAGACACCTCTCGTTTGGGCATTCCCGCCGGACCGAAGTCTTCGAGATCCAGTTTAGCGAGCCACCGTCCGAGGATGTTCTTCTCACGGCAAGCGTGGCGCTGCGCGAAGCGCTCTGCCGACGCCTCGGCATCGAGCGCGACGAGGTGGCCAGCGACGCGGCCCGCGTGCGGACCGCGGGTGGTGAGGTATGTGGCTCCATTTGGCTGTTCGATACCGCGGCTGGCGGTGCCGGCTACGCCGGCACCGCGACGTCCGACGTCGCCGGTCTCCTCAAGGACGCGCTCGGCGCGCTCGACTGCGCGAACACAGGCTGCGAGCGGGCGTGCCCCGCCTGCCTCGTACTTCGCGATACGGCCCGCTTCGCCGACCGGCTCGACCGTCATGCGGCGAGAACTTGGCTGACCGCGCTCGTCGAATCCCTAGTGTTGCCCGCCGAGTCCAAGGTCTTCGATGGCGGCGAGAACATTATGGCGCGGATGCCGCTCCCGGCGGAGCTGACTAGGGCCTTGGACGACGACCCTGTCGCGGCCCTCACCCTCTTTCTCCCCGGCGCAGCCGCCGGCTGGGATTTGGAGAAGTGGTGGGCGCTACCCATTGTGGAACGCCTCGCAAGGGAGGGCCGCGAAACGACGGTGCTGGCGGACCCGCGGGTGCTTTCCTCGGTCAGCTTCGACGTGGCCCAGGCGCTAAGGGTCTTGTGGGACCGGAGCGGGAGGCGACTGAAAATCGCCGCGTGCGCGGATGCTCCAAGGCCTGGCGGCCTCCTTGCCACCGTGACGCGGCAGGGTACCGTTCGCGCCTGGGCCGCTCCGTCCGGTGCGGCGGCCTCGGTCGCCGCGGAGCCGCCGGAGGCCGTTGTGAGGGGCGTTCTGGCGTCCGCGCCAGCCCATAGCTCCATCTTCGACCCAGCATCCCATGCGGATGCGCTGCGGCCCACCACGCATCGGCTCAGTATCGGGGCCGATCTGGACGGCGACATAGCTGGATTTGGACGAAGGTTCTGGCGGCTGTTGCGAGCGCAGCCGGGAGTTGCCGCAGCCCTCGCGGCGTGCGGGGACCTTTCCCGGGCCACCTACACCGACCGCTACCTACTTTCGCCAGTCTCGGTGCGCCTCCTTTACGAGGTTCTGGCAGATCTACGGGGATCGGCCGCCAGGCCGCCATCGGAGAGGCCCGCGCTGATCGTGCGCACGCTGAGCGGACGTCGCGATGAGCGGCCCGGCAGCCCCACGCGCATCGACCATGACTGGCGTGACCAAGCCGCGCGCGACCGCGTGCTGCGGGCCGTCGTCGCGGTAGCGGGCTACACCGCAACGCTGGAGACCGGCGAGCGGGCCCAGCTCCCGCATGCGCGTTGTCTTCGGATCGAAGGGACCATGGGAGCGGTGGAATTGGTTCTGGACCAAGGGTTCGGGCACTGGAGGCCGGACGGACGCACCCCCTTCAACTTCGCAGGAACTGAGCTCGCCCAGGCGACGGATTTGGTCCGCGGTGGCTACCGCGTGGCGGGCGAGAGGGAGCGGATAACGGAGATATTCGTAGAGCCAGGTTGACGAAGCAAGATACAGGAAGGGTGGCCTGCGAACTCCTCGAGGAGCCGGGCGCTCCGAACGTAGGCGCACAGCACCTGGGGCTCTTGTGCTGGCGCGGCTGTTGCATCCGGAGAATGCTCGTTCCGACGCAGCCCGCCGCACGGAGGAAGCCGCGCCCGCGCCGAGCGCCGGCGGCAAACGCGGGATACAGAAGAGCCGAGTGACCAGCCCCCACCGATTGATCCGGCATCGAGTGATTCGGGTGGAATCTAGAGCCCATCCGGGAAGTTCGGATTCATGCAGAGGGCTTTGCGGCTAGCCGGCGCAGCATGATGCGGATCATCGCCATGCGGACGAAGGCGGCGGCGATGCGGCAGTGCCGCTCGAAGTCGCGCGCAAGGCGGCGGCGGTTGCGGCTGATCCATCCAATGGTTCGCTCGACGATCCAGCGCTTTGGCAGCACGACGAAACGGTGGCGGTCACAGCGGCGGACGATCTCCATCGTCCATGTGCCAGTGCGCGCGACGGCGGCGGCCATCTTCGGCCCCTGATAACCCGCGTCGCCGATGATGCGCTCGACAAAGGGGAACAGCCTGTGCGCCTGGCGCAGCAGCATCTCGGCGCCATCGCGGTCCTGCACGCTGGCCGGATGCACGATCACCGCGAGCAGCAGGCCGATGGTGTCTGTCAGCAGGTGGCGCTTGCGGCCGACGAACTTCTTGCCCGCGTCGTAGCCGGACCGGTCGAGCGTAGAGCCCCCTTTTGCGCCGCCTTCGCCGTCTGGCTGTCGATGATCGCCGTCGTCGGGCTGGCCTCGCGTCCCGCCCCCTCGCGCACCGCGACGTAGAAGGTGTGGTGGATGCGCTCGATGGTGCCTTCCCACTCCCCGCGCGAGAAGTAGTCCCACACCGTGCTCTTCGGTGGCAGGTCTTTCGGCAGCGCGCTCCACTGGCACCCAGCTGAGAGCACGTAGAACACGGCGTTCAGCACCTCGCGCACATCCACAGTGCGGGGGCGGCCGCCGTGCTTCGCGGGCCGGATCAGCAGCGCCACCAGCGCCCACTCGGCGTCTGTCAGGTCAGACGGGTAGCGCAGCCCACGCCGATCCGCCGCTCGCCGATGCTCCGCCGTCCACGCCATCTGCCTGACCCCGCAAATCGTCCGCAGGACCACCGAATCACTTCTGATTCAGGCGACTCAATCCCTTTCCGGATGGGCTCTAACCGTCCACGGAAGCGGGGCAACTCCAACTCCATTATGCCGAACACGCCTTCGGTAGCAGACGCTGCAGCGGCACCTGCGACTTGAGCCCCGATCGCTCCGCATTTGCCCTGTCCGACTGCGGCAATGGCCAGGAATTGCCCATATAGTGGGGAGGAGGGGGATTTGTTCTCCTCTGGGGCGCGTGGAGATGTGCCGGTGACCGATGTAAGCGTCGAGCGGAAGAAGCAACTGATCCGGGAGTTGGCCGAGCAGCTTGGCATCCGGATTCGGGAGCTTGAGAATACCAGGACGAAAGGGTTGTGGTTCCGAGCCCCACGCTTTGAGGCGCTCTCTGCCACGGCGGAGAAGTTCGCCGACATTATGGTCGGTGCAACAGGAACGGAGCGTTCGCAGGCCGCAGAAGATCTCGTGGATCACTATTGGCAGCACGACACGAACCGGACCGAGAAAAGTGAAAGGGGCGGGAACCGTTCCGGCATGAAGGTGATCGTGCGCTGCGGTCACAGCGCGCCGCGCATCTTTGAGGGTCTCCAGGCACGCGTCGAGCACTGGCAAAAGGTAAAGACCATCGCTCCACCCGGCGAGACGCCGGCGGACGCGGCGAAGCGGGTCGCGCTGGCTGAGCGGTATACCAGGGTCAGGGACCCGAAGGTGCATGTGGGGCGCCCCCGCAAGGCGATACGCGGGATCGAGGTCAGGCAGACGTCCGGCGGCACGAATCTTGACGCCATCACCTGGGAGGTAGGCAGGCTGTTCCTGGAGCACGGCGACGCGGCGCTCGCCGACGACGTGCTCGACGCTGTCCTGGACAACGGAGGAACGCATGCGCCCGGCGTGGCGCCGTCGTCCGCCCTGCAGGACATTCGAACGCGGATTCAAGTCGCCATCGACTCTGCAGCGACACCTCCAAATGAGGTCAAGCTGCTGGAAAAAGCCCTCGCGGCGCTTGGCCCATAGTCTACGACCTCGGTCCTGCGAAGACGAGATTGGTCAGGCCGCTATGTCCCGCAGGAATTCTGATCCCGGCTTCACCCCAGAGACCCAAAGCCTGTCCCGAGCCCTGGTGCAGGCGACGTAGAGGAGGTGCCGCTCGGTCTCGTAGACCTCGGTCAGATCGGCCTCATCCGTCACCGCCTCGACGCGCTCCTGTAGCGGCAGAGCTTCGTCATCGCATGCCATCACGGCGACGGCGCGGAACTCCAGTCCCTTGGCCAGATGCATCTGGCCGATCGAGACTGCGCCCGGCACGGTCTCCATGCGGTCTTCGAACTCGCTCATGGCAACGCCCGCAGCCTTCACCGCCGCCCGAGCTCGCGCGAGTTGCGGCGTGGCACGGACCAGCACGCCGATCTCGTGGCCGGCATATCCTTCCTTCAGCCGTTGCGCGATCCAGGCGCCGACCGCGGCGGATTCCTTTGCCGCGTCGGCGAACAGCGCAACAGCGGGCACCGGTCCGTCGAACAGGGAGACCGTGCCCTTGCGGCTGTCCTTCTCGCCATCCACGTCCGACACGGTGCCGGGCAGCAGCCGATCGGCCTGGGAGCGGATCTGATGCGAGGTCCGGTAGTTTATGCGCAGCGTGTGCGAACGGCCCCGCACATCAATGCCGAGGGCTTTCCAAGAAAACGGCTGCTGGAAGATGCGCTGGCCGAGGTCGCCCGCGAAGAAGAGCCCGTCCGGCTTCCCGCCGGCCAGCGCGGCAAGGAAACGCGCCTCGGGCATGCTCAGGTCCTGCGCCTCGTCCACCACAGCGTGATCGAAGCCGAAATGCCGGCCGGCGCGGGCTTCGGCGGCGAGGCGATGCAGGACGGCGGCCCAGGTCACCAGCTTGCGGGCGGCGAGCCCTGCCTGGACCTCGGCGAAAATCATCCAGAGCGCTTGGCGCTGCTTCTCGCCAAGCCGCGTCTTGCGCCCGAGCCGCGGCGCATCCCGATACGATTCCAGGGACGAAATCTGTTGCGCATCCACGACCTCCGCCCACTCGTTCAGGAGGAAGGGCAGTCCGAACGGCGCATTGCCGGCGGCCTTGCGCAGCAGCGCCTGGAGCACGGCACCCGGCGCCAACTGCGCCGGGCCGAAGGCCTGCGCATAGAGGTCGTAGGCGATCCCCGTCAGCGCCTGTACCTGGATACGCGCAGCCACGCTCGGCTCGCCCTCCACCAGGCTCGCCAGGCGCTGCGCCAATGCCTTGGCCAGCGGCTTGGAGAAGGTGGTGAGCAGAACGCGCGCCTTCACGTTGCGTCGCGCAAGATGCACGGCGCGGTGGAGCGCCACGATGGTCTTGCCGGTGCCGGCCGATCCGGTCACGCGCGCCGGCCCGGCGTAGTGGCGGCGCACGAGGTCGCGTTGGGCCGGATGCAGGAACACGGCCCAGCGGTCCCAGGGGAAATCGAGCGCGCGCCGAAGCTCCTCCACATCGTTCAGCATGCGGAAGCGGCGCTGCGCGTCGGGATGAGCGAAGGGATCAGCTTCGGCTGGCGCCGGCGCAGGCGGCTCGGGCTTTTCGCCGACCGCGAGGCGCAAGAGCGCTTCCTGCGCTTCCTGCGGCAAGTGCGGCAGCAGGGCGAAGAGGCGTTCCTCGGTGGCGTTGCGGACATCCTCGACCCAATCCGCGGGCACGCCGAAGGCCATCAGCTCCGGCTTGCGCAGGCCGGCGAACAGCTTCGGCCCAGCGGCGGCGGCGGGCGTGGGGGCGACTTCCTCCACCCGCTCACGCACCTCGATCAACTGCATCGCGCCCGTGGTCGGATGGCGCTCGATCCGGCGCCGCTCGGCCCAGCGATAGGCCTTGTCGTGGTGGTCCACATAGGTCAGCAGCAGGCTCGATCCGGTGCGGTGCACGATGAGGCGGATGTCGTCGTTGACCCGCACCGACCAGAAGCTCGGGTCCTTGGCGCGATCGAGCTTGTGGAAGGAATGGCCCGGCGCAGCCGGGTTGATCTGAAGGTCGAAAGCCGTCGTCTTCACCGCCTTCTGCTCGGCCGCGGTCAGCCTGGCGAGGCTGCTTGTGAAGCTGTCGGCGATGCGGAATTCCACGGCGCCTATCCCTTGAAGACGTTCTCGCGGTGCCAGCGCAGGAAAAGCGGATGCGGTGCCTGGTCCGGCCGCTTGGGCGGCAACAATATCCGGTCGGGGTTCACGAGCCTGCTTGCAGCCTCGGGTACAAGGCCCTTCGCGAGAAGCAACTGGTGATCGTCGGAGATCGAGATCAGCCCGCGGTCGAACATCCAATGCGCCGTGGCGCAGAGTGCGATCCCGTTCCGCACCGAGTCGGGACCGCTGGCCGCGACGGGTCGGATATGCGCCGCCTGCACTTCGCTGCGGCCGCCGCCATTGATGATCCGCAGCCCGGTGAAGGCGCAGGTGTCGGCATAGGCGGCCTTGACGGAGCCCACGAAGGCCGCCTCCCGGAACGGTCGCGCGATCACCCTTTCGACGATCGGCCGTTCGAACGCTTCCTGCTCCTGCGCGAAGCCACCGACGAGGGCGGGCTGTTCGGCGGGCTCGGCATCGGCGCGGGGCAACAGCGTCGCGAAGGCGGCCTGCATGATCGCCTCGTATTCGTGCGCTGACAGTGGCCGCACGGCGCGGCCAAACGCGCCCTTGTTCGTTCCGCCGTCCTCGCGCTGAAGGCCAGCCTCGTAGTAGCGCCCGCCCTCCTGGAACGGCACGGCCCGGGGGAAGTCGAGGTAGGAGTCGACCATCGCATAGTAGTGGTCGGCCATGGTCGGGTCTGGGATGATCGCGGTGATCCGGGCCGTCGCGAAATAGGCCAGCCGTCCGCCGCGGCTGGACGTGTCGCCCGTGCTGCGGCGTGGCTCGTAGTAGATGATCCAGTCACCACGCGCGGCCTCGACCTGGCGCAGATAGGTGCGCGGGAAGTGGTATCGCTGTTCCGGCAGATCGTCGTAGGTCGGGTCTACCTTCGTGGTGAGGACGGCGTTCGTCATGAGCCGGGGTCGTCTGCCACCCCACCGGTGCGACCGATGAACACCTCCTTCCCGGCAAGGTCGCTCCAAAAGACGTCGAGCCCATTCTCGTGGCGCAGAAAGCGTAGTCCACGCCCTGGCGTTTCGGCGCCCCTCGAAAACCCGAAGCTGCGCGACAGGGATGTCGCGTAGTCCCAGCCCGGCGGCGTCGCGATGCCCTCGACCTGGCTGCCGACCAGCCGCGCGATGGTGACCCGCTCCTGGCCTGCGGCATCCAAGCTCACCCGCCCGGCTTCGATCCAATCGCAGCGGACCAGCGGCCCGCGCTGCTGATCAACGACGACAAGGTCCTGCGCCAAGCCATCGGCTTGGTAGCGGAGCCCCTTGGCCTCCAGACCGCGGACGAAGGCTTCCACATCCGCGGGCGCCATGAATCCAACCCGGAAAAGCTCGCCGTCCGAACATGCGGTGTCGTTCGGAATTGCGGCCTCGAAGGCTTCCAAACCGCCCTCGTGGCGCGTCACAATGGCGTCCGTCCGGATGATCACTGAAATCGCCTCGACAAGGACAGCCATCGCCCTCACCCCACCGCGAACACCTTCATAACCTCGTCCCCGAGGTGGTTGATGACCTTCACCGCGATCCGGCCGCTCGCCGGTTTCGGGAAGGGGTAGCTCAGGTCGCTGTTCAGGCTCGCCCAGGCCTCCGCGTCCACCTCCGCCTTCAGTGTCGTCTTCAGCGCCTTGTAGGGGTCGTTCGCGCCGAGGAAGTAGGCGTGGCGGACGAAGAAGCTTTCCTCGTTGTAGTCGGTGTCGAGCATCCAGAGGGCGATGCCCTCCTTCCCCTCGCTCACCACCTCGCCGGTCTGTGGCTTGAAGACGTCCACGCCCTTGATCCGCACGCGCAGCTGGCCATCCGGCTGCGTCTCGATGCGGATGTCGGGCTCGCCGAAGACGACGAAGAGGTTGCCGGTCTTCGTGGCTTTCAGGTCCTGGGCCATGTGCAGGTCGGGGTTCATCCGCGCGCGCAGCACCTGCACCCGGCCCAGCCGGTCGAAATCGGCGGAGTGGGCGTCATAGGCGAAGGCGCAGGCGATCAGGATGTCGAAGCCGGCGTCGGAGGCCTCCTTCGCCGCGGCGACCAGATCGGGGCGGGCGACGGTGCCGAACTCCGGGCCGATCAGGATGCCCGCGCGGCGTTCCTGCTCGCCTTCCATGAAACGGCCCTCGGCGGCGATGTAGCGGCCGGGCCAGGCGGCCAGCGCGGTGAAGGTGATCCGGTCTTCCCTGTGCGCCTGCTGGACGCCGGCGGCGCGCAGGTTCTCCAGGATCATGGAGGCAAAATCCTGCTTGATCGCATCCTGCCCCTCCGCGAGGCCGCGTTTCTGGGGATCAATCAGTTCGTCGTCCCAGTCCACGGCGAGCGCGCGGTGGGGCGAGAGGCTTTCCACCGTGAAGGGGCCGGCGACGCGGATGCGGGATCGGTCCTCGTAGGGCTTGTCGTAGAGGTATTCGACATCGGCCTTGGCAGCGATCGAGGCGTCGATCTCCTTCTGGCGCCTGATCCGCGCCTCCCACCAGGCGGCGTGGGTCTGCTTCGCCTCGGCGGGCCAGCCGGGCTCGGCCTCGCGGGGGATTTCCCACTCCTCCCAGCCCTTGTTGAGCGCGGCGTTGAGCTTCGTGCGCAGCGGCTCCAGCACCGGCTGCGCCTGCTCCCAGATCACGTCGATCTCGGCGTTGTTGGCGATAGTGCTCAACATGATGTGAGGCACGCGCTCATAGACGAAGCCGAGGCGCAGGCGGCCCGCGGTCGGCGTGGTCTTCGGTGCGGTGCGGGTGACCTCGGCTTCCTGGCGCTGGCCCTCGGGGCTGTCGGCGAGCAGGTAGAAGGGGTAGCGCGCGCCCATGAGGCGCGAGCGTGCGAGGGCAAGCGAGACGCGCGAGGTATCTATCGTGATCCACCGACGCCCCCACTGCTCAGCGACGTAGGCGGTGGTGCCGGACCCGCAGGTGGGGTCGAGGACAAGGTCGCCAGGATCGGTGGCCATGAGCAAACAGCGTTGAACAACGGCCGGACTGGTCTGAACGATGTAGCGCTTCTCGTCGGTTCGACTCGAGATACCCCCGCTCGTATCGGTCCAGATATTGTGCGTTACTGAAATTGAGAAATCGTCGATGAAACTGCGGAAGCGAACGCCACTCGCGGTTTGGTGCAGCCGGCCAGCTTTCCCCGCTCGTAACAAGCCCTCAAGCCGAACTTTCCAGTGAGCATTTGGAGGAGGACTATATGTCCCCCCTTGGAATGGAAACTGCTGTTCGGTGCTGCTTGCGCCAGGAGACACGAGCGAGACGGGCTGGAATAGGACCCACCCTTCGGGAACCTGACCACTTGCGCTCTCGTCACGGGTCCGCGGGCGAGTAAAGGCACGGTCCGGAGAGACGAGCGTGCTAAAGCGGTCGAAGCTTGCCAGATCTGCCTTGTCTTTGAACAGAGATCGATACTTTAGCGATCTTATCGATTTAGCATACCAAAGTATGCAGTCGTATACCGGAGCAAGATAATCGCTCGTTGCATAAGGCGTTGTTTGATAGGCGATTTGGCTGCCGAAATTTGATTCCGAAAATATTTCGTCGAGCAGTGCGCGAACACGGTGAGCGTTACCTTCTCCAATCTGCACGAAGATGCTGCCGCTCTCGTGCAGCAGGTCGCGCGCCACGGTCAGCCGGTCGCGGAGGTAGGTGAGGTAGGAGTGGATGCCGTCGCGCCAGGTGTCCCGGAAGGCCCGCACCTGCTCCGGCTCCCGCGTCACATGCAAGCGGTCGCCGTCCTTCACGTCGCGACTGCTCGTGCTCCATTGGAAGTTGCTGTTGAAGCGGATCCCATAGGGCGGGTCGAAGTAGATGCACTGCACCTGCCCGCGCAGCCCCTCGCGCTCGGCCAGGCTCGCCATCACGCTCAAGGAATCGCCCAGGATCATCCGGTTCGACCAGTGCTGGTCGTGCTGGTAGAACTCGGTCGCGGCGTTGCGGTCGGCCAGCCCGTTGAAATCGCCGAACAGGTCCGGCATCGCATCCGCCGCCGGCTTCGCCGCGCTGCGGCGCCTGATGTCCTCGATCAGCGCATGGGGGTGCACCTTCTCCTGGATGTAGAGGGGCGGCGCCTGGACGATCAGGTCCGACCAGTCCTGCTCATCCTTGCCGCGCCAGACCAGCTGCGGGTCGAGGTCGCGGTTGCGGCGTCCGTAGGCCACCTGGATGGGCGACTTCTCCTCCGCCCGCATCACCGTCTCCAGCTCCGCGGTCGGGATGTTCTTCCGCGTCGCGTCGTGCCGGTGGGACGCGATCTCGATCTTCGGCTTGGACATCAGGACCGGGCCTCAGCGGATGCGAGAGAGTGGGGGTGGAAGCAGAAGTCCAATTGCGCCGCCAGCGCCTCGACCTGCGCGGACGTGTGCTTCGGAAGCAAAGAGAGGAAGGTCTTTATGCGTCGAAGCGCGATCGGATCTCCGTCGCGCCCACCCCGTGCCATCAGCAGCGTATCAATAACTCGTTCAGGCGGCAGAGTGGGTACCGGGCCCTCTAGGATAACGTCCCGCATCTCCCTGACGAGAGAGTTGAAACCCTGCGCCTTGAGCGCGCTTGCGAAGTCCTTGAGCCGCCCTGGGTCATTGGTGGATTTGAACCCCAGTCCCAACAAGGCAAACCGGTCAATGGGCGTCCAGCCTTGCGGTGCCAGAAACCACGTGAACTTGCTCGCCGCTGACAAGAGAAGTTGCCCCTTCGCGTAGGGCTTCATCTTCTCTGCGAGGCCCTTACATTGCTCAGCCCTGTCAAGGATGTCGGGCGGAAAGCCGGCGCGCACCTCGTCATCGAGAAGTGCGCAGACAGCCTCGCCATTCGGGTCTGGCGCCTTCGGCCCCTTTTCGGGCCGGAGAATCGAGCGGTTGACGTTGTACTCCGCGCCCAGGTTCCGCATCATTGGCGGCTCGATCCGGCCGATATGGCGGATCTCAGCCAGGCGCGGACCGTCGGACCACAGCCAGGCACGCAGATACCCTAAGGTCGACCAATAGAGCGGACGCGATTTCCACTCGTCGCAGGAAGAGGCGTCAGGCAAGCTCCCGCTCCCTCGCCGCCAGCCGCGCGATCAGCGCGTCGAACTCGTCCTGCATGTCGTGGATGGCGCGGAACTCCGCGAAGGCCCAGCGGCCGAAGGCGCTGAGGCTGTTCACGCCCGGCACCCAGAAGGCGTGCATGGTGTTTGCCTTGTCCTTCGCATCCTCGCCGCGAAAACCCTTCACCTCAACGATCAGGTTCAGCGGTTCCGGCCGGCCATCATCCACACGCAGGATGAAATCCGGCCGGTAGCGCTTGGCGACGGTGCCGAGCAGGTAGGGCACCTCGAAGCCCAGCGCCTGGTTCTTCACATAGGCCAGCACGCGCGGGTGGTTTTCGGCGATGTTGGCGAAGTCCCGTTCCCAGTCGCTGTCGGCGACGATCCAGTTGAGGTGGCACTTGTCCGGCCGCGGCGCAAAGCGCGGCTTCGAGGTGGAGAAATTCACGAAGCGCGTGGAGCCCGTGGGGTTGTAGGCATCCAGGATGGCCTTGATGGTGCGCTCACCCACCAGCGTCTCCGTGATCGCCGCCTTGATCTTGTTGGCCGCCCGCTCCGTCAGCTCAAGGTAGAGAAGCTGCGCCGGCTTCGCGCCGGCCTTGCACTGCAGGTAACCGCCATCCAGCCATTGCCGCGCGATCCGCTTCATCTGGCCGAACAGGTGCAGCTTCGGCGGCGCGTTCGGCTCCCGGTAGGTGTGGTAGAGCAGATGCTTGGTGAGGTGGAACAGCACCGTCGAGTCCCGCACCTCGTCCAGATGGTCGAGGTTGAGCTCCGCGCCCTCCCCGACCAGGCCGCGCATCTGAACAGCGGTCGAGCCCACCAGCTCCGGCGTCAGCTCCAGCGCATGATCGGGCTTGAACTGCGCTTCCAGCCGTTCCTCGGGCAGTTCCACGCGGTAGCCCTCGACACGGGGGAAGGTGATCTCCGACGCATCGCGTTCGGGCCGCACCGCATGAACGCGCACCGTGTCGCGCGGGGCCGCCGGCGGGGCGACGACCGGCTTCGCGGTGAAATCGAAGGGGATGCCGAGGACATCGGCATACTCGACATTGAACAGCCCATCCTCATTCAGCTCGTAGGACTGCCGGCGCAGCGCCCGGCCCACGACCTGTTCGCACAGAAGCTGCGTGCCGAATGCACGGACGCCTAGGATGTGGGTGACGGTGTTCGCGTCCCAGCCCTCGGTGAGCATGGAGACCGAGACGACGCAGCGGACCTGCTCGCCGAGCCGGCCAGGCTTGCCGACGGTGTTCATCACCTCCCGCAGCAAGGTGGCATCGTCAATGGTCTCGCCGGCGCGGACATCGCCGGTGCGCTCGACCATCTCCTGGCGGAAGCGCTCGATCTCATCGGCGGCGAGTGCCCGGAAATCCTTGTCCAGCGCCTCCCCGGATTCGAGCTGGGCGCTGTCCACGAGGATGGTGTTCGGGCGGGCCAGGCGGTTGCCGTATTCGTCGTAGTTTCGGAACAGGGCGAGGGCGCCCTGGTGGAAGGTCTCGGTCTCGTCCGCGGCGGTGTGCCTGAAGCCCGAGATGTAGCGATAGATCAGCTCCGACGTGGCGGTGTTGTTGCACACGACGATGAACACCGGCGGCACCCGGATGCCCTTCTCCTGCCAGAGCTCGTAGGTGTCCTCGTAGTGGCCGTAGAGCGCCTCGAGCGCGGTGAGCAGCTTCACCGGCAGCTTGAGGGCGTCGAGCTGACCGGTTGATCCGCGCCCCTTCTTCGGCATGTCCTTGCCGATATGCTCCCACAGCTTGCGGAAGATCGGCATGTCACCCTCGTCGGCGTTCGACGCGACGGGGACGCGGGGCAGCTTCACGATGCCGCATTCGATCGCGTCCATCAGCGAGAAGTCGCTCATCGTCCAGGGGAAGAGCGTGCCCTCCGCGTAGCCCGATCCGCGGAGGAAGAAGGGCGTGGCCGAGAGGTCGAAGACCATGGCGAGGCCGAGCTTGCGCTTCACGGCCTCGATCCCGCTGATCCAGAGGCGGGCGGCCTCGGCGTTCTGCTTCGCCTCCTCCTTCTCCTCGGCCTTGAGGTCCTCCTCGACGGGGTCGGCAACGCGCTCGCGGTAGCAGTGGTGGGCCTCGTCGTTGAGGACGACGATGTTCTTGAGACCCATGAGATCCGGCATGACGCGCTGGAGCATCTGGCCCTCGGTCTCGATGGTCTGGATCTTCTCCTCGCGCCAGCCTTCGAGGGCGGAGCGGGTGCCCTTCGACAGCTCGATGCGCTCCCGCAGCTTGAACGCATGGTAGTTGGTGATGACGATCTTGGCCTTCGCGATGTCGCCGAGCATGTCGGTCGGGACCAGCTCCCGCTCGCGATAGTAGCTCTCGGGGTCATTCGGCATCAGCACGCGAAGACGGTCGCGAATGGTGATGCCAGGGGTAATGATGAGGAATCCGCGTGAGAAGTGCCGGCTGTTGGGGTGGCGGACGGCGTTGACCGTCTGCCAGGCGATGAGCATGGCCATCACCGTGGTCTTGCCGGCGCCGGTGGCGAGCTTCAGGGCGGTGCGGATCAGCTCGGGGTTGGCCTGGGCGTTGGCATCCTTCAGGTGCTGCGTGAAGCGCGCGTAGCGGGGGCCCAGTTGCGGCGCGACCTCGGCCAGCCAGATCGCGGTCTCGACGGCTTCGACCTGGCAGAAGAAGGGGCGGACGCCCTGGAAATCGTGCTTTCGCCAGTGCTGCAGCAGGCGTGCCGTCTCCGGCGTGACCTTCCACTGGTCGGGGTTCGGCAGGTTCCGCCAGGCTTCGACATAGCCGCGGATTTCATTGATGATCGGGGTCGGGTTGTATTCCTGCGTCGCCGAGGAAAGACCCTGGGAATCCTCGAAGGTGAACTGGGACTGGGTCTTTCCCTTCGCGCCTTTCCCGCCCTGCTTCTTGGGCTTCGGGACCGGGGTGATCAGGTCCGATCGGCGCCGGCTGTCGATGATGGTGGTCGTGGGCTGACCGTCGGCATCGAGCTCCCAATGCCGAGTGGGAGCTTCGTACGGAGAGTTCAGGATGGGACGCGTGAAGAACTCATACTCCATGCGCCGTTCGCCCCCGGGAACCATCTTGCTTGTATCATCCGCGGAACCACCGGGGCGATCAAGCCGAACATGGAGATCAGCCCGCTTCGCGACTGCTGACTCCTTTGGGCCGCGCAGTTAACCTGCGCGAATGTCGCCCGAATTGGCTTTCCTTGTCGAAAGGCCACTGCTGCCGACCGTCGTATTGCTGGCTGGCGTCGCGGCAGGAATGGCCATCGAGCGGTTCCGCTCCACGCTGCGTCGCAAGGCGTGGCGGGCGCGGAGCCGCTCGAGCTGGGCGCGAGAGCCGGGTTCGAACGGGTTCTTGAAGGCTGCTTGGGGGCCGAGGCCGGATGTCCCAATGGCGAAGCAACCGGACGCGGCGGACCAGCTGCGGATCGTGATGGCCGCCGATTTCACCATGCAGCCGCTGCTCAACAAGAGCGAAGTGCGCGTGCTGAGGGAGCTTCAGCGCTTCGTCGAGGCCTGCAATCCGCGCTGGCAAGTGATGGCCCAGGTGGCGCTTGGCGAAATCCTGCGAAGCGATGACGCGTCCGCCTACGC
>VFQR01001728.1_pt1 | contig 15532 bp, 15 predicted proteins | sample 3512321 | NCBI WGS metagenome assembly VFQR01 (sample SAMN10412374, study PRJNA504923) | tailings metagenome | isolation source: Relicate 3 Philex TSF1 revegetated site | place: Philippines: Tuba, Benguet | collected 2017-08-29
GCCCAGGTGGAGGTTGCGCAGCCGCAGCGCCGCTCGCGCCTGTTCCGCCCGGGCCTGGGCGAGGTCTGCCTGGGCCTGCTCAAGCTCCCGGCGGGCCACGGCGTCGCCGCCCGACAGGTCTTGCAGCCGGGTCACGGTCTTCTGCTTGAGGGCCAGGTCGGCCTCGGCCCGTGCAAGGTCCGCCATGGCGCTGCCGACGTCCGGCGAGTCGATGACGAGCAGGGCCTGGCCCCGCCGCACCCGGTCACCCGGCCGGGCGCGCAGCTCGGTCACGCGGCCGGACACCGGCAGCGACAGTCGGGACGTCACATCCTCGTCATAGGCCAGGCGGGCCTCCAGGGGCTGCGCCACAGGCAGCGGGAAGGCGGTGGCGACGCTGCTGTGGATCATCGTGAGCTGGGGCGAGCCCGGCGCAAACCGGAGGTGGTCGGCATCGGCATGCCGGGCTGCGGGTGCTGGTGCCGGCGCGGCAGGGCTGGGCGGAGCGGGGGCCTTGCTGCAGGCTGTCAGCAAAGCGAGCAGCGACAGCCGCGCCAGCGTCGGCAGCGAGCCGGGCATGACCCGAGGGCGTGGCGAGGTAGACGGCTTCACGACGGCTGGCGCGGGCAAGAATGCGGTGCTTGAAGGGACATGCCGCCACGCTAGGCATGCAGTCTTGCAACTTCCTATCAGTCGCCCTCGGACGCGCCACATCATGCAAATCCTCCTGATCGAGGATGACCCCGACATCCGCCGCGAACTGCTGCTGCGATGGCAGTCCAGGGGCTGGGAGGTCATGCCTTGCGAAACCCTGTCGCAGGCGGATCAGCGAGCGCGCCAGCTCATCCACGACCTGATCGTGCTGGACCTGCAGCTGCCCGACGGCGACGGCCTGGACTGGCTGCAGCGCTGGCGCAGCCGTGACCCCGGCACGCCGGTGCTCATCCTCACGGCGCGCGACCGGGTGGCTGATCGCGTCAGCGGGCTGCAGGCTGGCGCCGACGATTACCTGATCAAGCCCTTCGCCGCGACCGAACTGGACGCACGCATCGAGGCGCTGATGCGCCGCAGCTCGCGGGACCGTGATGCGCGCCTGCACTTCGGCCCGCTGCTGTGGCTGCGCGACGAAGGGCGGCTGCTGCTCGACGGCGAGCCGCTGGAGCTGCATCCGCGGGAATTCGAGGTGCTCGGGCTGCTGTTGCGCCGCGCGCCGCGGCTGGTCCCCAAGCGCGTGATCATCGATGCCCTGGCCGAGAAGAACCTCGAGGTGGGCGACAGCGCCGCGGAGGTGTACGTGTCCCGACTCCGGCGCAAGCTCGGGCAGGGCCCGGTGCAGATCGATACCGTGCGGGGCTTCGGCTACCGGCTCGTCCTCGCGGACGCGCCCGCCGGTCCATGACGCGCCGCCACCGTCGCTGGCTGCAGCGCGAGCTGCAATGGCGACTGGGCCTGCCGGTGCTGGCCATCGTGCTGCTGGGCGGTCTTTTCAGCGCGGTGGGGGCCGACTATCTGGTCGAGAAGACCTTTGATCGCTGGCTGCTGGATGCGGCACGGTCGCTGGCCCAGCAGATCCGCTCGGAGAACGGGCATGCACGGCTGGCGCTGGACCGGCAGGCCGAAACCATGCTGGTCTACGACGTGGCCGACCGGGTCTACTTCGCCGTGCTGGAGGGCGATCAGCTGCTGGCAGGCAGCCCGCACCTGCCGCAGGCCGGTCGCCATGAGCGCCTCTACGGCGCGGAGGGACGCGCCATCGATGCGGTCTACCGGGGGCAGCCGGTGCGCGTGGTCTGGGTGGAGGCCGCGCCCGCTGGCTCGCCGCGCGTGCGTGTAGGCGTCGCGGAGACGCTCATCAAGCGGGCCCATGCCCGGACGGATCTGCTGCTTGTCTTCTCACCGCTGAGCCTGGTGCTGCTCTTGGCCGCCGTCGTCGTGGCGCGCGGCGTGCGCCGGACGGTGAGCCCACTGGAGGCGATGGCGGCGCGCTGGAACGAGCGGTCCCACCTCTCGCTGGACCCCATCCCGACCGACGAGGTGCCACGTGAGCTGCTGCCGTTCGCCACCGCGCTGAACGACATGCACCAGCGCGTGCGGGAGGTGCTGGCCCGGGAGCAGCGCTTCGCCTCCACCGCGGCCCATCAACTGCGCACACCGCTGACCGCGCTGCAGCTCGGCCTGGCCCGGGCGGCGGAGGGCCCAGACCTCGCCTCGGTCAAGGCGGCGCTGCAGGACCTGGGCGAGACCACGCAGCGCACCGCCCGCCTGCTGCAACAGTTGCTCGCGCTGAGTCGGCTCGATCCCGAACTGAACAAGAGCCGCGAGTTCTCGCGCGTCGATCTTGCCCCGCTGGCCTACGGCGTCGGGCTCGCCTACCAGGACGCCGCCTCGGACCGCGGCGTGAGGCTGGAGCTCAGCGAGCCCGACGGCGGTCGCGCGGTGATGATTCGAGGCCAGCCCGAGCTGATCAGCGAAGCGCTGGGCAATCTGGTCGACAACGCCTTGCGCCACACGCCACCTGGTGGGGTCGTGCGCCTGGGCATCACCGACCATCCGCCGACGCTGGTGGTGGAGGACGACGGGCCGGGCGTGCCCGCGCAGGAGCGCGAACGCATCTTCGAGCGGTTTGCACGCGGCAGCGGCGCCGTGGGCCCCGGCACCGGGCTGGGCCTGGCCATCGTGAAGGAGATCGCCGAGCTGCATGGCGCCACCGTGGGCCTCACGGGTTCGCTCAGTGGTGGCGCCAGGTTCTGCCTGGTCTTCGAGGCACCTTCACCGGCTTGAGGCTGCGCCGCCACAGCGTGAGTCCATGGAGACCGCCTGGACCTGCCCCGGCTCACCGCGCAGCCGCCCGCCAATGAACGAGCCGCACCCTGACGGCCCTCTTTAAGTTGCCGCGGCGCACCCGATATGCGGCAGACCCTCAAGGAGCCTTGTCATGCTGCTCGTCTGCCCCCACTGCGGCACCCGCAACCGTGTGCCCGAAGCCCGCCTCGCCGATGATCCGAGCTGCGGACGCTGCGGCCAGCCCGTGGCACCGGCACGGCCGGTGGTGTTGGGCGATGCCGACCTGTCGGCCTATCTGCAGGGCACGGAGGCGCCGGTGGTGGTGGATTTCTGGGCCGCCTGGTGCGGGCCCTGCCGCGCCTACGCGCCACATTTCGAGCAACTCGCCGCCGCACGGCCCGAGCTGCGCTTCGTGAAGGTCGACAGCGATGCTGCACCACGCGCCAGCGCCGCGCTGCAGATCCGCAGCATCCCGACCACGCTGCTCTTCGTGGGTGGCCGGGAAGTAGCGCGCCAGAGCGGCGCGATGTCCTCATCGCAGCTCGGGGCCTGGATTGATGCGGCCCTGCGCTGAACTGGGCGGCCGCAGGCCGCGCGGGCGTCGATTCCCTGGCGCCGCCATCTTGTGCCAACGTTGAAGCGCAGGCCGGATCGCTGCAAACCGTGCTATCCCTGAACAGACGGGTCAGAGCAACTGATACGCTTTGCAGGCAGTTTTGCAGATCAAACTCACGCCTTCGCCATGCTGCATTCCCGCAAAGATCGCCGCTTCGCCATGCTGCTGTCCGCAGCCCTGCTGGTTTGCATGCCCGCTCGGGCGGATTTTTCAGGCAGCTATGCGCCTGCCAACTGGACACCATTCACGCAGACATTTGGCTGTGGCTCGTCCCAGGTCAACACGGCGGGCATGCCCAACACCTTGGTTCTCAGGACATTCACGGGCTGCGCCAACATTTCATCCAGCTACACGCTCACCGGCAACATTCCCGCAAACGGGACGCTGTCCTTCAGCTGGAGCTACGACAGCACGTCCTTCAACGACGCCGGTGTTGTCACGTCCGGCAGCTACACCTTGGCAGGGGTCACGACAACGCTGGGCTCGAACGATGGCCCGCAAAGCGGCACCGTCTCGATCCCGGTCGTCGCCGGACAGACCTTCTCGCTGACTCTGAACGGCAGCACGAACGCGGTGTTCACCATCACCAACTTCAATGCCCCGAGTGGGATCGTCTCGGTACCTGCGTTGGACACCTGGGCCAAAGTGGGCTTGGCGGGGCTGCTCGGTTTGACGGCTGCCTGGGCGTTGCGTCGGCCGCGAGGGTTGGTGAACAGACAATCGAGAGGTTGAGGTCAGCCAGTCGCGTCGCTGCACGGCGATGCGGGCACTGGGTCGCACCGCGGCTGCGTGGCCGCCTTGCAGGCTTTGCATGCAGGTTGAACCAGGTCACCGTCACTCACCCATGCTGCAATACCTCACCCTCCCCGTCACGCCCTTCCAGCAGAACTGCTCCATCGTCTGGTGCGACCAGACCCTGGACGCTGCCGTCATCGACCCAGGCGGCGAGTTGCCGCGACTGTTGGCGGCGGTGGCGCAGCGGGGGCTTGCGCTCAAGGCCATCTGGTTGACGCATGCGCACATCGACCACGCTGGAGGCACCGGGCAGCTGGCGCGTGAGCAGGGGTTGCCCATCGTCGGGCCGCATCCGGGCGATCAGTTCTGGATCGACGGGCTGGCACAGCAAAGCCGCATGTTCGGCTTCCCGCCGGCTGAAACCTTCACGCCTGATCGCTGGCTGGATGATGGCGACACGGTGCAGATCGGCCACGAGACCCTCACGGTGCGCCACTGCCCGGGCCACACGCCGGGCCACGTGGTCTTTCACGCGGCGGCGGCGCAGCGGGTGTTCGTGGGCGACGTGCTGTTTGCGGGCAGCATCGGCCGCACGGACTTCCCGGGCGGCAACCACCAGCAGCTACTCGACGCCATCCGCACGCGGCTGTGGCCGATGGGGGATGACACCGTCTTCATTCCCGGCCATGGCCCCGAGGGCACGTTGGGACGTGAGCGGCGCACCAACCCCTACGTGGCCGACAAGGGCTGAGCCGCGGGGTCGGGCGCCGCCTGCGGGTGCTGCAGCTGCAGGCCCGGCAGGCCGGGCACCAGGCGCAGCACGCGCGGCGCCAGCGCGTGGGCGAGATCGTCGTCGTGCGTCACCAGCATCAATGCTGCGTCCTGGGCCGCCAGGCCGGCCTGCAGCACCGCCAGCGTCTGCTGCTGATTGAGCGGGTCCAGCCGCGAGGTGGGCTCATCCGCAAACAGCACGCGCGGCCGGGCCAGCAGGGCGCGAACCAGCGCGATGCGCTGCAGCTCGCCGCCCGACACGCCCGCAGGGCGGCGCTGGAGCAGGGCCGGGTCGAGGCCAAGCTGCTGCATCAGCGTGGCCGGGGCCTGGGGCGGTTGGCGGTGGCGGCGTGCCACCGCGGCCAGTGCGTCCTGCAGCGTCAGCGTGGGCGCGAAGCTGGAGAGCGGGTCCTGGTATAGCTTTTGCACCTGCTGCGCACCGAGGTCGGGGTGGCGCAGCACCCGGCCTTCGCGCGGCTCGGCCAGGCCCAGCAGCACCTGGCCGAGCGTTGTCTTGCCGCTGCCGCTGTCGCCCAGCAGGGCCAGGCGTTCGCCCGCATGCAGGGCCAGCGACACGTCGCGGAACAGCCAGCGCGTGTCGTGCCGGTAGCCCAGGGCCGTGGCCTGCAGCAGCGGGGGGCCGGCGGGCGCAGCCGCGACCGGCCGGGGCCAGCGCGAGGGGTCGGCAGCGAGCAGGCGGCGGGTGAAGTCGTGCGATGGTGCCGCCAGCACTGTCGGGGTGTCGCCTTCTTCGAGCACGGCGCCATCGCGCAGCACCACCACGCGGCCACCGCGAGCCCCGCCCAGGCGGCGCGCCAGTGCGAGGTCGTGGGTGATCAGCAGCAGCGCGCCGCCCTGGCGGGGCACCTCGGCGAGCTGCGCGGCGGCCTGTTCGCGCCAGTGTGTGTTGAGCCCCTTGGTGGGCTCGTCGGCCAGCACGACCGAGGCGCCGCCCGCCATTGCGACGGCCGTGGCAGCGCGCTGCGCCATGCCGCCCGAGAGCTGCCAGGGATGCAGCCCGGCCGCATCGGCCAGGCCCAGCGCGCCGAGGCTTGACTGGGCTGCGGCCTGCGCGGCGGCGCGCGGCAGGCCGCGCACCTGTGCGAACACCTCGGCCAGCTGCGGCTGCAGCCGGCGCAGATCGTCCAGGGCCACGGCCGGCTCCTGCGGCAACCAGGCGAGCTGCCGGCCCCACGCCTGGCGGCGCGCAGCGCGGTCGGCGGCGGCGCTGTATCGGCCGGCCAGGTGCACCTCGCCGCGTGCTTGTAGGCCAGGCGGTGTCAGGCCCATCAGCGCGCGCGCCAGCAGGGACTTGCCCGCACCGCTTTCACCCAGCAGCACCAGCACTTCGCCCGCGCGCAGCGAGAACGACAGCGGCTGCAGCAGGCAGCGCGGGCCGTCCCAGATCGACAGGCCGTCGGCGGCCAGCAGGACGTCAGCGCGGGTCATAGGCATTCTCCTCACGGATTTGGCTCAGCCACAGGCCCATCACCAGCAGGGCCAGCAGGCCCACGGGTGCAGCGAGCAGCCAGGGTGCTTCGGCGTAGTGGGGAAGGGCTTCAGTCATCAGCAGGCCGAGTTCCGCGCGCGGCGGCTGTGGCCCCACGCCGATGAAGCCGAGCGCGGCCAGAGACAGCACCGCCTGTGCGGCGTTCAGCGGCAGCAGCCGGCCCACCACCGGGGCCAGCGCAGGCAAGAGGTGGTGGCGCGCGACATGCCACGGGCCCAGGTCCAGCAGCCGGGCGGCTTCTACCGCTGGGCCACCCAGCACGGGCTGGGCCACGGTGCGAGCCACGCGGAAGCACTCCACCCACTGCGCCAATGCCAGGCCCAGGTAAAGCGCCCACAGCTGGCCGGGCGCCAGCGCAGCACACAGTAGCACCAGCAGCAGCCCCGGCGTGGCCTGGGCGGCGTCGGCCAGCATCGCCAGGCCGCGCGCCACCACGCCGCCACGCCAGGCCGCCACCACGCCAAGGCTGCAGCCCATGGCGAGCGCGGTCAGCGCTGACAGCAGTGCGAGTTGCAGCGACAGCTGGCCGGCCTGTGCCAGCCGCGCCAGCACGCTGCGGCCGAAGAGGTCGGTGCCGAGTGGGTCGGCGGCCGAGGGCGGCAGCAGGCTGCGCGAGAGCTGCTGTGCGGCCGGATCCAGCCCCACCATCGCCGGGCCGACGGCGGCCCCCAGCGCCAGCAGCGCGAGCAGGGCGATGCCGCTGTGTTGCAGGGTCAGGCGCTTCATGCGGATCTCTGGCGCAGGCGCGCGTCCAGCAGCACCTGGGTGGTGTCGGTGGCGGCGTTGAAGGCGATGAAGAGCAGGCCCATGGTGAGCGCGGCGCCCTGGATCACAGGGAGGTCGCGGCCGAAGACGGCATGCACCAGCGCGTGGCCGATGCCTGGCCAGGCGAACAGCGACTCCACCACCACCGCACCCTCAGCCAGCAACACCGCCTGGCCGCCCACATAGGCCAGCAGCGGCAGGGCCGCATGGCGCAGCGCGTGCCGCAGCAGCGCCTGGCGGTTGCTCAGGCCCTTGGTGCGGGCGAACAGGTGCGAGGGCAGCGCCTGCGCCTGCTGCAGCGCCAGGCCGAACACCTGGGCCACGCCGGCGGCCAGCGGCAGGGCCAGCGTCAAGGCGGGCAGCAGCAGGCTGGCCGCGCCCTGGGTGCCGGCCACCGGTAGCAGGCCCGCGTGCACGGCCACGCCCAGCATCAGCAGCACGGCCACGAGAAACGGTGGCAGGCTGCGCAGCAGCAGGCTGGCGGCCTGCAGGACGCGCACGGCCGGCCCGGGTTGCGGCCGGCCGAACAGCAGGCCCAGCGGCAGCCCGATGGCCAGCCCCAGCAGCAGCGCCGCGCCGGTCAGCACGAGTGTGGCGTGCAGATGCTCGGCCAGCTCGTGCAGCACCGGTTCGCCGCTGACCCAGGAGCGGCCGAGGTCACCGCCGGCCAGGTCCTGCCAGCGTTGCAGCAGGGCCTCCTGCAGCGGCAGGTCCAGCCCGAGCTCAGCGCGCACCTCGGCGGCGGCGGCGTTGGTGACCATGTCGTAGCCATACCGGCCGGCGGCCACGCGGGTGGCCATGTCGCCGGGCAGGCTGCGCAGCATGGCCACGCACAGCGTGCTGATGGTCAGCGCCAGGGCCAGCACCTGCAGGCCGCGGCGCAGCAGCAGCCGGCCGAGGCCGGCGGGAAGTCGGGGGGCGGTCATGCGGGGCTCCAGCGGATCTGGTCGAGGTGGTAGCTGCGCTCCAGCGGGTCCAGCAGCACATGGCGCAGCCGGGGCGACACGGCGACCTGCAGCCGGTACCAGGCGATGGGGATGACGGGCAGGTCCTCGCGCAGCTGCGTCATGACCTGGCGGCGCAGCGCGGCGGCCTGGGCGGCATCGGCCGGGCCGCGCAGCAGGGCCTGCAGCGCGGCGGCGGTCTCGGGGTGGTGCCAGCCCATGGCGCCCCAGTCGCCGCCCTGCCGCGTGCCGTGCCGGCCGAAGTCCTGGGCCAGCGTGGCGGTAGGGTCGGGCACGGTGGCGTAGTTGCGGGCGAACAGGCCCAGCTGCAGGCTGCCGGTGCGGTGGCCCAGCGGGATGTCGCCCGAATTGCCGATGGCCACGCGCACCGGCACGCCCAGCGCCCGCCACTGCGCCTGCAGGGCCGTGGCCACCAGGGGCAGCTCGGGGCGGTCGGGGAAGGTGCGCAGCGTGAGCTCGACGCGGCGGCCGGCGGCATCCTGCCAGCCCGGTTCGCCGCCGTCGCTCACGGGCCGCCAGCCGGCCTGCTGCAGCAGCTGGCGTGCCTGGGCCAGGTCTTGCGCCAGTGGCGGCAGGCCGGGCAGGTGCCAGTCGCCGGAGGTGGGCGGCAGCAGCTGGTTGGCCGCCAGGTCGGGCTCGCGCAGCAGGGCCTGGGCGATGCCGGGGCGGTCGATGGCCAGGCTGAGCGCGCGGCGCACGCGCACGTCGGCCAGCCAGGGTTCGCCGGCATTGAGCTTGAGCAGCAGCACACGCGGCAGCGTGGTGCTGGCCAGTCGCACCCGGCCCGGCAGGCCGGCCTCGCGCCGCAGCCGGGCGACGCTGGCCGGGTCCAGCACGAAGGCGAGGTCGGCCTGGCCGGCGGCGGCCATCAGCGCGCGCGTTTCGGCACGGCCAGCGGCCAGGTAGTGCGCCTCGGTCACGTCGGGGCGGGGCTGCCCCGGCGCACCGGCCCAGCCCACCACCAGGCGCTGCGGCGGCTGCAGGTCGAGCACGCGGTAGGGGCCGCTGCCGATGACCTGGGTGACGCGGCCCTGGGCGTTGCGGCTGGCCGGCGCCAGCACCACCGCGCTGGCATGGGCCAGCAAGGCCGGCAGGCCGGCGAAGGGCTCGCGCAGCGAGATGCGCAGCGTGTGCGAGCCGCTCGCCTCGATGGCTTCGATCGGTGCCTGGCTGAGAAGCGAGGGCGGTGTGCGGGCCGTTTGCAGGCTGGGCAGCACGCGTTCGGCGTCGACCGGCGTGTCATCGTGAAAGCGTGCACCGGTGCGCAGCTGCAGCGTCCATTGCAGGCCGTCGGCCGACACGGCCCAGTGCGTGGCCAGGCCCGGCCGGGGCTGGCCGTCTGCGCTGGCATTGAGCAGGGTCTCGGCCACCTGCAGGCGCAGGTAGAGATGGCCACTCTGCGCTGGCGCGAGGCCGCCGATCTCCCACGGCCCCACGATCTGCAGCGGCGCCTGCGGCCCGGCGCCGGCCGGGCGCGCCAGCAGGCCGGCACCGGCCACCGCCAGGGCCCCGCGGCGTGTGAGGGCGGCCCTCACAGCTTGACCTGCAGGCCCAGGCTCAGGTTGCGCGCCGTGCCGGGTGTCACCCACACGCGGCTGTAGCTGCTGCTGTAATAGGTGGTGTCGAACAGGTTGTCCACGTCCAGGCTGAGGCGCAGCGTGGGGTTCAGCCGCCAGCTCGCCACCAGCTTGGCGGTGGTGTAGGCGGGCAGCTCGAAGCTCGTGCCGGTCTGGCCCAGCCGGCGGCCGACGTGGGTCAACCCGCCACCGAGGCTCCAGCGCTGGCCGTCGGCCATGCTGTCCTCGTAGACGGCCAGCAGGCTGCCGTTGACGCGGGCCACGTTGAGCAGCCGGCTGCCCACGGCCAATGTGGTGTCGCGCGTCACTTCGGCATCAGTCAGCACCAGTGCGGCGTTGACGCGCCAGTGCGTGCCGAGCTGTCCGGCGAGGTCGAACTCCGCGCCCTGGCTGCGCACTTCGCCGGCGGCCACCTGCTGCGTGCTGTCGGCCGGGTCGGTGGTCAGCACATTGCGCTTGACGATGTGAAAGAGCGCCGCCGTGGCGCCCAGGCGCCGGTCGGCGCTCTCCCACTTGCCGCCCAGCTCCAGCGCGCGGCCCTTCTCGGGCTCGAAGCTGCGTGCCGCACTCGACACGTTGGGGCGGAAGGACTCGGAGGCGCTGGCGTAGACCGTCCATTGCGCATCGGGCAGCCAGCTCAGGCCCAGGCGGGGCACCAGTGTCGAGGGCTGCTGGGTGGCGAGGCTGCCGTTGCGCCGGTTGAGCAGCTCCTGGCGGTAGTGGTCGCTGCGCAGCCCCGCCATCAGGCGCCAGGCGGGCGCCAGCGTCACGGCGTCCTGCAGGTAGAAGGCGGTGTTGCGCTGGCGCTCCAGCGTGTCGGTGTTGGCCACCGGCGTGGGCTGGACCTGGCCGTAGACGGGGTTGAGCACGTCGATGGCGTAGGGTGCCGAGGCGCTCGGGTTGATGCGGCGCATCACCGTGTCCATCCGGAAGCGGAAGCTCTCCACACCGGCCAGCACCTCGTGGCGCACGCCGCCCAGGCGCAGGCGCCCCTGCAGCTCGGCCTGCAGGGCCACGTCGTGGGAGTCGTAGTCGCGCTCGCGGCGCTGGCGGGTCAGCGTGCGGCCGTCGGCCTGCAGTGCCGTGGGCTCGGTGGAGAAGCCCTGGATGGACGTGCCTCGGTAGGACAGGGCCATGCGGCTGCGCCAGTCGTCGTTCCAGTCGTGGCTGAGGACGAACTGGTGGGTCTGGTTCTTGACGGTCACATCGCCGTCGGCCGGCTCACCCAGGAAGCGCTCGCGCGGCACCCAGCCCAGCCGCCCCTGTGCATCGGCCACGACGCCGCGGTCCAGCGGCGTGCGATGGCGCAGGGCTTCGCCGCGGTAGTCGAGCACGGTGTCGGCGCCGAGTTTCCAGGTGAAGGCGGGGGCCAGCACCTCGCGGCGGGCGCGCACGTGGTCGCGGAAGCTGTCGCGGTGCTCGACGGCCGCGTTGAGCCGGTAGGCCAGCTGCGGCGCGACGGCACCCGTGCTGTCCAGGGCCAGGCGCTTCAGGTCGAAGCTGCCGATGTAGGCCTCCAGCGACTGCGCGCTCTGCCACAGCGGTGTCTTGGACACCACGTTGAGCGTGCCGCCGGGTTCGCTGGCGCCGTAGAGCGTGGCGGCCGGGCCCTTCAGGAACTCGATGCGCTCCACGCCGGCCAGGTCGCGCGGTGCATTGAAGCCGCGGTTGGACGCGAAGCCGTTGAAGAGTGTGGCCATGCCGACGTTCTCGTTGCCAGCCAGGCCGCGGATGGCGACGTTGTCCCACAGGCCGCCAAAGTTGTTCTGGCGCGAGACGCCGCCGACGTAGTCGAGCACGTCGTCGAGCTTGGTGGCACCGAGGTCGTCCAGCGCCTGGCGGGTCATGACGCGCACCGATTGCGGCAGCTCGCGCAGCCGCAGCTCGGTCTTGGTGCCGGCGGCGTCGGTGGCGAGGTACGCGCCCGAGTCGCTGCGGCCAACGGATTCGACGGCAGGCAGCGTGGTGGTCGCCGCCTGGGCGACGGCGAGGCCCGGGCACTGCGTGGCAAGGGCGAGGGCGATGGCATGGCGCGTAAAGCCGGCGGCCGGCCGCGCGAAACGGGAAGTGGTGAAGACAGCAGCGTTCATGGAGAAGACACAAGGCATGACCCGCCCGCGGCACCGTCCTGGTGGCAGGCGCACGCGAGCCAAGCCCGCCGCGGCCGCGCGGACAGGGGGCGGGCCGGGCAGGGGCGAGCGCGGTCGGGGCCAGGGGCCTCAGCAACCGCGCGGCGATATCGGGAGGGTCAGGCCAGGGGCGGCCCGCGGGGTGGCGCCGCGCGGATCTCGGCCGGCTTGGGCGCCGAGGTGCTCAGGCCCTCGGGTGGCGTGGCCGCCGGCTTGGCGGGTGGCTGCTCGCCGGCCAGAGGCGACCCGGTATGCAGGGCATCGGCATGCAGCAGACACCAGACGCAGGCGCCTGTTTGGTGGGCCGGCTCGGCGGGGGCGTCGTCGGGTGTGCTGTCGGCGGTGTCGGCCAGCCCCTGCAGAGCGGCCACGAAGGGCGGAGCGCTCAGGTGCAGCGCTTCGTGCAAAGGCCGGCCAACCAGCAGGCTTGCGAGGGCAAGCGCCAGGATCAGCCAGGCTTGAAAGCCCTTGCGAAATCGGTGCCGGAGCATCGGGAGCGAGGCATGCTGCAGTGCGGGAGCGCGGATTGTGCCCCAGCCACTTTTCAGGGCTGACGGATGCGTTTGCAGCAGATGCATGCGGACCTGCAATCCCTAAGCTGTAGCGCCACGCTCCGCTGTAATTCGTTCACAAACACATTCAGCAACATTTACGACGCGCGCCAAACATGCTCTCCTACGCTTTAAGGATGGCTTGCGGGGTGCGGGCCGGGAGTGCAGAGCGATGTGGATGTCCGATATGGTGCCGCCGGGCCAAGCGTCCGGCTCTCGTCCTCGCGAGCGCCGCGCGGCGGCCTCGCTGTCCAACCAGTGGATGAGCCTGGTGCTCGAAGAGCTGGACCACGGCGTGGTGCTGCTCAACGGCGCGGGCCGGGTGCTGCACACCAACCTGGCGGCGCGCGCCTCCCTGGAAGACAACCATCCGCTGGAACTCGTCGGCCAGCACCTGCGTGCGCGGCTGCTGACGGACGCCGTCCCGCTGGCCGAAGCCTTGGAGGGCGCTGAAGCCAGCGGCCGCCGCTGCCTGCTGCGCCTGGGTGATGACCGCGCCGAATGCGGCAAGGCCAATGTGGTGGTGGTGCCGCTCAACCGCGACGTCAGCCAGGCGGCGGTGTTGCTGATCCTGGAGCGCCGCCAGCTCTGCGGCGATCTGGCTGCGCAGTGGTTCGCGTTGCGCTACCAGCTCACGCCGGCCGAGACCGAGGTGCTCAAGGCGCTGTCCAATGGCGTGAAGCCCACCGAAGTGGCGCAGCGCCAGGGCGTGGCCATCTCCACGGTGCGCAGCCAGATCCAGAGCATCCGCGCCAAGAGCGGTGCCGACAGCATCGGCGAGCTGATGCGCCAGCTCGCGCTGCTGCCGCCGCTGGTGTCGTCGCTGCGGCCGGCCAAGCTCGTGAACTGAGTCACGCCGCAAGGGCGTGCAGCAGCGGGCGTCGGCAGGCCGGCAAGCACTAACATTCGGGCGCGCCACGGGCCTCATGCCCCGGCGTTGCTTGGATGGCTGACGACGCTCTCGACAACGAATTCCAGTCCCTGCCGCCGTCGCTGCGGCTGCTGGCGGCACGCGGCATTGCCCGCAGCTACCGCAAGGGCATCGTGCTGATCGAGGAAGGCTCGATCGGCGACAACCTCTACCTCATCCTCAGCGGTTCGCTGCGCGCGTTCAGCAGCGACGTGCGTGGCCGCGAGATCACCTACGGCGTCTACGGCCCCGGCGAGTATGTGGGCGAGATGAGCCTGGACGGTGGCCCGCGCTCGGCCAGCGTCATCACGGAAGAAGCCAGCCGCCTGGTCATGGTCACACGCGCCAGCCTGCTGACCCACATCAGCGAGCACCCGGAGTTCGCCTTCGAGCTGCTGACCAAGGTGATCCGCCGCGCGCGGGCCGCCACGCTGTCGACCAAGCAACTGGCGTTGAACGACGTCTACGGCCGGCTCAAGAACCTGGTGGACGAATCCACCGGCGATGGCCGCCACCTGGCGCTCACTCACCAGGGCATGGCCCAGCGCCTGGGCTGCTCGCGCGAGATGGTGTCCAAGCTGGTCAAGGACCTGGAGCTGGGCGGCTACCTGCGCCGCGTGGCCGCGGGCGAGTACCAGCGGCTGAAGAACCTGCCGGCGCGCTGGTAGGCGCGGGCGTCAGCCGTCGCGCGAGGTGGTCGCGCTCCTGAGCGGCGGGGCGACCGGGAAGCGGCGCTCCGGGCGTGGCGCGCGGGCGTAGAGCCCCGCCACCTTCGACAAGTTGGCCTGGATGTCGCGGATGCGCGTGCCGCTGGCCGGGTGGGTGGACAGCCACTGCGGCGGCGCGCCTTTGTTGGCCGACATCATCTTTTCCCACAGCCGCACCGCGGCCGAGGGGTCATAGCCGGCGCGGGCCGAGAGCTCGATGCCGACCAGGTCGGCCTCGCTCTCGTCTTCTCGGCTGAAGCGCAGCGTGAGTAGCTGGCCACCGAGGCCCGCCAGGCCGCGGCCCAGGTTGCCCAGACCGAGCAGCGCCGAGCCGAGCTCGATGACGCCGTTGGTCGCCGCCGTCTTGCCCATGCGCTCGCGGGCATGCTCACGCAGCGCGTGGGCCACTTCATGGCCCATGATGGCCGCGACCTCGTCGTCTTCCAGCTGGAGCTTTTCGAGGATGCCGTAATAGAACGCGATCTTGCCGCCTGGCATGCAGAAGGCGTTGAGCTGCGGGCTGCCCAGCAGGTTCACCTCCCACTTCCATTGGCGCGCGCGGTCGTTCCACTCGTAGCTGAAGGGCACGATGCGCTGGGCGATGTAGCGCAGCCGCTGGGCCTGCGGGTGTTCCATCGGTGCCAGGGCGCGCTGCTGCGCCGCCTCGCGCATCATCTGCGCGTATTGCTGGCCGCCAGCGGCCTCCAGCTGCTCGGCCGACACCAGGCCCGCGAACTTGCTCTTGGGGCCCACATCCACCCCTTCGCGCGCCCAGGCCGGTGCCAGCGCGGCAGCGCCCAGCAGGCCGGTGAACAGCCGCCGGCTGCGCTGGGCGGGCGGGGTGCATCGGCCGACGGCGCAGTCGGCGCAGTCGCCGAACATGCGGCGCGGCGGGTTGCTGAACTGAAGGTCGTCTTGGACGGTGAAGTCGGCGGCGTTCATGCGCGTGATTGTGCGATGCCCCTGGGCGGGCTGTCGTAGGACAGGGCAGCGACAATCCTGGCCATGGACAGTCAGCAATTCCGCGCCGCCCTGGGGATGTTCGCCACGGGCGTGACCATCATCACCGTGCGCGGTTCCGACGGCAGCCTCGCGGGCCTGACGGCCAATTCCTTCAACTCCGTGTCGCTGGACCCGCCGCTGGTGCTGTGGAGCCTGGCCCGACGCGCCGGGTCCATGCCGGTGTTCACGCATGGCTCCCACTACGCGATCAACATCCTGGCGGCCGATCAAAAAGACCTGGCGCAGCGCTTCGCCACCCGCGACATCGACCGCTTCGCCGGCGTCGCCTGGCGCGAGGGCGCGGGCGGCGCGCCGGTGCTGGACGGCGCCGTGGCCACCTTCGAATGCGCCAACCGTAGCCGCTATGAAGAGGGCGACCATGTCATCTTCGTCGGCGAGGTGGAGCGCTGCACCTCGCGGCCGGGCGCGCAGCCGCTGATCTTCCACGGCGGGCGCTACTTCACCGAGCTGCCGATCTGAGCCAGCGACCGTTCAGCGCAGGCGCCCGGCCGGCAGTGCCGCGGGCTGTTG
>VFQR01001729.1_pt1 | contig 15531 bp, 13 predicted proteins | sample 3512321 | NCBI WGS metagenome assembly VFQR01 (sample SAMN10412374, study PRJNA504923) | tailings metagenome | isolation source: Relicate 3 Philex TSF1 revegetated site | place: Philippines: Tuba, Benguet | collected 2017-08-29
GTGACAATCACTAATGTTTGAGCTGTCAATCTCAAATTGTTTTGCCTAGTCGCCCAAAAGCTTAATCCCCAAAAACTCAAAGTATAGGCAAATAAAACTCCATACTGTCCAGAAGCCGGAAATTTCTCCCATTGACTAGCAGCCAGTACCCCAGAGGACACCACTACCAAAAATACTCCGAGAAAAAGCAGCCAACGAACACTCAATTCTTCCCCTAGTGACTGTAACATTGTGCTGATAAAGTTGGGTTGAGCTGGTGTTTCTGGCGCTTGTCTAGGGCTACTAGTTTGTAAACCAGCTACAGACAACTGTTGCACAGGATCTGAAGTTGCAAATGTTACCTTGGTTTCAACTTGAGCTTGGGGTTGTAATACCACCATACAGGTGAGAAATTCTCGGCATAGCTGCCTGACTTGGGAATCGGATATCAAACCCAAGTGCAGCCATATCTCTAGTCCTTCTAATAAGTGAGGATGGGAAGATGGCAGTCTGATTTCAATTTTTAGCGGGCGTTCAGGAGGCGATGACATAAGCTGCAACAATAGAGGTATATACTTAGAATTGATTAATTAAAGTATATTTTTGCTCTAATTTTGCCACTTGTGAGCTAATTGATATTAATTTTTAACCTCAATACCTTTTCTGCGAGACGCTACGCGTAGCGTCTCGCCCCAAGACAAGGGCGGACAAGATGTCCACCCCACAAGTAGTGGTAATTAATTTCTTGGAAGTCCCTAACGCAGCCCATTCTGAATTCTGAATTCTGAATTCTTATTGAACAATTTTCCAAAGGAATTTGTCTATCTGCTGTAACTTCAAGTTATAATTTTTCTCAATTCCAGCTTTTAAGAAATCAGAAGGCTGTAACAAAAAGATGTCACTAAAATCACTGGAAATTTCTGGTAATTGATTTTCAGGAACAACTTGAAATTTTACTTTGGGAACAACTAAATGACCGAGTATTTGTATTTCTGGAACTATGTTGCGATCGCTAATTAAAAGTGCTTTATCAGATCGAGAAACTATGTTTGCTATTTTCAGATATTGTTCGTGTTTTTCGGGGAATTTATTCCACCACATTTGAGATTGAGAACTGATTACACAAGATGCGATCCCGCTAACGATGATCAACAAACCTACAACTGACCAAAGTTGTTTTTGGAAAATTTTAGTAGAGCTAAACCTAATTTTAGTGGCAAATAGATAAGCCACAGTTAACTGTATACCTAAAATGCAGGGAAGTATATATCGAGTAGTACCGTATCGCTTTTGAAACACAAAATCTAAGACAATCAGGGGAAGTCCTACAGATCCAATTAATGTTAATATAAATATCCAGACTTTTTTAGAGCTTTTTCGATAAAGAACATAAACTGCATAACCGATTAGAGTTAAAATAATTCCAATAAAAGGAATTAGGGCGAATTTAAGTTTGTTGGAGTCACTAGGACTAACCCCGATATCAAGAAACCCACGGCTAATAATTCCAGTCCACCTCATCGCTGAATCAAATAAGGTTTGCTTCCTATTCGCCCAATATACTGCCTCTGAGTGAGGATGAGTAATAATAATCCACATCCAAGGGACAAAAGTTATAAACGCCACAAACCATGCAATAAAGAAAGAAATCAACGTTTTATTCAATCGGAAGCGTTCAATTATAGCTACGTAAATTACCTGTGCAATAGCAATAAAACAAAAAAATATATGACTATAAAAACCTAGTGTTAATGTTGCTGTATAAATGCACCAACTAACTTTTGTTTTCAGGCGTATTGCTCGCAGCATTGCTGCACTCGATATTAAAATAGCTACTATCCATAAACTATAAGCTCGTGCTTCTTGTGCGTATATGACATGAGCAGGTGAAACGGCTACCAAGGCCATCGCTATCCAACCTGTTAATGAAGACCTAAATAATTCTTGACATAGCCAATAAATACAAGGAAACGTTAACAAACTAATAAACGCTGAAAAACTTCTCGTTACTCCTACAGAATTACCAAAACACTTCACCCAAAATCTGGTCATCAAGACATATAGCGGCAAAATTTGTGAGTCTTCTGAGACTATGCTTTTCATCACATCAATCGTGGTTTTTTCCGGATTAGGATACTGATATTTATCCAATTCTTCTATGCTTATTAAACGACCATTGCGTAAATTGGCTTCAATTTCTGACTGCATATATCCGGATATCCGTAATGATGAAAAAACTTCATCACTCCAATAAATTTTTTTGTCAATATTGACAAAGCGAAAAAATACACCTATTACTAATAGGATAATGATTAAAAAGCGTAGCCAATATTGATAAATCAGCCAGTTTGGTGACAATTGCTTTTTCATGCGCTTTTTAATCCTGTTAAAGCATTAGTCAAAAGTAACGACATTTTATTTTTGCTAAGAGGTATTATTTTTAGCATAAATTTTGATTGAAATGCATAATGATATAGTATTTTACTACTATTTGATGTTACATAAACGTCAACTCCAGTTTCAAGGAAAGTCATACATTCCAAAGCTACAAATACCCAACTGAATTCTGACGACTGACGCCAATATTGCTGTTTTGATAAATTTGCTACTTTGAGAATATATTTGTAGACTAAATAAAATGACATTACTGTGTTGTATTATCTTATAATACAGACAACCTAAAATGTAAAATACTCTTATTAAAGATAAAAAGATTTGATAAAGTTTTAAAAAAAAAATATAAATATACTTCGGATAACCTTAAAACTCCAGGTAAGTTGAGGTTCGTTGAAACCTTAACGAATGGTATTTTTCAAGGGTTTTGGCTCAAATTGAGATTAATAGTAATTAGCCGTTGCACATCTGATGTATATGAGTATCCTATCTGATAGTCATCTGATACTATTTATATACATAGCAACCTATTGCATCCACATCAAATTACCAAGTGTTTGCATTAGTTCTGTTGTTTTTGTCCCCTTAGCTAACCATATCTGCCAAAAGCCTTCTGTCCTAGAAGGCTTTTATTTGCTCTTAAGAAACATAGGGAGTCGGGGAATTTCATTGGTAGGTTGGGTTGAGGAACGAAACCCAACGCGAATCAGGGTGTTGGGTTTCCTTACGTCAACCCAACCTACAATTTTGTTGCAACATTTTAGCCTTGACACGCTAGTACGTAATATTTCAAAAATCAAATACTAGTTTTAATATTATTGCCAAACAAATACTTTGGCTGTATAGCTTGGTAAGTCAGTAACTAGACTATCTTCTTGAGTTTCCACTTCACATTTACCGAACCAATCTTGCCAATACTCAGCAGTTGGAAAGTTTGGAATTTCATATCTAGTAAGATTGAGGGCAGAAAAATTAACCACGACGACGACATGAGAATCTTGTTTATCCCAGCGGCTGTAAGCCAGCACTTTATCATTTGCGTTTTCGTGAAAAAATTCGATATTGTCACTTTGCAAGGCGAGGTTTTGCTGGCGTAAAGCAATAAGTTTTTGATAATACTCAAATAAGTTATGATTCTGGTCACTTTTCAACAAAGACCAAGCAATGTTTTTTGGTTGAGTCACACTTTCGCTTTTTTGTTGGTATTCGCCAAATTCTTCTCCCATCCACAGCATTGGTATACCCATTGCTGTGATTAACAGGACTGCTGCTAATTTTGCTCGTTTAAATGCCTCTGCATCAAATATACCTGCATCGCCTAATTCTCTTAATAGACGTTGCTGATCGTGTGTTGCTAAATAATTTATCACATTGATAGCAGTTGCATAACCCTGTTTTCTGGGATCTAAAATCTGCTTTAATTGTTCTAATTCAAATGATTTTCCACAAATATATGGAACCACGAAATAGTGAAAACTTTCATGCCAACAAGCATCTAATGGGCCATGTGGTTTAACTATAGTGTTTGTATCGGGAATATGTTCGGCAATGTTATAAAAATCTTTGGGTGCCGCATGTTTTTTTGTTTGCTTAGCTAGCCAATCGAGAAATTCAAAGTTAGCTAATTGGCGCACTGCATCAAAGCGAATTCCATCAATATGATATTCTTCAATCCAAAATTTTACAACATCCCCGATGTATTTCCAGGCTGGTTTAAGGTTTAATTTTTCGTCGTAATTATCATAGTTAAATTCTGGCCCCCAATAATTATCTGGGTCTTCTGGATAATGCTTTTGTTCGTAGTACCAATAATTCCGGTCAATCAGCAGTAATGGACATCCTTCATCTGTATGATTGTAAATTGCATCTATAAAAACACGAATGCCTCTAGCGTGACACTCATCTATTAATCGTTTTAAATCTTCTGTGGAACCGTAACTAGATTCTGTAGCAAAGAAGTGGCGTACTTTATAGCCCCAGCTATAGTTACCAGGGTATTCGTTGACTGGCATTAATTCAATTGCATTAATTCCCAATTCACGCAGATAATCTAACTTGGCAATTACCCCTAAATATTTACCTCGTTTATCAGGGTCAACCTCATCACCAGTAAAATCAGCAACGTGCATTTCATATATGACTAATTCCCGATTATTAGGCAACGGCATTTCATCATGTTGCCAAAAATAAGTATCAACAATACGTTGCCCATCTTTAATTCGCACTATGGCGTGTTTTTCTGTTTCATTCACATCTGTTGCTTTGGGGTCAATCACATCTAACCATTCATCAGGCGCAAAATTGGGACTTTTAGTTTGAACGCGAAATTTATATTGATAAACCCCGTCTTTGAGTTGTATTTGAGTGCGAAAATAACCATCTTCACCTTTTTGTATTGGGATTTCTTGCCAATCAGAAAATGACCCAACTAAAACTGCTCCTTGGTTACGAGGAGCAAACAAGGTAAATTCAATTAAACTTTCCATTTCCAGATTTATAGAAATTTCTATAAATGTAATCAATAAAATGATTTTCTATTGCTAAATAATTTGTAGCGTCTTTCTCAGGTAATAAATTTTTTCAGTCTTTTTGATTTTACTTTTGACTTATGTCCAGCGATATTAGTTATCTTAACGGCGAAAGACTTGGCGAAAACCAAAATAGGCGATGTCTACGACGGGCTACACCTACGCATCCTTCATATTCGAGACAAAACGTTTTAACATACCCATACGGGTGTCGGTGACATACTCCAAAGTCAAAACGATTCGCTGTTCATTGTTGCCTAAAGGAGTAACTCTATGGTAAAGTGTGTCACCATTAAATAATACTAAAGTACCAGGGGTTAAGGAAAGCGATCGCATTTGTGTCTCTCGGTCAGGAATATCCCTGTAGAGTTGATATTCCAACTTGCTTGACGAACGGTCAACTAAACCGAGTAACACTGTGTAGCGTTTCCCACGATAGTAAGATGTATGGTAGTGATATTGGATATGATTTCCAGGTTCAGTGTAATAGTATAGCGCGTAAGTGTGGGGATCGTAATTAGGACATTCATTAATCAACAAATCAAACAATTTTGGATTTTAGATTTTAGATTGGGCATTGTTTATTTCCCCGCGTCCCCCTCATCTCCCTCATCCCCCTCATCCCCCTCATCCCCATTCCCTAATCTCTTTCCGGGAGTGCAAAAAATTGCCAAATTACCCATACTGCAAATGTTGGCGCACCAATAGTAGCTGCAATTAGTAACGGCTGTAGTCCATTGAGTAAAGTGACTATAGGAAATAAATACAGCACATCTTCAATATCAAAGCCGGCAAAATTCGGTTGACGGATGGCGTCTTTACCTAAACACTGTTCTATTTGGTTTCGCAAATGAAAGATGCAGGCAACAGATACGCCGGATACTATCCCCATAAACAAAGCCCACCAACCAAGTTCACTTCCCCTAAGACCATAGCCAATGCCCATAAATAAGAGAATGTGGATAATGGCATCACTAAAAAGGTCGTATTGATGTCCCCATTTGCTGCTTTTCCCACTTAAACGGGCTAATTCACCATCGGTGTGGTCTAGAAAGTTGGATAAAGCAAACAGCACTGTGCCAATGTTAGCCCAGATACTGTTGCCAACGGCCAATGCAACAGCCGCCGCCAGTCCTGTTACAAGTCGGACTGTGGTGAGATGATTGGGATTTACCCAACTGTCTTTTAGAGGTCGAACTAGCCAGTGAGCAAGTTGAGCATCCCAAGTCTTTGTCATTTGAATTTGATGTGGTCTTTGAATATCTACACTAATAATTACCACATCTGTCTAAAGATATAGATTCTTATCTTACATCAATTAACTACGAACCTTAGTCAGGATTTTTTGGGAATAAAACGAAGCTGATTCTTGGTTTTTGGCACAATCTTGAGCAAACTTAATCAGATGATGCCCCACAAGCCCAACGTGAATCAAGCTTTCAATATCACCTGCTTTTAGTGCTGGCTTAGCCATTTTCCAGAATGTTTGACGATAGTTACTAAATATACCTATCTTCAGCAAAATATTGATTAAATAAGTTAAACCTTTGCGAATATTAGCCCCAGAAGTGCGAGCTGGGCTGTTAGGAACTTTGATGCGGTTTGGGTAGGTGTGTTCCATGTTGTAGGCGAACCGCTGATATAAAAATTCTGGCTCATAAGCTGTGGTGATGCAGCGCCGCCACATTTGGACAACTTGCTCGTAAGGCATTAAAAACTCTACATTTGATTCACGGTTTTCATCAAATACAAGTCGTCCTTCTGCTTCTAACCTGCGCCATAAAGGTGTTCTCGGCAATGCATGAAGTAGGTTAATTGTCAACATGGGAATTTGAGAGGCGCGAATAAATTCGAGAATGCGATCGCCTGTTTCTGGTGTATCTGTATCTAAGCCGATGATAATCCCCGATACGACTTCCATACCATAGCTATTTAAAATCTGAATGGCTTTTAAAATCGGCATACTCAGATTTTGGTCTTTGGAAATAGCGTGGAGAGCTTCTGGTTCTGGTGTTTCAATGCCGCAAAAGATGGTGCAAAAATAGGCTTCGCGCATCATTTCCAACAGTTTTGGACTTTGAGCGAGGTTGAGGGTTGCTTCGCAGGCAAATTGGATGGGGTAGCCATTGCGCTTTTGCCAGTCAATGAGGTGAGGAAGCAACTTCATGGCGGCGCGGCGATCGCCAACAAAGTTATCATCGACAAAATACACTGCTCCTAAATTGCCCGATTCCCGCATTGCATCTAACTCAGCGACTACTTGCTCTGGCGTTTTCATTCGCGGGTTGCGTCCATAGAGTTCTGGAATATCACAAAACTCGCAACGATAAGGGCAACCACTAGAAAACTGCACGTTTGCCAGGAAATAATCATTGATATTCAATAAATGATAAGCTGGGCTGGGGAACTCACTCAGAGGTAAACGTTCTTTAGTTTCAAAGCGAATTTGCGCTTGGGGACGCTCGGAGTTTTGGTCTAGGTACTCGATTAGGCGATCGGTTGCATCTCCCAATTCACCCAAATTTAAAATATCAAATTCTGGATAATATTCTGGGCAACCAGATACAGAAGGGCCGCCGATAACTGTGATTTTGCCGGCTTGATGGGCAAGTTCATTAATTTGATTAATCTGTGGTTTTTGGATATGCATTCCACTAACAATTACCACATCTGCCCATTGGTAATCAGCTTTAGTTGCCGATTTGACATTTTCATCAATAAACCGGACTTCCCATTCTTGAGGCAAGTAAGCAGCCACAATCAAAATACCTTGGGGAGGCATAAAAGCCCGGACATTACCCATGAGTGGGTAAGCGTAATGAAATGTCCCAAATGAGCGGCTGTACTTGGGAAAGATACAAAGGATACGTCGATGATGCAAAGGAATGTAGCGGTTTTTTTCGGCATTAGTAGCGGTTTTAGAGTCGTCCGCTAGAGCAATTGGGTTTTCTAAAGACTTGAGATTTACAGTCATTGCAAATTTCACCCCGGAAAACTGAGCAGCTAATTTAATAATCTACTGACACAATCAGCTTGAATTCCAACTAGCTTACCAAAGAAAGGTAGCTATGCTGGAGTCAACGAAAAGACAAAGGGAGGGATGCTGTACTAAGTAGATATCTAGAATCCATCAATAGCCTCATTTGAAAACTGCTCTAATTCCAATGCCGCACCCAAATTTCTGTATGCTTTGAGTTCAATCATATTTCCGCTAGGGTCATTCAACAGCATTTTTGCTTGCTCTGCATCTGTGCCGATGTTAGAAACTGTTGGTTTGAGTTTGAAATTAACGTCGCGCAACGTGAGGTTCTGTGCTAAAGTCTCCCAATCTTTCCACAGCAGAATAGCACCAAAGTGACGAACACCCTGTTTCCCGTCTGGAAGTACCTCTGACGGTCTTTCGTGTAAGGTTAGCTGATTCCCCAAAAATAGGATGTCAACCCATGTGCCTTGCTCACGACCAATCTTTGAACCAAAAATATCTACATAGAACTTTTTTGCCTCTTCTAAATCACGTACTGGGAATGCAAGATGAAATATTGACCGAATCATGAAACATCTCCTAAAACTGGCGTTGCATAATGGCAGTATGAAATAGGTCAATTCCTATGGAATATTCTAAATGTGGCTCGATACATAATGAGCATTTGAGAGAGAATAAAGGCTGAAAATGTTGATTTTACGATGGTTAGTGCGTTCTTCTTGGGGGATGGTAGCGATCGCGATCGTTACTGGATTTTTGAGTGGCGCTAGTAGTGCTGGTTTGATTGCTTTGATTAGCCGTGCTGCCAGTAGCGGTAGTGCTTCCCGGATTACATCCATAGCTTGGGGTTTTGCGGGACTGGCCATAGTTGCGCTGATTACTAGTATTATTTCCCAAGTCATGTTGATTCGCCTTTCTCAAAATGCAGTTTTGCAGTTACGGATGCGTTTAAGTAGGCAAATTCTGGCTTCTGAGTTGAGTCTTTTGGAACGTTTGGGAAATCCGCGACTATTGGCAACTTTAACTGAAGATATTCAAGCAGTTGCTAATGCTGTTTATCAGATGCCTTTTTTGTTTATTAATTTAGCAATTGTTGTGGGTTGCATTGCATATATCACCTGGCTTTCTTGGTTGGTACTGGTGATGGTTTGTGCTATTTCCATAGTAGCGATCGCCAGTTGTCAGTGGCTATTAACTGAAGGCAGGAAATATCTAGCCTTGGCTCGTGATGATGAAGACCGACTATTTAAACATTTTCGCACTATTACCGAAGGAGTTAAGGAACTCAAGCTTAATTATCAGCGGCGTCAAGTTTTTTTAGAAGAAAAACTGCAAGCAACTGCTAGTGAATTTCGCCATCATAATGTTAACGGTTTAACCCTTTTTGCCACAACTTCTAGTTGGGGTCAACTCGTATTCTTTTTTGCCATCGGTTTTGTGCTGTTTGCTCTGCCTAATTTACTCGCTATTAATGCCGAAACTCTCTCTGGCTACATTCTAACTTTCACTTATTTGGTGTTACCAATGGATAACATCATTAGCAAACTTCCCCTATTAAGCAAAGCCAGTATTGCTTTACAAAAAATAGATTCGTTGGGTTTATCTTTAGCTAATCATTCTGAATTATCAACTGTTCCACCTGCAATTAAGTCTTCATGGCAAACTTTAAAAATTAAAAGTATCACACACACTTACCACACTAATCAAGAAGATAATAGCTTTGTTTTTGGCCCCATTGACTTAACACTTTATCCCCAAGAATTAGTTTTCATTGTCGGTGGCAATGGTAGCGGTAAATCTACTTTAGCTAAACTAATTACTGGTCTTTACATTCCAGATAACGGCGAAATTTGGTTGGATGACGAGTTAATTAGCGAACAAAATCGAGAATGGTATCGCCAGCATTTTTCTGTGATATTCTCCGACTTTTATTTATTCGACGAACTTTTAGGATTAAAAAATTTCAACTTGGATACTCAAGCTGAAAAATATCTCCAACAGTTGCAATTAGACCATAAGGTAAAAGTGGAAAATGGACAACTTTCTACCACTGCTCTTTCTCAAGGACAACGTAAACGCCTAGCTTTACTGACAGCATACTTGGAAGATAGACCAATTTATCTATTCGATGAATGGGCAGCCGATCAAGATCCAATATTCAAAGGAATATTTTATACTCAACTATTACCAGAACTGCGATCGCGTGCTAAAACAGTCTTGGTAATTAGTCATGACGATCGTTATTTTGATTTAGCAGACCGAATTATTAAACTTGATTATGGACAAATAGAATATGACAAAACTTGACAAAATAATTACTAATTCATAATTATACGGGGTAATGCCCCCACTAATTGCAATTATGAATTATTAATTATCAATTATGAATTATGTTGACACCCTACCACTTTAGGAAATTTGTAGTTAAAAATGGTACTGCTATCCTGTAATATTACACACCTCAAGAACATTTGTATATACTTTTAGCAACCTGTATAAGGTTGAATTTAAATCTACCTTCCAAGAGATTTTTAAAATTCACAACAGCAAATATTATGGTAATAGAAAACTAGTTGTTACTGATTCGTTTTCTTAAAGGCTATAGGACTACTATTTGATTTTTGAAAAGATACGTAGGGGAGCCAGCGCTGTGCGTATTTTCCAAGAGTTGAGGCGACTGGCGTTGCGTTAGCGACAGCGTAACGCACAATTATTAAGACTTTGGTGCGTTACGGCTTACGCCTAACACACCCTACAAATACTTAGATTTTTTAGAAATCAAATATGATTCCCATATCAGACTGAATAATTTTGAGAACTTGGCAAAATATTTCTAAAGCAACTCGATCATCAAATAAGCTTCAATAGGTAAGATTTTGATCATGAATAATTTAGTTCCTGAACGCAAAACATCCGAAGAAGAACGTTTTGAAAATGACTATTATTCTTACTTTCAAGCAGCGGAAAATTTCACACGTTATACACCTACATCTAGTTTTTTAGATAACATTTTTCCAGAAAATTCCTTCTCGTTATTAGATTTAGGTTGCGGTAACGGCGTTTTAAGTAAATATCTACCTGTTCGATGTGACTATCTAGGAGTAGATCACAGTGACTTAGCTATTGAACAATGTTTAAAGCTTTACCCCAAGAGAAAGTTTGTTGCTCAAGATTTATCACTTTTCTTATCTGAATTAGTTGTAAATAATCAAAAATTTGATGCCGTCGTCCTAGCAGGATTACTATTTCATAGTATTGACAAGGAAACTGAAGAAAAAAAAGACGATGGAGAAATTATTCAATTTTGTTTGGATAAAATACTAAACTCTAAAGGATATTTAGCGATAGTGGTACCTTTTTGTTATGGAAACCATCCATCTCACAGTTTATTTGTTCGAGCAGAATGGCTGCAAAATTCAGTAAAAAAAATGCTAGAAATTGCCAAAGCAAAAATTGTTCACGAAAATATATCCTTACAAATCGGCTTAGATGAGAGAGTTCGACAGCAGAAAGCAATCCCTGATTGGTTTATTTCTGATAGTAACGCCGATTATTCAAGTATATTTGTGGGAACATATATGGCAACTTGGACATTTATTGCTTGTCCGAGTACTCAGACCACGGAAGCAAAAAAGCACTATGAAGTTTAAACTTGTTCAAGAAATATTTGCAAGTTTGCCAAATCAAATCAATGTCTGAGCAAAAATCCCTCAATCCCTGGAACTACAAACCTTGGTGGTGTCAACCCTGGTCTATACTACTCACAGGTGTAACCCTAATTAGTAGTAGCTGGTTATTATTTAAAACTCTCTGGCTAACAGTTCTTGTTTCCATTCCTGTAGCGACGTGGATGGGATTTTTTGTGTTAATTTGGCCGCAACTAATGATTCGCAGCGGAATTTTAGATTCCTATAAGAATTCTGAATTTTAAAAAGAAGAATTCACAATCAATTATTGTTGTCGCACAACATACCTTTTAGGCTTACCACGTCAGTAGGGTGTGTTGTCGCGCAACGCACCTGTCTATTTCAGATTTTTACCAATTTTTTCGTAAAACAATAGATTTAGGACTTACGCAACTGGCATATTATTTTAAGTTTGTAGTGAGGACTTTAGTCCTCAAAATAAGGGCTGTTCGCGGAGCGTTCCCGTAGGGCAGCCCTTACTACAAGCAAAAAATTTTTATTGTTTATGACACTTGCGTAAGTCCTGAGATTACTGAAAAATTTTGCCAGCCAAACCACAGATTTTTCTCAGGGTCTAGACAAGTTTCTAGTATCAAAGATATCAAGCTTTTACTAAGAACTTTCGCAATTTAATAAGTTTTGATAATTTTTAGCCAATTTCGATCATTTTCAACCTGGCTTTGGGCAAAAGACCTTGTAAGCATTGACATATTCAGGGAATTTGCATACTCAAAGCTAGAGTGAAATGAACAACAGAGCAAACCGAAGGCATGAAGAAGATAATAATGCAATAGAATATCTCTGTACAAGATTCAACCGAATTTTAATTTCCGTTGCAGAGATGTTTTTATCGTGCAGGTTTGACATTCGAGAGAGAATCCTGCGATTATTGCAAAGTTTCCAGCCTAGCGGGGTTTGCCACCTGAAGTTGAAACGCTCATCTGTGAAAACCCGGACTGCTCCTGTACCTGAAAATGAAGCAGAAAGGCTCAAAACATTAGAAGATTACAATATTCTCGATACCCTACCGGAACAGGGATTTGATGACCTGACTGCTCTTGCGGCGTACATTTGTAAGACTCCAATTGCTTTAATTAGCTTAATTGATAGCGATCGCCAATGGATTAAATCCAAGGTGGGACTAAAAGCGAGGGAAATACCCAGAGAGTGGGCTTTTTGCTCCCATACTATTGTGCAACCACAGAAAATATTAGTAGTTACCAGTGCCATCAAAGACCATCGCTTTGCAAACAATCCCTTAGTTAAAAATAATCCCAAAATTCGTTTTTATGCTGGTGTACCGCTAGTTACGCCCAATGGATTTCCCATCGGAACATTGTGTGTCATCGATATGATTCCGCGTCAGTTAAATGACCAGCAATTAGATGCATTATATCGTCTAAGTCGTCAGGCGATCGCCCAGATGGAACTCATCCGGGAAATTCACAATCGCAAACAAGCAGAACTCGAAGGAAGGCAGTTATCACTAACCGATGAATTAACAGGTTTGCATAATCGGCGTGGTTTCTTCTTACTAGCTGAACAACAACTGAAAGTTGCTCATCGGATGAAACTGTTATGTTGGACGATCTTCATTGATTTAGACGGACTCAAACAAGTCAACGACACCCTTGGTCACGATATGGGAGACGCCTTGATTATTGATGCTGGTCGATTACTCAAGCAAAGTTTTCGCAAGTCGGATATTGTTGCTCGTTTGGGTGGAGATGAGTTCATTGTTTTCATCTCCAGCTACTTCAAAGATGCAGAAAATATCCAAACACATTTACAAACAAATATTGCCAACTTCAATCAACAGCAAAACCGTACCTATCAACTTTCCATGAGTATGGGAATACAGCGTTACTTACCAGAGAGCAACATGTCACTAGAACAACTCGTTGCCAAATCTGACGAGTTAATGTACGCTCACAAACGTCTTAAACGGCAATCTATTTTGTAACCTATATTCCGCTATAGGTGGTAACATTTCCAAAACTGCAATGCTTAAATCAGGAAATTCTAAAGGTGAAATAGTCGCATCTTCTAGTAAAATAATTTCACTTTGATAGCCATCTTGAGTTGGTTCTCGAAAAACGCGCAATTGACGACTAACCACATCTAACACCCAATAATCTGTAATTCCTGCTTGAGAATATGCTTTAGCTTTGGTTTCGCAATCTAATTTCAGGCTGCTATCTGCTACTTCAATAATTAGATAAACTTCTGTTGGGGTGGGATGATGGTCTGCGTAATCTAGCGGATCTACTTTCACTACAGCAATATCCGGTTCCGGTTCAGATCGTTCATTTAACTTTACTGGGTCTTGAATATACACGCAAGCGCGATTGCCTAATCTATTTTTGAGTAAGTAATCTGTTCTACCCACTGCTGAACGATGAGCTGTACCTTTAGCAATCATCCAAATTATCTTTCCTTCAAGAAGTTCCACGCGTTCATCTGCACCAAAAATTCCAGCCTCAGCCATCCGGTGGTATTCTTCAACTGTCCACAGGCGAAGTTTCAATGTCGGTTCTGTGTTTTGCATGGGTTGTTTGGCAACTGTGATGAGTAATTAGTATCCTAGCATCTTTCAATTGACAAAATAATGATAGTATGCTTATCAATACGAGTCAGAATAGAGAATACATAAATCGAACCACAGAGAAGCCAGTGCGCCCTTGCGGTTCCCCGACTTGAAGCAACTGGCGCGACGCAGAGGAAACAGAGAAATAAGAGTTTGAGAAGTTTTTTGTGTAAATTCCAGCGTCATTAACTTGGGTATTAAAATCTTCTCAATTCTTACTCTTCTAAAATCTGAATTTCATCAAGTTGATTAATCACCACATCTGCACCTTTAACATTATCCAAATTACCCACCCAAGTGATTCCAATACAACCTGCGGCTTTAGCATCACGCGCCATTTGCATATCACCAACGGAGTCACCCACCATCAATGTAGCGCTGGGTTCGACTCCCAAGGCTTGGCAAGCTTGCAAAAATAGCACTGGGTCTGGTTTACTCGGCCCCTCATCGACTCCCATTTGTAGCTGGATATAATCGCTTAATTGGTGATGGGCTACAAACTGTTGTACTTCATCAGTTGTCGCAGCTGAGAGTATACCGAGTTTTATACCAGCTTCATGTAGATATTTCAATGTCTCCAAACTGCCCACAAACAGTGGTGAAGGAGTTTGTCCAACGTATTTTTCTGCCTCATCCAAAGCTTGGCGAGCTATTTTTAAGCATTCAAACCATCCTTTTCCAGTTTCGGCAATGTAGGCCGCAGCGGCAATTTCTGTTTCGCGGCGACTCGCCACCGACACTATGCCTGCTGGGTCGAGGATATTACCATTGACGCCAAATGCCATTAATAGCGGTTCCCCAACACCGGGAATTTGAGCGTCTATCAACCTCGCTGCTTTTTGTGCGAGCGATCGCAAAAATATTTCTGAGTCTTCTAGGGTACCATTTTTGTCAAACAAAATTGCTTGAACATTATAAAAAGTGATGTTTCTACATTTAATAGTTACCAAAATATTTCACTCATTCCTCACATAAAAAAAGAGGGAAAAACCCTCTCTAAAATAATCCTTTGATACTCTTCATTTAAGACAGTAAAACTATAAACGTATTACTCTTCAATAGCTGCGGGAATTTCTTCTTCAGTTTCCACCGCTGCTGGAATTTCCTCTTCAACTTCCGTAGCTGCTGGAATTTCCTCTTCAACTTCCGCTGCTGGTGGGATTTCTTCCTCTGCTACAACTTCCACAACTCCAGCAGGCGCAGCTGTAGCACCTTGCTGTTTAGCTAGCAGCTGCTCCCGATACTTAGCAGCCATTTCTTCTGCTTTATCATAGACTAAATCCCGGTTTTTAATCATATCACCAGGCTCTGGTTCTAATTGCTTGGTAGATAGAGAAATCCGACCTCTTTCTGCATCCAAATCAATGATCATAA
>VFQR01001730.1_pt1 | contig 15518 bp, 7 predicted proteins | sample 3512321 | NCBI WGS metagenome assembly VFQR01 (sample SAMN10412374, study PRJNA504923) | tailings metagenome | isolation source: Relicate 3 Philex TSF1 revegetated site | place: Philippines: Tuba, Benguet | collected 2017-08-29
GGCCTTTGCTAGCCTAACGGAGTAAGGATCTACACTTTAACGTAGTTAAAGGTTAGAAAAAACTACGTTTTTTCTTACCAGTAAATAAATTTCACGTAGTGAAATTTCTCAACTGCAGGCTTGTAAATAAAATGGTTTCTAAAAAACCATTTTATCAACTAGTAGGTAAAAAATTTTGTTTTTTACCTACCAGCTATAAAAGGTAGCTAACAAGTACGTTGTTTCAGGATCAAGAGCAAATTTTACTTTGATAGGCAGAAAGTGCAACTGTATGCTTGGAAATTTAAAAAATATTACAAAGGCAAGCCTTTGATTTCTGGCAACTAAAAAAAATTAAAATTTTTCTCAAGAGAAACCTATAAAAAAGTTAAATTTAAAAAAATTTTTACTAAGTAAAAATATTTAAAATTTTTAGGAGATTACATATTGTGTCTATTTTAGCCTGGATCGAGGATCAAAGAAAATTAAAATTACTGAACGCTCCAAAATATAATCACCCTGCGTCTGATGGAAGTAAAGGGTTATGGACACGATGTGATCATTGTGGGGTAATACTTTATATTAAACATTTAAAAGAAAACCGTCGAGTTTGTTTTGGGTGTGGATACCATCTGCAAATGAATAGTGAAGAAAGAATTGAGCATCTTATTGATGCTGGAACATGGCGGCCACTTGATGAGACGTTGTCTCCATGCGATCCATTAGAATTTTGGGATCAAAAAGCCTATATTGAACGATTAAAAGAATCACAACAACGAACTGGTCTTCAAGATGCTGTTCAAACTGGCACAGGTATGCTTGACGGTATTCCAGTTGCCTTAGGAGTAATGGATTTTTATTTTATGGGTGGGAGTATGGGTTCAGTTGTAGGAGAAAAAATTACTCGTCTAATTGAATATGCTACTCAAGAAGGATTAACACTTATATTAGTTTGCGCATCAGGAGGCGCAAGAATGCAAGAAGGTGTTTTAAGCTTAATGCAAATGGCAAAAATTTCAGCAGCGTTAGAAATTTATCAATCATGTGCAAATTTACTATATATTTCTGTTCTCACTTCGCCAACAACTGGAGGCGTAACCGCTAGTTTTGCAATGCTGGGTGATCTTATTTTTGCTGAGCCAAAAGCATTAATTGGCTTTGCCGGAAGACGTGTTATTGAACAAACTTTACAAGAGCAATTACCGGATGATTTTCAAACAGCTGAATATTTACTTCACCACGGTCTTGTCGATTTAATTATTCCACGATCTTTTTTTAAACCGGCGTTATTTGAAACTATTACGTTATATAAAGATGCTCCGTTAAAAAAACCAGGAAGTATTCCTCATGCAATACAACAAAATTTAAACTTTATTACTGAAGAAAAAATTCGTAGAAAAATGAACTAATTGTAAACAAAATGTAACAACAAAAAATAAGTCTAATGACAAAATATCAACATTAGAAATTCAAAAAATTAAATAAAAAATTATTTAGAAAACTAAAAATTTAATTTTTAAAAATAATCTTCAAAATTTTTATATAAAGTTTTTGTATACAAAAACGTTAGGCTGTTTATTTAACTCAACAAATCATAATTTTTCAAAAATCAAAAGAATCATTCTTAAACTTAACAAAATAACAAAAAGATAATTAAGCAAATAATAAATTTATTGAAACCTTATTTAATAATTTCAATTTATATTTTTCGTATAAAAATAAATTTATTTTAAAGAACGAAAGTAAATTAACAAATAATCACCTATAATCTCTTATATTTTCTAGCTTTCGTGAAGATCAAGAAAATTTAGAAAAAAAGAAGTTAATAATCGCAAATTAATAATAAACTAAGAAATTATTGAGTGTCAAATTTTTATATAATAATCAAAATTTTCAAAAAAAAGTTTTTTAGTGTTAACAATTTAAAAATAACTGATAAAAATCTAATTTTTAGTTACTAACATTTTTGAATACAAAAATTTGACATACAAATAAAATTTGTATGTTTGAAAATAAGCCATTATAAAAAATAAGATTTTTTTAGTAAAAAACTTATTGTAATTTTTATAGTTACGTATGAAAACTATTACAAAAATTACTTTGTGTTTTTTTCTAACATCACTTTTAAATTTTTGCTTATAACTTAACAAAGTTAAGTTATAAGCAAAAATTTAAAAGTGATTATTTTTTTACCAAAAAGTGAAAACTAAAAGCTACTAAAGAACAATCAATTTATGAGTATTTTAATAGAAAATCTTTCAAAACAATTTAATGGTTTTATAGCACTTGATCATGTAAATTTAGAAATAAAAACTGGTTCATTAGTTGCACTTGTTGGCCCATCTGGATCTGGAAAATCAACTTTATTACGTATTATTGCTGGTTTAGATACACCTAATCAAGGTCGAATTTGGCTTACAGGAAGAGATTCTACATTTTTATCTATTCAAGAACGCGAAATTGGTTTTGTATTTCAAAATTATGCCTTATTTAAACATATGACAGTATATGAAAACATTGCATTTGGTTTAGATATTCGAAACAATCAACATCTTTCTACTAAAATAACTAGCAAAGAAATTTTATCGCAAAGTAAGCGAAGAGAACTCAGTTTGCCAACTATGAGATTTTCCCGTCGCTTCGCTAATTTTTTTGTTCCGCAAAAATATAAACAAGAACAAATTAAAAATCGCGTATTTCAACTTCTTCAACTTATTCAACTAGAAAAATTTGCTGATAGGTACCCAAATCAACTTTCTGGTGGACAAAGACAAAGAGTTGCATTGGCACGAGCGCTTGCAATAGAGCCTAAAGTATTATTATTAGATGAGCCATTTGGAGCGCTAGACATTAAAGTTCGAAAAGATTTACGTAATTGGTTAAGACGTTTACATGAGCAAGTACCTATTACAACTATGTTTGTAACTCATGATCACCAAGAAGCATTAGAAGTAGCCAATGAAATTGTATTATTTCATCAAGGAAGAATTTCACAACTTGGGAATCCACAAGATGTATATAAGCAACTTAATATAAATTTAGTATAAATTATTTTCCAAGCATAGAATTTGTACAAGTTGTACAAACTTGTACAAATTCTATGCCAGGTTTTTGTATACAAAAACAACAACTTTTTTATTAAATAAAACTTTATAATTGAAAAATTTAACAAAACAAAGCTAAATTATTTACTAGCAAAGCAAGGCTTTGTAATATTTTTCACACATTTGTGTGAAAAATATAACAAAGGCCAATAATTTTTAATAAAATAAATTAAAATTATATATTGAACTCAAAAAAAAAATGCATCCAGTTGGATTTGAACCAACGACGTGTTTTACCAACCGGATTATGAGTCCGGTGCAATCGACCACTCTGCCATGAATGCAAAAAAATATATTAAATAAAAAAACGTAATTTTTACTATTATATAATAGTAAATTCACAATTTAAAATTATATTTAATTAAAGCTATTCTAAATTCTTTGTTACAAAATTTTTTTAATTTCACACTACCTGTAAAACTTAACTTATTGTAATTTATACTAAATTATAACTAGTTTTTTTGTTTAAAAAAATTAATTTTTTACAAAAATAAAGTGATTCATTATATATATATGCTATAATATATTTAATATTAAATGCTTTTTTTAAAAAATTTTAAAAAAGCATAATTTCTATTAATTTCACTTTTTTTAAAATTTTTTCTTTTGCAGAAAAATTATTTTGTTTATTTAAACTTAAAGTAAATTTGTCAAAAAAAAAACTTTTTGTTTTAATTTCTTTGTAATAAACAACTTAACCTAAGACTTAGAGACAAACTTTAAATCTTCGGTTAAATTGTAAATAGTTTTAATAAGAAAAAACTTTGTAGTTAATCAAATTAAACCACATTTCATTTTATCAACTAGTAAGAAAAAACTCTGTTTTTTTTTAACCTGATTGCGTTAGGCGTCAATTTAGAATTTAGTAAAGATAAGTAATTAAATAATCAAATTATTTAAATAGTATTCTATTCATTAAATTAAGTTTTATTAAATCTAGTTATATTTATTATAGATTTTTTTTACCTTAAAAAGAATATTAGTAATATTTACTATATATCAATTATAAAAAAACAAAAATATAATGAATTTAAATATATTTATATATATTTTTATATATATAAAATATATCAAATTTTTAAAAAATAAGGAATATTTTTTATGGCTGCTTCATATTTACCTTCAATTTTAGTGCCACTTGTAGGCTTAGTTTTTCCCGCTGTTACAATGGCTTCAATTTTCTTATACATTGAAAAACAAGAAATTAATTAATTTCTTGTTTTTTAAACAAAATATTTTATAAGAAAACTTGTGACAAATTTCAACTAGTAAGAAAAAACAGAGTTTTTTCTAACCTTACTTCCAACTATTTCTTTTTTGGTAGCCAACTACCAAAGGTAGATGGAAAGTTTTTGTATATAAAAACGTTAGGCTAGCAAAAGCAACCTTACGTGGTTAGACATACAACTTTGCAACAAGTTTGCAGGGATTATAAAAAATACATAGTATTTTTTATAACCAAGGGTTCGGAGAACCTTGTAAAACAAGCAAAGCTTGTTTTATTAGGGTACCTTGTACAAAGTGTATGCTTTTGAAAATTATATTTCAATTATTTCAATACAAATTTTGAAGTTAAAATTTTAGTTTTTTAATTAGATTTAAAATGAAATCTAAACTCTGGCCTAATAACCAGAGTTTAGACGATTTTTATTTACATTTCTATAAATTTTTTTATTTTTTTGTTTTATGTTAGTCATTGCATTTAAAAATATTTAAATAAACTCTTATTTATTTTTTGGAAAAATAAATTTTTATAATATGTTTATTTATTTACAATTATAGAAATATAATTTATAAATTAACAATAATGATATATATAAAAATCACCAAATTTGCTCTGTATAGAGCAAATATATACATTATAAATTTATATCTCATATATAGTCATATATAATATGGTATATTATATATATGTAATGGAGTAATGTCTGAGTGGCCGAAAGAGCTCGATTGCTAATCGAGTGTATAGTAATTCTATACCGAGGGTTCGAATCCCTCTTACTCCGTATTTTATAACAATAATATTTAATGAAAAAATTAAATATTATTTTTTATATACAAATACATAGCTCACTAATTTAATTAGTGAGCTATAGTGAATATTAGATGATTCTAATTAGTAAGTAAATACTAAATTTAATTAATAAAATTATCCAAATTTACCTGAAGTTGAAGCAATTAAGAAAGCTGCATATGTAAAAATATATCCAACTGAAAAATGTGCTAACCCAACTAATCGAGCTTGTACAATACTTAAAGCTACTGGTTTATCTCTCCAACCTACTAAATTAGCAAGTGGTGTATGCTCATGAGCCCATGCTAATGTTTCAATAAGTTCTTGCCAATAGCCTCTCCAACTAATTAAAAACATAAATCCAGTTGCCCATACAAGATGACCAAATAAAAACGTCCAAGCCCAAACAGATAAACTATTCATTCCAAAAGGGTTATAGCCGTTAATTAATTGTGAAGAGTTTAACCATAAATAATCTCTTAACCATCCCATAATATAAGTACTACTTTCATTAAACTGATTTACATTTCCTTGCCAAATACCAAGATGTTTCCAATGCCAATAAAATGTTGTCCATCCAATAGTATTTAACATCCAGAATACAGCAAGATAAAAAGCATCCCATGCTGAAATATCACATGTACCACCCCGCCCTGGACCATCACATGGAAAACTATATCCAAAATCTTTTTTATCTGGCATAAGTTTTGATCCACGTGCATCTAAAGCCCCTTTCACTAAAATTAGTGTTGTAGTATGAAGACCAAGTGCAATTGCGTGATGTACAAGAAAGTCGCCAGGACCAATAGTTAAAAATAATGAATTAGTGTTATTATTGATTGCATCTAACCAACCTGGTAACCATAAGCTTTGGCTTGCAGTAAATGCAGGACTAGCCGATGATGATAACAATAAATCAAACCCATAAAGCGTTTTTCCGTGAGCGGCTTGAATCCATTGTGCAAATACAGGTTCAATTAAAATTTGTTTTTCAGGAGTTCCAAATGCTTGAACAACATCATTATGAACATAAAGACCTAATGTATGAAACCCTAAAAATAAACTTACCCAACTTAAATGCGAGATCACGGCTTCTTTATGATCTAAAATTCGTGCTAAAACATTTCCTTTATTTTGTTCCGGATCATAGTCTCGAATAAAGAAAATTGCTCCATGTGCAAAAGCTCCACATAATATAAAGCCAGCAATATACTGATGGTGAGTATATAAAGATGCTTGTGCTGTGAAATCTTGAGCTAAAAAAGCATAAGGTGATAATGAATACATATGTTGAGCTACTAATGAACAAATTGTACCAACAGCAGCTAATGCTAATCCTAATTGAAAATGTAATGAATTATTAAGTGTATCAAATAATCCTTTATGCCCAGCACCAAGACCACCTGCTGGTGGTGTATGAGCATCAAGAATTTCTTGTATGCTATGTCCAATACCGAAATTTGTTCGATACATATGACCAGCCACAATAAATACTACTGCAATTGCTAGATGATGATGCGCTATATCTGTTAACCAAAGACTTTGAGTTTGAGGATGAAATCCACCTAAGAAAGTTAAAATAGCATCACCTGCCCCATCCGATTTACTAAAGAGATGGCTTGAAGAATCTGGATTTTGAGCATATGCTGCCCAATTTCCAGTAAAAAAAGGAGTTAATCCTTGTGGATGTGGCAATGTTGTTAAAAAGTTATTCCATCTAACATGTTCACCACGAGATTCTGGAATTGCAACATGTACTAAATGTCCAGTCCAAGCTAACGAACTTACACCAAATAATCCAGCTAAATGGTGATTCAGTCTTGATTCAGCATTTTTAAACCATGATAAAGAAGGCTGAAATTTTGGTTGTAAATGAAGCCAGCCAGCAAATAAAAACACAGCTGAACCAATAATAAGAAATAAAGAACCATTATATAAATCTTGATTAGTTCGCATCCCAATAGTATACCACCATTGGTATACCCCAGACGTAGAAATATTTACTGGTCCACTTGCTCCCCCACGTGTAAAAGCTTCAACAGCTGGTTGTCCAAAATGTGGGTCCCAAATAGCATGAGCAATTGGTCGAACATGTAAAGGATCTTGTACCCATGGTTCAAAATTACCTTGCCAAGCAACATGGAAAAGATTTCCTGATGTCCATAAGAAAATAATTGCTAATTGTCCAAAATGAGATGCAAAAATCTTTTGGTAAAGATTTTCTTCAGTTATACCATCATGACTTTCAAAATCATGCGCAGTTGCGATTCCATACCAAATTCGCCGAGTAGTAGGATCTTGTGCCAGACCTTGGCTAAATTTTGGAAACTTTGTTGCCATAGTTTTTTGGAAATCCTCCGTTTTTTTGCCGTTTTTTTTTTACTTTTTACAAGATTTCAGTTTATCAACAACTTACTTATTTAGTAATAAATAAAATTTATTTTTAAAAGTTTTAATTATTTTAATCAAAATGTGCGCAAGTTGATTACTTAAGTTTTTTTAAAACTTTTATTTGCTTATAAAAAATAAAGTAAAAAAAAAATAAAATTTAGTTTTTTATTGTAAGATAATTTTTTTTATAAAAATTTATAAAAACTTATATCTTTAAACTCATAACTTTTTGGTAAATAAAAAAATAAAATTTTTTACTTTTTTGTAGCGCAATAGTTGAGAAATTTCACTACGTGAAATTTATTTACAACCTTGCAGGTAGCTGGTAAGAAAAAACGTAGTTTTTTCTAACCTTTAACTACGTTAAAGTGTAGATCCTTACTTCGTTAGGCTACCAAAAGGTATAAAATGTTTTTTAAGGTTTTATAAATAAAACCCTGCTTATAGAAAGTTTTCTGAGAAAACCTGGCTAAATAAAATATACTACGTATATTTTATCAACTAGCAAAGTCTTGTAAATAAAATGAAACAAAGTTTCATTTTATCAACTAGTAGTAGATAAATTTAAACTAGTTTAAATTTAGTTACAACCTTACTTTGTTAGGCATACAACAAAGTTGTATGCTTGGAAAAAATTTCATTTTTTCTTTCTATAAGTTGGAAAACATTTTATTTAGCCTTTGTTATATTTTTCACACGCTTGTGTGAAAAATATAACAAAGGCAAAGTAAATTTTATTTACTAATAGCGCTACTACTAACTTTATAGCACTACTACTAACTTTATTATGTTAGGTTTTTTTTAGTAGTTGACAAATTGAAACAAAGTTTCAATTTGTCAACTACTTACTGCGTTAACCTACTGCAATAATTCTGGCTAAAAAGAATGCCCAAGTAGTTCCAATACCACCTAATAAATAATGTGCTACCCCAACCGCACGACCTTGAGTAATACTTAAAGCTCTTGGTTGAATTGCTGGCGCAACTTTTAATTTATTATGAGCCCAAACGATTGACTCAATAAGTTCTTGCCAATAGCCACGACCACTAAATAAAAACATTAAACTAAAGGCCCAAACGAAATGTGCCCCTAAAAAAATTAACCCGTATGCAGATAATGCTGATCCGTAAGACTGAATAACTTGAGAAGATTGTGCCCATAAAAAGTCACGCAACCATCCATTAATTGTGTTTGCACTTTGAGCAAAATTCCCACCAGTAATATGAGAAACACCAGAAGCATTCACTGTACCCCATACATCAGATTGCATTTTCCAGCTAAAGTGAAAAATCGCGATTGATAACGCATTATACATCCAAAAAAGACCTAAGAAAACGTGATCCCATGCTGATACTTGACATGTACCACCTCGTCCTGGGCCATCACAAGGAAAACGAAACCCTAAATTCGCTTTGTCGGGTATTAAACGAGAACTACGAGCGTATAATACTCCTTTTAGCAAGATTAAAACTGTAACGTGAATAGTAAAAGCATGAATATGATGTACTAAAAAATCTGCAGTTCCTAAAGAAATTGGCATCATTGCTACTTTTCCACTTACAGCAACGATGTCTCCACCCCAAGTAAGGCTAGTTGCATTTAAAGCATTGGGAGCTGTTAATTGTGGTGCTAAGAAATGTGTATTTTGAACCCATTGAGCAAATATAGGTTGTAATTGAATTGCTGTGTCAGAAAACATGTCTTGTGGTCGTCCTAATGCACTCATAGTATCATTATGAATATATAAACCAAAACTATGAAATCCAAGGAAAATACAAACCCAATTTAAATGTGAAATAATTGCATCTCTGTGTCGAATAACACGATCTAATAAATTATTATAGTTATTTGTAGGGTCATAATCACGAACCATAAAAATTGCAGCATGAGCGCCCGCCCCAACAATACAAAACCCACCAATCCATGTATGATGTGTAAAAATAGAAAGTTGAGTTGCGTAATCAGTAGCTAAATATGGATAAGGCGGCATACTATACATGTGATGAGCTACAATAATTGATAATGAACCAAATAAAGCTAAATTAATAGCTAACTGAGCATGCCAAGAAGTTGTAAGAATTTCATATAAACCTTTATGACCTTCACCAGTAAATGGCCCTTTATGAGATTCTAGAATTGCTTTAATGCTATGTCCAATACCCCAGTTAGTGCGGTACATATGTCCTGCTACTAAAAATAATACAGCGATAGCTAAATGATGATGAGCAGTATCTGTTAACCATAAACCACCAGTTACAGGATTTAAGCCGCCTTTAAAAGTTAAAAAATCGCTATATTCATTCCAGTTAATAGTAAAAAATGGAGTAAGTCCTTTTGCAAAACTTGGATAAAGTTGAGTTATTAACTCACGATTTAATAAAAATTCATGTGGTAATGGAATCTCTTTTGGATCAACACCCGCATCAAGTAATTTATTAATGGGTAAAGAAACATGGATTTGATGGCCAGCCCAACCTAAACTTCCTAAACCTAGTAATCCTGCAAGATGATGATTTAGCATAGATTCTACATTTTGAAACCATTCTAATTTTGGTGCAGCTTTATGATAATGAAACCAGCCAGCAAAAAACATAGCACTTGCTAATACTAAGCCACCAATGGCAGTACTGTAAAGCTGTAATTCACTTGTGATACCACTTGCTCTCCAAAGTTGAAAAAATCCCGAAGTAATCTGAATTCCTTGGAAACCTCCCCCAACATCACCATTTAAAATTTCTTGACCTACAATTGGCCAAACTACTTGTGCACTTGGCTTAATATGAGTAGGATCACTCAACCAAGCTTCATAATTAGAAAAACGAGCTCCATGAAAATACATACCACTAAGCCAAATTAAAATAATACCTAATTGGCCAAAATGAGCACTAAATACTTTTCTTGAAATTTCTTCAAGATCACTTGTATGACTATCAAAATCATGTGCATCAGCATGTAAATTCCAAATCCAAGTTGTAGTAGTTGGACCTTTAGATAGAGTTCTAGAAAAGTGTCCTGGTTTAGCCCACTTTTCAAAACTCGTTTCAACTGGATTTTGATCTACTACAATTTTCACCTTTTTCGCTTTTGGTTCTGGTGGACTAATTGTCATCAAATTTCTCCTAAAAAATAGTATATACTTTCTTTAATGTTAATTTTATCTTTTTCAGGCATACAATTTGTGCAAGGTACCCTAATAAAACAAGCTTTGCTTGTTTTACAAGGTTCTCCGAACCCTTGGTTATAAAAAGTACTATGTATTTTTTATTAGGTAATAAAAAATACATAGTATTTTTTATAATCCCTGCAAATTTGTTACAAAGTTGTATGTCTAACGTTTTTGTATACAAAAACCTGCCATCTACTAGTTAATAAAATGGTTTTATAGGTTTTAGAAATAAAACCCTGCTTCTAGAAAGTTTTCTCAGAAACCTTTCTATAAGTTGGAAACCATTTTATTTACAAGTAGATGGTTGGAAGTAAAGTAGTAAATAAATTTTAACTACCAAGTTTTCTAACTTATAAAAAGAAAAAATTTGTACAAGGTACAAATTTTTTCTTTCTATAAGCAAAGTTTTATTTATAAAACCTTAGAAAAGAAAACATTTTTTTTACGTAAAAAATATAGAAATAAAAAATATAACATTAAAAATCACTTAAAAAAATGAAAGATTACAAAATTGATTTTTAATACAAAATAATTTTTATTATTGCCTTCGTCAATAAATTGAAACCAAATTTCAATTTATCAACTGTCTTTTGGTCATATATTTAATTATACGAAGTATAATTATAATATACTACTTACGATGCCAGTAGCTGCGCTACTAGTAAATAAAATGGTTTTATAAGACCCTTTTATTTACTATTGGCAACTAAAAAACCAAATTTCTAAGCATACAATTTTGCAACAAGTTTGTAGTTTGTACAAATTGTATGCCAGGTTTTACAATTCATAGAAAGAAAAAATGATATTTTTTCCAAGCATACAATTTTTACAAGGTAAAAACTTGTTGCAAAATTGTATGCCTAACAAAGTAAGGTTGTAACTAAATTTAAACTAGTTTAAATTTATCCACTACTAGTTGATAAAATGAAACAAAGTTTCATTTTATTTACAAGGCTTTGCTAGTTGATAAAATATACTACGTATATTTTATTTAGCCAGGTTTTCTCGGAAAACTTTCTATAAGCAGGGTTTTATTTATAAAACCTTAAAAAACAATTTATTGAAACATAAGTAGTTTCAGTATTAATAATGTAGCAAGTGCGTCATTAGCAAAAGTCAAAAATTCTAGTAATTAATTTTTTAAGTGAAAAAGATAAAAAGTTTTACAAATAAATAATTACATAATTAAAGAGTGCTTTAAGAGTTAAAAGCTGTGGTCTTATTTTTTGTATTTTATATTAAATAAATTTTATTTTTATAAAATAAGGCATATCCTGACTTTTCAATACTCATATGTCACTATTACTAAATATAGATTTACTGAACTAAAATCTCAATTTAAATAAAATAAAACATAAAATTGCGAATATAAAGAATAGTTATAATTCAATTAATAGGAACATTAATAATATTACTAATAGTAACATTACTAATATTACGAATTTTATTACTAATAATATTTTTAATTCGTACATAAAAAATACTTTAAAAACAGTTGTCGAATATGCAACTAGTACAAAAATTATTACTGCTGGTATACGATTAAAAAACTGCAAGTTTCTTTTTTCAGAAAAAAACTGGGGTGAACAAAAACTAAAAATTTAGAAAAGAAAATAAGCTGTCTATGTTTACCTTACTAAAAACAATATTGATACGTAGACTTTTTGCATAAATTATTTTAAACTAAAATCGTAAAAAGTGATTTAAAATAGTTAAAATGAATCAACTAAGACAAAAATTAAGAAAAAAAATAGACATATATTATAAAAATAGACATAAATTGTAATAAGTATACATAAATTCTAATAAGTGGACTGCAATTTTAAAAAATAGACTGCAATTTTAATGATTTAAGACTAGATATCCTTTGAATATTAGCCAGAATGTTATAAATAAATAATTTAGTTATCAGTAGGCCTTTGGTAGTAAAATACTTTGTTTTTTATTTAGCAGTTAGTTACAAGTGTGTTTCACTAGCAAATACACTATTAAATATACAAATTATTTTATTCGAAGTTATATCATAATAATTTTATTAGCGCACAAACTTTGGGAATTGGCTACCAAAAGGTGATTAATTAAAAAATTTTGTAATAAAGCATTATTAAAAAAGCAAATTAAAGTAAAGTAACCTAACGCAGTAAGGTTAGAAAAAACTTTGTTTTTTCCAAGCATACAACTTTGTTGTATGCCAGGTTTTTGTATACAAAAACTTACTAGTTGATAAAATGGTTTTTTAAAAAACATTTTAAAAAACATTTTATTTACAAGGCTTTGTAATATTTTTCACTAGCAAAGGCTAGTTGATAAAATATTTTTAGAAAACATTTTATTTACAAGCCTTTGTTATATTTTTCACTAGCAAAGCAAGCCTTTGCTAGTGAAAAATATAACAAAGGCACATTTGTGTGAAAAATATAACAATGTGTGAAAAATATAACAAAGGCCTCACGTTTTTGTATAAAAAAACCTGCTATCTACTTGTAAATAAAATATACTGTGTATATTTTATTTACAAGTAGATGGTTGGAAGTAAGGTTAGCCTTTGCTAGCCTAACGGAGTAAGGATCTACACTTTAACGTAGTTAAAGGTTAGAAAAAACTACGTTTTTTCTTACCAGTAAATAAATTTCACGTAGTGAAATTTCTCAACTGCAGGCTTGTAAATAAAATGGTTTTTAAAAAAACCATTTTATCAACTAGAAAAAACTTTGTTTTTTCTTACTAGCACAGCAAGCCTTTGCTAGCAAAGGCCTAACGAAGTAAGGTTAGAAAAAAACAAAGTTTTTTCTTACCCAATTTTAATTTTTTCAACAAGGTTAATTTGTTCTGTATTGTATATGTTTTCGACAAGACAAAGATAAAGTAGGAATAATTGAATTTTTTATTCAACCATAAAAACATATTATGCTCCTGCGGCTTCTTTCGCAGCATACATAATTTCTACGGTAATTTCATTAATATTTTTTTCTCGAGCAAATTTTTCTGTATTTCTTTTTATTTTGCCTCGGACAAAACCTGGAATTTTATTTAATTCTGCAATTCCATCAGCAGCCCAATTTAGATCTGAATCAGTAGATAAGGATTTTGTAATAACTTGTTTTGTGTCATGACCGCCAAATATTTCTAATAAATGGTCTTCCATTCCTAATGTAAAAGAATTATACACCAAATCAGCTATCTGGTTTGTTCCTTCATATCCTAAAAAGGGACGATAGCCAAGTGGAAAATTTTGAATATGAACAGGAGCCGAAATAACCCCACATGGAATATCCAGACGTTTTCCAATATGTCTTTCCATTTGAGTACCAAAAATAGCAGAAGGCTCGATTTTAGCAATCATATCACCTACTTGAGTATGATCATCAGTAATTAATACCTGATCACAAAAACCCTGTACTTGTTCTCTAAACCAATCTGAATCATGTTTGCAATAAGTACCTGCGCAAGAAACTCGTATTCCCATTTCGCGTGCTAAAATTTTTGTCATACAAGCAGCATGAGTAGCATCACCAAAAACAATAGTTTTTTTTCCAGTTAAATTTTGACAATCAATTGATCTAGAAAACCAGGCAGCTTGAGATACAAATCTTGTTTGTTGATCAATATAATTTTCAAAATTTATATCTGGAGAATAATTATTTTTATCAAGAATAGTTTTAATTTCACGTATACAATCAGCTGTATCCACAACACCCATTGGTGTTGTAGTAATATATGGCATATTAAATTCATTTTTTAAATAATTCGCTGTAATTAAACCAATTTCTCGATATGGTACTAAATTAAACCAGGCCTTTGGCAGGTTTTGTAAATCTGGAATAGACCCGCCTTCGGGAATAACTTGGTTTATTTCAATACCTAAATCGTTTAGAAGACGCTTTAATTCTCTGGAATCATGTTGATTATGAAAGCCTAAAGTAAAAATACCAATAATATTTGCTGAAGGTTTTTCTGTTTTCGTTAAATCTAAAGTATTTTTTTTTTCAGCTTTTTGTATATAAAATCGAACAATTTGTTCAAGTGTTCTATCGGCAGCTTGCAGTTCATTTACTCTGTAATGGTTAACATCAGCTAAAATAACATCTGAATCCGATTCACTAGAAGCCCGATTTACAAAATTTTGTAAATCTTCTTGTAAAATACTTGACGTACAAGTTGGTGTTAATACTATTAAATCTGGACGTTCTTGTTTATCTTTTCTAGTAATATTATCTACTACTTTTTCTTGTGAGCCTCTTGCTAATACATGTCTATCTACAATACTAGCAGTAACCGGAGTAAAATCTCTTTCTCGCTCTAACATTGAACGCATTACATTAAAGTAGTCATCCCCCAACGGTGCATGCATAATTGCATGCACATTTTTAAATGAGCTAGCAACACGAAGTGTACCAATATGTGCAGGACCCGCATACATCCAATATGCTAATTTCATATTAAATTCTCCATATATATATAATATATATTAATATTTATTTAAACTTTGTTTAGTATAAACACTCTATTTTCAACTGCCTTTGCTAGTAAATAAAATGTTTTCCAACTTATAGAAAGTTTTCCGAAAAAACCTGGCTAAATAAAATATACGTAGTATATTTTATCAACTAGCAAAGCCTTGTAAATAAAATGAAACTTTGTTTCATTTTATCAACTAGTAGTGGATAAATTTAAACTAGTTTAAATTTAGTTACAACCTTACTTTGTTAGGCATACAACAAAGTTGTATGCTTGGAAAAAATTTGTACAAGCTACCCTAGTTGATAAAATATTTTTTTTAAAAAATATTTTATTTACTAGCGCAGCAAGCCTGCAGTTGAGAAATTTCACTACGTGAAATTTATTTACTGGCTAGCAAAAACAA
>VFQR01001731.1_pt1 | contig 15513 bp, 22 predicted proteins | sample 3512321 | NCBI WGS metagenome assembly VFQR01 (sample SAMN10412374, study PRJNA504923) | tailings metagenome | isolation source: Relicate 3 Philex TSF1 revegetated site | place: Philippines: Tuba, Benguet | collected 2017-08-29
GTAGTACGCCTTCAACCAACGCACGCTGTACCTGGCCGACATGGCTGATGGTGGCAAGGCGTACAAGCTGCGTGAGCGGTTGCAGCAGCGGGTGGAGCTGTCTCGCGGCGACGCCGCCGTGCTGCGTGACTCGCCTGCGAAGGTGGCTGCGGACCTGCGGGACGCGGCCGCCCGCTACCAGATGCTGTCGGAGGTGCATCGGCGGTTCTTCATGGTCGCCGAGCAGCTGGCCCCGATGGGGATGGTGCCGACGGAGCGGATGCTGCGCGACATCTTGAACTCTGTCGCTGCCCGCCAGGAGTCGACGTGGGCGTCGAGGATGCGGCAGATGGCCCAGGTCGGCACGCTGCTCGATGGCGTCCACTCGCGCTGGTCGGATCTGTCGGCGCAGATGCCTCCGTCGGAGGCGTTGCGCCAGGCGTTCGATGAGGCGTTCGCCACCGAGGGTGGCGACGCGCTGGCCGACTTCATCTCGCCCGTGATGGTCGAGGTGGATGCACGCACGATGTGGAAGCGGCTCGGCAAGGGCCGCAACGGTCCGAACGCGGTGGACGGCGAGTACCGCAAGGCGCTGCGGGACGACTACTCGGAGCGGGTCGTCAAGCGGTGGTGGGAGGCGACGTATCCGAACGAGCGGTACGGGGTGAACAAGGCCCGCTCCCGCTTGAAGGAGCTGAAGGCCCAGCAGGGCAACGTGCGTGGCCCGTTCGACCCGCAGGCCAGCCCGCGTGACATCGAGGAGTTCTTCACGAAGCTGCGTGGTGGCCGCCAGCAGGTCGCTGGTGGCACGCAGGGCCAGTACACGGTCGGTGTGGGCCGCACGGGGCAGCGGGTCGAGTCCCGCTACCGCAGCATCCCTGGCACAGTTGCCGAGGAGATGGAGCGGGCGACGAAGAACCTCCAGCTGTACACGTCGGCGATGGACCCGAACGTGAACGTCATCGACTTCCTCGGTGACCCGACCGCCGTGCAGGACGTCCCGTCGCTACACGCCCTGCTGCTGCGCCGTGTAGCCGATGACGTCGAGGCGCGGCTGCCGACGGCGACGAAGAAGCAGCTGGCGGCGATCGACGCCGCCGAGAAGGCGGGGGCGGTCGAGGCCCGCAACGAGGCGGTGCTGCGCCGCCCGTACCGCAACCCTGACGGGGTGGACCCTGGGTCGGTGAAGGCGATGCGCCAGGCGGTCGACAAGATCAACCGCCGCCGCAACTCGGTCGACTACCCGATCGCGATCGCGGACCAGGAGCTGCACGAGTCGCTGGTCGATCTGGCTGGGTTCGATCTGTGGCGGGCGGCCGACCCCGAGGGGCGGCCTGGGTTCTTCATCGACCGTGACGGGATGCTGGAGCAGGTGTCGATGCCTGACGGCACGCCACTGACGTTCTCCCGCGAGGAGGCCGAGTCGCTGTACCGTGCGGCGACATCTGACGATCGGGCTGCGATCAACGCTGCGCTGCGCCAGGAGGGGGCGCTGTTGAAGCGTCTGGCGGGCGAGCGTGCCCGTGTGGCCGAGGGCTTGCAGACGGTGACTCGCACGCCGACGCTGGCCCGTGAGAACCCGCAGGTGGTGCGCCAGTGGGCGAAGCGGCTGCGCGAGCTGGACAACGACATCGCTGCTGCGAACGTGCGGCTGGATGATCTGCGGCTGGAGTGGCGGGCGACGGATCCCGCCACCCAGCAGGTGGCGTTGGAGAAGGCCCGCATCTTGGTGCACGGCTTTGACGGTGAGGGGGGCTGGGCGAAGCAGGCTGGCGCGTTGCAGGACGCTGCTCGCACCCAGACCCCTGATCTGGTGGCTCGCCGCATCGAGGGTCAGCAGGCGGCCCATGCCCGCAACCCGTCCCGCCAGCTGCTCGATGAGATCGAGGAGCTGGAGCGGTCGGCTGGGGCGAAGATGTTCGACCAGTGGCTGCGCGAGGGCCGTGAGGCTGCGACGTATGCGAAGCGGCTGCGGGTGGAGGCCGACAGCGTGTTGGCTCCGATCGCTGATGATCTGTCCCGCGTGGCCCGTGACGGTTCGATGTTCGCCGACCCCGCGTTGCGGGACGCGGCGGGCATGGTGGCGGGCGCCGTGGGCGAGGCGGATCCCGATGCGCTGGGTCGGCTGGTGGAGCGGATGCGCGCCCAGGCCGATGTCGTCGAGGGCGCGCCACCGCTGACGGATGAGGCTGCGGCGGTGCCGACTGATCGGTTCTCCCGTGAGCTGGATGTGGCCGAGGGTCGGCTGGTGACGAAGCAGGATCAGCTCGGCAAGGCGACCGCTGCGCGCGAGCTGGCCGAGGAGAACCGTGATGCGGCTGCGGCGATCACGGAGCGGATCTCGGCGAAGCTCGACGACGCCAACGAGCAGGTGGTGAAGCTGTCGGGGCAGCTCGACCAGGCGCTCGGCGACTACCTGGGGCGTCCGATCTACAAGAAGCAGGCGGACGGCCGTGAGGTGCTGGTCGGCTACAAGGGTGGACTGCGCGGCGAAGCCGAGCGGTTGCGCGGCAAGCGCAACCAGCTGCGGGCCACCTTCGACGAGGCGGCCGAACGGTACGACCACGACATCGTCGTCGCTCGCAAGGCGACGGAGATCAAGCGGGATCTGGTCCCGAAGATCCAGGCTCGCAAGGACGTGATCGACAAGGTGCTGGAGGGCGCCCCCCCGCCGAACCTGGGGCGCACCCGCAAGCTGACCCGTGACGAGCTGGACGTCGCCCGCCAGTGGCGGCGCGACGCCGACGCTGTGTTGAAGGCGCTGAACGTCGACGCGAACGATCCTGCGGCGAAGCTGCTCGCTGCGGCGAGCAAGGCTGAGGGTGACTGGATCCTGGCGGGGATGAAGAAGGCGGAGGCCCAGAACGTCCTGCGGGCGTTGAAGCAGGGCAGGCCCGCTCAGGACATCAAGAAGGGCATCACCCGTGAGGGCTGGGAGTCTTTGGCCGAGGTGATGAAGCTGCCAAGCTTGCAGACGACGCCCGAGATCAAGCGCATGTTAGAAAACATGCAGAAGCTGGAGAACCCGTCGTTCGCCCGTGAGGTGAACGGGCTGATCGGCGGCTACACCCAGTTCTTCCGCGCCTACGCGACGCTGTCGCCTGGCTTCCATGTCCGCAACGCGATGTCGAACAGCTTCATGCTGCTGGCGTCGGGCTCGTCGCCGAAGGAGCTGCGCCGTGGCTTGCAGCTGTTCCGTTCGCTGCGTGAGGCGGAGAACGCGGGCAAGACGTTCGGTCAGTGGCTGGAGTCGGTGCCCGCTGCCGAGCGGGCAGCGGCCAAGCAGGCGGCCGAGTCGATGTACGCGGTGGGTGGTGGCCGCACCGTCGAGCAGCTGGAGGTGATGCTGCGGCGCAGCCACAACAAGGGCGGCAAGATCAACGACAACAAGGTGCTGCGTGCCTCCCGCAACGTGGGCGCCACCGTCGAGGGCAGCGCCCACTTCATGCTCGGCTTCGACAGCGCGAAGAAGGGGCTGGACTTCTACGAGGGCACGGCCCGTGTGAAGCGATTCCTGTTCGACTACCGCGACGTGTCGGCGGCGGATGAGAACATCCGCTCGCTCGTCCCGTTCTGGATCTGGATGTCCCGCAACCTGCCGTTGCAGATCGTGAACCAGTGGGCGAACCCGAAGGCGTACCAGGTGTTCGGGCATCTGATGCGGAACCTGGACGAGGGCGACGGGGACTCGATCGTGCCGTCGTGGATCCGTGAGCAGGGCGGGGTGAACGTGGGTGGCGACACCTACTTCGATCCCGACATGCCCCAGGCCCGCCTGTCCGAGCAGCTGTCGGAGCTGGGTGATCCTGCCCGTCTGCTGTCGTACGTGAACCCTGGGATCCGCGCCCCGTTGGAGGCGATCGGGAACCGCCAGCTGTACAACAACGTCCCGTTCGCTGACGAGCCTGGGCCTGTTGAGCTGTCGGTGCTGTCGGGGCCTGTGGCGAACATCATGGAGGGGCTGGGGATCGCCGAGCGGAACGCCGAGGGCAGGATCGTGGCCGACCCGCGGTGGGCGTACGTGATCCGCAACATGGCGCCGCCTCTCGCCCAGGGCGAGCGGCTGCTGCCCGCTGGTGAGCGCGGCAAGCAGCGCCAGGGCCAGGCGTGGCTGAACTACCTCGGCGTCCCGATCAAGGAGGTGACGCCCGCGATGCGTGAGTCGGAGCGGAAGCGTCGTGAGCGGGAGATGTCGGCGATCGCGAAGAAGGCGGAGCAGTTGGGCTTCACCCCGTAGTAACGCTCACGCCTGTAGGTGTGAGCGTGCGTGTGAACAGCAAGCACCTGCTGGTCGGTGACCGCGTGGTGCATCAGATCCTGCCCGAGGCGGCGACACAGCAGAAGATCACCCCGTGGTCGATCATCCTGCACTCGAACGCGGGACCGCGTGAGACGTCGTGGGTGAACCTGCTGTCGTTCTGGCGGCGCCTCGACATCCCCGAGGAGGCGCACATCCAGATCGCGCTGGACGGAACGATCATCCAGGCGATGCCGTTCAACGTCCGCGCGGACTGCAACTACAAGGCGAACAGCTTCATCGCGTTCGGCGGTGTTGCGGGCGCCATCTCGATCGAGACGGCCGACCGTGGGGCAGCGTCGCTGCCCACCACGGTCTGGAACGGGCCGCAGTTCGACGCGATCACCGATGTGGTCGCGGCCCTGGGCCACAAGTACGGCATCCCGTACACGACGCCTGCGGCCTGGAACGACCGCGGCGTCGGGTACCACTCGCAGTATCCCGAGTGGTCGAAGTACGTGGGCAAGACGTGCCCAGGTGCGAGTCGGATACGTCAAATGGACTACGTCAGAGCCATAGCTGCCACCAAGTGCGCATGCCCAGTGGACTGAAAGTCTGTCGCGACTGCTCTGCGGAGAAGTCGCTCGACGAGTTCCACCCGCACGGATCCACTAGGGATCGCCTGCGGCCCGAGTGCAAGGACTGCCGATCGGCGCGCTCGAAGGAGCGGTACAGGCCCGACGAGTTCCAGCAGTACATGAGGAAGCGGCTGTACGGGCTCTCGCGGGAGGACTACGACGCCTTGCTGGCGAGGCAGGGTGGAGTCTGCGCCGTGTGTCGGCGCCCGTCCGACAGGATGCACGTCGACCACGACCATGCCTGCTGCCCGACGAATCGCCATCAGCGCAAGACGTGCGGGCGGTGTGTGAGGGGGCTGCTGTGCAGCAACTGCAACACCGCGCTGGGCTTACTGGGCGAGAGCGTCGCCACGTTGCGAAGCGCCGCCGAATATCTCAGTTCGGCGGCAGGCGCCTGCCCCGTGGATTGACTCAGCCCCCGTACTTGTCGGTGTCGGGGCCGCGGCGCAGATCGGGGTCGGGCTTGCCCCGCTTGATCAGCCCGTAGTAGATGACGAGTGCCAGGGTCAGCGGGATGACAACTGCTTCTGGTCCCATCACTCGTCGTCCTCGCTGACGCGCTCGACGCCGACTCGGCCGCGCCAGATTGGGCTTGGGGTGGAGTCAGCCAGGTCCGCGAGCACGGCGGCCACCTCCGCCCGAACATAGTCGGGCATCGGGGGCGGGCTGATCCAGTTAGGCCTGTTCATTCGTCGTCCTCCTCGTCGTGGGGCAGGCCCATCAGCAGGCCCAGCATGACGCCTTCGTCGTACTCGTCAGTCGCTCCCACGGAGTCGCCAGCGGATGCCTTCGGCGATGTGGTGGAGGAACGCTCGGAGTCGAAATGCTGAAAGCGGATGGTCGATGGTGTTGAGCGCATGGAGGAAACCTAGTCCTTCCTGTCGTGTGAACGTGAGGGTCAGTTCCATCGGGGTGTCGACGGTCTGCTCGACGTGGCTGGCACGGTACAGCAGTTCCTCGATCTCGGCGGAGGAGAACACGTCGTCGGGCCAGTTGGCGGACGGGGCGTTCAAAGGTATCGCCTCGGGTTCCAGTCTTCGACGTCGTCGAGGCGGCCCGACGCATAGTCGCCAGAGGCGCCGCGCCAGATCGCCTGCGGATCGAAGTCGGGTGTGGGCACGTCGATCGTCGGCGGCAGCCCGTGCTCGGGCAGCCGCTCCTCGACCGCGTCGAGACGCATCTCCAGCTCGATCAGCTTGCGCCACACCTTTCTCCACATCGTTCAGCCCGACCGATCTTGCAGCCAGTAGATGGCGCTGTAGACGTCGATGGCGCGGTGGCGGATGGAGGCGGGGGCACCGTGCTTCCGCAGCTCGACGTGCAGCTTGTGGATCATCACTTCCAGATCCTCCAGCTCCTCGGGACTCATGGCCGCTCCCCTTCCGTGGAAGGAAGTGTCGCCTCGCTCGGCCACCCGCCACGAGGACGGTCGGTCATGCACAGTGGTTCACCTACGAAGGCGCAGCGTGGCGAGCCCGTGCATCTCTTGGTGTTGACGTTGCGGTAGTAGTCGCACGTCGCCAGGTCCGCCACATACTCCACAGGATGCTCCGTCATGGCGCCCCCACGCAGTCCCAGCCGCACGCCGCGTAGCCCGCCAGGTCGGCCCAGCTGTCCTGCTTCGTCGGGTTCCAGCGGATGCGGCTGATCTTGAGCAGCGCCATCATCGCGGCAACGTCGTGGGGCATGAGTCGGTCATCGCCGAGCACGTCCCCGAGGTAGTCGCTCCAGAAGTCGGCGGTGCGCCTGAAGTCCTGGCGGGGGTCGCCATACTGGGCGTTGCGGTCACCGTTCACCAGCGACTCGGCGAGCCGCAGCAGATCGGCGCGAGCGTTCGGCTTCGCATCCTCGGCGAGCACCACATCCAGGTCGATCGGGTTGATGTCAGGCATCGGGACGCTCGACCACTTGTGGCCCAGGTCGATCGGCTCGTACCAGAAGACGTTGCCATCGGTCGACTCGCTGTTGATCTGGAACGCCTGGAGGCCAAGCCAGGACGCCACGCGCGCCTCGTTCGAGGCGCCCGTGGACTGCTCCCAGCCTGGCAGCAGGACGATCGCTTCGACATCCAGCAGGGCTTGGATGTCGTTGCGGGCGAACCGCTGGCGCTGCTCGTCGGTCAGCGGTTCGTGGCCCGTCATGCCCTGCTCGTTGAAGCCGTCGGCGCGGTCCATCTCGGCGGGCGAGATGACCCGCAGCCCGAGGTGGCGAAGGTCGGCGGCGACACGGTCGAACATCGGGAAGTTGAACTCGCTGTAGCCCGTCATCGGGCCAGCGATGTAGGCCGAGGCGGGCATGTGGTGGTTGTTGGCGGTCGTGGCGGTGGTGTCAGTCGTCGTCATCGAGGTCGTACCTTTCGTTGATCGAGGGGTTGTTGCGGAGGATGTTGGCGAGGCGACCCATCGCCTCTTGGGTGCGCCGCCAGGCGTGCGGCTTCGAGCACCCGAGCCGCTTGGCGAGCTGGCTGTAGGGCACACGCTCGAAGAAGATGGCGTTGATGAGTGCGGCGTCGTCGGGGGTCAGGTAGTCGATGGCGAGCGCCACCGCGTCGATGTGGGCCTCGTCGAGATCGGGTGTCTCGACGTGTGGCTGCATCAGCCACTCCGTCTCGGTCGACGGTCGTTCGGTCGGCTCGCCGTACATGGCTCAGCTCAGCGGCGTCGGGCAGCCTGGGAAGTGGCGCCACGGCAGGTCGAAGTAGGGGCGGTTGTCGTCGCTGAAGCGGGCACGGTCGGCGTGCTCCCAGCAGGCCGCGAGCCAATCCCCGATCGGCGACTGCCACCACTGCTTGCCGCCCGAGTCCCACACGAACAGCGACACGGGGGCGACCATGTCCCACTGTTGAAGCGCGCTTGCTTTCTCGAACTTCAACTTCAAGGTTCCCGCCCCGCGGGTTGAAAAGCCCATGACTTCGACAAACCCGTCGGGCGTGAGGAAGTCGGGGGCGTAGCGCAGGTTCGGGGCGACGTTCCGCAGCGAGAACTGCGGGCGTCGCAACCCGACGCGGTGGGCGGTCGGGTTTACCGTGGTAAACGCCTCCTCGGCCTTGTCGCCGAGCGCCCCGAACCGTTCGGCGAAGCTGCGCTCGTAGTACGGCTTCACCGCAGCTCGGCCTGCGCCAGCGCGCGGAATTCCTTTCGCGCCTCGCGGGTCGGGAAGTTCGCCCTGTCGTGGTCCCACTCGCTACTGCGGCAGATCGTCCACCACCCGTAGTTGTACGTGGTGTCGTAGTAGTGGATGAGGGACGCGTGCTCGGTGACGACGTGCGGGGTCACGATGAGGGGGTGATCGCTCACGCCTTCACCGCCGTGATCCGCAACACCTGCGTGTCATCGTCGAACGCCACACCGTTCAACCCGTCGAGGACCGCCTTGATGTAATTATCAAGGTCGCCCCTCAACTTCGTGGGCTTCTCGAACACGGGGTCGAACGGGATGATCGTGATGCCGACCCCGTCCTCGTCGAAGAACAGGTCAATCTCGACGGGACCGTCGAACTTCGGCCCGTCGTAGCGAAGACCGACGTGCTGCTCGTACTTCGCCGTCTTCGTCGGCGTGTACGAGGTGCCCGTGGTGCGGTTGAACCGCGGCCGTTCCTTCGGGACGGGTCTACCTTCTACGTAGCAGCTGTATGGCCGTACGCCCGCTCGATCAGCTTGTGCAGCTCGACCTCGCCTGGCTGGCCCCTCACCAGATACTTGCCCCATCTGAGATCCGCGTCCTCCAAGATCGCCAGGGCATCGCCAGGGGCGAGGCCCGCCTTCACGCACTCGTAGGCGAGGTGCGTCAGCGTCGTGGAGCGGTCCCTTCCTTCGATCGGTCCGTCGCGGAAGATCACACGCCCGAGAGGAGTCAGCAACCTCGCGGCTTCGGCCATGTCCCCGATCGGCTCCTGCACGGGCCGTCTGGTCGGGGCTGGCTCGATGTAGTAGCCAGCGACTTCTGCGACCTTGTCGGGCGTCACTCGCGTGGCGAGTGCCCGAGGGACGAAGTCCTCTAGGGGCAAGGATACGCCACTGTTGTCAACGACGTACCGTTCGGTGGGCAGCGACAGCAGCCCGCCTGGGTATGGGAGGCGGACGTAGTTGCCGAGCCCTTGCCCGCCGAGCTGTCCCGTCTGTTTCGGGTTCACTTCGGTGGGTCGGACTTGGGCGACTTGGTGTGCGGCGAGGAGCATTCGCCGCATGTCGTGGGAGGGGACGAGTTCGGTGGCGAACACCCACACGTGCCAGCCTTTGCGGGTCTTCTCGACCCAGGCGGTGACGTCGACCAGGTCGAGGGTTCGCCGCAGCCTGTCGGCGTCGGCGTAGCTGTCGTAGTCGATGTCGGTGCAGCCCCACACGGTGTGTGCGAGGTTCCCGACGGGAACCGAGCAGTAGACGCCGATGTGTGGGCCTGGGCCGAGGTGTTGGGTGAAGACGTTGGCGGTGAGTGGCTGTCGCACGCAGCCGCCTTCCCAGCTGCCGTACGCATCCGCACGCCCACGGAACAGGGTGACGTAGTCGTGCAGCAGGCTGCTCACGGTTCCTCCGTGGAAGTAAGCGCCCACTCGATGACGTGGCGAGGCACGGCGTACTCCACGCCATCGACACCCATGAACACGATCGGGTCGGTGCGGTCGTCGGGCGAAGGCGCGGGAGCGCAGGCCCGCACCGTGCTCCGCAACCACACCTCGGCGACGATGAACTGGGCGATCGCCTGCATCTCGGGCATGGCGAGGATGGCGTCCGCAACATCCTCGGGGTCAGGGTCGTACGTCCACTGCGTATCGGGGTCGAGCGGCTGGGTGCCGTCGATCGTTGCGGCGATGGCCGTCACAAACTCCACAGGTCGCTCATCCATCGTGGGCCTCCGTGGAAGGAAACGACGCCTGCTGGCAGTAGGCGCTCTGGATGAGGTCGACCACGGGTTGCTCCCAGTGCTTGCGCCACAGGTACTCGTCGCCGTACTGCGAGCGAATGTCCCGCAGCTCTTCCACGGCATCGGCCTGCCACTTCCGCAGCCGCTCGGCTTCGGCACTGAGCCGTTCGATCTCGTCGCACGCCCAGCTCTGGACATCCGCCATCGCTCGCCCTTGAGCGAGTTGGCACAGCTTCCCGAGGTAGTCGATCACCTCTTGCCGTTCGGGTGTGATCTCGAAGTGGAACGGGCAGAACTTGCCGTCGGCGCAGAGGCCGCACTTCGCCACTTTCTCCACAGGATGTTCCATCAGAACCTCTCTGTGACGTAGGCGAGGATGTCGAACGCGTCCTCCTGCGAGTTCTTGATGTCGTTCACGGCCCGATGCTCGGGCTGGTGGGGGGCGCGGCTGGTGAACTTCTCGCCCGTACTCATCTGCCACAGGATCTTCAGCGTCGACACGTCGAAGTGGCGGTGCGACACCCCGTCAAGCGCCCCTGGCATCTTCCGCTCGATGAACGAGCGGTCGAAGTGGACGGAGCTGCCAGCGAGGTAGATCGTCTCGACCCCGTCGCCGATCTTGGCGCTGGCGATGTCGTTGCGGAGCGCAGAACGGATGGCCTGAGCCATCGGCGCCTTCGGCACCTCGGGGTTGTAGATGTCGTCGAGCAGCCCGCTGGCGACGTGCATGTCGACGACGACTTGGGGCCACGGGTACGCCACCGAGTCGTGCCTGGGCCAGTAGGCGGAGATGTGGTGGCGGACGTCGCCCAGGGCGGCACCGCCGAGCGTGGTGAACTGCCACGCGATCTCCAGCAAGTAGTCGGTGTTGGGGTCGAGGCCCGTCGTCTCGATGTCGACCCAAAGAAGTGCATCCATCAGTCAAACTCCCTCATGCGGTACTGGATGGGCAGGTCGCCGTTCACCAACGGCGTCAGACGACCCGTCCCGTGGTTGATCTCGAAGTCGACGTCGTCGACCAACTTGCCGCCCACACGCTTGTTCTTCACCAGGTTCACCGTCAGCGTGTGCTGGTGGATCCGCTCGTCGAGGCGCAGCCCGTCGAGTGCCAACATCAACGCCTCCGCCGACGCCTGGCGGCCAGGCGCGGCGATGCGTTCCTCCAACGACTTGATCTGTGCGCGGATCTCGAACAGCTTGCGGCGCACACCGATGATGTGGGTCGCCTGCTGCTCGCCGCCGTAGGCGCCCGAGCTGATCGTGATGCTGCGCCCGTCGGCACCCGCCGAGCGGGACACCTGGTGCAGCAGGAGCAGCGGCACGTCGTGCCGTCGGCCCCACGCCTTCAACGCGTTCGCCTTCGACGGGACGTCTTCGCCGCCACCCATCAACAGTTCGAGGTAGTCGAACACGACCAGGTCGGGCCGGCCGCCGAGCGCGGCCGTCGCCTCCTCGGTGGCCCGCTGCATGTCGGCCAGTGACACGGGGTCGTCGAACACGGCGAGGTTCGGGAAGTCCCTCACCGCCGTGTCCCTCAGCAGCTGGATCGCTTCCTCGTCGTGCTCCCGTACCCGCTGTTCGAGTTCGAGGGCGTTGATGTTGTGCTGGAGGCAGGCGAGCTTGATGAGGGTCAGGGTGCGGGGCTCGTCGGGGCAGAAGTACAGGACGTTGCGGTCGGCGTTGTGCCGCAGCACTTCCATCAACAGCAGCGTCTTGCCCGCATGGCTGTAGCCCGTGATCATGCACACTTCGCCTGGGGCGATGCCGCGCATCTCGCGGTCGATCGCACGGATGCCCGTGTACACCTGCTCATGGGGTGACTGGGCGTAGCGGATGTAGTCGTCCGCGGCGTCGACAAGCGGGCGGTAGTGGCGGAACTCTTGCGGTTCGGTGGGTACAGACGGGACGGGGGGAACCACGTCGAGTGGTTCCCCCCGCTTGATCTGGTCCCACCTGGAAGCCAGGTCGAGGACCGTCATGTTGTCAGCCCCGAGGCGGCCAGAAGGCAGCGGCGTCCCGCCCGCCCGACGTCGCCTTGAACCACGGGCGCTTCGGGTTCGACGACAGCTCGGCACGGTTGTCGTACACCTCGGTGACGCCCGCCTTCTTGGCGGCGGTCAGCAGCCAGTCGGGCAGCGGGCCGTGCTGGTCACCCTTCACCCGCACGGTGGTGATGTCGGCGGCACCGAAGGGCTGGCTGTACAGATCCCCCGAGTGCATCTCCACCGCCTGTAGGCGGGTGTCGGCGGCGGAGACTGCCGTGGTGCGGGGGAACGACTGGCGCACCAGCTGCTCCGCTTCGGCGACGACATCCCCGCCGCTGAACCCGTGGGCGTCGTTCATCACGTCACGCAGAGCGTCGAACGCCTGGACGAAGTTGCCGAGCAGGGTGGTCAGGTCGCCGCCTGCGGCGACGGCCAGATCGACGGCGCCCTTGAAGGCGACCTGGGTGGTGATGGACTGATCCTTACTGATGGTGGTCACGCTGCCTCCTGGGGGGCGTGGTCGGCGGGGCTCAGGTAAGCCCCGCGGCATACGGAGTACCAGGGGCACCACGTCTCGTTGCAGAGGTAGTGGGTGTCGTTGACACTCCACGGCTCCTCCGTCCCGAGCAGGATCGCCTGGCGTACGAGGCCACGCACGATCGCCTTCAACCAGGCGACGTGAGCGGTGGTGCGGTGGACGGGCACGATCTGTGCCCCTCCCCCGCGGATCATCACCCCGAACTTGAAGGTGACGGGGAACTCCGCATGGCCGAGCGCAGCTGCGGCCGATGCGTACATGGTGGATTGGACGTCCTGTTGCTGCTTCTCCCGCTGGTTGTACTTGCGGGCGGATGTCTTCCAGTCCCACACGCCCGTGGTGGTGACCAGGTCGGCGGTGCCCTTGCCGTGGACACGCACCTCCATGTCGCCGATCCAGAACGTGTCGAACAGGAACTCGAAGGGCTGCTCCACCGAGATGATGTCGCAGCCCGTGATGGCGGCGGGGCGGATGCTGTGGTACCAGTCGTCGAACGCCTTGTGCAGCAGCGGCTCCAGCTCGGCGGGCTGGTGCTTGACGAACTTGATCGGTCCGTCCAGCAGGCGCTCCCACTCCTCGGTCATCGCCTCCAGCCCCGCGTGCATCGTCTGCTCGGGGTCGAGCAGCGTGGCGGCAGCACCCGCGTGGACGGCGGTGCCGAACGCCGTCAGCTCGTTGGCGATCTCGGACCACTCGGGACGAACGATGGCCTGGCGGCCACGTTCGTTGCAGGCGACCGCGTCCTTGATCCACGACTGGCGGACGTAGACGTCGACGGAGCCGTCGTCGTTGTGGTCGACCCTCATAGCTCGGCTCCGCCCAAAGTGAGAGCGACGCCGAAGATGAACATGACCGTCGCCGTCACGATGCAGGCTGTGCCAACGTCCTCCGACATGCCAGCGAGCGCCCACCACCACGTGAAGGCGATCGTGAAGATCGCGGTAGCGACGATCAGGGCGACGCCGAGGACGACCAACAGGCGGCTCATCGGAGCACCCACGCAGCGACGAGGAGGCCGACAAGGATTCCGACGAGGCCGCCGACGAGCTGCGCCGTCACAGGTTGTCCCGCTTCGACAGCGCGCCCATCAGGCGGCGCCGCATGTGGCTCATGTGGCTCGCCGACAGGTTCACGCCGAAGTGCTGCGACACCTCGGCACGGATCGCACCCGATGGCAGACCAGCGTCGACACGACGAGCGACGAAAGCGTCGATCTCGGGGCTGGTCTTCGACTTCGTGAAGCCCCGCCCCGTCGAACCACCAGCGACAGGCAGCGTGGCGTGGGCAGGGGCGGAGTCGGGGGGATGGGTTTCGTCGTAGATCCGCAGCTGCAACTCGAAGAAGTTGCACAGATCCTGACGGGAGAACGGCGCCGAGATGTTCAGCGCCTCAGCGATCTGCGGGCCAAGCCAGCCATCGCGGATCGGGTTGATGAAAGGTACTTCCTCCGAACCATTCTCGGGTGTACCTTCGTGGGGGGTGTGTACGAGGAGACCCAACCCGTTCGACCCATTCGGGGTCGACGAGTTGGCAACGCTTGGAGCGCCCAAGTAGTAATCCTGTTCTCTTGCAGAGAGGGGCGATGGGGGGTCGGGCCAACACGGCTGCAACCGTGCCGACCCTCCCGCTCCCCCCAGGCTCCCTCGGGGTGTGGTCAACTGTGTTCAAGACAGAGCCGTCCATTGCTCTGTTCGGCTCCGACAGCCATCGCTTCCCGCTCCTGCTGTCGTCGCCTTCCCGAAGCCGCACGCCCCTCGGCGTGCGGTGGAGGGATCAGGTGCCCCCCCTTACCCCCCCACGCTACGAAACCCGTTGTCAACGGGCAGGCGGGGGGAGGGCTCGGGGGCTGCTGATGAAGATGATGGCACGGGGGTGTCACGCATCGAAGGAGCAATCGGCCATTTGAACGGAACATGAAGAACATTTGCCGACAAGTCCCACTCCCGCTGATGCGAATGCGTCAGAACCCTCGGTGCGAACGCCACTCGGCCAGCCGACCCGACGTCCTGACGTACCTCCGTGTCGTGTCGATGTTCGCGTGGCCCATCAAGTCCGACACCACCTCGATCGGCACCCCAGCGCGCAACAGGTTCGTCGCACACGTGTGCCGCAAGGCATGCGGGCTGAACGCTCGCTCGGGCAGACCCGCCCGACGAAGCAGCTGGCACAGCCGCTTGTTCAGCTGACCTGGATCGGGAAGACGGGGATCGGTGAACGACATCCGCAACTGCGTCACCGCAGTCGCGGGCCTGTCCAACGTGGTCAGACATCGCTCACCACGGCGCATGGCGGCGAACCTGCCGACCAGCGCGATCCACGCCTCGGCGTCGGGCAACACCGCAGGCAGACGGTCAGCGACCGTGCGTGCCATCTCGGCGAACTCGACCACGTCCTCGTTCCCACCCTTGCGGGACAGGTACAACAGCAGCCCACGGCTGGCGTCCACCTGCTCAGGGGCGAGCGACACGATCTCCCGACGGCGCAACCCAGCGAAGCACCCCAACCCCAACCACACACGGTCATCGTCAGGTAGCTCCGACATCCACAGCCGAGCCCACAACTCGTCAGGCACAGCCCGCGGCACACGGTTCTGCACGCGGGGCACACCAACATCCACCACGGGGTTCGCCCCCACCAGCTGACGTTGCTGCGCCCACTTGAAGAACCCGCTCAGGGCGATGCGGTCACGGTCCTGAGTCGCGGCGGCGCCAACCACGCCGCCTCGCCTCAACCGCGACATGAACGCCTCCACGGTGGAGGCGTCAACGTCGCTCCAGGGCACGTCACCGACAAAGTCCCGAAATGCGAACAGGGTGCGGGTGTACACATCCAGCGTCGCACCACGCACCCGACGAACGTCCCGCAACCAACCCGCCCACTCCTGTACGGCGGTTGCATCCTGCATTGGCCTTCCTTTCTGCCATCACCAGGACGCAGAGGCGGCGACGGGGAGCCGACCTGACTGCCCAGATGTCGACGCCAACGTCACCCGCACGCACTACGTGCGGACGGAGCGCCAGCGACGAGAATCCGGCTTACAGACCGACTCACCGTCACCCACCTCCCCCGGGGACCGGCGGAGTCGCGCACGACTAGCCGCGGGAGGCGAAGATGCTCGGTGGGGCCTCCGCCCGCACCTCTTGGATGTCGGCCTTGATGTCGTGCGTCTTTCCCGGATCGACCCGGACCCAGCCGCCTGCCGTGCCCGCCAACGCGGCCACGGCCCCGGCCAGGCCCGACAGCCCCTCGAGCCCCGTCAGCTTCACGAACACGGGCG
>VFQR01001732.1_pt1 | contig 15509 bp, 15 predicted proteins | sample 3512321 | NCBI WGS metagenome assembly VFQR01 (sample SAMN10412374, study PRJNA504923) | tailings metagenome | isolation source: Relicate 3 Philex TSF1 revegetated site | place: Philippines: Tuba, Benguet | collected 2017-08-29
GATCGATTATATGTAGATACTGGCGCAAGTACACCCAACTTGCGATCGCTCCTCACTTGCTTAGAACCTCTGGGTGGTGAAATCATGGAATTGCAACTGAGTGGGGCGACAGAACACACAGTACGTTTGCAAATTCAAGAAACGAATTAGATACAAAGCTTAAAGTTTTAGGAATTGCTGACAATAAGGCACGCAGAGCATTATTAACAGCTTCTGATGTTTTGAATACCTCAGCAACATCGGCATCAAGGGTAACTATCAAACCCACATTCCGCACTTCAAGATGTATTGTCTTGATTTTCAAGAATTATTCCTAATAATGACCAAGCGCTTAAATATAAATACTGAAAATCATCCTTGGTTTTTGTTGTTTATTTAACGATTATCAGGCGGATTTTGGAAATCTACGCATATTACGCAATGAAGTGCGGAAAGCCGGATCAAAGGAGCTTTTTTGTCCTGAGAGGCGAAACGGTTAGGCAAGGCTTTGCGATAGTCAAAGTTATACTCTGGAAGCAAATCATCATTTGCGTTGTTGGGGGATTTAGAAGCCTGTGAATTCTTCATAATCTTTAACTTCTCTCAAATTCTAATTGGCAGTGCAAGATGCAGCTGTAAGCCAGGAACTATGGGGCATCACAGTGGGTACTTCAGCAACCAAAACCACATTTCCATTGGCATCGAATATCCATCCTTGGGCTTCAACAATTTCACTAGGTTCATTGACAAAATTCACTTTCTGTAATTCTTGTATGTTTCTCTGCTTTTCAACAATCACTCTATTCTTCATACCCTCAGCACGATTCTCACTCTCTGGATTCAGCGTTATCCAATCTGTCAGCACTGCATCAGCCATCAATGGTTCTGTGGGATCGGGTACTATTCCTCCACGCCCAGTGTTATTAAATGAACTCCTAGCTATTTTTGCACCAGAACCACAACCAGCAGCAATTTGCCGAGAAGCATCAACTAGATTTACAGGTAGTTCCACTAATCCCTTACTAGGGTCAACATCTGGTGAGTTGATTTGTACTGTGCCAGTTAATGAAGGATTTTGCTGAGAAAACGCTGTGATGTCGTTTGTTTGCACATCGTTGGGGTTTAGGTTGTCTGGGTCAAGCCTCTCTAAGTCAGCACGGGTGCGCGGCACAAATCCAAAGATATTTTTAGTGGCGATCGCAATTTTGCCACCAGAGCCAAAGTTAGCGTTGGCAGTGATATCGCTATTTCCAAACAGAGGACCGACGATGAAACCATTAGGTGCATTGATGGTGATATTACCGCCAGTTTTATCACCCCCAGCGTTAGTAGATATTTGGCTATTGCGGCGCATCAGTAGTAAGTCCCGCACCTGTAGCGAAATATTTCCACCTTTGCCTGATTCACTATTAGATGTCAGTGTTCCTTTGTCCAGAAGTATGGAGGGAGCAGTTATCTTGAGTTCGCCTGCTAGACCTAAATTGGGTACACCCCCTTGATAGTTGACATTCTTTTCAACTTCACTGCTCACACTGATTGCAGCTCCATTGCGGACAATCAATAGCCCCGTTGTGATATCTAAATTTCCAGCAGATCCAGAACCTTTAGTTGAAGCAGACAAGCTACTGGGCGTCAAACCATTTGCTGAGATTCCAGATAATTCTATTAACTTGGAGGCGTTCACAGTCAAATTCCCTCCTTGCCCCGTAGCAGCTTTAAATTGGTTTTGGGCAAATAGAAATCTTCCGTCAGACCGTGTTGACACCTGTGCCCCTTCCTGGATACTTAACTTCTGAGTGTTAATTGTGATGTTACCAGCATTTCCAACATCATAAGTTGCGCTAAATAATCCGCTAGGTATAAAACCATCATTTGGTGAAAAGATTTGAAAGGAGAAACCACCGATTAGTTCTACAGAATCTGAAGCGTTCACAGTCAATTGTGCCACTGAATCGGAGACAGAGTTATCAACGAACACTTGCGCTCCATTGCTGACAATAAGTCTCTTAGTATTGATCGTCAAGTTTCCAGCGCCTCCGCCACCAAAAGTCCCAACTGTCAAAGGTCTACCAGGGCCAATTAGTTCTACAGCATCTGAGGCAGTAACCGTTAAATTTACTGGTAGTTGACCACTCAGGCTATTAGCTAAAATTTGTGAAGAACCAGTTAAGAGTACGTGCCTACCTTGCACGACAATATTACCTCCACCCTCGCCACTGACATCTACATAAGAAGGGATTTGAGTCCGCGAAATTAGTCGGATGTCCTGGAAATTTTTGACACCTTCGTATCCCAAAACCCAACCTTGGTCTGTTTGCTTCATTTTAACCAGACCATTTTCACCAACACTTGCGAGCTCGATTCGTCCTCTCTTTGCTGTTAAATTTCCTCCCTCCAGCAGAAGATCGCCACCCACAAGTGCCAAGGTTTTACCAGACTGCACCTGTAGACCAACAGGCGCAGTCTGGTAATTGATTGCACCACCTGGACTTGCTTGGGATTGATTGTAGATAGTTCCTGGTTTAGCCCCAAATTGTAAGCCAATGGGAACGCTGACTGTTAATAGGGGTGTGGTTTGGGGATCTGTGGCGCTAAATTTAGTACCATCAGCAAAGTTCAGATTACTCGCCGTACTTGCCACGAAGGAACCACCGATGTTTAAAGAAGCATTGGCGCCAAAAATAATCCCGTTGGGATTAATTAGAAACAGGTTTGCTGTACCATTAGCTCGAAGTGTGCCATCAATATTAGAAATAGACTTGCCTGTTACCCGAGTGATGATGTTATCAATATTTGCCCCATTGTTAAAGTAGACTGTACTGCCAGTGAGAACAGAAAACTGTTCAAAACTGTGGAACAAGTTTGTACCATAAATTGCCCCTCCATCTATTTGGTCAGTATATTGACCATTAATCAGCTTGGGTGTGACGATTGAACTGTTAGTTCCAAGAGTGCCATCTTCTTGAATCTGTGCTAAAGCAAAATACTCAGAGAAGACGAATGTTCCAGTAATTGCTAAAGAACTAATCAGACTGAACTGCCAGCACCAAACGCTGCTGTTTTGAGTCATAACGCGATTTGCACTTTCAATGGTTTAATAATGAAATACTGCTCATTAATATTTAAACCAATGATAGTGCTATGTAAACTCTGTAGCCCTAAAAATCTTGAAGATAGTGAGGTAGCAGGCAAGGGTTAAACTTTCATAATTTCATTAACATTGTTTACTGTTGCAAAATTACTGATGAAAATTATTTGCCTTGTTTACACTCACTACCATCACTCAATGGGACTCTAATAATATCTAACCTACCCAACAGCCACCAGGATAGCCAGGTACTGGGCAAGGGTTCCAAAATGCTTTGAGAGAAAGTGTTAAAGTTTTTTGATCGTTGAATGTTTGTAAAAATTTATTGGCTTGTGGCTCGTCATCAGCATCACTAATTTGGATTTGATTTAAATCAAGTAAGCACTGAATTTTCAGAATTTCTTGTCCTGATATACCGTACTTTTCGAGCAAGTCGCTAAATTTAGAGTTATTCAGAATATCTTTCATTTCCTCCTGAATTTCTTCTTGCAGCTGCTTTAATGTTTGAGTATCCATAACCGTTACCTGTGAACTTTGAGAAGTCATAAATTTTAATTTCCTTGCAAATTGGTAAATGTCTAAGCTGATGTTGTGATGTACTAAATTAACGTGAGTTAGATTCGTACACTCTGACAACATAGAAATGAACGATACATACTCTAAAGAAAGTCGAAAGCATTAGCTGTCTAAAGCTGTTGCAAACTCTCACAATTATGACTTCAGCTTGGCTAGTAATAATTACGCATTCTTTAAAAAAATTTTATATGTTTCTGTTGGATTTCTTTAAAGCATTCATCAATGCGGTTATTAACTGTTTTTTTTTGCAAGAAGAGTATCAATTTAACGCTTTTAGGGGCGGTTAGAAACCGCGTCTACACAGACGAAACCCGCCTGCGCGGGTTAAGAGAAACCTTAATTTTCTTTGAGTTTGCGTAGGCGGACGCCAAGTCGATTTTTAATTAGCAGGACAAGATGCAGCCGCAAGCAAGGAACTATGGGGTATTCCAGTGGGTACTTCAGCAACTAAAACCACGTTCCCATTGGCATCGAATATCCATCCTTGGGCTTCGACAATTTGACTAGGTTCATTGACAAAATTCACTTTCTGTGATTCTTGTGTATTTTGTGGCGCTTGAACAACTTTGTTCTCAATTCCCTCAGCACGATTTTTACTTTCTGGATTCAGTGTTATCCAATTTGCCATTACTGCATCAGCCATCAAAGGCTGTGTGGGATCGGGTGTTGTTCCTCCACGTCCAATTTTAGTCAATGAACTTCTGGCTATTTTGGCATCAGAACCGCAAGCAGCAGTAATTTGCTTTGAACCATCAACTAAATTTGTGGGTAATTCCACTAATCCTTTACTGGGATCTGCATCTGGTGAGTTGATTTGTACTGTGCCAGCTAATGAGGGATTTTGTTGAGAAAATGCTGTGATGTCATTTGTTAGCAGGTTATTTGGGTTTATTTCTTGTGCATCTAAACTCTCTACATCTGCACGGGTGCGCGGTAAAAATCCAAAGATGTTTTTAGTGGCGATCGCAATTTTACCACCAGGCCCAGAGAACGCATTGGCGGTGATATCGCTATTTCCAAAAACAGGGGCAACAACAAAACCGTTAGGTGCATTGATGGTGATGTTACCGCCAGTTTTATCACCCCCGGCGTTAGTGGATATTTGACTACTACCACGCATCAATAATAAGTCGCGCACCTGTAGCGAAATATTTCCGCCTTTGCCTGATTCACTATTAGATGTGAGTTTTCCTTGATTATCCAAAAGTATGGAGTCAGCAATTATATTTAAATCGCCTGCTTTACCTAAGTTTTTGGGATCTCCCACATAAATGACATTCCTTCGGGCTTGGCTGTTAACAGTGATTGCAGCCCCATCTTCGATAATCAATCGCCCTGTTGTGAGAGTCAAATTTCCCCCATCTCCAGGCCCTTCAGTCCCAGAAAACAAGCCGCTGGGCTTAGAACCATTTGGTGAAGTTCCACTTAGTTCTATAAACTCAGAGGCGTTCACTGTCAAGTTTCCCCCTTTTCCTGTAGCTGGTGTAACTTGATTAGAAGGAAACTGAAGCATTCCCTCAGAGCGTGTTGAGATTCTTGCCCCCCCCTGGATACGCAACTTTCCAGTGTTAATTGTGATGTTGCCAGCATTTTGATCGTTAAAAGTTATACTAAATAATCCACTGGGTACTAAATCACTACCATCTGGTAAGGAAAAATAAGCGCCACTGATAAGTTCTACGGAATCTGAAGCGTTTATCGTCAATTGTCCCGCTAATTGCCCTCCACTTCTAACGACCAACTTCTTTGTAGTGATACTTATGTTTCCAGAGTTTCCAGTCTTGTAAGTCAAAGTAGTGAATGCCGCGTTGCGTTCAAGTTCTACAGACTCTGAGGCGTTTACTATCAAATTTCCTGCTGCTTGCACTCCCAAGCTATCAGCCAGAATTAGTGAAACGCCAGTTGCCAGCACATGTTTGCCTTGTACCTGGATATTGCCACCACCTTCGCCGCTGGCATCTACGATAGATAAAATCCCAGTTTGCTGCATTAATTTAATGTTCTGGAAATTTTGGACACCTTCATATCCGAAAACCCAACCTTGATTTGTTGCATTTAAACTGACTAAACTATTGCCAGCAACGCTTCCTAACTCAATTCTTCCCTGCTTTGCTGTGATATTTCCGTCTTCTAGTGTTATGTCACCTCCTATCAGTGCCAACGTTTTTCCTTGCTGCACCTGTAGACCAACACTTTGTTTTAAGCTATTAACTGGACCGTTTGGTCTGGCTTGAGATTGATTGCGGATAGGTTTGGCAGTTGTTCCGAATTGTAAGCCAATAGGAATACTTTCTTTGAGTAGGGGTGTAGTTTGAGGATCTGTAGCACTAAACTTTATACCATCAGCAAAGTTCAAACTACTCGCTGTACTCGCCACAAATGAACCACCGATGTTTAAAGAAGCATTGCGTCCAAAAACAATGCCGTTAGGATTAATTAGAAACACATTGGCTGTGCCGTTAGCTTTTAGGATGCCATCTATATTAGAAATAGAATTACCTGTCACACGACTAATAATATTCTGAATATCTATTGCATTGTTAAAGTGTGCTGTACTTTCTGTAGAGACAGAAAACTTTTCAAAGCTGTGGAACAAGTTTTTACCACGAACTGCCCCGCCATCAATCTGGTCTATGGGACGGCCATCAACTAACTTTGGTGTAATGATTGAACTTTCAGATCCAAGCGTGGCATCTTCTTGTATTTGGGCTAAGGCAAAATTTTGAGAGTAAGCAAGTACTCCAGTAATTACTAAAGTACTCACTATCCCTAACTCCCAGTACCAACTGCTTTGATTTTGAGACATTAGAAACTTGCGCTCAAAAAATTAGAGTTACAGAACTAGGATAAAGTTTTTACAGTACGAATATCAAATTATTTAGCAATTGCAACCGTAAGGGTCACCAGTTGCTGGGCAAGGGACACACCATGCATCAAAACTTGAAGATAGATTAGTTTGATATTGGGTGTTAGTGGGAATTGTTTTGATATTGTCTTGTGCTGTAACGTTATAACTATTAGATAGATTGCCGTTATGCTCAATTTGAGCAATAGCAGAGTTTGTGGACAAAACTACCGCACCACTTATTGCAATTCCGAGGACTTTAACGCAGTACTGAAGATGATTCATACTTGGATATTACACCTCTTTCAAGAAGAAAATAACAATTGCTACACAGTAGCCAAGGTTTCGCAAACTCCAGTACTATACATTGAATCAGTAATCTACCTTTACTTCGTTATTAAAAATTTAAGAGGCTGTTTGTAAAGGATTATGAAGGGAGCATCCCACTTTTTTAGAGATTCCGTCATTGCGAGCGAAGCGAAGCAATCGCAAGGTATTGAGCTAAAAACGAGTCCATGCGATTGCTTCGTCGTTCCTCCTCGCAATGACAGTTTTATTTTTTATCATCAAAAAATAAAAACTGGGATGCACCCGATTATGAAGCACTGAATTGAGGTGTTTTATTGTAGCAATACCTTTGCCAAATCGAAAAATATCCTGATTTGTATATTTGTAGGTTGGTTGAGGCACGTAGCAAGATCCCGCAGGGTAACCCAACGTATTTGTTGGGTTTCGCTTCTCTACGAGACGCTCCGCGTAGCTTGCTTCCACGAAGTGGTACGCTCAACCCAACCTACAAAAAATGGTGAAGTATTGATATAGAAACTAAATTATTTAGCAGTAGCAACCGTGAGGACTACCAGTTACAGGGCAAGGGACACACCATGATTTTTTCGCTAACACAATTTCTGCTTCTATACGTCCTGCGGTTGCTTGCAATAACTGATTAGGTTGCTGTTGATCAACTGCATCACTGGAGTTAATTTTATTGAGGTCAAGATTACACTGCCACTGAACTTTCAGGACTCTATCTTCTAATATCCCGTATTTTTCAAGCACTGTTTGTAACTCAGCATTTTTCAAGCTTTCAGAAAGTTTCTGCTCAATGTCGTTTTGTAATTGTTCTAATGTTTGAGAATCCATGATTGTTGGACTTCCTTGCTGATTGTGTACGATTATTGCTTCAAGTTGGCTTGTAAGAATTACGTACTATATATGAAAACTTCATATTTTCTTGCCGGATTTCTTTAAAACATTGATGGTTTCTGGGAGCGTACATCTGTTCTGACAAAGCCCTGTTGGGACGGGAGTCGGGAGTCGGGAGTCGGGAGTCGGGAAAAAATAGCGACCCCAACCAGTGGGATACAAGCCCCGTCTTTTAAAGATTTACTTTATAAATAGGCTCTTACTCCTTACTCTACTTCTGCAAGAAGTCTAATGCAGGTCGATGCAATGGCATTGTATGTCGATGCAAACGATCGCCTCAGCTTCTATTCAATTTTTAATCCCTGTGGTGGCAACACCCTGAATAAATTGCCGCTGACCAATCAAAAACAATACCATGACTGGGACTGTGGCTATTGTTACCGCTGCCATCATCAAAGGCCAGTTATTTGTAAATTGCTCTTGAAATTCAGCTAACGCCAACTGCACTGTTCTTAATTCCGGTCGTGTGGTAAATACCAAAGGCTTAAATAAATCATTCCATTCGCCGATGAAGGTGAACAAAAATAGTGTTATCAGCGCCGGACGGGCTAAAGGTAGCATCACTCGCCACAAAATTTGCAGTCGGTTCGCCCCGTCTATGGCTGCGGCTTCTTCTAACTCTACAGGAATTGTCTGGAAATATTGACGCAATAGAAAAATACCGAAGCCGTTGACCGCAGTAGGTAAAATTAGCGCCCCATAGGTATTTATCAGGTGTCCCCACTTCAACACCAAAAAAATTGGAATTACCAACAATTGAAAGGGAATCACCAAAGTTGCTAATACAACCAACAACAGTGCTTGGCGTCCCCGAAACTTCAGCCGCGCCAGGGCGTAACCAGCCAAAGCCGAAGTGAGAATCTGAAACGCCGTCACAGCGATCGCTACCAAGGTAGAATTAGCAAACGCCAGTAAAAATTTACCTTGCTGCCATGCAGCCTGATAATTAGCTAAAGACCAGTTATTTTTAGACAAATCTTTCGCAGTTGCGATCGTCGGTGCAAAGGAGGTGAGAAAAACCACAAACAGGGGTAGCAGAACGATAAATGCTCCTAGCAGCAAGACTACTAGGCTGACAAAATCGCCAGATTTGAAATTCCAGTTTGGTTTAGACATGACTTGCGCGGCAAAACATTTGTTTCTCTGGTACTAGAGCATCGACCCCAGCAACAGCTAATCTATAAACATAGTTACTTGTTAAGTTAAATTAAACCACAATGATTATTACCCTCTGTTCTTAGGGTAAATTGAATCCTGGTGTCAAATAATTCTTGGTTTTACAGGAGAAAACATACCATGCAGCAGCTTACAGACCAATTTCAGGAAATTGATTTCCACAGTGAAAAATACAAAGACGCCTATAGCCGGATTAACGCCATCGTGATTGAAGGGGAACAAGAAGCCCATGAAAATTACATCCAACTAGCTCAATTGCTGCCAGAATCCGAAAAAGAATTGGTTCGTCTTTCTAAGATGGAAAGTCGTCACAAGAAAGGATTTGAAGCTTGTGGACGCAATTTACAAGTGACCCCAGATTTGCAATTTGCTAAGGAATTTTTCTCTGGACTACACCAAAACTTCCAAACAGCGGCCGCCCAAGGCAAAGTTGTCACTTGTTTATTGATTCAGTCTTTGATTATTGAATGTTTTGCGATCGCAGCATACAACATCTATATTCCCGTTGCTGATGACTTTGCCCGTAAAATCACTGAGGGAGTCGTCAAAGATGAGTATAGCCATCTCAACTTTGGAGAAGTTTGGCTCAAAGAAAACTTTGCCGCATCCAAAGCCGAATTAGAAGAAGCAAATCGCCAAAACCTGCCACTTGTTTGGAAAATGCTCAACCAAGTAGCCGACGATGCCAAAACTTTAGCAATGGAAAAAGAAGCTTTAATAGAAGACTTTATGATTCAATACGGTGAAGCATTAAGTAACATTGGTTTCAAAACTTTCGAGATTATGCGTTTGTCAGCCCACGGACTCACAGCCGCTTAAAAAATTTAGGAGTTAGGAGTTAGGAGTTAGGAGTTAGGAGTTAGGAGTTGGGAGTTAAGCGTTAGAAAGCTTGAACTGATAAAATTATCAATCTTGAACTTGAAACTGCTAACTCACACATGATGTGAATTAAAAAATCACATTGTTCCATAAGGGTTTCCAAGCTGGAACAAAACCGTCATTTTTGAATCATCAACAAAATTGAAAGCTTTTCAACTCTTGATTCACATTCAACTTAACTCTTAACTCCTAACTCCCAACTCCTAACTTTCAACTCCTCGCTTTCAACTTTCAACTTCCAACTCATTTCACGCGCTCAAGACAGCACAAGGCTAATAATCATTACATGTTTGGTCTAATTGGACATCTGACTAGTTTAGAACACGCTCAAGCAGTAGCTCAAGAATTGGGATACCCAGAATATGCCGATCAAGGGCTAGACTTTTGGTGCAGCGCCCCGCCACAGATTGTTGATAATATCACTGTTACCAGTGTCACTGGACAGAAAATAGAAGGACGCTATGTAGAATCTTGCTTTTTGCCAGAAATGCTTGCTACCCGTCGCATCAAAGCAGCAACGCGGAAAGTGCTGAACGCTATGGCACACGCACAAAAACATGGCATTAATATTACAGCGTTAGGCGGATTTTCCTCGATTATTTTTGAAAATTTTAAGTTGGAACAGTTTAGCCAAGTCCGCAACATCAAACTAGAGTTTGAACGCTTCACTACAGGAAATACTCACACTGCCTATATTATTAGTCGGCAAGTAGAAGAAGCATCAAAACAGCTAGGAATTGAACTCTCAAAAGCAACAGTCGCTGTATGTGGCGCAACAGGCGATATTGGCAGTGCAGTTACACGCTGGCTAGATGCAAAAACAGATGTCCAAGAACTTCTACTAATAGCCCGCGATCAAGAACGTCTCAAAGAATTACAAGGCGAACTCGGACGCGGAAAAATCATGAATTTGACCGAAGCACTGCCCCAAGCTGATATTGTAGTTTGGGTTGCCAGTATGCCCAAAGGCGTGGAAATTGAACCTACCGTTTTAAAACAACCATGTTTGTTGATTGATGGCGGTTATCCTAAAAATTTAGCAACAAAAATTCAACATCCCGGTGTATACGTGTTAAATGGTGGAATTGTAGAGCATTCTCTGGATATTGACTGGAAAATCATGAAAATCGTCAACATGGACGTACCAGCACGCCAGTTGTTTGCTTGTTTTGCCGAATCCATGTTGCTGGAATTTGAGAAGTTGTACACGAACTTTTCATGGGGACGCAATCAGATTACCGTAGACAAAATGGAGCAGATTGGTCGGGTGTCAGTGAAACATGGATTTAGACCATTGTTGGTTTAAACTCCTAACTCCTAACTCCTAACTCTAAAAAAATTCGTAACTCATAACTCCTACGATGGCAACTACTGAACGTAAACCGCTACTGTTGGATTTTGAAAAACCTCTAGCTGAACTCGCAACCCGAATCGATCAAATTCGCCAACTTGCTGAAGAAAATGGCGTCGATGTTTCTGGTCAAATTCGCCAATTAGAAACACGCGCTATGCAACTGCGTGAGGAAATTTTTAGTAGTTTATCCCCATCCCAGCGATTACAAGTTGCTCGTCATCCGCGCCGTCCTAGTACTCTCGATTACATTCAGGCAATTAGTGATGAATGGATGGAGTTGCATGGCGATCGCTGTGGTGGTGACGATCCTGCTTTAGTTGGTGGTGTCGGGCGTCTTAGCGGACAACCCGTGGTCATGTTGGGTCATCAAAAAGGCCGCGATACCAAGGACAATATTGCTCGTAACTTTGGTATGCCTTACCCCGGCGGCTACCGCAAAGCATTGCGGTTGATGGAACACGCCAACAAGTTTGGGATGCCGATTTTAACTTTTATCGACACGCCGGGGGCTTGGTCTGGGGTAGAAGCCGAACACCAAGGTCAAGGAGAAGCGATCGCTTATAATTTACGGGAAATGTTTTGCCTAGATGTGCCAATTATTTGCACAGTCATCGGTGAAGGTGGTTCCGGTGGCGCACTCGGTATCGGTGTCGGCGATCGTCTACTGATGTTTGAACACTCAGTTTATACCGTTGCCACACCCGAAGCCTGTGCTGCCATTTTGTGGAAAGATGCTGGTAAAGCTCCCCAAGCCGCCGTCGCCCTGAAAATTATTTCCCACGACCTGAAAAATCTAGGAATTATCGACCAGATTTTGCCTGAACCCATCGGCGGCGCTCATGCTGACCCCTTGAAAGCTGCCACTACCCTCAAACAAGTGCTGTTGGAAAATTTGTCAGAACTCAACCGTTTAACTGCTCCAGAACGCCGACAACTGCGCTACGAAAAATTCCGCAAAATTGGTGTTTTTACAGAAGTTGCCCATTAACAGCAATGCATAATGATTAATTAGCCGAGTAGCAATGCTATAATAGCCTATGGTGTCTAAAGATTTTTAACAATCTCATGAGCCATAGGCATTTGCATGTTTAGCAAATCTACTCAATTTTATTGAGTGGGTTTTGTATTATTAAAACAGAATTCAGGAGTCAGGAGTCAGAATTCAGAATGAATTGGAGTCCGGCTGGCGGATAGCAAAGCGTTAGCGAGTCCTCGATAGCGGAGCATTAGCAAGTATTCGAGCGTCGCGTCTGAATAACTGGGTTTAAGACCCCCACCAAATTTTTAATTTGGTGCAAAGTAATTAGTGGCGGGTCTGAATCCTACACTAATTGATTCTGAATTCTGACTTCTGTATTCTTCTGCAATAAGTAATTTACTTTCAGTGTACGGGGTGATTTCTCAGGTGATGATTTGTAGTCTTTACTGAGAAAACCCACAATATACCAACTATTGCACTGCATAATAGCAGTTGCTTTATGAAAATCATCGGATTTTTAGATTCCTTTAATCTATCAGAACTCAAAAATGAGAATAATTGGGTGGTGAAAGACTTTGGGGATTGCCAAAAAATTGGGAGATACCATGAGTGCTGAGCAAAAACGACGCGCCTTGATTACAGGAGCAAGCAGTGGAATTGGGAAAGCAACGGCTTTAGCCTTTGCCAAGGTTGGAATAGATGTGGCCTTAGTCAGTCGTTCTTTGGATAAATTGGAGGCCGTCAGAGAAGCCCTAGAGCAGACTGGGGTGGAAGCGAAAGCCTACGCTTTAGATTTAGGGCAAATATCCCAAGTCAAAGAAAAGATCCAAGCGATCGCCCTTGACTTTGGAGACATAGATATTTTGGTAAACAATGCTGGCATGGGATATACAGGTAGTTTGAGTGAAACTCCCCTCTCAAGTTGGCAGCAGGTAATTGACCTGAATCTTACCAGCGTGTTTCAGTGTATTACTGCGATATTGCCATCAATGCGCGATCGGGGCAGAGGCACAATCATCAACATTGCTTCCATTGCTGCCAAGCAAGCATTTCCCCATTGGGGAGCATACACTGTCAGTAAAGTCGGTTTGTTAGCCCTCTCTCAGACCTTGGCACAAGAAGAACGCGTCCACGGCATTCGTGTTACAACCATCTGTCCTGGCGCAGTCAATACCGAAATTTGGGACACAGAAACAGTCAAAGCCGATTTAGACCGTTCCAAAATGTTAACTCCAGAAACTGTAGCCCAGTCAATTCTCCACACAGTTTTGTTACCACAACAAGCAGTTATTGATGAATTGACCATAATGCCCAGTGCAGGCGCACTCTAATTGCGAAGTTAGGAGTTAGGAATTAGGAGTTAAGAGTTAGAATTTTTAACTCCTAACTCATAACTCATAACTCATAACTAAATTCAAACCATAACCAAGACTCAATCATGACTATCGCTAGTTCCAACGGTTCCAATTACTCTCAATCGCCTTTAATTTCCGACTTAGCAGAAGCCATAACTCCCAGACCCGATCGCAACACTCATAATGGGAGACAAGCAGATTTATTTGCGCCCAAAGAGGAACAAATGGAGCAAATGATGGACGCCATGCGGACATTAATATTGGGCGTCGGAGAAGATCCAGAACGCGAAGGACTCCTGAAAACACCCAAACGAGCAGCCGAGGCCATGCGGTTTCTCACAAGTGGGTATAACCAATCCCTGGAAGAACTCGTTAACGGTGCCATCTTTGACGAAGGGCATAACGAGATGGTACTAGTTCGAGATATTAATTTCTTTAGTCTGTGCGAACATCACATGCTGCCATTTATGGGTAGAGCGCATGTTGCTTATATCCCCAATCAAAAAGTTGTGGGATTAAGTAAGCTAGCTCGGATTGTCGAAATGTATTCCCGTCGTTTGCAAGTACAAGAAAGACTAACCCGCCAAATTGCCGAAGCAATTCAGACCATTCTCGAACCTCAAGGCGTCGCCGTTGTCATGGAAGCCAGCCATATGTGCATGGTGATGCGGGGAGTACAAAAACCAGGTTCTTGGACTGTCACTAGCGCAATGGTCGGTGTATTTCAAGAAGAACACAAAACCCGCGAAGAACTCTTTAACTTGATTCGCCACCAAGCAACGTTTATGTAGGCAATAGGGAATGGGGCATTGGGAAGAGGCTCTTGAGCAGGGAGCTCTTAGCAGAGGGGAAGATTTTCTCCCCTGCCCCCTGCCCCTCTGCCTCATCCCCCTCATCTCCCCACTCCCCACTCCGCACTCCCCAGTCGCTCAAACAAAAGTGCGATCTTATCTAAATCCTTATCCCCAGGTGCGCGTTCCACGCCACTAGATAAATCAATACCACTAGGATTTACCTGACTCAAAGCTTGGACAATATTATCTGCTGTTAGTCCCCCAGCTAAAAACCAAGGGCAATTGGGACTAAATTGCTGTAGCATCGTCCAATCTAAGGTTTTACCTGTACCACCCAGTTGTTGCGGATGATAAGCATCAAGTAGTAAAGTGTCTACGTATTTTATGTAATCAACTGTTGTCTGAAGATGCTCAAAACCACGAATTCTAAATGCTTTCAGGATTTCGATATGAGGCAGCGCTTGACGTAATTGGTAGCAAAATTCTGGTGATTCATCACCGTGTAACTGAATCCCAGTTAACCCAGAATCAACAACTATCTGCTCGATCTCGGCAATGCTAGCGTTGGCGAAAACGCCAATTTTATCAATGTTTTCTGGTAATCGTGCGACTGCTCCTTGAATTTGCAAAGTCGTAACGTAGCGAGGTGAGGTGGGTACACAAATAAATCCTAGTGCCGTTGCGCCAAGAGAGGCGATCGCCATAGACTGTTCTGGTTGAGTGATACCGCAAATCTTAACGCGCATTAAAATTTCACAAATTTAAAATAATCATCTCAAAAGTCTAAACTATCTCAAAAACTTTTGCGCCTGCTAACTTTATAATCTTGTAGGTCTACATTAACTTTTCCATTTAGGAGACAAAAGCTTGATTTCATCTACTTTACTAGCAGTAGCCGCAACTGTTCCTCCAACACCCGTGTGGACTCCCACAGTAGGAATCATCATCAGCGTTAGTAGCCTAGTGGTTCTTCTGCTAAGTACTAGGATTGAAAAACCCTTGGTTGGTCCCAAGTTCCCTATTCTGCCCATCAGTATTCCAACATTCGTTGGTGCAATGGCTTTAGGTCATGTCATCGGCATTGGCATCGTTTTAGGACTGACTAACATCGGTCGTCTGTAAGTTTATAGCGATTCTCTTTTAAATGAGATGCATGGGTAGGGGCGCACAGCTGTGCGCCCCTACTCGTAATGACAGAACATATTAAGATTAGTGGTTTTGAACTGGAGTTTGGACTAAAAGCTCAGGCGGCGAAAAAAGTACTGAGAGAATCAGAGA
>VFQR01001735.1_pt1 | contig 15489 bp, 11 predicted proteins | sample 3512321 | NCBI WGS metagenome assembly VFQR01 (sample SAMN10412374, study PRJNA504923) | tailings metagenome | isolation source: Relicate 3 Philex TSF1 revegetated site | place: Philippines: Tuba, Benguet | collected 2017-08-29
GCCGATCGCCTCCGCCATGCCCTGGACGTCGTAGGGGTTGATGATCAGCGCCTCGGACAGTTCGCTGGAGGCCCCAGCGAAGCGCGACAGCACGAGCGCGCCCTGTTCGTCATCACGGGCGGCGACGAACTCTTTCGCCACCAGATTCATGCCGTCGTGCAGGCTGGAGACGACACAGAGGTCGGCGGCGCGGAACAGCTCGTAGACCTCGTCGGGCTCGTGGTGGCGGACCACAAGACGGATCGGCTGATAGTCGCTGTCGCCATGGCGGGCGTTGACCTCCTCGGTGATGCGCGCCGCCTCCTTCTGCAGATTGGTGTAGCTGGCGAGCTTCGAGCGCGTCGGCGCGACGATCTGGATGAAGGTGAAGCGTCCCTTCCATTGCGGCTGACGGGTCAGAAGCTCGTCGACCGCCTGCAACCGGTCGAGGATGCCCTTGGTGTAGTCGAAGCGCTCGATGCCGACCCCGATCTTCATGTCCGCGGCGAGGCCATAGCGTTCGCGCACCGCCTTGCGGCAGACGTCCACCGGCTGCTGGGTCAGCAGGGCCGCGGGCGGCCACTCGATGGAAATCGGGTAGGGCCGGACCATCGTCTCCTCGCCACCGAAGACGACCGAACGCGTCTCGCGGTCGATGCGGCTCTCCATGAAGCGGTCGACGGTGTCGAAGAAGTTGTTGCAATAGGCTTGGGTGTGGAAGCCGAGCACGGTCGATCCCAGCAGTCCGGCGATGATCTCCTCCTTCCACGGGCAGATGCCGAAGGCCTCGGCATTCGGCCAAGGGATGTGCCAGAAGGTCAGGATCGTCGCCTTTGGCAACTGCTCGCGGATCATCCGCGGCAGCAGGGCGAAGTGATAATCCTGCACCATGATGACCGGATCGGGCCGGGTCGCCTCGCGCACCACCGCATCGGCGAAGCGCTGGTTGATCGCCACATATTGCTGCCAGTCGCTTTCGCGGAAGATCGGGCGGACATAGGCAAGATGGCAGAGCGGCCAGAGGCCCTCGTTGGAAAGTCCATAGTAGTAGCCCTCCTGCTCCTCGTCCGTGATCCACACGCGCCGAAGGCGGTAGGCGGGCTTTCCCGGAGGCACCAGGACGTGATCCTGCGCATCGACGGTGTCGCGGTCGGCCGAACCCGAACCATGCGCCACCCAGATGCCGCCGCAGGCGCGCATCACCGGCTCCAGCGCAGAAACGAGGCCGCTCGCCGGACGCTGGACAACCACCCGCTCGCCATCGCGATTGTGGATATAGGGCTCGCGGTTGGAGACGACGAAGACCTCGGCGTCAGGCAGCTCCTTTTCCAGAAGGTCCTGCAGCGTGGAGGGCGACCACTCGATCGGACTGCCGTCCTCCTGCCGGATCTTTTCGCGGAAGTCGCGCAGCAGGCCGCGAATCTCCCGGCTCTCCTCCTGCACGGCCGGATCCATGACGCTGCGGGGGCGCACCGGCCTGCCGGACTTGAGATCCTGGATGCTGGACAGCACCGCGCGCATGTAGCGACGCTGCAGCAGTGCGATGATGAGCGAGGCGACCGCGCCGACAAGCAGCAGTAGCGACAGGCCGACCACCACCAGATACCATCGCGCCTCGACGATCCGGTCCGAGACGAAGCCGAGTTCGTGGAGAACGAGAAGGCTGGCGCGCTGGTCCTCCGCCGCCAGCGGGAAAATGCCGATCAGCACGCGCTCGCCGTTGATGCGTGTCCGCGCGAAGCGGAAGGCCGAAGGGGCATCCGTGGCCGCGGCGGCCCGCGACAGCTGGCAGTCGATCTGCGGCGGCATGCGGCGGGTCGCGACCGTCACCCGGCCGGTCTCGTCGCAGAGACCGAGCGCCAGGATCCGCTCATCGGCCGTCAGGCGCTCGAAGAAGGGCCCGAGTTCCTGGGTCTGGCCCGCGAGTTCCCGGGCGACGCGGTCGCGGATCGAGTTGAAAACCAGTTCCGAACGCAGTTCCACGTCCCGACGCGCCCATTGCTCGATCAGCGAGTTGGACAGCGGCACGAGCGCGACCAGCAGGCCGACCAGCGCCGCCGCCGCCAGCACCATGACAAGGGCGCCTCTGGTGAACTGCTTCATCTGTCCCCATTCGGGCCTGCCGCCGACGGTCCGGCGGCATGCCTCCCTTTCCTGCCGGCCAGCCCCACCACGGGCGGCCGGCACCTGTTGAACGCGTGCGGATCCGGCGGCGTGCCGGAACCGCTAGTGGACCCAGTCGCGCGACAGTCTCATCGCCGTGACGATGATGCCGACCATCGAGTAGGTTTGCGGAAAGTTGCCCCAGAGATCGCCGGTCGCCGGGTCGATGTCCTCCGACAACAGCCCGACATGGTTGCGGCGGGCCAGAAGGGCCTCGAAAATGGCGCGGGCCTCCTCCACCCGTCCGATGGCGAAGAGGGCATCGGCCAGCCAGAAGGTGCAGATGTTGAAGGAGGTCGACGGCATGCCGAAGTCGTCGCGGTCGTCGTAACGGAGCAGGAAGCCCTGCCGCGTCAGCCGCTTCTGCAGCATGTCGACGGTCCGCACGAAGCGCGGGTCGTTGGCCTCGACGACACCGAGCTCGTGCAGCAGAAGGGTCGAGGCGTCGGCTCCGCTGCCGTCGAAACTCGCGGCGAAGAAGCCTTCCTTCTCGTTCCATGAACGCTCGATGATGGCCGAACGGATACGCTCGGCATGGCCGCGCCAGTATTGCTGACGGACCTTCAGCTCCAGCCGCTCGGCGATCTTCGCCAGGCGGTCGCACGCCGCAAAGCACATCGCCGCCGAATGGGTGTGGATCGCCTGCCGGCCGCGATACTCCCAGATGCCGGCGTCCGGCTCGAAGGCCGAGGCGGCTGCCCGCTCCCCCAGCGCCTCAAGCTCGTGGAAGAGCGCGGCGTCGCCGAGCTTCGGCAGGCGGTGGTCGTAGAACATCTGCGAGGCCGCGAGCACGAGGCTCCCGGTCACGTCGTGCTGGACCTGTTCGGCAGCCGCATTGCCAATTCGCACCGGACCGTCGCCATCGAATCCCGGCAGCGCCTCGCTGATCCACTCCTCCAGCGACTGCTCCGGCACGATGGCGTAGACCGGCTTCAGGTTCGGCCCCCTCTCCGTGGCGATGACCGAGCGCATGTAGTCGAGGAAGCGCTCCATCGTCAGCGTCGCGCCGAGCTTGTTGAGCGCATGGACGGTGAAATAGGCGTCCCTCAGCCAGCAGAAGCGGTAGTCCCAGTTGCGGCCCGTCCCCGGCGCCTCGGGGATCGACGTGGTGAGGGCCGCGACGATGGCCCCCGTCTCCTCGCAGGAACACAGCTTGAGGGTGATGGCGGCGCGGATGACCGCCTCCTGCCACTCGTAGGGCACCGAGAGATAGCGCACCCAGTCGAGCCAGTACTGTCGGGTGGACCGCAGGAAGGCGAACCAGACGTCCTCGATGGAATTGGGGAAGGTCTCGTCGGCGTGGATGATCAGCGTCATCGGCCGGGTCAGGACGAACTGTGCCTCGGACGACAGGTAGGCCACCGGGATGTCGGAGGTCAGCCGCACCGCACCCGCATCGGACACGTAGCGAATATGGTTCGAGCCGGGGATCGCCCGCCCGTCATACCGGCCATAGGCCATGGTCGGCCGCATCCTGACGCGGATGCGCGGATTCCCTGCAATCGGTTCGATCCGCCTCAGGATCATCGGCGGCCGGAAGATGCGGTCATACTGCTTGAAGCGCGGCGCGAGATCGGTGATCCGCACCGCCGAACCGTCGCTGGAGGTCATCACCGTCACCAGGATGGCGGTGTTGCGCTCGTAGGACTGGGTCGAGGAGGCCATACCTTCGAGTTCGACCGACAGGAAACCGCGCTCTGGATCGGGGCCGCCGACCAGTGCCGAAAACAGCGGGTCGCCGTCGATCCGCGGCCAGCAGGTCCAGAGGATCCGCGCCTTCTGGTCGATCAGCGCGGCGATGGTGCTGTTGCCGATGACCGCCATGGGCGGGGGCGCCGGGCGCCTGGGATGGGTGCCGTCGGCAAAGCCTGTCGTCATGTCATCGCTCCGTGGCGGCGGCGAGGGCGCCAATGAAGCCCCGCACCTCGCCGGCATGGCGGAACGGCTCGTCGCCCGCCTTGAAATGCTCCCCCGCGACCCGAAGCCCGAGACCACCCGCAGCCTCGGCGACGGCGAAGGCGTCCTCGTCGGCGCGGTCGTCGCCCATCATGATCGGCACGCGGCCGGCATAGGGCTTCCGCCGCATGAACTCGGCCAGTGCGGTGCCCTTGGACGTGCCGTTGGGAATGATCTCGATCACCGCGCGGCCGTCCTTGAGGTGATGGTCGAGCCTCAGGCGGCGGATGATCTCTTCAAGCGCCAGCTTCAGGCGGCCGCCGGCGGCCGGCACCTGGCGGTAGTGGACGGCAAGGATCGCCCCCTTGTGCTCCAGCCTGAAGCCGGGCTCGGGAGCGACGACCCGCACCACCTCTCCCACCAGTTCGAGCGGCGCCTCGTGGAGGATGGCGCCGCCGGCGTGCCCGCCCGCAAAGGAGAACTGGAGACCATGCAGGCCCGAGGCCTCGAGCCCTGCCGAGCCGACATGACGGGCGACCTGGTCCAGCGGTCTGCCGGTGATGATGGCGAAGGCGCCACCGAGCAGGCGGCGCACCGCCGCCATCGACGGCGCGAGATCGGCCGGCACCATCACATGCTCGGGCTTGTCGGCGATTTCGGCCAGCGTCCCGTCGAAATCGGAGAACAGCGCATAGCGCTCGGGCTGGACGATGATCCGCGAGGTGAGATCGGCGATCAGGGGGTGCGGGCGGTCGATCAACAGCATGGAGCCCCCGGCTGCCACGGTCCCGGCAATGCGGACCCATTGCTCGCGGCAGGCCGCATGCAACTGTCCGTGAGAATTCCGGCCCCTCGATCTGACCCCATGACCCGTCAACGCGGCTGATGGTGTCAGGTTCCTCCTGCCGGCCGCGTTATTTCCGTCCAGGGGCCTCATTGCCGTGGGGAACGTCGGTCCCCGCCCGACGTTGGTCGGCGTTGGATGCGATACGGCGGGGGTGCTCATGGCCAGGACGGCGGCGGGGAAAGCGAAGGCGGGAGGCAACCGGGAGCCGATCGCCGTTCACGGGGCGGATGTGCTGCCCTCGGTGTCGGTGTCGAGCTACAATCTCGAACTGCGCGACAAGGACGGATTCATCGGCGACAGGGCCAGCAAACGGGCATTCCTCGCCAAGCTGGACGACTGGCGCGACCGCCTCGGCCGGCTCGATGCCGACCCCTTCGGCGATGTGGAGACGGAGGAGCTCAGCAAGAAGCAGCTCGACAAGGCGATCCAGGGCGAGGATCCGGAGGCCGCGGCTTTGGTCCATGCGGCCGTCGAGGATTTCGCCCAGGAACTCGCGGGAGTGATCCGTCGGTTCCGTCGCACCAAGGGCTGGGAAAAGGTGGGGCGGATCGCCGTCGGCGGTGGCTTTCGCAACAGCCGCATCGGCGAGCTTGCCATCGCCCGCACCGGCATTCTGCTCAAGGCCGACGGCATCGACATCGGCATGAAGCCGATCCGCCACCACCCCGACGAGGCCGGGCTCATCGGCGCGGCCCATCTCATGCCGGCCTGGATGCTGGCCGGGCATGACGCCATCCTCGCCATCGACATCGGCGGCACCAACATTCGCGCCGGGATCGTCGCCCTGCACCTGAAGAAGGCGTCTGATCTCTCGAAGGCCGAGGTCCTGAAATCAGACCTCTGGCGCCATGCGGACGATGAACCGTCGCGCACCGCGACCATCGACCGTCTCGCGGACATGCTGGGCGAGCTGATCGCCCGGGCGAAGAAGGACGGTGTCACACTCGCACCCGTCATCGGCATCGGCTGCCCCGGCATCGTCGAGGCCGACGGCTCGATCGATCGGGGCGGCCAGAACCTTCCCGGCGGCAACTGGGAAAGCGAGCACTTCAACCTGCCAGCCGCCCTGACGAAGGCGATCCCCGAGATCGGCGGCCACGAGACCCTGATCGTCATGCACAACGACGCCGTGGTGCAGGGCCTGAGCGAGGTTCCGGAGATGCAGGACGTCGCGGAATGGGGTGTCGTCACCATCGGCACCGGCCTCGGCAACGCCACCTACGTCAACCGGGGCTGAAGGACGGTAGCAAGCGTGAGGCGCCCTTAACCCGACTTCGACATCGCCAACCTTCCGGCGAGCATCAGGAACAGTGCCCCGATCATGCCGTCGCCATGACGGGTGAGAATGCCGTGGCCAAGCCCAATGCGCTTGAACTGCCCGAAGACGGCGGCAACAGTCAGGTTGTAGACGAGGCCGGCCAGAGTCAGCAGCAATCCCAGCACCGCGATCTGCGACGTCGCATCGCCCCGCGACGGATCGACGAACTGCGGGATGAAGACCGAAAAGAAGACCAGAGCCTTCGGGTTCAGAAGGTTGTTGATCAGGCCGGCCAGGAACATGGCGCGCGGGGAACCGCCTTTCGCATCGTCGATAACGACGTCCCTGGGGTTGTGCCGCTGGCGCCACCAGGACCGCAGCAGGCCGATTCCCAGAACGGCCAGATAGGCAGCGCCTGCCAGGCGGATGGCTTCGGCAACCATCGGCCACATCTCCATGACACGGCCGAGACCACCGGCAACGATCGCTGTCTGGACGAGGCCCGCTGCCGCGATCCCGAGGGCACAGGCGACGCCGTATCGCAGCCCACGTGACGCAGCCTGCGCGGAAACGAGAACAAAATCCGGGCCGGGAGCGATGAGGAGTGCTGCCACCGCTCCCATAAAGACGATCAGTGTCGACAGATCGGTGATCATATCCTGGCCTTTCGGATCTGGCCTTCGGTGACTAGCCCCGCGCGCCGAAGATGGCGCTGCCCACCCTGACATGGGTCGCACCCATGGCGATCGCCGCCGGATAGTCGGCGCTCATGCCCATGGAAATGGTCTTCAGCCCGTTGCGGCGGGCGATGGTGGTGAGCAAGGCGAAATGCGGCGCCGGCGGCTCGTCGGCTGGCGGGATGCACATGACGCCCTCGACATCGAGCCCGTAGTCGATCTTGCAGGCGCGGATGAAGGCGTCGGCCTCCTCCGGCAGCACGCCGCCCTTCTGCGGCTCGGCGCCGGTGTTGACCTGCACGAGGAAGCGCGGACGGCGGGTGCCGCCGGCCTTCTGGATCTCCTTCTGCAGCTCGCGGGCGAGCGACGAGCGGTCCAGCGTCTCGATCACGTCGAAGAGGGCGATGGCCTCCTTCGCCTTGTTGGACTGCAGCGGCCCGATCATGTGGACCTGCGCATCCGGATAGCGCTGGCGCAGCTCCGGCCATTTGGATTTGGCGTCCTGCACATAGTTCTCGCCGAAGACACGCTGCCCGGCGGCCAGGACCGGCTCGATCGCCTCGGCCGGGAAGGTCTTCGACACGGCCACCAGCGTCACGGAACCTTCCGGGCGTTTCGCATCCGCCGTCGCGGCGGCGATGGCGGCCTTCACATCGGCGAGGCGGGTCACGGCATCGGTCATCGGTCGGGCTCCGGGCGAGGCGTTCCGGCTAGCACGGGCGGGCGGGCGGGGCCAGATGGCTGCCTGCATGCGCCAAATCCTTGACCCGCCGGGCCCTTTCGTGTGTTGTCCGCGCTCGCTTTTGCCCTGCCTGTCCGGACCTGCCGCCCATCATGTCGACCGAACGCTACAATGCCCGTACCGCCGAGCCGAAATGGCGCGCGGTCTGGGACGAGAAGGCCATCTTCGAGACGAAGAACGACGATCCGCGGCCGAAATACTACGTCCTCGAGATGTTCCCCTATCCGTCGGGGCGCATCCACATGGGCCATGTCCGCAACTACACGATGGGCGACGTGGTGGCCCGCTACAAGCGCGCCCGCGGCTTCAATGTGCTCCATCCCATGGGTTGGGACGCCTTCGGCCTGCCGGCGGAGAATGCCGCCATGGCCTCCAAGGTCCATCCGAAGGAATGGACCTACGCCAACATCGCCACCATGAAGGCGCAGCTGAAGAGCATGGGCCTGTCGCTCGACTGGTCGCGCGAGCTCGCCACTTGCGATCCCTCCTATTACCGCCACCAGCAGAAGCTCTTCGCCGACTTCATGCGCGCCGGCCTGGTCGAGCGCCGGTCCGCCAAGGTCAACTGGGACCCGGTCGACCAGACCGTGCTCGCCAACGAGCAGGTCATCGACGGCCGCGGCTGGCGCTCGGGCGCGCTTGTCGAGCAGCGTGACCTGACCCAGTGGTTCCTCAAGATCACCGACTATTCGGATGACCTCCTGACCGCCCTCGACGGCCTCGACCGCTGGCCGGACAAGGTCCGGCTGATGCAGAAGAACTGGATCGGCCGCTCCGAAGGCCTGATGGTTCGCTGGGCGCTGAAGGGCGGCACGGCCCCTGCTGGCCATTCCGATCTCGAGATCTACACGACGCGGCCGGACACGCTGTTCGGCGCTGCCTTCATGGCGATCGCACCGGACCACCCGCTCGCCAAGGCCGCCGCAGAGACCAATCCGGAACTCGCCGCCTTCTCTGAGGAGTGCCGCCGCATGGGCACCTCGGTGGCCGCGCTCGAGACGGCGGAAAAGCTCGGTTTCGACACCGGCATCAAGGCCGTCCACCCCTTCGATTCGTCGTGGGAGGTGCCGGTCTACGTCGCCAACTTCATCCTGATGGACTACGGCACCGGCGCCATCTTCGGCTGCCCTTCCGGAGACCAGCGCGACATCGAATTCGCCAACAAGTACGGCCTGTCGTTCAAGACCGTCGTGAAGCCGGCGGACGCGGGCGACGATTTCACCGTCACGGATACGGCCTATGACGGCGACGGCGTGATGATCAACTCGCGTTTCCTCGACGGCCTGAGCACCGAGGCCGCCTTCGCCGAGGTCGCCTCGCGGCTGGAGAAGACGGAACTCGCGGGAAGGCCGATCGCCGCGCGCAAGGTCAACTTCCGCCTGCGTGACTGGCTGATCTCGCGCCAGCGCTACTGGGGCTGCCCGATTCCGGCCATCCATTGCGACGACTGCGGCGCGGTTCCCGTGCCGGACAGCCAGCTGCCGATCCTGCTGCCCGAGGATGCGGACTTCTCCAAGCCCGGCAACCCGCTCGACCGGCACCCGACCTGGAAGCATGTCGCCTGTCCGTCCTGCGGCAAGCCGGCGCGGCGTGAGACGGACACGATGGACACCTTCGTCGATTCGTCCTGGTATTTCGCGCGCTTCACCGACCCCTGGCGCACCGACACGCCGACCGACCCGGCGGTGGTCGATGCCTGGCTTCCCGTCGACCAGTATATCGGCGGCATCGAGCATGCGATCCTGCACCTGCTCTATTCGCGCTTCTTCACCCGCGCCATGAAGGCGACCGGCCACGCCGGCCTCGACGAGCCGTTCCGTGGCCTGTTCACGCAGGGCATGGTGGTCCACGAGACCTATCGCGGGCCCGACGGCGCCTATGTGACGCCGGCCGAGGTGGTCATCACCGGCGAGGGCGACCAGCGCCGCGCCGTGCTGAAGGGCTCGAACGCGCCGGTCGAAATCGGCTCGATCGAGAAGATGTCCAAGTCGAAGAAGAACGTCGTCGATCCCGACGACATCATCGACACCTACGGCGCCGACACCGCCCGTTGGTTCATGCTGTCGGACTCGCCGCCAGAGCGCGACGTCATCTGGACTGAGTCGGGCGTCGAGGGCGCCAGCCGCTTCGTGCAGCGCCTCTGGCGCATCGTCGGTGAGATTGCCGACGCCAAGAAGGGCAGGACTACCGCCGACGGCACCGGCGGTGAAGCCGCAACCGCAGTCCGCCGCGCCGCCCATCAGGCGCTCGCGGCCGTCGAAGGCGATATCGAACGGCTCGGTTTCAACCGCTGCGTGGCGCACATCTATACGCTGTCCAACGCCCTCGCCCGCGCACTCGATGGGCTGCGGAACGCGTCGGCGCCCGCCCCCGACATGGTCAGCGCGCTGTCAGAGGCAGCAAGCATTCTCGTCCGGCTGGTCGCGCCGATGATGCCGCATCTCGCGGAGGAGTGCTGGACGGCGCTCGGCCATGGCGGCCTTGCCGCCGAGCAGCCTTGGCCGGTTATCGACCGGACCATTCTGGTCGAGGATACGATCACCCTGCCCGTTCAGGTCAACGGCAAGAAGCGCGCGGACTTGACGATCGCGCGCGACGCGGCCCAAAAGGATATCGAGGCGGCGACGCTGGCCCTCGACAGCGTCGCCAAGGCGCTTGAAGGCCGGCCGGTCAGGAAGATCATCGTTGTTCCGCAGAGGATCGTGAATGTCGTCGGCTGAGATGTCACGTCGATCCGTTATCCGCGGCCTGTCCGTCGCGGGCCTTTCCGCCCTGCTCGGCGGCTGCTTTACACCGCTCTACGGTGACCCGACCGTCGTGTCGGGCGGCCGCAATGCGCAGGCATCGTTGCGTGAACTCGACATTCCCGAGATCGGCGGCCGCAATGGCGTCGTGCTGCGCAACGAGCTCATCTACCTGACGCAGGGCGGAGGCGGCCGCGCCGCCGCGCCGAGCCATATCCTGCGCGTCAACCTGCGCGTCGACACGGTGCCGCTGGTGCTCAACACGGCGGCCGGCCGGCCCTCGGCGCAGGCCGTGACGCTGATCGGCGATTACACGATCACCCCGGTCGGCGCGCCGCAGCCGATCCATCGCGGCTCCGCCTTCGCGACGGCCTCCTTCGACCGCACGGCCCAGCGGTTTGCCTCCGACCGCGCGCTCATCGAGGCGCAGGAGCGAGCCGCCAAGTCGCTCGCGGAATCGATCGTCACCCAGGTCGCCGGCTGGTACGCGACCCGGCCGAGATAAGGCCATGGGCGTTCTCAAGGGCGCTGAGATTGATCGTTTTCTCGCGTCTCCGGACCCCAAACGCCCCGTTGTCCTGATCTACGGGCCCGATTCCGGGCTCGTTTCCGAGCGCGCCCGCGCCGCCGCCAAGGCGACAACCCCCGATCTCGACGATCCCTTCTCCGTTATCCGCATCGACGGTGACAGCCTCACCGGCTCACCCGGACGGCTCGCGGAGGAAGCGCACACGATCGGAATGTTCGGCGGCAGGCGCCTCGTCTGGGTGCGCGCCGGCGAGAAGCCGATCGGCCCGGCGGTCGCCGAGCTGCTGCGCGCGCCGCCATCGGACAGCCTGGTGCTGATCGAAGCCGGCGACCTCAAGCGCACCGCGCCGCTGCGAACCGAGGCCGAGCGCTCGCCCCATGCCGCCGTCATCGCCTGCTATCCCGATGGCGAGGGTGACCTGAAGCGCCTGATCGCCGATGAAGCGCGCGCCGCCGGGCTCACCGTGGATCCGGAGGCGGCGACGCTTCTCGCCTCCCTGCTTGGTGGCGATCGCGCCGCCTCGCGCGGCGAAATCCGCAAGCTGTGCCTCTATGCTCACGGCACGGGCCGCATCACGCTGGCCGATGTTGAGGCGGTCGCGGGGGAGACACTGCAACTCGGCGTCAGCGAGATCGTCGATGCGGCGGCCGGCGGCCTCGCGCCTGCGCTCGAGCGCCTGCTCGCGCGCGCGGTCACTGCCGACGTCCCCCTCCCGCAGATCATGACGACCATGAGCCGGCATCTGATGATGCTGCACAAGGCGCGCCTGGTCGTGGAGGGCGGGCAGCCCATTGCTGCGGCCATGGGCCAGTTTCAGCCGCCGGTGCACTTCAGCCGCAAGGCTGCGGTTGAGCGGCAGATTCAACTCTGGACCAGCGAAAAGCTGGAGCGACTTGTCATCCGGACTGCCGAAGCGAACTTCGACACGCGCGCCAAAGCCGACCTTGCACAGGCCATTGCCAGCCGAACGCTGATGGCCATTGCTCTTGCCGCGGCGGCCGGCCGCAGGCGCTGAGACCCGGAATAGCGCTATCCGCGCAGGCGCCTGCAGATATCGTCGAGCTGTTCCAGGGACTTGTAACGAATCCGCAGCTCGCCGCCGGCACCGCGATGATCGATGCTCACCACCATCCCAAGAGAATCGCCCAACGCCTTCTCCAGCGCCTTGGTATCGGCGTCCTTTTCGATTCGCTCACGCGCTTTCGGCGCACGGCCCGTGGTCTTCTCCGCCTGTTCCTGCGCCAGAGCCTCGACCTGCCGGACGTTCAGGCCCTTCTCGATGATTTCGGAGGCCAGCCGCTCCGGGTGATCGTGCGCGAGCAGCGCCCGCGCGTGGCCGGCCGTGAGCTGGCCTTCGCGCAGCATGCCCTGCACGGGTTCGGGCAGCTTCATGAGGCGCAGCGTATTGGCGACATGGCTGCGGCTTTTGCCGATGATCTTCGCGAGATCGCCCTGTGCGTAGCCAAACTGCTCGATCAACTCCTGATAACCCATTGCTTCTTCGAGCGGATTGAGGTCGGCGCGCTGGACGTTCTCGATGATGGCGAGTTCGAGCGCTTCCTTGTCGTCGACGTCGCGGACAATCACAGGAACGTCGTTGAGTCCGGCGCGTTGGGCCGCGCGCCAGCGCCGTTCACCGGCAATGATCTCGAACTGGTTCGGATCCTCGGTCGGCCGCACGAGGAGCGGCTGCATCACGCCCTTCTCGCGAACCGAGTTGGTCAGCTCCTCGAGCTGCTCGGCGTCGAACTCGCGTCGCGGGTTGGCCCGGTTGGCGATCAGGAAATCGACCGGCAGGCGCTTGCCGCTGCCGGACTCCGAAATCCGCGCCCCTTCGAGCGTTGCCATGTCGCCGATCAGTGCGGCAAGGCCGCGGCCAAGCCGTGAGGGTTTCTCGTTCATCGCTCAGCTCCTCATGCCGCCACGAGCCGCCGCTCGCGGCGAATCACTTCGGTGGCCAGCCGCAGATAAGCCTGGCTGCCGGCGCTCTTCAGGTCGTAGAGCAGGGCCGGCTTGCCATAGGACGGCGCCTCTGCCAAGCGCACATTACGCGGTATTACCGTATCGTAGACCAGCGCACCCATCTCCGAGCGCACGTCCTGGATGACCTGTTCGCTCAGGTTGTTGCGCCGGTCGAACATGGTCATCACGACGCCCTGGATGGACAAACGGGGGTTCAGCGTCGAGCGAATCTGCTCGATCGTCTGCAGCAGTTGCGTCAGGCCCTCGAGCGCGAAGAACTCGCATTGCAGCGGCACCAGCACCGCGTCTGCCGCAACCAGCGCATTGATGGTCAGCAGGTTGAGAGAGGGCGGGCAGTCGATCAGCACGTAGCTGATCGGCCGGCCGTCTATGTTCAACTCATGCATCTCCTTGAAGGCATCCCGAAGCCGGAATGCCCGGTCGGCCTGCTGCGCAATGGTGAGCTCCACGCCCAGCAGATCGAGCGTGGACGGAACGATCGCCACATTCGGCACGCTTGTCAGGACTGCAGCATCGACGATCCGGGCATCTCCGACCAGAAGGTCGTAGCTCGAGACGTCTCGCCCTGATCGCGAGATCCCAAGCCCGGTTGAGGCATTCCCCTGTGGATCGAGATCGATGATGAGGACGCGTTCGCCTATGGCCGCGAGGGCCGTCGCCAGATTGATGGCTGTCGTGGTCTTGCCCACGCCGCCCTTCTGGTTGGCAAGTGTCAGGATACGAGGAACCAAGGCCCAGCCTCCGAGCGTTTCCGCCAACTAACTGATATTGCGCCTCAAATTGCTGATCTCCAGCAACACGCCGGCATCGTCGGTGACGCTGGGATGTATTACCACGTCGAAGGTCCACGCCAAACGACTTTCAGCCAGTTCTACAGCGTGATCTCGCCCCTTATGCAGGATCGCGCGGGTTTGCGGGCCGAAGAAGGGGTGGATAAGTTCGAGGAGGGTTGGGAGGGCCGCCAGGGCGCGCGACGTCACGATGTCGAACTGCGTTTCACGTGAATCAAACTCGGTGCTGCGTCCGGCAAAGACATCGGCCGGCAGTCGCAGGTGCCGGATGGCCTGGCGCAGGAACGAGACTTTCTTTCCGACCGCCTCGACCAGTTGGAAACGCACCGCCTCTCCCTTCAAGGCCGCTGCCAGGGGAAGGGCCGGCAGACCGCCACCTGAACCGATATCGAGGAAGAAGCGGTCCGTCTGACGCAGTAGCGGAAGAACCTGGAGAGAATCGACGATGTGCCGGTCCCACAGCCCCGACTCTGTTTCACGTGAAACCAGATTCTGTACGGCATTCCATTTCCGCAACAGGGCGGCAAACGCTTCGAGGTCGCGCCGAATCTCGGCGGGTGTTCGCGTTACACCGGCCAGGAGCCGATCCAGGTCGTCCATCTCAGCTGGCGATGCGCATGCTGCCCCGCCGGATGACCGACAGGATCAGTGTTATCGCGGCTGGCGTCACACCGTCTATCGCCTGGGCCTGTGCAATGGTGGATGGCTGCCGTTCCGACAGCTTGTGGCGAACTTCCATGGACAGGCCGGGCAGCGCCAGATAGTCGAGCCAGTCCGGGATTTCACGGTTCTCATCCCGCTTCATGGCGGCGATGTCCGCGGTCTGTCGCTCGAGATAGACCGCATATTGTGCATCTACCGCCAATTGCTCCATCACCGACGGGGACAGCTCGGCCAGTTCCGGCCACAAGGGCAGCAGCTTATCGGCCGTCATCTCGGGATAGGACAGCAGCTCGAAGGCACTGCGCAGCTGACCGTCGGCATTGACGGCGAGCCCGGCGCGGCGCGCGGCAGTCGGGGACGTCGTCAAACGGTGCAGCAGCTCACGTCCGCTGGTGAGTGCTGCCTGCCGGGCCCCAAACTGCTCTTGCCGCCGTTCGCTCACGAGACCATGCGAAATCGCAAGACCCGTCAGTCGCTGGTCGGCATTGTCGCTGCGCAGATGCAGGCGGAATTCGGCCCGCGAGGTGAACATCCGATACGGCTCGCTCACGCCACGGGTGACCAGGTCGTCGACCATCACTCCGAGATAACTCTCCGTCCGCGACAGCCGCATGGACTCGCGACCCAGCGTGGCGAGGCCGGCATTCGCACCGGCATAAAGCCCCTGAGCCGCAGCCTCCTCATACCCCGTGGTGCCGTTGATCTGGCCGGCAAGGTAGAGCCCGGGCAGCCGTTTCAGCTCCAAAGACGGCTTCAGCTCCCGGGGATCGACATAGTCGTACTCGATTGCGTAACCCGGTCGGATGATCTTGACCGCTTCGAGACCCGGCATGGAGCGCAGGAAGGCCTCCTGCACCTCCGCCGGCAACGAGGTGGAGAGGCCATTCGGGTAGATCGTGTTATCGTCCAGTCCCTCGGGCTCGAGAAAGATCTGATGACTGTCGCGATCGGCAAAGCGCACGATCTTGTCTTCGATCGACGGGCAATAGCGTGGACCGCGGCTCTTGATCCGACCCGAATACATGGCGGAGCGGTGGATATTGTCTGCGATGATCCGGTGGGTTTCCGTGGTCGTGCGGGTAACGAAGCAGCTGACCTGCCGCGTTGTGATCCGCTCGGTCAACGCCGAGAACGGCTCCGGAGGATCGTCCCCCTGCTGTTCTTCGAGAGCCGTAAAATCGATGGTGCGTGCGTCGAGTCGGGCCGGTGTGCCGGTC
>VFQR01001736.1_pt1 | contig 15484 bp, 16 predicted proteins | sample 3512321 | NCBI WGS metagenome assembly VFQR01 (sample SAMN10412374, study PRJNA504923) | tailings metagenome | isolation source: Relicate 3 Philex TSF1 revegetated site | place: Philippines: Tuba, Benguet | collected 2017-08-29
GGCGCAACGGCTTCATCTCCTTCATCTCGGGCGTGTCCATGCTGGGCATCGCGCTGGGCGTGGCCGCGCTCATCATCGTGCTGTCGGTCATGAACGGCTTCCAGAAGGAAGTGCGCGACCGCATGCTCGGCGTGCTCTCGCACATCGAGGTGTTCGAGGGCAATGGCCAGGCCATCCCCGACCTGGCCACCACCTTGTCCACCATCGAGGCCCGGCCCGAGGTGCTGGGCGCAGCGCCTTTCGTGGGCGCGCAGGCGCTCATCGCCCGCGGCGAGGACATGAAGGGCGCGCTCGTGCGCGGCATCGACCCGACGCTGGAGCCCAAGGTGACGGACCTGGCGGCCGAACTGGCCGACACCGTGCTGCCGCGTTTGAAGCCGGGCGAATTCGGCATCGTGCTCGGCGGTGAGCTCGCGCGCAGCCTGGGCGTGATCGCGGGCGACACGGTCACCCTGATCGCGCCGAGCGGCCAGGTCACGCCCGCCGGCGTGGTGCCGCGCGTGCGCAGCATGACGGTGGTGGGCACCTTCGATTCGGGCCACTACGAGTACGACTCGGCGCTGGCCATGCTGCACCAGGACGACGCGGCGCGCATCTTCCGCGTCGAGGGGCCGACCGGCGTGCGCGTGAAGATCCGCGACCTGCACGCCGCGCGCGAGGTGGCGGTGCACATGGCGGCCGAGCTGCCGCCCGGCCTGGTGGTGCGCGACTGGACGCGCCAGAACCGCACCTGGTTCGCCGCCGTGCAGCTCGAGAAACGCATGATGTTCATCATCCTCACGCTGATCGTGGCGGTGGCCGCGTTCAACCTGGTCTCCACGCTGGTGATGACGGTGACCGACAAGCGCGCCGACATCGCGATCCTGCGCACGCTGGGCGCCAGCCCGCGCAGCATCATGGGCATCTTCGTGGTGCAGGGCGCGGCGGTGGGCGTGATCGGCACCGGCCTGGGGCTGCTGCTCGGCCTGGGCGTGGCGTTCAACATCGACACCCTGGTGCCCGCGCTGGAGCGCCTGCTCGGCGCGAGCTTCCTGCCGCAGGACATCTACCTCATCAGCCGCATGCCCAGCGATCCGCAGCAGGCCGACATCGTGCCGGTGGCCGTGATCTCGCTGGTGCTGGCCTTCGCGGCCACGCTCTACCCGAGCTGGCGCGCCAGCCGCGTCAACCCCGCCGAGGCGCTGCGCTATGAGTGATGTCGTGTTGCAGGCGCGCGGCCTCACCAAACGCTTCCACGAAGGCCTGATCGACGTCACCGTGCTGCAGGGCGTGGACCTGGACGTGCGCGCCGGCGAGACGGTGGCCATCGTCGGCGCCTCGGGCTCGGGCAAGAGCACGCTGCTGCACCTGCTGGGCGGGCTCGACGCGCCCAGCAGCGGCGAAGTCGTCCTCAAGGGCGAGACCCTGTCGGCCTTGAGCGCTGCGCAGCAGGGCGAGCAGCGCAACCAGCACCTGGGTTTCGTCTACCAGTTCCACCACCTGCTGCCCGAGTTCAGCGCGCGCGACAACGTGGCCATGCCGCTGTGGATCCGCCGCCAGCCACGCGCCGCCGCGGGCGAGCGTGCCACGCAGATGCTCACGCGGGTCGGCCTGGGCGAGCGTGTGGCGCACCGGCCGTCCGAGCTGTCGGGCGGCGAGCGCCAGCGCGTGGCCATCGCGCGTGCCCTCGTCACGCAACCCGCCTGCGTGCTGGCCGACGAGCCCACCGGCAACCTCGACCGCAACACCGCGGACGGTGTGTTCGAGCTCATGCTCGAGCTGGCGCGCGACCAGGGCACGGCCTTCGTGGTCGTGACGCACGACGAAACGCTGGCCGCGCGCTGCGGCCGCGTGCTGCACCTCACGGCCGGCCGCCTGGGCTGACAAGGCCCGCAGCGGGCAGGAAACCGCCCCGGCTGGTACCATGCGGCCCATGTTCTCGCCCGCTCGCGTGCTCCCCCTGTCCCGATACCGCCCCCTCGCGTGGGCGCGTGCGGCGCAGCCCGACGCACATTCCTGAGCCCGGCGATCCACCCCCACTCCCCATTTCGCGCCACCACCGATCGCCGGGCCACCGCCCCGGCGCAGCCCTGGCCGTTTCTCCCGCCCCTGCGGGGGTCGGCCACCCTTCGATGGAGCCGAACATGGCGAATCCCTTGTCTCTCAACGACCGCACCCTGACCGAGCTGGACGCCGCGCGCCTGGAGCGCCTGCGCCGACAGGGCGCTGCCCTGCGCATGGACGACCTGCTCGACACCGCCAGCGTGGTGCCCTCGCGCGAGGTGCCGCCCGACGTGGTGACCCTGTATTCGCAGGTGCTGGTGCGCGACGCACATGGCAGCGAACAGCGCCTGACGCTGTGCTACCCCGACGACGCCGAACCCGCACAGGGATTCATCTCGGTGCTGTCGCCCGTGGGCCTGGCCCTGCTGGGCCTGCACGTGGGCAGCGTGGCGCGCTGGGACACGCCCGACGGCACGCCGCACAGCGCCGAGATCGTGGCGCTGCTGTTCCAGCCCGAGGCCAGCGGCGACTACACCACCTGATCAGGGCTTGCTGCGCGCAAAGCGCAGCGGCTTGTCCTGCCCCTCCACCGCGATCAGCAGGGTGCTGCCGTCCACGCGCAGCGTCTGCGCCTTCTGCAGCGCGGCCACGTAGCGCGTCTCCTGCTCGCCCGCCGGGCCCATGCAGGCCATGCGCGTCATGCCCATCTGGCCGAAGGCGACCTTGTCCTGCACCAGGGTGTAGGTGCCGAAGAAGCGGTTGCACGAGCTCAGGCCCGCCACGCGGCCGGCCTCGGGGAAGGCCAGCGTGGCCTGCACGTTCGCCAGCGCGGGCGCGCCACCGAGTTCCTGCAGGCGCCATTCGGTGCCCACCAGGCTGGGCGTGGCGCCCGGCGCAGCGGGCATGGCGCAGGCCACCAGGCCGGCGAACACGGGGAGCAGCAAGGCGATGCGCAACGGGCTCATGGGGCTTCCTCCTTCGGGGGTGACAATGCGTGACCGCGACACTTATACCGCCGAAACCGCTGCCGAAGACCCATGTGGACCGACACGCACTGCCATCTGGACGCGCCGGAATTCGACCCGGCCGGCACCGCCGCGCAGCGCGACGCCGCCCGTGCGCTGGGTGTGGCGCGTTGCGTGATCCCGGCGGTGGAACGCAGCAACTGGGAGACGGTGCGTGCGCTCGCTCACCGGCTGGGTGATGCCTATGCGCTGGGCATCCACCCGCTGTACGTGCCGCAGGCGCACGACGGCGATCTGGACGCGCTCGATGCCGCGCTCACGGCGCACCGCGACGACCCGCGCCTGGTGGCCGTGGGCGAAATCGGGCTGGATTTCTTCGTCCCCGCGCTCACCGAGCCCGCCATGCGCGAGCGCCAGACCCGCTTCTACCGCGCGCAACTGCGCCTGGCGCGCAAGCACGGCCTGCCGGTGATCCTGCACGTGCGGCGCAGTGCCGACGCGCTGCTCAAGGGCCTGCGTGAACTGCCCCCGGGCGGCGGCATCGCGCACGCCTTCAACGGCAGTGCGCAGCAGGCGCAGGCGTTCATCGATCTGGGCTTCGCGCTCGGCTTCGGCGGTGCGCTCACGTTCGAGCCGGCGCGCCAGTTGCGCCGGCTGGCCAGCGAACTGCCGCTCGATGCCCTGGTGCTGGAAACCGACGCGCCCGATATCGCGCCCCAGTGGTTGTACGTGCCCGCCGCGGAACGTGCCGCCGGTGTGCCGCAGGGCATCAACCACCCGCGCGAGCTGCCGCGCATCGGTGCGGAGCTGGCCGCGCTGCGCGGCGCGACGGCCGACGCCATCGCCCGGGCGACGACCGCCAACGCTCACCGCGTGCTGCCGCGGTTGGCCGCGCTCGCATGACGCGCCTGCAGGGCCTGCCGCCGATCGCCGACGCGAACACGCGCCTGCTGGTGCTGGGCAGCTTCCCCGGCGTGGCCTCGCTGCGCGCGCAGCAGTACTACGGCCATCCCCAAAACGCGTTCTGGAAGATCCTGGGCCGCCTGTGGCAACTGCCCCTGGCCGAGCTGGACTACCCGCAGCGCGTGGCCGCCCTGCGCGCGCACGGCCTGGGTGTGTGGGACGTGTACGCCAGCTGCGAGCGCGAAGGCAGCCTGGACACCGCCATCCGCCATGCCGTGCTCAACGACTTCGCGGGCCTGCGCGGTCTGTGCCCGCGGCTGCAGGCGGTGGCGTACAACGGCGGCGAGAGCTTTCGCCACGCGCGCCACACGCGCTCGCTGGGCCTGCCGGTGCACCGCCTGCCCTCCACCAGCCCGGCCAACGCCAGCTGGCCTTTCGAGCGCAAGCTCGCCGCCTGGGCCGAGGTGCTGGGCGCCTGTGGCGTGGGGGCTCAGGGCGCGAAGCAGTAGGCCGTCTTCACGGTGGTGAAGAACTCGGCCGCATAGCGCCCCTGTTCGCGCGGGCCGTGGCTCGACCCCTTGCGGCCGCCGAAGGCCACGTGGTAGTCCACCCCTGCCGTCGGCAGGTTGACCATCACCATGCCCGCCTGCGCGTGGCGCTTGAAGTGCGTGGCGTGTTTGAGGCTGCTGGTGGCAATGCCCGCCGACAGGCCGAACGGCGTGTCGTTGGCCACCTGCAGCGCTTCGTCGTAGTCCTTCACGCGGATGATGCTGGCCACCGGGCCGAACACCTCCTCGCGGTTGATGCGCATCGCTGGCGTGCTGTCGGTGAACAGCGCGGGCGCCATGTAGAAGCCCTCGGTGTCGCGTGCCACGCGCTCGCCGCCGCACAGCAACGTGGCGCCCTCCTGGCGCGCGATCTCGACGTAGCCCAGGTCCTGCGCCAGTTGGGCCTCGCTCACCACCGGCCCGATCTCGGTGCCGCTGGCGCGGGCGTCGCCCACGCGCAAGTGGCGCACGCGCTCGGTCAGTGCCGCCACGAAAGCGGGGTAGATGCCCCCGGTGACGATCAGCCGGCTCGACGCCGTGCAGCGCTGCCCGGTGGAGAAGAAGGCGCTTTGCGCGCACAGCTCCACAGCGGTCTTCAGGTCGGCGTCGTCGAGCACCACCTGCGGGTTCTTGCCGCCCATCTCGAGCTGCACCTTCTTCTGCTGCGCCACGCAGGCCTCGGCGATGCGCCGGCCCACGGCCTGCGAGCCGGTGAAGCTGATGGCGTCGACCTGCGGGTGGTTGACCAGCGCCTCGCCCACCGTGCGGCCTGCGCCCATCACGAGGTTGAACACGCCCGCCGGAAGGCCCGAGCGGCTGATGATCTCGGCCAGTGCCCAGGCGCATCCCGGCACCAGATCGGCCGGCTTGATCACCACGCAGTTGCCGTAGGCCAGGGCCGGCGCGATCTTCCACGCGGGGATCGCGATCGGAAAGTTCCACGGCGTGATCAGCCCGATCACACCCAGCGGCTCGCGCGTGATCTCCACGCCGATGCCCGGGCGCACCGAAGGCAGCACCTCGCCCGACAGGCGCAGGCACTCGCCGGCGAAGAACTTGAAGATGTGGCCGGCGCGCGTGGCCTCGCCGATCGCTTCGGGCAGGGTCTTGCCCTCTTCGCGCGCGAGCAGGTTGCCCAGCTCTTCGCGGCGCGCCAGGATCTCGCTGCCGATCCTGTCCAGCGCGTCGGCGCGCGCCTGCACGCCGCCGGTGGACCAGGCCGCAAAGGCCGCGCGCGCGGCCGCCACCGCGGCGTCCACCTCGGCCGCGCCGCCCAGGGCGTAATGCCCCACGGTGTCGTTCAGGTCCGAGGGGTTGATGTTGGCGCTGCTGTCGGTGCCGGCGACCCATTCGCCGGCGATGAAATGGGCGTGCGGTTTCATTGCGGTCCCAGGGCCTTGATCAGGGCGGCCAGGCGTTCCACCTCGGCCGGTTTGAGGTCGGTCAGCGGCGCGCGCACCGGGCCGGCGCCGTGGCCGACGATCTGCGCACCGGCCTTGACGATGCTCACCGCGTAGCCCGCGCCCTGGTTGCGGATGTCCAGGTAGGGCATGAAGAAGTCCCTGAGCAGGCGGTGCTGCGTGGCCTGGTCGTTCCCGGCCACGGCGCGGTAGAAGTCCATCGCGGTCTTCGGGATGAAGTTGAACACCGCCGACGAATACACCGGCGTGCCCAGCGCCTTGTAGGCCGCGGCATACACCTCGGCCGTGGGCAGGCCGCCCAGGTAGGCGAAGCGATCACCCATCTTCAGGAAGATCGACATCATGAGCTCGATGTCGCCGATGCCGTCCTTGAAGCCGATCAGGTTCGGGCAGCGATCGGCCAGCACCGCCAGCGAGTTCGGCGTGAGCTTGCAGACGTTGCGGTTGTAGACGATGACGCCGAACTTCACGCTCCTGCAGACCGCTTCCACGTGCGCGATCAGGCCTTCCTGCGAGGCCTCGGTGAGGTAGTGCGGCAGCAGCAGCACGCCGTGCGCGCCCTGGCGCTCGGCCTCCTGCGCGCAGGCGATGGCAAAGCGCGTCGGGCCGCCGGCGCCCGCGATGATGGGCACCTTGCCGGCACAGGTCTGCACCGCGGTGCGGACGATGGCGGGGTACTCGTCCTGCGTGAGCGAGAAGAACTCGCCCGTGCCGCCGGCGGCGAACAGCGCGCTGGCGCCGTAGGGGGCCAGCCATTCGAGGCGGGCGGCGTAGCCCCTGGCGTCGAAGTTGCCCTGCGCGTCGAAATCGGTCAGCGGAAAGGACAACAGGCCGTGGCCCATGATGGTCTTGAGTTCCTGGGGTGTGATGTTCATGGCGTTTTCGGGGGATGGACGTGCCCTGGGCTGGCCCGGGGCGTCAGAAACGGGGTTGCTGCGAGGGAAAAGCCGGGTCGTACCTGCGCATCTGGGCAAGGTCGTCGCGCTGGCGGATGCCGCAATGCAGGTAGTTGTCGTGCAGCCGCGCCAGGGCCTCGCGGTCCAGCGCCACGCCCAGGCCGGGGCCGGTGGGCACGCGCAGGCTGCCCTGCTCGAAGCGCAGCCGCCCGCCCTGCACGACCTCCTCGTCCTGCCAGGGGTAGTGCGTGTCGCAGGCGTAGGTGAGCCGGGGCACGCTGGCGCACAGGTGGGTCATGGCCACCAGGCTGATGCCCAGGTGCGAGTTGCTGTGCATCGACAGGCCGAGGTCGAAGGTGCTGCACAGCGTGGCGAGCCGTTGCGTGGCGCGCAGGCCGCCCCAGTAGTGGTGGTCGCTGAGCACGATCTTCACCGGGCAGCCCATGTCGGCGTTGCGGCGGAACTCGTCGAAGTCGGTCACCACCATGTTGGTGGCCAGCGGCACCGCGCACTCGCGCGCCACCGCGGCCATGCCGTCCAGGCCGGGCGCCGGGTCCTCGAAGTATTCGAGCACGTCGGCCAGCTCGCGCACCATGGCCAGGCTGGTGGCCACGCTCCAGTTGCCGTTGGGGTCGATGCGCAGCGGCGTGCCCGGGAAGGCCCGCGCCAGCGCCTTCAGCCCGGCCGCCTCCTCGTGCGGGGGCAGGGCGCCGGCCTTGAGCTTGATGCTCTGGAACCCGTACTGCCCGATCATGCGGCGCGCCTGCGCCACCAGCTGCTCGGGGTTCAGCGCCTCGCCCCAGGGATCGGGCGGATAGGGCCGGCCGATGTGTTCGGCGTACTTGTAGAACAGGTAGGCCGAGTACGGCACGCGATCGCGCGCGGCGCCGCCCAGCAGGTCCACCACCGGCGCGTTGGCCAGCTGGCCCTGCAGGTCGAGCATGGCGACCTCGAAGGCGCTGACCACCTTGGCCACGGTCTTCGACACATGGGTGCCGGGGGCCAGCGAGATCTGCCGCCCCTGGAACTCCGACGCCGTCGGTGGTGGCCGCACCAGCGCGGCCACGCGCGCCTCCATCTCGTTGAGCGCCCAGGGCGAGAGGCCTTGCAGCGCCGGCGCGGCCTTGGCCAGCGCGTCGAGCATGGGCAGGTCGCCGTAGCTCTCGTTGATACCGAGCAGGCCCGAGGCGGTCTCGATCTCGATGATCGAGCGCAGCGCCCAGGGCTCGTGGATGCCGGCCGCGTTGAGCAGCGGCGGGTCGCGGAACGCGATCGGCGTGACGCGGACCGCGCGGATGGCGTGCGAGGTCATGGTCAGAGCACCACGCCGGGCAGCCAGAGCGAGAGCGCCGGGATGTAGGTGACGGCCGCCAGCACCAGCAGCATGGCCACGAAGAAGGGCAGCAGGGCCTTCACCACGGCTTCGATCGGCAGCTTGGCGATGGCACTGCCCACGAACAGCACGCCGCCCACGGGTGGCGTGATCAGGCCGATGCCCAGGTTGACCATCATGATCATCCCGAAGTGCACCGGGTCCACGCCGATGGACGTGACCACCGGCAGCAGGATGGGCGTGAGGATCAGGATCAGCGGCGCCATGTCCATCAGCGTGCCCAGCACGAGCAGCAGGCCGTTGATGAGCGCCAGGATCACGTAGCGGTTGTCCGACAGCGTGGTCAGGAAGGTGGTGATCTTCAGCGGGATCTGCATCAGCGTCATCACGTAGCCGAAGCTGGCCGCGAAGCCGATCAGGATCATCACGATGGCCAGCGTCTTCACCGTGCGGTGCACGAGTTTCGGGATCTCGCGCCACTGGTAGTCGCGGTAGATGAACATGGTGACGAAGAAGGCCCAGAGCACCGCGATGGAGGCCGACTCGGTGGCGGTGAACACGCCGCTGAGGATGCCGCCCAGGATGATGACCATGGTCATGAGGCCCCACAGCGCCTCGATGCAGATCCGGATCGCCTGGCGCAGGGGGATCACGTCGCCCTTGGGGTAGTTGCGCTTCTTGGCCATGAACAGGCACAGCACCGCCAGCGTGAGCCCCAGCAGCAGGCCCGGCAGCACGCCGGCCACGAACAGCGCCGCGATGGACACCGTGCCGCCGGCGGCCAGCGAATAGATCACCGCGTTGTGGCTGGGCGGAATGAGGATGGCCTGTACCGAGCCGCTGACGGTGACCGCGGTGGCGAAGTCGCGCGGGTAGCCCTTCTTCTCCATCTCGGGGATCAGCACCGAGCCCACCGAGGCGGTGTCGGCCATGGAGGAGCCCGAGATGGCGCCGAAGAAGGTGGAGGCCAGGATGTTCACCAGCGACAGGCCGCCGCGGATGAAGCCCACCAGCACGTAGGCGAAGGCCACCAGGCGCCGCGCCATGCCGCCTTCGGCCATGATGGCGCCGGCCAGCACGAAGAAGGGAATGGCCAGCAGCGAGAACTTGTTGACCCCGCTGGCGATGGCGATCATCACCGCGTCGAGCGGGATGTCGATCCACCAGGCGCCGACGAGGGCGGCCACGCCCATGGCGTAGGCCACCGGCATGCCGATGAGGATGAGCACCAGGAAGGTGCCGAGCAGAATGGTGGCGTCCATCGTCAGGCCTTTGCTTCGGTTTCGGCCGCGGCTTCGCCCGACCAGTCGAAGGTCACCACCGGGCGGCGCGAGGCGTCACCGATGAACACGTGTTCGAGCACGAACAGCAGCGTGATGAAGCCGCCCAGCGGCAGCGGCACGTAAGTCAGGCCCACGGGCAGCCAGGTGAGTTCGGGAATCGTCTGGCCCCAGGTGCCGATGCACAGCCGGGTGCCGTAGAACACCATGAAGACGCTCACGCCCACCATGAGCACATGCACCACGCCGCGCAGTGGCCGTTGCGCAGCGGCGGGCAGGCGCATGGTGAGCATGGCCACGGCGATGTGCGCGCCCGCGCGGTAGGCGGCGGCCGCGGCCATGAAGGTGAAGATCACCATCAGCAGGATGGAGATGGGCTCGGGCCACTGCGAGCCGGTGCCCAGCACGTAGCGGGTGAAGATGCCCCAGGGGATGAACAGCGACATCAGGAAGATGCAGCTGCCCGCGACCCAGATGCACACGCTGTACAGCGCGTCCAGGACTTTGTGGATCGGCTCGTTCATGATCGTTGGCACAGGTGAGCCCCGGCCACCGCGCGAACGCGGTGGCCTGCAGGCACGGAAGGAAGGGGAGGGGACGGTTTACTGGACGGCGGCGATGCGTTGCATCAGGTCGCCGAAACGGGCGCCGTACTTGGCGCGCACCGGGGCGGTGGCCTCGAAGAAGGGCTTGTTGTCGATCTGGATGAACTCCACGCCCGCGGCCTTGAGCTTGCCGGAGTACTCCTCCACGCTCTTGTCCCACAGCGCGCGCTGTTCCATCTGCGCTTCGCGCGCCAGCTTCTTCACCAGGGCCTTGTCGGCGTCGGAGAGCTTGTCCCACGCCACCTTGGACATCACCAGGATCTCGGGAATGATCAGGTGGTTGGTCTGGCTGTAGTACTTGGCGCCGGTGTTGAAGTGGTTGGCGGTGAAGAAGCTCGGCGGGTTGTTCTCGGCACCGTCGATCACGCCGGTCTGCAGCGCGGTGAAGACCTCGCCGTAGGCCATGGCGATGCCGTTGCCGCCCATGGCGTTCATGGTGTCCACGAACAGCGGGTTGCCCATCATGCGAACCTTCAGGCCCTTGAGGTCGGCCGGCGTGCGCACGGGCTTCTTGGTGTAGAGGCTGCGCGAGCCGCCGTCCATCCAGCCCAGGCCGATCAGGCGCGCCGGGCTGGCGCTCACCTTGTCGAGCAGTTCCTGGCCGATGGCGCCGTCGATCACCTTGCGCATGTGGGCCACGTCGCGGAACACGAAGGGCATGTTGAACACGTCGACCTCGGGCACCACCGGGCCGATCACGCCGAGCGAGATGCGCGCGAGCTGGATGGCGCCGATCTGCGTCTGCTCCACGGCCTCTTTCTCCTGGCCGAGCACGGCGCCGGGGAACATCTGCACCTTGATGCGCCCGCTGGTGGCGGCGTCGAGCTTCTTGCCCATGCTTTCCACCGCGGCCACGGTGGGGTAGCCGGCGGGGTGGGTGTCGTGTGCCTTGAGCACGATGTTCTGGGCCTGGGCGGTCAGCGGCAGCAGTCCGGCCATGGCCAGGGTCAGCAGCAGTCGGCGTTTGGTGGGCATGGTGTTGTCTCCGTTGGGGTGGTGGTGGGGGAACAAGGACCGGGGCCTGGGTCAGGCCCGGAACGACGGCTCGTCCAGGCCTTTGACGCCCGGATGGAGTGCGAAGACGCCGCCCGCGAGCGGCTGGTCCGACAGGTCGATGCCCGCGGGCCGGATGGAGGTGACGAACAGCGTGTCGAGCGCCGCGCCGCCGAAGGCGCACATGGCCGGTTTCTTCACCGGCACCGGCAGCGAGCGGTCGAGGCGGCCGTCGGGCGTGAAGCGGTGCACCAGGCCGGCGTCGTTGCCGCAGATCCAGTAGCCGCCTTCGGCGTCCACCGCGGCGCCGTCGGGGCGGCCGGGCAGGGGTTTCATGTCGACGAACACGCGGCGGTTGCGCGGCGTGCCGCTGTCGCTGTCGTAGTCGAAGGCCCAGATGGTCTGCACGTTCGGGTGCGAGTCCGACAGGTACATGGTTTTCCCGTCGGGGCTGAAGCCCAGGCCGTTGGGCGTGATGAAGCCGTCGAGCACGCTGTGCAGCGCGCCCGCACCGTCGAAGCGGTGCAGCACGCCCACCGGCGCGGCCTGGGCCATGTCCATCAGCATGGTGCCGGCCCAGAAGCGGCCCTGGCGGTCGCAGCGGCCGTCGTTGAAGCGCATGCCGGTGCGCGCGTGCCGCGCGGGGGCCAGCGGCTCGGCGGCCAGCCTGCCGTCGGCCTGTGCCTGCAGGCGGAACACGCCGCTTTCCAGGCCCGCGATCCAGCCGGTGCCATCGCGCGTGCGCGCCACGCAGGCCAGTTGTTCGGGCGCCTGCCAGTGCGCGAGCGCGCCGCTGGGTGCGTGCCAGCGCCACAGGCGCCCGGCGGGGATGTCGACCCAGTACAGCGCCTGCTCGTGCGCCTGCCACACCGGGCTTTCCCCGGTGCCGCACCGCACGTCGGCGATCAGCTCGGCCTGGGACATCAGAACGGCCCCTGCTTGACGAAGGCGCCGCCCTGGTGGAGCGCGGCCGGGTCGTTCAGGTCGGGCTCGGGCGTGCGCGCGAACACCGCTTCGCGGAACACGTCGCTGCTGTCCTGCGGGCGGTAGCCGATGTGGTGCGCCAGGCGGTTGTCCCACCAGGTGAGGGCGTTGTCCGACATGCCGTAGACGATGCTGTGGCCCAGCACCGGCGTCTCCAGGCAGGCGGTGATCAGGCGGTGCAGGTCGTCAAAGCTCAGCCAGGTGGCGAGCATGCGGCGGTCCTTGGGCTCGGGGAAGGAGGAGCCGATGCGGATGCACGCGGTCTCGATGCCCCAGCGATCGAAGTAGAAGCGCGAGAGGTCTTCGCCGAAGGCCTTGCTCACGCCGTACAGCCCGTCGGGCCGCGGCGGGGCCGCCGCGTCGAGGGTCTCGCTCTGGCGGTAGAAGCCCACCACGTGGTTGGAGCTGGCGAACACCACGCGCTTGACGCCGTGGCGGCGCGCGGCCTCGTAGAGGTGGTACACGCCCACGATGTTGGCCTGCAGGATGGGCTGGAACGGGCCTTCGACCGAGTAGCCGCCCAGGTGCACGATGGCGTCGGTGCCGGCCACCATGCGGTCCACCGCGTCGGCGTCGGCCAGGTCGCCCAGCACGATGTCCTCGCCGGCCTCGGCAGGGCCGAAATCGCGCAGGTCGGACAGGCGCAGGGTCCGGCAGTTGGCTTTGAGGCGCGGGCGCAGGGCCTTGCCCAGGCCACCGGCGGCGCCGGTGAGCAGCAGGGTGTTGTGGATCTTCAGGGGCTTGGACATTGGCGGAGGGTTTGCTACATTGCGTCCACGATGTCAGTCGTATGTTGTCTGACAACTGAATTTTGCGACCGCGAACCGCCGTGTTGAACCCCGAGAAAACCCTGAGTCCCGAACAACCGCGCCCGCGCCGCCCGCGCGGCCTGGTGCCCGAGATCGTGGACAGCCTCACGCAGGACATGCGCGACGGCCTGCTGCGCCCGGGCGACAAGCTGCCCACCGAATCGGCCCTGGTGGAGCGCTTCGAGGTCAGCCGCACCGTGGTGCGCGAGGCGATCTCGCGCCTGCAGGCCTCGGGCCTGGTGGAAACGCGCCACGGCATCGGCACCTTCGTGATCGAGCCGCGCGACGCCGGCACCTTCCGCATCGCGCCCGAGGACTTCGCCACCGCGGCCGACGTGATCGAGGTGCTGGAGCTGCGCATCAGCCTCGAATCGGAGGCCGCCTTCCTGGCCGCGCAGCGCCGCTCGGCGCAGAACCTGGAGGTGATGGAGCAGGCCCTGGCCGCCTTCCACGACTCGATCCTGCAGGAGTCCGACGCCGTGCCCTCGGACTTCCAGTTCCACCTGGAAGTGGCGCGTGCCACCGGCAACCGCCACTTCGCCGAGCTGATGAACTACCTGGGCACCATGATCATCCCGCGCACGCGGCTGCGCACCGCACCGCAGGCGCCCGAGGGCCGGCTGAACTACCTGCAGCGCGTGCACGGCGAGCATCAGCGCATCTACCAGGCCATCCGTGAGCAGGACGCCGAGGGCGCGCGCACGGCGATGCGCACCCACCTGCACAACAGCCGCGAGCGGCTGCGCCGCGCGCAGGGGCAGTGAGGCGCCGGCGCCGGTTCAGGCGCTGACCGTGCGGTGCAGCACCGGCGTCTCGGGCACCGGGTAGCCCGCGGCGCCGAAGGTGGCCACCACCGCCTTGTGGGTGTCGAAATAGACCTGCCAGTAGTGGTCGGTGTGGGTGTAGGGCCGCACGCACAGCAGCGGGCCTTCCGGCGTGAACTGCAGGATCTCCACGTCCGGCGCGGGCTCGGCCTTCACGTTCGGGATCGCGGCCACCGCGCTGCGCAGCCGCGCCATGGCGTCGCTCACGTCCACGCTGTTGGCCACCTTGGCCACGCAGTCCACGCGGCGGTAGGGCTCGGTGCTGTAGTTCTGGATGTTGTCGGCAAACACCTTGTTGTTGCCCACGATGGCGGTCACGTTGTCGGGCGTGAGGATGGTGGTGGCGAACAGGCCGAGTTCCTTGACCGTGCCCGTCACGCCGCCCGCGGCGATGAAATCGCCCACCTTGTAGGGCCGCAGCACCTGCAGGAACATGCCCGCCGCGAAGTTGGAGAGCATGCCGCTCCAGGCCGCGCCGATGGCCAGGCCCGCACCCGCCAGCAGGGCCGCGAACGAGGTGGTGCGGATGCCGAAGATGTCGAGGATCGCGAGGATCAGCACCACGGTGAGCAGCACCGAGATGATGGACTTGAGGTAGCGGATCAGCGTCGCGTCGATCTGCCGGCCCTTCTCCATCGCGCTGCCGATCAACCCCACCGCGATGCCGATCAGCCAGCGCCCGATGATCCAGGCCGCGATGGCGCCGAGCACCTTCAAACCGAAGTCGGCACCCTGCGTCACGATGAAGTTCCAGACGACTTCCGTGTTCATAATGGTTCCCTGCCTTCCCGTTGTGTGGCGCAGGCCGTCTGCCTGCGAGCGCGACGGTAATCCTTCCCGATGAAAACCACGATCCGCCCCCTGCCCGAAGTCAACATTTCCGAAGACGGCGAGGTGCGCTTCCTGCACCTGGGCACCGAGTGGATCCAGGGTTCCATGCTGCTCGACGCGCCGTTCGACATCGAGCTGGAGTACGTGCAGCGCATGATGGCGTGGCTGCTGTTCGTGGAGCCCGACACCGTGCACAAGCGCCGCGCGCTGCAGCTCGGGCTGGGCTCGGCCGCCCTCACCAAGTTCTGCTTCAAGCGCCTGCGCATGGACACCACCGCCATCGAGATCAACCCGCAGGTGGTGGCGGTGTGCCGGCGCTGGTTCAAGCTGCCGCCCGACAGCGCGCGCCTGCGCGTGCTGCTGGGCGACGCCGGCCAGGCCATCCGCGCACCCGAACACCACGGCCGCTACGACGCGCTGCAGGTCGACCTGTACGACCACGAGGCCGCCGCGCCCGTGCTCGACAGCGCCGCCTTCTACGCCGACTGCCGCAACACCCTCACCGACGAAGGCTGCCTCACCGTCAACCTGTTCGGGCGCGACGCCAGCTTCGAGCGATCGCTGCGCCACATCGCCGACGCCTTCGGCGCCGACGCGGTGTGGCAGTTCAAGCCCACGCGCGAAGGCAACACCGTGGTGCTGGCACAGCGCCACGCCAGCCGCCCCGCGCGGCTGGACATGCTGGCCCGCGCCGAGGCCGCGCAGCAGCGCTGGGGCCTGCCCGCGGTGAAGTGGCTGCGCCTGTTCCAACCCCTGGTCCGCTGAATTGCCGATGAAGACCCCCACCGCCAAGCCCGATCTGCCCGCCCACCAGGGCCCGCTGGACTGGCGCCGCCTGCTGCAATGGCTGCGCGAGGACGGCGTCATCAGCGAGGCCGAGGCGCAGCGCACCGAGGCGCGCATCGGCTCGGCCCACAGCGCGCAGCACCCGCTGCAGCGGCTGGCGGTGGTGGGCATGGCGCGCGCGGCCGACGGTCACGTGCTCGACGCCGAAACCCTGACGCAGTGGCTCGCGCAGCGCAGCGGGCTGGATTACCTGCGCATCGACCCGCTGAAGGTGGACGTGGGCAAGGTGGCCGACGTGATGAGCGCCGCCTACGCCGAGCGCC
>VFQR01001737.1_pt1 | contig 15477 bp, 11 predicted proteins | sample 3512321 | NCBI WGS metagenome assembly VFQR01 (sample SAMN10412374, study PRJNA504923) | tailings metagenome | isolation source: Relicate 3 Philex TSF1 revegetated site | place: Philippines: Tuba, Benguet | collected 2017-08-29
TCGCGGCGTTGCGCGGGTGGAAGTTCGGCGGCGACTTCGTCGCGCGGCTGCGCGCCGGTATCGCTGAGGCCGATACGCTCCGGATCGAGGGCGGCACAGCCCCCGAGCAACAGCAGGACACCGGCAATGGCCGTACCCTTGCGGGCCGCGCTCGACGGCGAAAACAACTGCCACCAATTCATGCGCCGTCAGCCTTCAGAATTTCCACAGCGGAAGGATCGCGCACCACGATGGCCGGACCGCCCTGGATTGAAACAATCCCGCGCACCCGCAGCCGCACCCCTGCCAGCGAGCGCAAATCTATCCCCGCCCTGGTAAACGCCTTATTCGCGTCCGGGGGCACGATCACGGAGAAATCCTCGGTAAAACGAGTGCCAAAATCCAGATAAATCCGCCTTCCCGATTCTCCGACCCGCCGGACAAAGCCTTCCACCAGCATGAACCGGCCTTCGGCGGCGTTAAGTTCGGCCATGTCGTTCGGGCCGTGGATGGAGAAGCGCGGGTTTGACCAGTTCCCGGCACCGGCAAGGCGGGCTTCCTGTTCGAGCTTCAGCAATTCGGCTCTGCAACCGGACGCAGTCTGACCGGAACCGGACGCGACGCGCGCATGTCCGGCCCTCACCTGTTCGGCCTGCAGCCAGACATTCCCGGCCGTAACTTCCCCGATGATCGAGCCGTAGCGGTCGGTGCCGCCGCCGCGCACGAAAATTTGTTCGCCCTGAACGCGCGCGAGCAGCGCGGCCCTCGCCCGCTCGGCCGCCGCGTCGTCCGCATCGAGCAAACCCGGCACCACGACGCCCGCGAGCCGCACCAGCGTTCCTTCCTTCGTGACGATGGTGCTGCCGTCTCGCACGCTTGCTGCCTCAAAACTTCTGAATTGCGCGGAGACACAGGAAGGCAAAGCTTCGACGGCGGCCGCCGCGGACGGCAGAGCGGCGGACAACAGCCCCGCGATCGCCCCATTCAGCCAGAAATGCCACCGCATTTTGTCCCCGCCACCGGCGAACGCGTCTGCCGAAGCCTTTACCAAAGGCTTCATGGCGGCGATTCTGCGGCAATCTCCCTGCGGCGCAATATGGTCCAATTGCTGGTTCAAATGCGCGCGATGCATGCCGATTCCGGCTGTGCTAAGGGGACCGGAGCGGTCCCGTAGCTCAGCCGGATAGAGCAGCGGTTTCCTAAACCGAAGGTCGGAAGTTCGACTCTTCCCGGGACCACCATTTCTTGCGCGGTCCTGTTCTGCGGTCCGGGTTCATCCTTAGAGGTTTTGAATGTTTCGGAAGGCGATCTCCGGCGCACGGCGCATCACTGGCACGGCAATGATCGCAAGAGTCGTCCTCATATTCGCGCTCGCAGCGGGCGCGTTCCATGCGCTGGCGCAGGACGAGCGAACGGGCGTCATCAACAAACGCCTCGAAACCATCCGGGTGAAATTCGACCAGATCGAGGGCGTGCTTGCCGCCCCCGACCAGCGCCGCCGCGCATTGCTGGCCTTGCGTGAGGAGATCGAACCGCTGCGCGACGAAGTGCGTGGCTTCGCCGAGGAGATCGCCCCGCGCCTTACCGAAACCGAAACACGGTTGAAGGAGCTGGGTTCGCCGCCCGCGGATGCGTCCAGCGAAAATCCGGCCTTTGCCAACGAACGCAAGGCGCAGGGCGCGCTGCAAAAAGAACTCGATGCTTCGTTGCGCCAGTCGCGGCTCCTGTCCGTGCGCGCGGACCAGCTTTCCGACCGGATCGAGCGCCAGCGGCGCACCCTGTTCACCAACCGGCTGTTCGCGCGCGCCGACAGCATCATCGACCCGTCGCTCTGGATTTCCGCCTTCAACGCGGTGCCATTCGAATGGCTGAGCCTGAACTACATGGCGGCCGAGTGGCGCGATCATATCCTGTCGCGCGCGGGCTATCTGGGTGCGGCACTTGCGGTGCTCGCGGCCATTGCAGCAGGCGCACTGATTTTCTTTTTGCGCGGCATCGTCCGCAGCCGCATCGCCCGCTATCCGGAACAGGGGGCGGCACCGCTCACGCTGTTGCAGAAATCGCAGATCGCGTTGCGCGATGCGGCACTGAACTCGATGGCGGCACCGCTCGCGACACTGGTGCTCATCGAAACACTGTCGGCGTTCGAGCTTTTGACCGGCAACGCTTCCAACGTGCTCTACGGACTGCTGGCGGCGGTGATCTTCGCATCGGCCGGGCGCGGCATGTCGGCCGCGGTGCTGGCCCCCGGCCGGCCTGAAGTGCGTATCCCCGAGATCAAGGATTTTCCCGCGCGGCGCATTCACTCGCTGATCTCGAACATGGCGCTGGTGACGGCAACAATCATGTTCGTGAACGTGCTGCACCGGAATCTGTCAGCGCCGCTTGCCCTCACCGTGGTCACGAGCGCGATCTACGGCCTCGTCATCGCCTCGCTGATCGCGCATTCGCTGCTGACCCACAGCAGCCAGAGCAAGGGCGACGGCGAAGACCTGCCGCCATGGATCCGGCTCGCGGGCTGGACCGCATGTACGGTTATCGGGATTGCGCTGCTGACGGGCTTCATCCGCTTCGCGGCGTTTATCTCCGACCGGCTCGTGATGGCGGCGGTCGTGATTACCGCACTCTATCTGGCGCTGGCGCTGATCGACGCGCTGATGGGCCGCGGCCTTGCCGAGGAAACCGGCCGCCGCCGTGCGGTCGCGAATACACTCGGCGTGAAAACAAAAACCCTCGACCTGATCGCAACGCTGCTTGCGGGTTTCCTGCGGGCGCTGCTGTTCGTGTTCGCGGCTTTCCTCGTTGTCGGCACGATCACCACCTCCGCCATCGACATTGTCGGCACGCTCGATCGCGTGGCGCTCGGCATCGAGGTCGGAAAGACCAAGATCCTGTTTGTCGACGTACTCGCCGCCGTACTGATCCTCATCATCGGTTTTGCCTTCGCGCGCGTCGTGCATCGCTGGATCGGTAATGCGGTACTGCCCCGCACCGATCTCGAGCCCGGCCTGCAGAATTCCATCGCCACTATCATTGGATACGCTGGCGTCATCATCACGATTTCACTGGCGCTCGGCCGCCTCGGATTGAATCTCGAAAACGTGGCGCTGGTCGCCGGCGCATTGTCGGTCGGTATCGGTTTTGGCCTGCAGGCGATCGTCTCGAATTTCGTCTCGGGCCTGATCCTGCTGACCGAGCGCCCGATCAGGGTCGGCGACTGGATCGTCACCAAGGGCGAGGAAGGTGTGGTGAAGAAGATCAGCGTGCGCTCGACGGAAATCGAAACCTTCGAGCGCGCGACCGTGATCCTGCCCAATTCCGATCTCGTGACGGGTGCGGTGAAGAACTGGACGCATAGCAACAAGCATGGCCGCGTGATCGTGCCGATTGCGGTGTCTTACGGTTCCGACCCGCAGAAAGTGCGCGAAATCCTGCTCGCGATCGCAGCCGAACGCACCGAGTTTCTGAAGCAGCCCGCCCCCAATGTTTTGTTTACGAAGTTTGGCGAGAACTCCTTGAACTTCGAGCTGCGGGGCATTGTGGCGGACGTCAATCAGAGGCTCTCGATGGTGAGCGACATCAATTTCGAGATTTTCCGCCGCTTCGGTGAGGCAGGCATCGTCATACAGGCCCAGCCGCTCGCCGCGGCACCCGCCGGATCCGGACGCGAGACCCCCGACGCGTCGGCGATGCTGCAACAGGACGATTCGCGGAAACAATGAACCGCCTCACCAGCCGCCTTCTTCCGCTTGGCGTGATCGCGTCAGCGCTGATCGTGCTCGCCGCCTGTGGCGGCGTGGTCGAGCAGCAGCAGTCGCAGCCAGCGTTCTACGAAAATCTGGCGCAGCCCGGCAAAGAGGTGAACGTCGCGGCCGCGGCCTCGCTCTTTTCCGATTACCGGCGTTCCAAGGGACTGCCCGCGGTCGAGGCGGATCCAAAGCTGATTGCCGCGGCACAGGATCAGGTTCGCCGCATGGTGGCCGCCGACAAGGTCACCCACGATCCGGGCGGACGCGGTTTCGTCCAGCGCCTGAAATCATCGGGATTTGTCGCCGCCCGCTCGGCGGAGAACATCAGCGCCGGGTATCACACCCTCGCCGAGGCATTTTCGGGCTGGCGGGATTCGCCGGGCCACAACAAGAACATGCTGCTGCCCGGCGCCACCCGCTTCGGCATCGCCAGTGCCTATACGCCAAAATCGAAATACCGGGTATTTTGGGCGCTCATTCTGGCCGAGCCGGCGAACTGACAAAGCCGGCCGCTTCCGCGGTGAGGACCGATGCTGCCCGAGGCGCGAGACTACGAAACGCTGCGCGCGAAATTCCGCTGGCAGATTCCCGCCCGCTACAACATCGGCGTCGATGCCTGTGACAAGTGGGCCGCACGGGAACCGGATCGCATCGCACTGATCGTCGCGAAGCAAAGCGGCGGCTTCGATCATGTTTCCTATGGGCACCTTCGCGAACAGTCGAACCGGCTCGCGAATGTGCTGATCTCAAATGGTGTAAAGCGCGGCGACCGCGTCTCGATCATCCTTCCGCAATCGCCGGAAACCGCCATTGCGCATCTCGCGATCTACAAGATTGGCGGCATCGCCGTGCCGCTCGCAGCACTGTTCGGCACCGATGCCATGTCCTACCGGCTCGGCAATTCCGGCGCGCGTGCGGTCATCACCAACAATGCCGGATTGGCGAAAGTGGACGGCATCCGCAAGGACTTGCCGGAACTGAAACTGATCCTGTCGGTCGATGGTGCCGCGGACGGCGTGCTGGATTTCGCGCAAACATTGTCGCGCGCTTCCGGCGAGTTCACGCCGGTCGATTCCTCGCCGGACGATCCGGCACTGATGGTCTACACCTCCGGCACCACCGGCCAGCCCAAGGGCGCGCTGCACGGTCATCGCGTTCTGCTCGGGCATTTTCCGGGCGTCGAATATCACCACGAATTCCTGCCGCAACCGGGCGACCGCATGTGGACGCCCGCCGACTGGGCGTGGGCCGGGGGCCTCTTGAACATCCTCCTGCCTGGTCTCGCCCATGGCGTGCCGGTCGTCGCGCGCAAGACCGAACGCTTCGACCCGCAGGAAGCCTACGCGCTGATGGCGGAAGCGGGCGTACGCAACACCTTCATTCCACCGACGGCGCTACGCATGTTGCGCGGTGCCGGCAACCCGAAAGTGAAACTGAACTTGCGCACGGTCGCATCCGGCGGCGAGGCGCTCGGGGTCGAGACCTACGAATGGGGCCGTGAGGCGCTCGGTCTCACCATCAACGAGTTCTATGGCCAGACCGAATGCAACATCGTGCTGTCGTCGTGCAGCGCAATCGGCGTGACGAAACCCGGCGCCATCGGCAAGGCCGTGCCGGGCCATCAAGTTGCGGTCATCCGCATGGATGGAAGCGTTTGCGACACGGGCGAGCTTGGCCAGATCGCGATCCTGCGTCCCGATCCGGTGATGTTCCTCGAATACTGGAAGAAGCCGGAAGCGACGCGCGACAAGTTCATCGGCGACTGGATGACGACGGGCGATCAGGGGGTCGCCGACGATGAAGGCTACATCAGCTTCGTCGGCCGCGACGACGATGTCATTACGTCCTCAGGTTTTCGCATCGGACCCGGCGAGATCGAGGATTGCCTGATCTGTCATCCGGCGGTGGCGCTCGCGGCGGTGGTCGGCAAGCCGGACGAACTGCGCACCGAGATCGTCAAGGCGTTCGTCGTGCTGAAGCCGGGACATGCGCCATCGCCGGAACTCGCCAAGGAAATTCAGGACTTCGTTCGCACGCGGCTTTCGGCGCATGAATATCCGCGCGAAGTAGCGTTCATCGAGCAGATGCCGTTGACGACAACGGGAAAAGTGATCCGCCGCCTGTTGCGCGAACAGACCTAGCGGACGAAGCCGCGCGCGGCTTTCAGGCCCGCGATCGACATGCGCCGCGCGGTTTCGAACAGCGATCCGGCCGCGAGGCTCGCCGGTCCGCCAAGCGGCACGAGCCAGTCGGCGATTGCAATCCGCTCCGGCCAGAGATGATCGATCATCGGATGACCGGCGACGGCGCAGGAATCGACGAGCTTGAATTTGTCCGCGCGACGGAAATTCTCCGTCACCATCAGTGATAGCTGAACGCCCGGCGAATAGCGCGCGAAGGTTTCGTCGTAGGAAATTTTCCAGAACCATGCACGATCCGCCGAAACAAGCGTGATGGAGGCGGCAACCGGATTTCCGTTCAGGCGCAGGAAATCGATTTGCGCTCCGCTTTTCTCAGCCAAAGCCGAAACCGCCTCGTGCATGAATTTTTCAGTGCCGGCGTCAGAAAGTGCCGCGGTTCCGCCCCGGCCCTTCCAGCCTTTGGCTTCCAGCAAAAGATATTCCGTGATCGCGGCGGCAATCTTCGACGGTTCGACGACCGTGTCGTGCGAAACCTCGCCTTCCTCGCCAAGACGGCGCAACTGGCGGCGAAGTTCCTTCAGCTTCTTGTGCGTGACGGGAAGAGCATCGTTTGCGCCCGGAGAAAACGCCGCGCGCTCATGCGCGCCAAAGCGCCGGATCGGCAGCGAGGTTTTCCTGAGCGCATTCGCAAATGCACCCGCTTCATCCAGCATGGGAAACAGCACAAGCTTCGGCGCCTCGGGCATCGACCGCACGGCCTCAAGAAAGGCCCGGACGGCTTCTTCACCTTCTTCGCGATCGATCAGCGCTGCACCGAACGGCGCATAGGCATGCGTCCAGTTTACGAATGTCGCCACCGCGCGTCCGTTGGAAAGTCCTTCGATTTGGCCCGCGAACAGCCCGATCAGCCTGCCGTGACGGCGAACCATCAACACGGACGGATTCTGCCCCGACAGTTTCGCCGCGGCACACGCAAAATCCGGTTCGAGAAACACATTGCGTTCCAGCGAGCGGGCAGCGAGATCATGCCATTCGGCAATTTCGCTTTCCGTCAGATCCGAGACTTGCTTCCAGGCGGTCTCGAACGGAGCAAGTTCGTTCTGGAGTATGGCGCGGTTCACGCTCGCCTCCCGGCTCACCAACGCCAGAAAAAGGCGTGGAGACCAAGCCGCCGCTTCACGACCGTAAAGAGCAGCACCGATTCCAGCAGGATCGCGGTAGCAGTGGAGATCGCGGCTCCTTCCAGACCGATCAGCGGAACAAGGATCAGGCAAAGCACTAGATTGGTGACAAACGCCGTTCCGTACACAAACGCGCAGGCGCGCTGCTCACCGACCATGTTCAGCAAACGCTCCGCCGGGCCGACCGCAGCCCGCGCAAGCAGCCCGAAGGCGAGAATGAACATCAACGGATAGCCCTCGTCGAAGCCTTCGCCGAACAGCATCAGGATCCAGTGGCCAAGCGACAGCATCACGATGGCCGCCGCGAGCGATGGCCAGAACGTCCATCGGGTCGCAAGCGCGAGAAAGCTTTCGAGCTTCTCCTTCTCGCCCGCGAAATGATACTGGCTGAACTTGTGCGCGAAGGCTGCGTTCACGGCGAAGTAGATGAAGGCGATCAGCGCGAGCGTCTTCGTTGCGGCATAATAGGTCGCGATTTCCTCGGGGCCGAGGAAGAGTTCGAGTATCAGAATGTCGGTATAGGTGAGCAGGAAGTAGAAGCCGTCCACGAGCAGGATCGGCAGCGCCGTCCTGAACCAGTGGCCGGTCTCGTAGCTGCGCGGACCTTTTTCGACGCGCTTAGCAAGCCGCCGCTGCAACAGCACCGCCTGTACCAGCACCATCGTCCAGATCGCAATGGCTGTGGCCGCCATGGCGCTGACGGCCGTAGCCTTCATGCCGGAGGCATGGCCAGCCGCCACCAGCGCGAGAATCAGGATCGGCTGCACGATGTAGCCGGGGACCAGCGCGATATCGAACCAGTTGTAGGAGCGCGCGATGCCGTCCTGCGCGCTGGAAAGCGCGAAGATCGGCAAACATGCGAAGCCAAGAAGAAACGCGCCGCGAAATCCATCGCCCATGCGGTCGCCGATGAGCAGGATCGCCGCGATGCCGAACAGGCTCGCAGCCGCACCGAGCGCGAAACTCAGCGCGCGGCTGCCAAACAGGAACCCGCGCAGCAGACCGGTATCGTTGCGCGCGACATATTCGGGAATGAAACGCTGCGTGGAATAGGCAAGACCGAGCGGCGCGAGACCGCCGATCAGGATCACCCACGTCCACACATATACATAGATGCCGAAATCGTAGCGGCCCATCCATCGGGCCAGCAGCACCTGCGATCCGAATACGAGTGCGGCGGAGATGACGCGCACGAAGAACGCCATGCCGGCCATGCGCTTCGCCACCGCATCGTCGCCGCTGCCGCCGAGCAGTTCGCGCACGCGCGACGTCAGCGCGCGAAAATAAACGCGCGCCCGGCCGGGGGCGGCTTCACTCGGGCTTGCGATGGACAAGGGCTCGCCTCGCACTTCTTTATGCAGCGCATGCTCTATCAGCGCGGCATTAAGAAACCCTTCGGCAAGCGGGCCGGCGGATCAAACGAAACGGCTCGTTAAAGTTAACGATGGTTCAACGCGCTAGAGGCGCACGGCGCCGGAGGCGAGCTTCTCGAACAAAGCCTTGTCCACGCGCACAAATGACTTCGTGGAAGGATCGCTGAAATAGATTTCGTCCTTGCTGACCGAAGGATCGAACCCCTCGCGGACGAGGTCTACCTTCTTCTGCTTGAAGGTGCCGGTGAGTTCCAGCTCTCCGCGGATTCGGATGAAGAGGGGCCGCGCATAGTCCGGCAGAGAACGGACGATGTGTTCGCGCAGTTTGGCGAGATCCGGCTTTCCTCCGGCGACGATTGCCGCCATCCCGGCGCGGCCTTCGTTGCCGCCGACCTTCACGCCATAGACGGTCGTATCCTTCACGCCGTCGAAAGTGTTGATCGCTTCGGCCACTTCCGTCGTCGATACGTTTTCGCCTTTCCAGCGGAACGTATCGCCAAGACGATCCACGAAATAGAAATAGCCGAGACCGTCCTGCCGCATGAGATCGCCGGTGCGGAACCAGGCGTCGCCTTGTTCAAAGGCATCGCGCACGATTTTCTTCTTGGTTGCTTCCGGATCGGCATAGCCCTCGAAGCTTCTTCGGGTCGTTCAGAATCTTACTGATCAGTTCGCCCGGTTCGTTCGGCGGAGCGAGCAGCAGTTTTCCGTCCGGTCCGCGTTTCGGCTCCTCCGTATCGACATCGATCTGCACGATCGCGGTCGGAAAGCGTTTTGCCATGTACCAGGGAATGCGGCCGACAGCGCCCTCGGTGCCGTCAAAATTGAACAGTGCAACATTGCCTTCGGTTGCCGCGTAGAACTCGATGATGCGCGGAATCTGGAATCTGGACTGAAACTCCTGCCAGATGTCGGGGCGCAATCCGTTGCCGCAGCAGAGCCGCAGCCGATGTTTTGTTTCCGCTTCATTTGGTGGCGCTGTGACGAGGTAGCGGCAAAGCTCGCCGATATACTGGAACATGGTGCAGTCGAACCGCACGATGTCGTCCCAGAATTCGCGCGCGGAAAATTTCTCGCGGATCACCGCCGTACCGCCCGCGAGCAACACCGCACCTGGCGCCAGCACGCCGCCCGCCGTGTGATACATCGGCAGGCAGATATACATGCGGTCATCCGCCTGGGCGTTCATGGCGCCGGAGAAGCCATGCGAGATCGCCATGATGCGGTAGTGATTGATGTTCGCGGCCTTCGGCAATCCTGTCGTGCCGCTGGTGTAGACGAACAGCGCACGATCCTCGATCGAAAGCGGAACGCGCTCGCTCTCCGTCAGCGGTTCTCCACTCAGTTTTGAAACCGCGTCGCTGATCGACTGCTTTCCTTCGATTGGTTTTCCATGCAGCCAGACCGGCGCGCCATGACAGCGGCCGAGATCGACCGTGGCGAACTGCGCGGCAAGCGCTTCATCGACGATGATCGCTTTCGGCTCGACGATGGCGATGCAATGCGTGAGTGCAGCACCGCTCAGATTCGTATTCAGCATCGACACGCAGACGCCGACGCGGGTGAGCCCGCACCAGACGGCCAGATATTCCGGCCGGTTCGGCATCAGCAGGCAGACGACATCGCCTTTTTTCAGATTCTGCGCTTTTGCCCAGCGCGCATAGCGGTTCGCGCGCTCGTTCAGTTCGCGATAGGTGAGTTTTTCGCGCGCGGAAACGAGCGCTTCGCGTTCGGCGAATTTCGCCGCCAGATCCTCGATGACATGCGGGAAGACGCGATCCGGATTGCCCTGGATCGGAGTCGTGAGCTTCAGCGCGCGCAGCACACTGCGAAAGCCCACCACTTCGCGCTTCAACCGGTCAATGAAACCCATCGTGGCTCCCGATTCGAAGCCGCAGCATTTCCGCACCACGGCTTGTTGGCAAGGCCAAACGGAAACTAGCGCCCAAGTGCCAGCGGATTTTCCGTCAACGCCGCGCGGTCCGGCGCGTCCACGGCGGGAATCCCGAGAAACGCGTCGAGCATCCGCCGTACTTTTGCGGGTTCGAGATCGTGGGTCACGCACACAAGCCGCGTGCGGCGGTCATCGTCGGGCCAGCCTTCGAGCCGTGCGGGCGGATGCAGAACATGCTGCACCATGTGGAGCACGACGGGCTGGTCCGGCTCCTCGGCGAGTTTCACGATGCCCTTGAGCCGGAGCATGCGCGCTCCATGGGCTGTGCGCAGCAAATCCATGAACAGTTCGAGCGTTGCCGCCGGGATCGCCGCGTCGGTCGCAAGCGTGAACACCTTGATGCGGTGATCGTGGCGGCTGTGGTCGTGCGAGTGATCGTCATGATGATCGTGCCCGGCCTTCTCGGCGTCGTTCACGGCTTCCTCGGAAAGCCAGCGCGCGACATCGGGAATTTTCCGGGTGGGGTCGTAAAGCCCGGCACCGGTCAAGGCTTTCACGCTCGCTTCCCCCTTTACTGCATCGAGCAGAGGTGCTGCGGGATTGAGTTCATACAGCCGCTTCCGCAGAGCCGCGGTGTCCGGTGCAAGATCGGTCTTGGTCAGTACGATCCGGTCCGCCATCGCGGCCTGCTTCACCGCCTCCGCGTGATTGTCGAGGGTCGCCATGCCGTTGACCGCATCGACCACCGTGACGACGCCATCGAGACGGAAGCGCAGCACCAGATAGGGATGCGTCATCACGACGTGCAGCACCGAAGCGGGATCGGCGAGGCCGGTTGTCTCGATCACCACGCGCTTGAATTTCGTGATGCGGTCGTTGTCCCGCCCGCGCAGCAGATTTTCCAGCGCCGAGACAATATCTCCGCGCACAGAGCAGCAAAGACAGCCGCTCGACAGCAGCACCACATTGTCGTCGACCACTTCGTAGAGCAGATGGTCGATGCCGATCTCGCCGACTTCGTTCACGAGCACGGCGGTGTCGGAAAAATCCGGATCGCGGAGAATTTTGTTGAGCAGCGTCGTCTTGCCGGCACCGAGAAAGCCGGTGATCACCGTCAGCGGCAGCGGCTCGGGCGGCTTGCGGGAAGTCTCGTTCATCAGTGCCTGATTTGCGGGCGCGGGCGGGGCATCGGAACCTCCGCCGGCAAATCCATCATGCGGGCGACCACGCTGTTGATCTCCGGCGCAATCAAAGGCCCGCCGACCGCCAGCGCGACCAGTGGAGCAGAAACATGATCCGGCTGCTGTGCGGAGGCATCGGTGTCTCCGCTCTCTTCATCGCCGAGTATGCCGCGCAGGGAAAAAGCGAGATCGGAGGCATCCGCCGAGGCAAGCTCGCGCGCGTCGCCGATCAAAGCGACCGCATCGTTTTCATCGTCACCCAGATCGGCGCCCTTGTTGTTGCCGGTTTTCGACTTCTCTCCGGCTACACCTTTCGTGTTCTTGTCCTTACTCGTAGCCGACTTGGTCGCCTTGGAATCCTTTGCCTTGGTCTGCTTCGCCTTCGGCGCGGGTTTCTTTGCTTCCAGCGCCGCATTCGCCTGCGCGGTCGGTGACGAACCGAGATAGACGCGGATCGGCGCCATCGAAGCCGGCAGATCCTGCAGCAACGGCTTCTTCACCAGCGCCACGACTTTCTTGATCGCACCCGGCTTCTGGTTTTCCGACTCGGCGGCGGCTTCCGCTTCAGGATCGTCGTCATCGTCATCGAAGTCGGAATCCGCAAGCGGCTTTTTCCGTTTCTTCTTCGGTCCACACATATCCTCGCGCATGTCATAGGGCGTGCCGGGGATATTGCTCATCGTGTCGATCTGCACCGGCTCCTTGCCAAGCACGGAAGCCACGGTGAGGTTGCGGCCGAAGCCGCGCTCGAACAAGCGCGCCGCCTGCTCCGCGCGGCGCACGGACGTTGTCGCGCCGAAGACGACCGCGATCAGCCGCTTCTCGTTCCGCCGTGCGGTCGCGACCACATTGAAGCCGGACGAACAGATGAACCCGGTCTTCATGCCGTCGGCGCCCGGAAAGTGGTCGATCAGCTTGTTATGGTTGTGAAGGATGCGCTTGCCGAGCTGAAGTGCGGGAATCCGGAAATAGATTTCATACTCTGGGAATTCACGCAGCAGTTCGCGGGCGAGGATCGCCATGTCGCGTGCGGTGGTGAACTGGTTTTCATCCGGCAGCCCGTGCGGGTTGGTGAAATGCGTGCCGGTCATGCCGATCTGGGTGGCGGCGATATTCATGTGCTGCACGAAATTCTCGACCGTGCCGCCGAGGCCTTCCGCGATCACCACCGCGATGTCGTTCGCGGACTTGACCATCAAAATCTTGATGGCGTTGTCGAGCGTGATTTCGGTGCCTTTGGGAAAGCCCATCTTGGAGGGCGGCTGCGCCAGCGCGTTTTCGGAAACGGTCAGCAGCGTGGAACCTTCGACCTTTTTCTCGCGCATCGCCTTGAAGGCGATGTAGGTCGTCATCAGCTTGGTCACGGATGCCGGATACCAGGGCTTGCCGGCATCGGATTGCGAAATGACCTTGCCGGTATCGGCCTCGATCAGAAGATACGGTCCCGCCTTGGCGCCCCCACACGGCATCACCACGCAGAGGGCTGCGATGGCAAGGCCAATAAAAGCCGGTTTCCGGGGCGCGGCGGGTATCAAACTCATTTTTCCGTCGTGTTTACGGGTGCTTTCCGACGATGGCGGAAATGCGACGCGGTCCGATGGCTGAGGCGACATTCCTAGCCGCTTCAGGCGGATGAGGCAAAGTTTCTCGCCGCGGGGCGGAACCCCGCCTATATTGGCGCCGAACCCCGCTGGAGAATTCCGGAGATTTCCATGTCCGCTTGCATCGTCGGTGTTGCACACACGCCTTTCGGAAAACTGGATGCCGAAACGGTCGAAAGCCTTGTCGTGAAAGTGGCGCGCGAGGCGCTTGCAGACGCGGGGCTTGAAGCGGGTGACGTGGACGAGATCGTGCTCGGCCATTTCAACGCGGGCTTCAGCGCGCAGGATTTCACCGCGTCGCTGGTGTTGCAGGCCGATCCGGCATTCCGCTTCAAGCCTGCGCTGCGCGTGGAGAACGCCTGCGCGACCGGTTCGGCGGCCGTCCAGCAGGGACTGAAGGCGATCGCAGCGCGCTCCGCAAAAATCGTTCTCGTGGTGGGTGTCGAGCAAATGACCAGGACGCCGGGGCCGGAAATCGGCGGCATCCTGCTGAAGGCTTCCTATCTCGCGGAAGAAAAAGATACGCCCATGGGCTTTGCCGGAATCTTCGGCCGCATTGCCGACCGCTATTTCCAGACCTATGGCGACCAGTCGGATGCGCTCGCGAAGATCGCCGCGAAGAACCACAAGAACGGCGTCTCCAATCCTTACGCACAGTTCCGCAAGGATCTCGGCTACGATTTCTGCCGCACCGAAAGCGAAAAAAATCCGCGCGTGGCCGGGCCGCTGAAACGCACCGATTGCTCGCTCGTATCGGATGGCGCCGCGGCGATCGTGTTGGCCGACGCGGCAACCGCGCTGAAACTCGGCAAGCCCGCGGTGATGTTCCGCTCAACCGCGCACGCACAGGATTTTCTGCCCATGTCGAAGCGGGATATTCTGAAATTCGAAGGCTGCGCGATGGCATGGCAGCGGGCCCTTGCATCGGCGGGGCTCAAGATCGGCGATCTGTCCTTCGTCGAAACCCACGACTGCTTCACCATGGCCGAACTCATGGAATACGAGGCGATGGGACTGGCGAAGCCCGGACAGGGCGCGCGCGTGCTGGAAGAAGGCATCGTGGAAAAGAACGGCAAGCTGCCGGTCAATCCATCCGGCGGGCTGAAAGCGAAGGGCCATCCTATCGGCGCGACCGGCGTCTCCATGCACGCGATCAGCGCGATGCAGCTTCGCGGCGACGCCGGAGACATGCAGGTAAAGGACGCAAAGCTCGGCGGCATCTTCAACATGGGCGGCGCTGCGGTCGCGAACTACGTCAGCATTCTCGAGCGGGTGCGATAAGGCTGCATGCAGCCGTCACCGGCGCAGCAGTTCTTCGAGCAAGGCATCGCCGCCGCACGCGCGGGCGATTTAGCTGCCGCCGAGCGGAGCCTGCGGAAATGCATCGAACTCGACCCGCGCCATGCGGTGGCGATGCTGAATCTGGGCCTCGTGCGGAAAAATCGCGGCAATCTTCCGGGTGCGGAACAGGCGCTGCTGCAATCCGTGAATACGAATGCCTCGCTCGAAAGCATCACGGCGCTGGCCGAAGTGCTGGCCGCACAGGATAAATTCGAGAAGGCCGAAGAATGTTACCGCGTCATCCTTTCGGCCGTCCCCAAACATTCCCCCACGCTTCTGCGCCTTGCGGAACTGGCCGATCTATCCGGCGAACGCCGCAAGGCGTGCGACTGGTTCCGGCAAAGCTGGGAAGCCGACCCGCGCAACCTCACGGCAGGAATCGGATACGCACTGAAAGTATATGACGACAATTCCGCCGAAACCGATCGTGCGTTCTCGAAACTTCTTTCGGTTGCGGCCGGCGACGCGCATCAAGAGGGGAAAATTCTTACCGCGCTTTTGCCCTACAAGGAATTCATCGAACGGGTGAAGCGGGGCTTGCCGCCCTATCATGGAATAAGCCTCGACGAACTTTTCTTCACTTACGCAAAGGAACATTTTGAGCGATTCCGCGAGCTGAGCCTGCGGGCTGCGGAATCGAACCCGCACGATCCCGGCGCGGCATTGCGGAAATTCATCGCCCTGTTTTGCTCCGGCGAGCGCCGCGCGGCACAGGAATGTCTGCGCCATGCCGGCGATGCGATCGGCGGGCAGATTTACGAAAATATCGAATTCGATCCTGTTTTCTATCAACGGCTCGAAACCGCAACCGACAGCGACATTCTGAAAAATCTGCCGCCGCTCACCGAGATGCGGACAACCGATCCGGGTGGAAAACCGGTCATCTATCTCTCCTGCAACTTTGGATATTTCGAGAATTTTGCCGCGCCGATGCTGCGCTCGGTCGCGACGGTAGCCCCGGGGCAGCACGTTCATGTGCACATCATGGACATGGAAAAAGCGGAACAGGTCCGCCTGAAGAAATTTCTGGACGTTTT
>VFQR01001738.1_pt1 | contig 15467 bp, 10 predicted proteins | sample 3512321 | NCBI WGS metagenome assembly VFQR01 (sample SAMN10412374, study PRJNA504923) | tailings metagenome | isolation source: Relicate 3 Philex TSF1 revegetated site | place: Philippines: Tuba, Benguet | collected 2017-08-29
AAAGGCGATGGAGTTGTTTGCCCAAGAAGCGCAGCGACTACAAGAACTCGGAGAACATCCGCAAATTCCGACTTTGTTGGCTTACTTTGAGCAAGACGGCTGTTTGTATTTAGTACAGCAGTTTATCAATGGGGAAAATTTGTTAAAGGAGTTGCAACAGCGCAAAAAGGCGTATACTGCTAGGGAAATTCAAGCTATTTTGCTGGATTTATTGCCTGTACTCAAGTTTATCCACGATCGCAATGTCATTCATCGAGATCTCAAGCCAGAAAATATTATCCGGCATAAAAGTGATGGACGATTAAGCTTGATTGATTTTGGCTCCTCAAAGCAATTCACAGCCAGAGTTCAAAATAAATCTGGCACATCCATTGGTTCCCACGGCTATTCTCCCCTAGAACAAATTAGAGATGGTAAAGCTTTTGCTGCAAGTGATTTGTTCGGTTTAGGGGCTACCTGCTTTCACCTGCTGACGGGAACTTCCCCCTTTCAATTGTGGATGGAATGCGGATATGCCTGGGTGAGTAATTGGCGACAATATTTACGGACTCCGTTGAATGCTGAATTGGATTTGGTAATCGACAAACTTTTGAAAAAAGACATCCAGGAACGTTACCACTCAGCGGATGAAGTCCTCAGAGACTTGGTGCAAAAACAACCATTGGCATTGCCCCCAGCCAGTAATTCGACTGTAACAATCCAGATAAATAAAGCATCAAATTTACCAAAAAGTTCTAGCTTACTGAGAATTTTAATTTTGGCCAGTGCTTTTATAATGTTATTTGGATTTGGCGAATCTTGGTATAAACATTTTCGCCGGATTCAAACTAATTTATCTGCTAGGCTGATTCAAAATAGTCCGAACAGAAATAACCCACTTTTGGGTGAAGCGCCAAAAATTAGTTTGGGCAAAGTTTCCTTAGTTAACACCCTCCAAGGACACGAAAGCTCAGTTTTATCCATCGCCATCAGCCCCAATGGCAAAACCATCGCCAGCAGTGGCGAGGATGTCTACGAAGGGCTACGCCTACGCAAAATTAGACTTTGGAATCTAGCAACAGGAAAACAAATCTCTTCACTTAACACCTATTCTGGACAAGTGAATGTCGTAGTTATTAGCCCAGATGGCAAAACTCTGGTAAGTGGTAACGATGACAGCACCATTAAAATCTGGAATCTGGTAACAGGAAGGCAAATTCGCACTCTTACAGGTCATTCTGACTCAGTTCATACCCTAGCCATCAGTGCTGATAGCCAGACCCTAATTAGTGGTAGTGATGACAACACGATTAAAATCTGGGATTTAGCAACGGGAGAGCAAATTAAGACACTCAAAGGACATACGTTTTGGGTACGGTCAGTAGCCATCAGTCCCGATGGCATAATTCTTGCCAGTGGTAGCTTTGACAAGACCATCAAAATCTGGAATCTCACAAAAGGATACTCAATCCGTACACTAGCGGGAAGTTCTCAAACAGTAACAAACGTCGCCATTAGTCCAGATGGTAAAACTTTAGCCAGTGCTAGCCGCGATCGCACCATTAAACTCTGGAATATCGCCACTGGCAAAGAAATTCGCACACTGATGGGACACGATAACACAGTCACAAGTGTAGCCTTCAGTACCGATGGTCAAATTCTTGCTAGTGGTAGCCGCGATCGCACCATTAAACTCTGGAATATCGCCACAGGAGAAGAAATTCTCACATTGGCAGCCCACACCAACACTGTAACATCCCTTACCTTCAGTCCTGATAATAAAACCCTTGTCAGTGGTAGCGATGACAACACTATCAAGATTTGGCGGTTGTTTGAGTAATGCTTTTATTAAATGGGTTCCTGAGCGATTTATCATAATTTGATGGGATTAAAAACATGCCATCGCTTAACCCACAGTCGCTACCATGACAGTTGTACCTGACGACGATCGCTTTCAACCGATTAACCTGTTTGAGTACGAAAAACTCGCAAAACAGCATCTATCCCCAATGACCCTTGATTACTACAGCAGTGGAGCTTGGGACGAAATCACTTTGCAAGACAATCGTACCGCCTTTGAGCGAATCAAACTACGACCCCGGATGCTAGTGGATGTTAGCGATCGCCATCTCAATACCTCCATTTTAGGACAACCCCTGCAACTACCTTTATTGATTGCACCGATGGCTTTTCAATGCCTGGCTCATCCCGACGGCGAACTTGCTACGGCTTTAGCTGCGGCATCAGCTGGTGTGGGCATGGTGTTAAGTACAATGGCAACAAAGAGCATTGAAGAAGTCACCAGCGCGTGCGAGCAATTTCCCGATTCGGTGCGCTGGTTTCAGCTTTACATTCACAAAGACCGAGGATTGACTCGTGCTTTGGTAGAAAAAGCCTATAAATCAGGTTACAAAGCACTTTGTCTCACCGTAGATGCACCAGTTCTCGGACAGCGTGAAAAAGATAGACGTAATGAATTTGTTTTACCCCTAGACTTACATCTGGCTAATCTCGCCACTATTTCAGGGTTAGATATTTCCCATGAAAAAGGTGAATCGGGGTTGTTTACCTATTTTGCCCAACAGTTGAACCCGGCACTCACCTGGAGTGACTTGGAATGGTTGCAATCTATATCGCCACTACCCTTAATACTCAAAGGAATTTTACGCTCAGATGATGCATTGCGGGCTGTGGAATATGGAGCCAAAGCAATCATTGTTTCTAATCATGGAGGCAGACAACTCGACGGTGCGATCGCTTCAGCTGATGCCCTAGCTGAAATTGTACCAGCAGTCAATGGTAGGGTAGAAGTATTGTTGGATGGAGGTATCCGTAGAGGTACAGACATTCTCAAAGCCTTAGCATTAGGAGCAAAAGCAGTACTCATCGGACGACCCATTTTGTGGGGACTAGCGGTAGCAGGACAAGCAGGTGTATCCCATGTCATCTCACTTCTACAAGATGAGTTAAATATCGCAATGGCACTTAGCGGCTGTGCCAAGCTACACGACATTGACATGAGTTTATTAAAGCTGGCACACATTTAAGCCATAAAGACCAGGATATAGGCTCGATTATTATTCTTGAGATTTTGTTGTTGCAAAATGACTAAATAGGGTACAATAGGAAAGTTGAATAAATGGGCGGGTGGCGAAACTGGTAGACGCACCACACTCAAAATGTGGCGACCTTGCGGTCATAGGAGTTCGATTCTCCTCCTGCCCACTACCAAAAAACTTAATTAAAGAATGTTTATAGTACAGTTCGTCTGTACTTTAAAATACTTTCATATAACAATACCTTCTCTGCGAGACGCACTCGCGTTCGCCATTTTTTTGTAGGTTGGGTTAAGCGAAGCGAAACCCAACGTATTTGTTGGGTTACCCTTCTCCTTCTCTATCGGAGACGCTACGCGAACGGGATCTTGCTACGTGCCTCAAACGCCACTTCACTCAAGTCGGGAAACCCGCCCACGTGAGTGGCTCCCCAACCTACAAATCAGGGCATTTTTCGATTTGGCGAACGCGAGTGCGTCTCGCAGGGAAGGTCTTGATCTAATAAAAAAGAATCAATAAATTACTTTGGAATTCGTGTTATAATATGTAATATAGAGTATTACTTGTTTCCAGAGTAACCAAATACATAAATATAACATAATATCTATTTATATTTACTAGCCAAAGTCTATCATAATAGTATATTTTGTTACTAAATATTTAGCTATTCAATACTACAGAGGTCAAAGACTATGCGATTAAAAAGATGGGAATCTCCCCGTAAAGAAGGTAGAAATGATAAGGGTAGAGGCGGTTCTGCTAGAAAGCGGCAACTTAAAAAGCAAAGACAGATGTTACGGCAAAAACTGAAGGAAGGTAACAAATCAAACGAAAACAAAAATAATACACCAGGGGAAGGTAAGCTTATCTTCCCCTTCTTTTTTGCCTTTTGCTTTGAGCAAAAAATAAAAATTATGAATTTTTAAATCTAGGCTTTGAGTTGAATCTGTAATATTAAAAAAATAATAAAAGTTTTTTGAATAAAGAAAATAACTACAATCCAACCTCCTAAATGCGTACTTACATACAAAAATCATGGTAGTAAATCTCTAGTGTTTTCTTGATCCCAAAATATTGTGTAGCAAAAATCACACATTGTATTGCATAATATTTAGGAATTTATCGCAATTATAATGGTTAGATGAATCAATCAAAAATTAATTATGAAGGAAACATGAATTTTGCGAAACAGCGTCTGAAATCTCTTTGTTAAAACAGTAAACTAAAACACAGCAGCAAATAATTCTAGTATTACCGGAAAAGCCAAAAAGTCTACTGAGAAGGCATTTGCACCTCCATGTGTTAACTTCCAAAGATGACACAAGCCTAACATAGGCCAGGAGTTATCTAATCTGAATTGTTCAATATTCGGAATGGTCTAGGTAATCTATGGATTCTTTTATTGGACACAGGAATTATTTATGGTGGCAAGAGTGCTTCTACCTATTCAAAAAGTGCTTGATTTTCCTATTACGGCTCTACGCTTTAACGACCAAGTGCAAACAATACTGAAGTGGGCGAGTAAGCGTGAGAGTAGGAGTGTATATGTAGCAAATGTACATATGCTGATTGAAGCTCATTGGAACCCAGAGTTTGCCAGCCTATTGCGAAATGCAGATATAGTTACTCCTGATGGTATGCCTCTTGTATGGATGATGCGGAAAATGGGAGCTATCCACCAAGACCGTGTAGCAGGGATGGATATTTTTCTAGCTTTGTGTCAGTTATCTCAAACACAAAATCTCAGTATTTTCTTTTTAGGTTCCCAAATAGAAATTCTTTCTCGGATGGAAAAAAGGTTAGAGCGCGAATTTCCTCAAATGAAGATAGCGGCTATGGAACCTCTACCCTTTCGTCCCCTGACTCAAACTGAAGATGAAGCTTTGATTCAAAAGATTAACTCTAGTGGTGCGAACGCTGTTCTAGTATCTCTGGGATGTCCAAAACAAGAAAATTGGATAGCTCAACACAAGGGTAAAATACAAGCTGTAATGATTGGATTGGGGGGAGTTTTCCCAGTTTATGCAGGAATCCACAAACGCGCACCCCGCATAATTCGAGACTTAGGACTTGAGTGGCTATATCGATGGATTCAAGAACCACGTAGGCTTTTTGGACGCTATTCAAGAACAATTCCACTATTTATATGGCTAGCTACTAAGCAATTACTATCATCAAGTCGTATTGCAGCGGTCTTCCTGCAAGAAACTGGAGACTAAGAAAGTAAAAAAATCATAAAATATTATGTCTATGCTGTCATCACTAATGATTAGGAAATTGACACATCGCCTAAAACCCAAAATATACAGTATTTTTCAGGTAAATGAAGTACACTCTTTGGGGCACAATATATTGTGCCCCTACGATTATCTGTACTTCACCAACTTGCAATCTGCTGTAAGTAGTAATTTTTTCCATAACAAAATTTAAAAGACTTACTTATCAGTAAATTTTCTGCAAAAAGTTTCTGGAATAGCTAGAAATTTACAAAAAGATTGTGGTAGACTCTTTTTCAAGATTATTTACTGAGGGATAAAAGTATATTTAAAAATTTTGTGGTATGTATTACTACATCTTGAATTAAATTTGATTTTTTGAAAAATCACCTACTTCTAATTCCATATCAAATATTCTAATGGAATTACCCAAAAATATATCAAATTTATGACAAAGAACTCTTATAAAGTGTAATTGTGACTGCTAGAGAAAGTTGCGATCGCCAAGCAGCCTCTATACTCATTTTCTTCGTCTATATTCTTTAGTTAATCAAAAAACTTTGGCTTTAGTTGCGTTAGCAAGAATTTTCTGAATCCAAATCAGCACAACAATTCAGATTAGATGACGAGCGTTTTTCAGATTCCAGACAGAGAAGTAGAACGATTAGTTAAACGCCCTCAAATTAGCGCCGAGTTGATAGTTTATTCTAGATAACAAAAGATGAAAATTGGAATTTTAACTTTTCACCATATCAATAATTACGGAGCAACACTCCAAGCTTATGCGCTTTGGAGTTTCCTGAATAGCCAAGGCTATGATGTTGAAATAATAGACTATCGACCTCTGAAGATAGTATGGAGATATCTCAGACCTTTAATTCCCCTCAAACAGTTTGAAAAAGTCTTAGTCAATATTCCAAGAGCTTGGAAAATGAGACGCTTCTTACTTTCTCATGTGAAATTGAGTCAGAAAAAATTTTATGATAAAAAAGGCTTAGAATACTATCATGATAAATATGACGTAGTAATATGTGGCAGTGATCAAATATGGTGTTTAGATTCATTTAGAGGTTTTGATTCTGCCTTTTTTTTGGATTTTGTTAGCAATCAAAGTACTCGTAAGATTAGCTATGCAGCCAGTTTTGGTAATACGGTAAAATTAGGCATTTATCAAGAAAAGATTTATCATTTTATTAATCAATTTCAAACTATTTTAGTCCGGGATTTTAATAGTATTAATATTATTAATAACGAATGTAACCAAAAAGCAATAAAAGTTTTAGATCCTACTTTTTTAATTAGTTACGATACCATTAAAACTCCTCCACAAATCAATACTAAATATCTTTTGTTATATATTCATGCTGAAATAGAACCAGAAGAGGAAGAATTTATCAAATTATTGGCTAACTCTGAAAATCTCACTATAGTTTCAGTTGATAAACCAAATAAATTAGCACAAATAAATCTGGAAAGTGCCAGTCCCAAAGAATGGGTTGGGCTATATAGCCAAGCATTTTACATAGTTACTAATACTTATCACGGTACGATATTTTCTATTATTTTTCAAAAACCTTTTAACGTATTTCTTCGTAGCGATAAACAGAATAAAGTCAGAGATTTATTGATAGATTTCAATTTAGAAAACCGGATGTTTTCAGTTAATGAAATACCGGAAACACTTCCTCAGGAAATATTTGATATTGATTATGAATCAGTATCTAGAATATTAGATTCAAAAGTAATAGAATCAAAAAAATATTTACTTCAAGCAATTTTACAAGAAATACTTGACGATCGAAGTAAGGCAGTATGTAATCAGGAGTAAAAATAATTAAAATGTCTAATTTGAAGATTCAATCTTTGACATCAAATAGTCTTTCACACTATAGAACTCAACATTACTTTGGGCGAGTAGGAGAGATCAATAGTGTTGATGATCTTCAAGAATACTGTAAGTGGGCTAAAGAAAATAAAATAAATATTTACATAATTGGAAATGGCTCTAACACGCTATTTGTGAGAAAGAATATCCAATCATTGATACTGAAAAATAAACTACCTAAGTACATAAATCCTCTAATTGAAAATAAATTAGAAGTATCTTCTTCTGTTTCAGTTATGGAGGTATTAAAATACTGTTACCAAAACTCCATGAATTCTTTTTATTATCTTGCGTCTGTACCCGCAACTATTGGTGGTGCATTAGCCATGAACGCTGGTAGAGGAAAGCAACACGGATGTACAATATACGACTTTGTTGAAAGTGTAACTTTCTTTGAAGATGGATCTATAAAAACACTTGATAGTAGTCAAATTGTACGAGATTATCGAGAAACTATATTTACTGGTATGCACTCAAAACTGATATTGAGTGCGGTTTTCAAATTTGAACGAACAGAATTCACAGAAAATCCTCTAGTTTCAAGACAACTTTGGGCAAAAGAACATCAAGATAATACAGCACCTAACTGTGGTTCAGTATTCAAAATTGCTAATTATAGAATACTGCAAAAGCTGAGGGGTATGTCTATAGGTAAAGCTATGTTTTCTGCGAAAACAAGTAATTGGATACTGACTAAATCACAAAATAGCTATGCAATAGTTTTGTTGATTAAAATAGCTAAATTTTTGCATTTTATGACTGGGCAAAAAATTGAACTGGAACTAATTATAATTGATTAATTAGTGTAAAAATATACTAATATTTGAAGTAGGATTTTTACCAAATAATTACTAATTCATAATTCATAATTCATGGTTAAAGCCCCCACTAAACTTTTAATTTAGTGGTCAAAAAGAAAGTGTACGGGGTAATGCCCCCACTAATTGCAATTATGAATTATGAATTATGAATTATGAATTATGTTGACAGCGATCGCCTGCCCATACCAATTCAATACTATAATCGCAACACATCCTTGGGTGAAGACGCGATAAATCGCTACAGGTGGTCTGTACTATCATCTTTGTCATCAATGCCGGAGATCCCAAGGTTTGCGTCATCGCTTTGCACAGACACTGGCACAATCTGGTGCTGTGTAAAAACCCACGTCCTAAAATCAACTATAAAAGTACTTGACATCAACCCATGATTAGCTGCTATATTAGGTAGGGTGAAGTTGTTGGGGCGTAGCCAAGTGGTAAGGCAGCGGGTTTTGGTCCCGCCATCCCTAGGTTCGAATCCTAGCGCCCCAGTAAAGCAAAAGACAGGCTGTTAGACCTGTCTTTTTGTATTTGAATTGAAATAACTCAAGATTCATTGTTGAAGAATTACTTGTCAGGCGATTTTAGAGCTTGATCTAGAACCTGCCGAGCTTGTTCTGCTTTCGTTCGTGCTTCCTGGTAACGCACATTAGCCTGAGCAAAATTTTTCAGAACTTTAAAGCCTTCCTTGAGGCGAGTAATTTCCTCTTCACTCACGGACTCATCGGTGAACAGAACATCAACCGCTTTACGAATCTCTAAAGCTTCAGTTCGTGACTCTTGAACTTTCAGCTTGAGCGTAGCCAAATTACTCAGAACTTGAACAGCTTGGGTAATAGAATCCTCACCGTTAGCAGTATCAACACTTGGCTCTTTGACCTCAATTAATTGTTGAGGGCCAAATCCTTCTTCTAGTTCCGTTGGTAGCTTACCTGCATCCATCAGTTCCATTAACTGATCCATTGCTTTGTCACGAGCTTTAGCTGAGTCTTTTCCAGAAACAGTGAGGATAATTTCTGGGCTTTGGGCGAGAGTATACTGAACCATATTTAAGCAAAAAATTTGCTGGTTAATTAAACCAAGGATGATGATTATAACATGTTGCGTGTCAAGTTATTTTTGAGTTGATTTATGTCTTTAACAAGCGACTTAAAATAAAACTTTATACTTGAAAAAGAAGAGTATATTTTCGCAGGAGGGGAGAGGAATGGCTCTCAATCCCACCATTATGCAAGCAGTGGAACAGCTGGGTTATCGCGTCACCATTGGTGATGTGGCAACTCAGGCAGGATTGAACGTCGCCCAAGCGAATCTTGGGTTGTTAGCACTAGCATCTGAAGCTGGCGGACATTTACAGGTAGCAGATTCAGGTGATATTGTTTACCTATTTCCGAAAAATTTCCGATTAATTTTACGTAATAAATACTTCCAGTTACGATTGCAGGAATGGTGGAAAAAAGTTTGGAATGTTCTGTTTTACTTGATTCGCATTTCTTTTGGAATTTTCTTAACTGTTTCCATCGCCCTGATAAGTATTACCATCATTATTATCATCACCGCTGCCAATTCAGACCGTGACAGCGATAATGGGGGCAATAATTCCGGGGGTGGGTTCTTCTATTTTCCAAATTTATTTTGGTATTTTAGCCCAAATTATGATAGTCACTACCAGCAACGGCGAGATGAAAGGCGGCAACAAAGTGATTTGAATTTTTTTGAAGCTGTGTTTTCGTTTTTATTTGGTGATGGTAATCCTAATGCCAATTTAGAAGAACGTCGCTGGCAAGAAATTGCTACGGTGATTCGGAATAACCGTGGTGCGGTGGTAGCCGAACAAATTTCCCCGTATCTCGATGACATTGGGGAGGAATATCAAAGAGAGTACGAAGATTATATGTTGCCGGTTTTGACACGATTTAATGGACAACCATCCGTCAGCGACCAAGGGCAAATTGTGTATTATTTCCCAGAGTTGCAGGTAAGTGCAGCTAAAAAGCGTCGTAGTTCAATAGCAGTTTATTTAGAGGAATTTCCTTGGCGTTTTAGTGCCGCAAGTTCAGGACAAATTATGCTCAGTGCTGGCTTGGGTATATTAAATTTTGTTGGCGCTTTAGTATTGGGAAGTTTATTGAGAGATGGTACGGCTGCTGCTCAATTAGGCGGACTGGTAGCTTTTGTCCAAGGAATTTATTGGCTGCTGTTGGCTTATGGAGTTGGTTTTTTGGGGATACCGTTATTGCGTTATTTTTGGATTCAGTGGCGCAATAAAAAGATTGCTGCCCGCAACCGCGATCGCCTTTCTCGCGCTAGGCTATTAGCAAGCGCGGATAGTTCTTTGCAGCAAAAAATTGACTTTGCCCATCAGTTTGCCAGAGAAAAAGTCATCGGTGATGAAGAATTGGTTTACTCTACCGAAACTGACTTAATGGAACAGGAAGTTGAACGTTCTGCACAAATTGATGTTGAATGGCAACGGCGGTTGGATGAATCTTGAAGAATTCAGAATTCAGGAGTCAGAATTCAGGAGTCAGAATTCAGAATCAATAGGTTGGCGGATTTAGATACAGCAGAATTGTTGACGGTGCGTTATGCCGTAGTAGCGTGTCAAGGCTAAAATGTTGCAAAAAATTTTCTTGTGGTGTGGACATCTTGTCCGCACCGGACGGGCGAGACGCCCATCCCACAAGAGTTTGTTAATGCACTATTTTAAGCTTGTCACGCTAGTAGGGTGCGTTAGCGACAGCGTAACGCACCATTCTTAAGGATTCGGTGCGTTAGCGTTTCGCGTAACGCACCCTACTAGCGTGTCAAGCCTTAAATGTTGTAATAAAATTTCTTGTGGGGTGGGCTTCTAGCCCGCCCCGGACGGGCGAGACGCCCATCCCACAAGAGTCAAGCTAATGCACTATTTTAGCCTTGACACGCTACTACATTTTACTAAAAGACGCGATAAATCGCGTCTCTACATGGGGGTTTTGGGTTAAAACAAGGGACTTCAGCCCCTTGTTTATTTTTTTGTCGGCGGACTAGGCGAGAAAAATTGTCGGTGTATCATATCAAACTGTCGTGGAGAAACTTTTCAGAGATTTTATCGGTCTGGTTCTCCAAATTCTGCAAGAATACGCCAATGTCATCTTCTGCTCAAGGTATTCCTGGATTACCTGATTTAACACATCCGACTGAGCTTGTGCAATTTGGAACTCAAGCGGTTACAGCTTCAGTATTATTAGTATTTTTAGTCATAGCTTTGGGAGTTGCGATCGCTCTGGTAAGTTTTTCTCTACGTCGGCACCAAAGCGAAAATGTCGTTTTCATTGGTGAATGGGCTGTTCGTTATTCCCAACTGTTGCGGGGATTACAACATTTAACTTTAGTATTAATTCTGTTGATACCGGGATTTTTTCTCTGTTCAACTTTGAGCAACCGCTACCATCATTGGGAACAAGCAAGGGTGGCTCAAGTCGCACAAAGTGTCGCAGGTGAAAGGCTCGAACAGTCTGCTCCTCAAGTGCGCTACTCTGTTCAGGAGCCATACTCTTATACAACTCAAGTCGATGGCAAGATAGTTAAGGTAAACGATACGCGAGAAATTACCCGCTTCTTGACTTTGGCTGGTTCGCAAATTCAAGTCAAACTCGACCAAAGCGTAGATGTCCCTGGTCGCAGTTCAATTTATCGCGTGGAATACACTGCTGATTATAAAGTAGTTAACCAACTCAAGGATATTAATAATTTTTTCTTTGAAGCACCGCCACCTAACGGCTATTCACTGCTTGCTAGCTACAAAGTAGAGCGTGATGGTACTAGGTTACAACAAACCAATCTTGGAGACTATGGCTTTCCCTTCCGTTTGCAACCAGGGCAAGCAACCACCTTTCGAGTTACCTATCAAGCTCAAGGGGGACCGCGTTGGGTTTATAGTGCAGATGGACAATTGCTTTCTAACTTCCGCCTCACAGCAATTGCTAACTTTGCTCCGGCTGATTTTGCTAGTGGTATTGTACCAAATGAGATTAAGGTTGATGGACGCAGCACTCAATTTACTTGGATATTTGATGATAATGTTTCAGTAAAAAATCCCTTGGGAGTGTTTACTAACACCGAACCAATTCGTCACACTGGGATCATTCCCCGACTGTTGTTGCTAGCACCAGCAATATTTTTGTGGTGGATATTATTGTTATATTTATCACTACCAATGAGTTTCAAAAATATAGCGATCGCTGCTAGTATTTTCTTTGCATGTCTATTAGCTTTGACCTATGTGGCTCGCTTGATGAATGCTCAATTGGCTTGGGCTTTCATTTCCATTATCTTATTGTTTTTGACATGGGGATTAAGTGCCAGCCGCAGTACTTCTCTGGCTGCTATCATCTGTACTATTGCGGGAGCAGTATTACCCGTGTTTGGATTATTAGTACCGTTTAGCGGCCTGACCCTCAGCCTCGCCGGTTTGCTTTCAGCCGTCTGGTTAGCAGTTCGTCACTGGTACGGTTGGTTTAGTTTGCACCCAGAAGACCAAAGATTACAGACTCACAGGAACGGTAGAGATTAACTTCTATCGCTAAGGCGGGGACGCGGGGAGAAATTTTGAGGACTTACGCAGCGATAAAGGAAAATCAAACCACAAAGAACATAATATTACGGTAATCTGGTGATGATTAGCAAAGTTTTAGCTAACAGTACTAATGGATTACGATTTACTAACTTTCTTTGGAGCTGCTGGGTTACTGATTCTTTATCTGATTTTCTCTGCGTTGACGGAAATGGGTACTAAACTCCCTTGGAAGAAATAAGCTAATAGAGCGATGAATTTAGAAATGAGAGTTTCTAAATTCAAAATACAGCCTATTTCAGGTAAATGAAGTACACGCTTCGGGGCACAATATATTGTGCCCCTACAATTATCTGTACCTCACCAACTTGCAATCTGCTGTATGTAAATTTAATGAGAGAATACCAAATGCGCGACCCACAGAAGAACCAAATTAAAATTGAGCCTGCAACCCTCGTTTTGATTGTGTCTGCTTTAATCTTTTTGCCGCTGCTGGTTGTTGGTTTTTTCTCCCAGTGAAACTATTTCACCAAGTAGCTGATAGTAGGGGCGTACAGCTGTACGCCCCTACAGACGATTCATGTGTTGCCAAGATTTGAGGAATACTTAACAAATATATCCGGGTTTTTTGATACACAAAATGTGAGCGAGTCGCACTTTGTATTGCTGTGCAATCTTAACCCAACCCCCTGCAATGCGATTGCATCGACCTGCAATTCGATTGCATCGACCTGCAATGCGATTGCATCGACCTGCAATTTGATTGCATCGACATACAATGCGATTGTATCGACATACAATTTGATTGCATCGACATACAATGCGATTGTATCGCCCTGCAATTTGATTGCATCGACATACAATGCAATTGCATCGGCTTGCAGAATATCAACTTTGCTTCTCAAACAATGCTAAAGCGATCGCCTTTGATCTCAAGTGCGTTAAGCTACGTTAACGCACCTAATCATCTGAAAATTACTTAGCTAAAACTTGCCGCAATGCTGCTATAAGTTGGTCAACACTTTCTTTGCGACTATTAAAGCCCATCAGTCCGACGCGCCAGACTTGACCAGCGAGTTCGCCAAGACCACCGCCAATTTCAATATTATATTCATTGAGTAACTGTCGAGCGATCGCTTTGCCATCTACTCCCTCTGGAATGCGGACAGTGGTAAGGGTTGGCAGTCGATACTCATGCTCAACGTGCATACTCAACCCTAAGTCTTCCAAGCTTTCCCAGAGATATTCTACGTTCTTTTGATGACGCTGCCAGCAGTTTGCTAATCCCTCTTCGGCAACTAAACGCAGTGCTTCCCGCAATGCATAGTATAAATTAATCGGTGCTGTGTGGTGATAGACGCGTTCAGCACCCCAATACTTACTCAGCAAAGACATATCTAAATACCAATTCGCAACTTTCGTGCGACGCTGTTGCAATTTTTCAGCTGCACGCAAACTCATGGTAAAAGGCGAAGCACCAGGGGGACAACCCAAGCCTTTTTGGCTACAACTATAAGCCAGGTCAACTCCCCAAGCATCCAATAATAAAGGAACACCACCCAGACTTGTGACGGAATCTACTAATAACAAAGTGCCAAATTCACGACACAAATCAGCAACTCCTTCTAAAGGTTGCCGTGCGCCTGTGGAAGTCTCGGCATGAACCAAAGCTAAAATAGCTGGACGATGAGTTTTCAGGGCAGTTTGCAGTTCTTCTAAATTGAAAACTTGTCCCCAAGGTTTGGTAATTGTTCGCACATCAGCGCCATAACGTCCCGCCATATCCACTAAGCGATTACCGAAGTAACCAGCTATACCAATCAAAACCACATCACCGGGTTCCACACTATTGGCGATGGTTGCTTCCATTGCCGCTGTTCCCGTACCGCTGACTGCAATGGTGAGTGGATTTTCTGTTTGCCATACATAGCGTAGCAACGATTGAATTTCATCCATCAGCGCCAGAAAAGCCGGGTCAAGATGCCCGACTGGTGAAGTATTCATCGCTTGCAGAACTGTGGGATGGGCATTGGAGGGGCCTGGCCCCAATAATAAACGCGAGGGGATTTCTAAAGGTGAGAGTTGCAAGCGCCCAGAGTCATTAATTGAAATTGTTGGCGTCATAATTTGTCTTCGCTCAGACGGTACTTACCGCATCATAAAGCGACAAGAGACAATGGGGAATAGGGAAAGATTAATTGCTTATTACCTTAGGGAATAGATTATTTTTTCCATAATCAAATAAGATTGCTATATCAAGCATTAGCTACTTGGTTTTCATTTATTCACTTACTAACAAACACAATTATGATTTTTGCAGGTAAACGACGGAATAATTTAGGTGTTAGTAACGGTAAATTAACACCTTGTCCTAATTCTCCTAACTGCGTTTCTAGTCAAAGTATAGATACAGACCACCAAATTGCACCGCTGACTTTTACATCTAGTCCAGAACAAGCAATTGCTAATCTCAAAAAGATTATTGAATCCTTACCAAGAACTAAAATAATTACCGAAAGCCAAGATTATTTATATGCAGAATTTAAAAGTGCCTTGCTGGGATTTGTGGATGACGTAGAATTCTATTTAGACCGGAATGCTAATGTCATACAAGTGCGTTCAGCTTCCCGTTTAGGTTCGAGTGATTTGGGTATGAATCGTAAACGCATAAAGAGCATTAGAGCCGAATTTAACTAAATATTAGCTCTACTTTTGACTGAGAAAATTAAAATGGAAAAGTGATTAGTATCACTTGGTTTGGGGTTTAAATTTCCAACTCCAACTGTTTGGAATTTTGAATTTTTATTGCCTACCCATGAACTCTATGAAGGAAAATACTCAGATTGTTGGCTGATGGCGATCGCCGCAAAGAAATCATTACACTTAAGTTAGTTGCCCCCCTAGTATTGACCGTCCCATAGAATCGATGACTCAACAAACTTCTAGAATCTGCAT
>VFQR01001739.1_pt1 | contig 15462 bp, 9 predicted proteins | sample 3512321 | NCBI WGS metagenome assembly VFQR01 (sample SAMN10412374, study PRJNA504923) | tailings metagenome | isolation source: Relicate 3 Philex TSF1 revegetated site | place: Philippines: Tuba, Benguet | collected 2017-08-29
AGATCGACGTGCCCACGCTGCAGGGCAAGGCCACCATCGACCTGCCCGAGGGCACGCAGAGCGGCAAGACCTTCCGCCTGCGCGGCAAGGGCATCAAGGGCGTGCGCAGCAGCTACCCGGGCGATCTCTACTGCCACGTGGCGGTGGAAACGCCCGTGAAGCTCACCGAGCACCAGCGCAAGCTGCTCAAGGAGCTCGATGAGTCGTTCAAGAAGGGTGGCCACAAGCACAGCCCGAACGACAAGGGTTGGTTCGAGAAGGCGAAAGACTTCTTCAGCTGACCGGCCCCACCGCCCAGCCCCGAAAAGCGACGCTCCGGCGTCGCTTTTTTTCTTTTCGGCGCATGGGGGCTTTTCAGACACCGTGGATCGGCGTACAAGCCGGTCTTCAGGAACGGTGTAAATCGTATGAACCGTATATCTCGTTTCATGAGAACGGTTCTGCTGCTGGCAGGCCTGGCCCTTCCCTGGCCTGCCGCCGCCGAAGTGGCCTGCCACGACGACCCGCGGCGCATCGCCGAGCAACGCGCGCTCGACGAGGCGCAGATCGCCGCCCTGCTGCGCGATCGCACCGAAGTGCCGGTGCCCGCGCGGCTGAACGCGCTGCTCGCAGAGCTGGTGCGCGCATCGCCCCGGCTGCGTGACGGCCCACCCGTTCGGCTGCTCGCCTTCGTCGACGCCGAGCCCAACGCCTACGCCGCCGACCACGGCGTGATCCTGCTCACCAACGCGCTGTGGAACGCAAAGCACGCCTTCAGCGAGGACGAACTTGCCGCGGTGCTGGCCCACGAACTGGCTCATGTGGAGGTGCGCGATGGCCTGGCCGAGGCGTGCGAGATGCAGTTGCGCGTGGGGGACGCGCAGACCGACATCGCCCAGGTGCGCGCCCGCCTGGCCACGCTGAACCCGACGTCGGCCCTCGCCCACAACGCGGCCGACCTGCTGCACGGGCAGGAACTGCTGGCCGACGCGCGCGGCATGGCCTTGCTGCGCGCCACGGGTCGCGATCCGCGGGTCATGATCGGCGTGCTGGCCAAGCTGCATGCACCGTCCGGGCACGGGGGTGCCTTCACCGTCGGCCACACGCACCCGGCGCTGCGCGAGCGGCTCGAACACGCCGAGCGCCAAGGGCTCAGCGATCCGGTGCCGCCAGCGCCACGGGCGTCCGCGCGCCGCTGATGCCGCGCATGCGCTCGTGCGCCGAGCTGTCCAGCGCCGGCGGCCGGTTCTGCTTGCCCAGCAGGTAGTGCTCGGTGAAGAGGTCGAGCCAGGCGCCCAGCGCCTCGGCCGCGCCATGCTCACCGGCCAGGTCCAGACACATCGCCCCCACCTCGGCGGTGCAGAAGTGGTCGTCGCGCGCCGCGCGCCGCAACCGGTAGTTGGAGCGTTGCTCGGGGTGCAGACTGAGCACCGGCAGCGCATCGAGGTAGCGGCTCTTGTTGAACATCTTGCGCGCCTCGGACCAGGTGCCGTCGAGCAGCACGAACAGCGGCCGCCTTGCGGGCGCTCCCGCCGCGTGATCCGCCGGCCGCAGCGAGGTCACCACGCGCTCGGGCGCAACGAACTCGCCCGGAAACACCACGTACGGCTGCCACTGCGGGTCCGTCAGCAGCGCGATGAGAGCCGGGTCGATCACCGTGCGCGACCACTGGAAGGCATGGGTCTCGCTGACCAGATCGGCGATCAGCCAGCCGGTGTTGCTGGGCTTGAGCGATTCGATGTCGCCCATGAGCAGACACACGCCGGCGCGCGTGTCCACGCGCGGTTGCCAGGCGCAAATGCACCAGGGCCCGTAGAGACGGCAGCGCTCGCAGCGGCCCGGGGCCGAACCGCGGGCGTTGAAGGGTTTGGTGGCGGCGGCCAGGCGCGCGGCGCGCAGGCGGGCCACGGCATGGGCGTGGGGCATGAGGCGGCGACTGTACCCGCCGCCCGCCCCCGTCCGTCAGGGGATGAAGTTCAGCCCCTCGGGCAGCCCGCCCTGGATCGGCACCTCGAACAGCGGGCCACCGTTGTCGGGGTCGATCACCAACGCGCCGTTGCTTGCGAAGAAGGCCGCGATCTGCGACTGGGCGCCCACCGCGATCGGTGCAGCGGCAGCGACGCCGATGTTGGTCAGGAAGGTGTGCGGGTTCTTCGGTATGCCCGGGATGCCGGCGAACGCGAGGTCGTTGCGGTAGTAGGTGACGCGGTCCTGCAGGCCGCCGGCGCGCACGATGGCGGTGCTGGTGGGGTTGGGCACCGTCACGTCGCCCTTGGCCACCTGCACGATCACCGGCTTGGCCGCGTGGCCCTGCGGCGGGTTCTGGCGGATCAGCGCTGCGTAGGACACCGGGTTGCCCGATTGCTGCACCCATTCGTTGCGGTCCAGCAGCTCGGCGATGGCGAACGCGCCCGGCACGTTGTTCACCAGCGGCGGCTGGTCGCGCAGCGGGATGTTCTCGTTGAAATTCAGCGGCACCGGCAGCTCGGGCGTGGGGGGCAGGTTGAGCAGCACCGGCTGGCGCGTGACCAGGCTCAAACCGGTGAGGATGCGAAAGCTCGGGCTCAGGCGTGCGATCTCGGTGATCGAGCCACCCGGCACGTTGGGCACACCGGCCTTGATGTTGCGCTCCACGCCCAACAGCATGGTGCCGTAGATGCCGCCGAAGGACTGGCCCGCGTAGTAGATGCGGTTGGGGTCGAGGTCTCGTGCACCATCGCCGTCGGCGTCGATGCCCACCTCCACCTGGCGCACCAGCTGCATCAGGTCGATCACGGTCTGGCGCAGGCCGTCGCGGCTGCTCACGATGGTCTGCGGCGCGGCCGCGTTCACGCCTTCGGTGCTGTCGATGTTGCCGTTGCCGTCCTGATCGATGCCGCGGCCACCCGCAGGCACCTGCACCGGCGCACCGGCGGTCGGGATCACGTTGAGGTAGCCCTGCGCGCCGCCGCCGTGGCCCACCACGTTGATCGACAGCGTGGCAATGCCCTGCGAGGCGAACACCGAGGCCACCGTCCAGGGTGCGCCGTACATGCTGTCGGTGAAGCCGTGGCCGAAGATCGCCACCGGCCAGCCGCCCGCGGGTTTGGCTGAGGACGGCAGGAAGAGCTGGAACACCAGCTGCTGCTCACCCTGCTGCTGCGGCGCGCCGGTGAGCGTGGGCGTGGCCGGAATCACCTTGGCCGCATTCTGGTACTCGGGCGAGCGGTAGCGCCCGTAGGCCACGTGACCCACGGCGCCCGGCACCACCTGCAGCGCGGGCGTGGGCAGGAAGCCGGGCGTGAAGTCCGGCGCAGCGCCGGTCTGGCGGTTGAACTGGATGCCCGCAAGGCCCTGCACCGGGAACAGCGCGCGCACCGTGCCCGCGGCGCTGGTGCCCACCATGAAGTCGGCCGGCGCCGGCGTGCTCGCCTTGATGCGGCGCTGGATCTTGAGCAGGTCGCCCGTGGCGGACTGCGTGGTGAACAGCGAGGCCGCCACCACGTTGCGCCCGCCACCCCGCGCCACTGGCAATGCGTCGCGCAGTTCACGCTGATGCCCGTCGCGCCCGCCCAGGAAGTCGCTGCTCTTGAGCTTCTTCCCCTTGGCATCGCGCACGGCGTTGGTCACCACCAGCAGGTAGCGCGATCGCTCCTGCAACAGTTCGTCGGACTCGAAGGCCAGCGTCTTCGTCGCCGGGTCCCACACCACCTGGTTGATGCCCACCTTCTGGCCGAAACCGCGCAGCGTGAGCACGTCGCCCAGGTTCACCAGGTAAATGCTCTCGCTGTTCACCGACGCCGGGTCGATGTCACCCGTGAAGGGCACCGTGATGCGCGGTTGCGTCGAGAAGCCGTCGAGCGTGTTGATCACGTCGATGTCGGCGCAATCGCTGGGGCGCAGGCCGCAATCGGGCTTGGTCAGGGCCACGCGTCGCAGCGTGGCATTGCCGAAGTCGGGCACGGTGAGGCGGTTGCTGGGGAAGATGCTCTCGTGAACCACCGAGACGCCATCGGCCAGCGCAAGCGCGGGCGTCAGGGCCATCACGGCCACACAAAGGGACCACAACGGCCTGCGGGGCCGTTGCTCGAAAGGCTGGGTCATCGCTTGTCTCCTGGGTCGACCGCTGGCCGCGGTTCGTTGTGGCTGTCGGGGGCGCTGCCCCGGACGGCGGTTATAGGCCCGGCCCCGCCGCAGCGCCATAGGCACTCGCGTTTTCCCCTGCATCCAGGAGGCCCGCGGTGTCGCTCAGGTGACGCGACACCGCGGGTATCGGGATTCCGGCATCAGGCCGGGCAGTCCGGGAGCCCGTCGGGGAATACCGTACCGCTCGGGGCCGTGTAGGGCCGCGGCTGGTAGTCGGGGCTGATGATCCGGATGGCGCCCGGAACGCGGAGCGTGCGGCCGAGGTGGTTGGCCGTCTCCGCCTGCTGGATCTCCAGGTCGACCGGTACACCCGCTCGCGTTGCCATCTCGCTTGGGTCACGTGGCTTGACCAGTTGACCCACGTTGCCACCGTTGCCGAAACTCAGTAGCGGGCTGTTGAGGATGCGGTAGGTCACCGCCCCGTTGCTGGAGGATGACAGGCTCGCATTCAGGAACGTGCGCTCACCGTTCACCTGGGCCGTGAAGACGCCCTGGTTCAGCAGCGGGAAATGAACCGGGACCGTGAAGCTCGCGGTGCCGTCGTTGCCGCAACTGGGCTGCTCCACCGTGAACGGGCTCAACACCGTGAAGTTGACGGACGGGACCGCCTTGTTCACGTGGATGGTGGCCGTGGCCTTCTTCACACTGCCTTGCAGCAGATCGATCGAGGTGCTGCCCGCAGCCACGATGTCGATGTTCAGGAGGCGGCTCGTGGTGTCGGCGCTGACCTGCACCACGCCGGATGTCGACATCCCGATGGTCACGGGCTGACCAGGCACGATCTCCGCGGGCAGTTGCATGGTGAAGGCAGGTTCGCCGTATACCTTGCTGACCGTTCCGAAGTTCACGGCCGGCGGTGGCTCCGTCACCCAGAGCGGGCGGCTCAGGGTGATGCCCGCGTGGTTGCCGGTCGCCAGCTGTTCCATGACGACAAAGCCATCGCCTGCCCTGAGCGGCACGATGCGATGGCCATCGCCGCCGCTTTCGACACGGGCGAGCTCGGGTGGCGACACGCGGAAGCTCATCGGTCCCGGGCTGGTGGACAGCGGCGCACGGAACGGCTCGCCAGGGTTCGGCAGCGTCATGGCGATCGGCGAATCCCAGCCGACCACCGTGGGCTGCGCGGCGATCACATTCACCGTGGTCGAGACCCACTTGCCACCCGCACGGCCCTTGAGCGTGGCGGCACCCACCTTGAGACCCACCACGCGCGGCGGGTTGTTGCCCTGGAGGACGTGGCCCTGCCGGTTGTTGACGGGGTCGGGCGAGAGGGCCACCACACCAGCGGGCTCGGCCGTGACCTGGGTGTCGTTGTCGAACAGGAACGAAGCGACGGGTGTGCCGACATCGGCCGTGCACGTCCCGAAGAGCGGGTCCTGGGGGTCCGCGCAGCGCGACGGCGTGTAGTAGTGGTCCGGCACATCGCCGCGGTACGGCAGCGCGATCAGGGGCCACGGCGTGGTGGACGGCGGGACCGGTTCGTCGAGCGTGGCCGAGGCCACGGTGTCGAGCGTCGTCGGCGACGACAGGTCGGCGTCGTCGCTGAACATGACGAGGTTGCATCTGCCCGTGCCACCCTCGAACACGGCCGTGATCAGCGTGGGCTCCTCGGGCGAAGCACCGCGCTGGATGCCGGCGACCCGGCAGCGCATGGTGGAACCCGCGGCGGCGCGCAGGGTGATCCTCAGTTCGCGCCGAGGCGACATGTTGTGGCGCAGGATGGCCTGGTGCGTCAAGCCGCCCGCCCCGGGACTGCTGGGCACCGTGTCAGGCAGGCCCTGCACAAGCTGATGCCAGGCCGGGGCGGTATCGGTATCCCGTTGGACGGTGATCGTGCGCGTCACGCTCACCGGCTTGTAGCGCGCGTTGCCCGCCTGCGTGGCCCGGACGGACACCCGTGCATCCTGCATCCGGCCCGCGAGCGGATCCCAGAGCAGCCACAGTGTGCGGCCGTCCTTGCCCAAGTGCACCGCGTCCGTGTCACCGCCGGTGATCTCGAAGTCGATCGCCTCGCCGCTGCTGGCCGTGGCATGCAAGGCCAGCGTCGGCGGGGTTCCCCCGGGGAAGGAAAGCAGCGACAGCGTCTGATCGGCGAAGTTCAGGCTCTGGTCGGCCGGGACCACCCGCAGCAGGCCCTCGCCCACCACCTGGCCACCCTGCCAGGCCTGGATCGCGGTTTCGCCGACATCGCGGATGCTCACGGTGAAGTCATCAAGCACCTCGGCCACCAGGGTGTTGCTGCTGGTGTAGCGGGTAATGCTGCCGCTCACGCCGTCCAGCGTGGCGGCCAGCAGGAAGTCGGGACTGCCGAAGGGCAGATCGCGCGCCACCAGCGGCAGCGGGCCGCCCTGTCCGTTGGCACTCACGATCAGCGGGATCCGGTGACTGACGGCGTCCCAGCCGTTGCCGGCAGGCTGGCTGACGATCAGGTCGGCCTGGCCCTCCGCCTTCACGGTCACCGTCGCCGAACCATCACCCTTGGCAGCCACGGACGCCACGTTCTCGTTGCTGCTGCCGAAGACCAGCGGTGCGCTCGTGTTGGTCGATTTCAGCGGCGGCAGGTCGAAGGTCTGCGAGGGCGGGTAGGTCTTGCTGTAGATCGCCGGAAGGCCGCCACCACTGGCGGTCGTGATGGTCGGTACGCTGGCCGAGACCGTCAGGAGTGCACGTGCGGTCCCCGTGGTGTGTGTGCCGGTGGCCGCCTGGCTCAGTTCGACCCACACCGAGCCCACGCCCGTGGGTTTGAGGGTGTTGCCCTGCTGGCTGACCACGCCAGTGCCCTGGTTCGGTGTCACCGTGACCGTCACCGCGCCCTGGCTGTCGGTCTGCCAGGGCGGGACGATGTCGGGCCCACCCACGCGGGCGGCCATGGGTTCGAGGCGGAGCCCGGCCGGTTTGCGCACCATGAGGGTCCTGGTGGCGGACCCCATCCGGTAGATGTCCACTGCCTCCTGGGTGGCCACGATGGTGACCGTGCCCGGCTGCGTCCCGGTCACCAGCCCGTCGGAGGCATTGACCGTGGCCAGGGAGAGGTCGCCGCTGGCGTAAGTGACAGGCTTCAACCCATGCCGCGACCGGGCCGCGACGAACACCGGCTGACCGACCAGGATCGTGTCGGCAATGCCGGGGTCGAAAGCCAGCTGGGGATCGGCGGCCAGCACGGTGTACCGGGCCGTGATCGACGTGGCACTGTGGGGCGGGCTCGCGTCCTGTCCGGCGGTGATGTCGGTCCAGCCCGGGGCCTTCAGCACAAGCTTGCCGGCCACCACCTCGGCCACCGCGAGGTTGCTGCTCGTGTACTTGAACGGCATGGGGCTGTCGGACTGCGCAGGCGGGATCAGGTCTTTGACGTTGTCCAACGGATCGAGCGTGTGGGTGCGCGCGGGGAAGCCGCTCACCACCAGGGTTCCGAGCTGGAGTTCCAACAGGAAATCGGCGCTGAATCCCTCGTAGGTGTCGGAGGCCGCTTGCGTCACATGGATGCGCACCTGGCCGGGCATGTTCATGCGGAGCGATGCGCCATCGAAGACGGTGGCCACGTCGAGGTTTTCGCTGCGGAGTTGCACGGCCGCGTCGCTGCTGGTCTGGATCGGTGGCGTGAAGATCTCGCCCAACTTGAAGGGCCGCAGCAGCGGGCTCACGAAGTTGAACTGCGTGCCCGGCAGGGCCTTGAGGACGCGGAAGGGGTGGTTGACCACAACGGACTGCAGACCATCCGGGCTGCGCCAGGTGGCCTTGACGTTCGCATCACCCGGGAACACGGCATTGGCGGAGGTGCCGTTGACGGCCAGCACGGCGGGGGCGTCCGACACATAGGACACGGACCAGCTGCTCCGGTCGACACCGCCGCCGGACGGCGGCGCGGACGACAGGGTGACGGGCGCGTCGCGGTAACGCAGTTCGGTCAACGGCTGGGTTCCGCCCAGCGTCACGCTGCTCTGCTGGCTCAACACCTGCAGGGATGAAGTTGCCGCGGTGTCCGCAAATCCGTCGGCACCCGCCTGAATGGCCTTGAGCGTGACGTTGCCGGGGGCAGACAGGATGCTCACCACGTTGCCGTTGCCCGTTTCCACGCCGTTGAAGACCCGGTCTTCCATCCGGATGGAAAGCGTGGGCGCGGCGCCGGTCACCGCGAAGGGGGCGGTGGTGCTGGCCTCGGCGAAGTTGCCGCTGGCGGCCTGGGTCACCTTGACGGTGACCGTGCCCGGGTGCTGCGCCAGCACCTGGTTGCCCACGATGCTGGCCGCCGTGCCGTTGGTCTCCACGATGGAGAAGGTCCGGGTCGCAAACGCCACATCGGGGTCCGAGGTGACGGCGGGGGTGAACGGCGCGTCACCCACGCGGCCCGGCGTCAGCGCCATGGTCAGCCTGGGGGTCAGCGCCTTCACCACCAGTGGCGCGGTGGCGTCCACCGCAGGATGGGTTCCCGTGGCGTCGATGTGCAGCTTCACCTGCGTGTTGCCCGCGTTCAGGATCTGGATCTGGCCGATCGAATTGACCACGGCCACATCGCCAGGCTCGATGCTGAACCGACGGGGACCTGGATTGGCCGAGCTCACCTGCGGCGTGAAGGGCGCATCGCCGAACGTCGCCGTGATTTGCGGGAAGACGGTCGGCGCCGACGGCGCGTCGACGACGGTCAGCTGTATCTCCCGTGTCGTTGCCTCGTACTGGTTGTCGGCGTCTTTCTCCAGCGACACGACGATGACGGCGCTGCCGGCCTTCGTGATCGTGAGCTGGTTGTTGCCGAGGGTGGCGATGCCGGTGGCGGTCTTGAAGCCGTACCGGAACACCGGCGCGGTGGGCATGCCGATGCCCGGCAGCGGGCTCAGTGCCGGTTGCAGGGTGATGACGTTGTTCGACGGAGGGGACGCCAGGGTGTGGTCGATGTCGCCGATACCGGTGATGGTGAACCGGGCGGGCAGCACCTCGAGCGCCACCTCGACGCTGGCCGCCTCGTGGTTACCCGCCTTCGCCTGGTGCGCCGTGATGGTCGTGGTGCCGGCACGCCGGGCCGACAACTGGCTGCCATTGACCGTGGCCAGGTTCGTATCGCGCACGGTGTAGCTGAAGGTGGCGGCCGGGTCGTGGTTGTCAGAACCGGGAGGCGCCAGTTCAAGCGCACCGCCACCCAGGCGCAGCGTCACGGGCTCCCAGGACAGGGTCGGCGTGGCCGCCAGCACCTGAAAGCTGGCCTGCGTCTCTCCCGCTGCATGAATGTCCGACGCGGCCTGCTTCGCCACCACGGTGGCCGTACCGACCTTGATGATCCGGACCGTGCCCTTCTGCGGGTCGGTGATCTCCACCACGTCCGGCGTGGTGGTGCTGTATTCGAAGGCCGCGCTGGTGGGCACCAGGGGTTTCGGCGGCGACTGGTTCAGATCGAACGTTCCCGCGCCGTAGACGCGGTCCTCCAGCGTCCATTTCTCGTAGGCGACCGGCGTGAGCGGAACCGCGAGAACCTTCAGCGGGATCTGGCGCGTCGCCTCTTCGTACTGTCCGCCAGCGTCCCTCTGCAGCGTCACGATGATGACGGCCTCGCCGGCCTTCACGAGCGTGAGCCGGTTGCCATCGAGCGTGGCCAGATCGGCAGGGGCTGCATGGGCAAGGCTGTACGTGAACACCGGCACCGTGCCGGCGGGCAGCGTGACCCCTGGTGGGGGCACCAGCGTCGGCTCCAGCTTGATCACGTTGGTGGCGGTGTCCACACCGAGGGTGTGCTCGATGTGGCCAGGGGTGATGCCGCCGATGCCGACCTGGGCGGGCTGCACCACAAGCGGCACGGTGATGCTGGCCGCTTCGTGGTTGCCCGCCTTCGCCTGGTGCGCCGTCACGGTCGTGGTGCCGGCGAGCCTGGCCACCAGCTGGCCGTTGTTGACCTCCGCAAGGCGCCCGTCACCCACGGTGAACCTGAAGGTGGCGGCAGGGTCGGTGTTGTCGGAGGCTGGCGGCGTCAGGGTGAGCGGGGCGTCGCCCAGGCGCAGTTGCAGCGACGACACCCAGCTCAGGGTCGGCGTCGCCGGCAGCACCTCGAAGCTGGCTTGCGTGTAGCCGGCCGAAAAGTTGCCCGACGCGGCCTGCCGGGCCACGACGGTGGCCGTGCCGACCTTGCGAAGAGCGACCGTGCCCCTCTGTTTGTCGGTGATTTCCACCACATCGGGCGTGGTGGTGCTGTATTCGATCGGCGAGGGATGCGACACCGATGGCTTGGGCGCGGACAGGCTCAGATCGAAGCTGCCGGAGCCGAAGGTTCGGTTCTCCAGCTTCCATTCCCCGTAGGTGACCTGGATACCCGTGAGCGTGAGTGTGTATCGCGCGGTGGCCGCCGGGAACGGGGCCTGCGCGGCCTGGTTGGCCGTGATGATCACCGGTTGTCCCGCCAGCTTCGGCGTGACCAGACCGGAACTGGCGTCCACCGTCGCCACGTCGGGCGCGCTGCTGCGGTAGGTGATCGCGCCCTTGCTGTACGGGCTGAGGGCCTTGAGGGTGTACGCACCGGCCGCGATATCGCGCGTGAGCACATCGGGGCTGGGCGCATCGGCCTGCAGGCTGCGCGTGTCGAAAGACAGCTGCGGCACCGCTTTGATGCTCAGGCCGCTGAAGCTCACGGCCCAGGCCAGCGGCAAGCCGAGCAGCGCGATCGCGAGGAAGGTGGAGAAGCGTCGGAGCAGGTGTTTCATCTTGCAGTGCCGCCAGTGGCGGCTGTCAGTGGCCCACGACGTTGAACGAGACCAGGGTCAGCGTTCCGTCCTGCATCACGAGCACGGCATCCACGGGCTGGATCACGCCCGCACCGGGGTTGGGAAACTGGCGAATGGCCAGGCGCAGCGCACCGTTTTCCGCAGCGAGCAGCGGCGTGCCATCGAGACCGACGTTGCTGGCCGGCTGGCCGCCGATGGCCAGCATGGCCACGCTCTGCACGGGGCCGGGCAGCGTCACGATCAGGGCGTCCGGGGTGACGCTCACCTTCGCGCCGTTGAGTCCGGCCTTGTCGAAGGACGCCAGCAGGTAGGGCCGCGCCGTCGGGTCGACCTTGGCGAGGATGGTGATGGGCAGTTCGACGGGCCGGCGGTAGACCTGCTCCAGCCGGTCGAAACGGATCTGCTCCCGGGGCGTGCCTTCGGTGTCGGCACACCGGGTCGCGCCAGAGCCGCCCAGCGGCAAGTTCATGGTCAGTGCCACGGTGGTGGTGCCGGGGCCGTCCTGGCGGCTGCTTGCGTGGTTGACCGCAAGGGACCAGGTGCCGCGCCCGACACCGAACCGCCACTGGTTGCTGGCGACCCCGGTCTTCAGCCCGGCATCGACGAACCAGCACGCGCTCAGCCGCTGGCGCAGGTCGACGCTCGAGGTGGCGCGGCTCTCGCGCGAGCCGGTGCCGTCCTGGTAGGCGTAGTTCACGCGCTCGGTGCCGAGCGCAACGCGAAGGCGCCCACCTTCCCACGGTCGCAGGCCCACGACGGCACCCCAGCCCGTGAGACGCCCGGGGGCCAGCCGTCGCGGGTCAAGCCACCAGCGCATTTCGGTGGCGGTTTCTTCGGCCACCACGTGTTCGGCGCTCTTGGTGCGCAGCACGCGCGCGCCGTACACCTGCAGGCCGAGATCGCTCAGGACCTGGTCCTTGTCGAAGGAGCGCTGAAGGCTCAGCCTGTGGCTGAGCTGCGAAGCCGAGGCTTCGCCGGGGCCGGTGAGGAAGCTGTAGGCGTCGGTGCGGTCGAGGTAGCCGAGCGAGCCACCGAGGTGCCATTGCGGGGTGAGCGAGTACAGGCCGTTGACCACCAGATCCAGGTGGTCCGGCCCGGCGTTGCCGTTGACGCCCCAGGCCCACCGGTCGTTGATCAGCCGCGCGTAGTTCAGGCCCAGCCCCACGCCCTCCCGGCGGCCGTATTGCACACGCCAGTCCAGCCGGCGCGTGCGCTCGCTGGACTCGTAACCCAGCTCCTGCACCCCCACGCGGTGGTTGCCCAACTGCAGGGGCGGCGGGGTGGTGAGGGTGTGCGGGTTGCCCGGACGCCGGTCCGGAAACACCGGACTGCCGTCGGGCAGGGTTTGCGTCGGGGCCGACGCGGGCGGTGCCCCGAGGGTCGAGCCCTGGGCCGTTTGTGACAGGGACTGCAGGGGCACAGCCGCGCAGGCCATCAACGCCCAGGTGGGAAATCGCTTGATCTTCATGGGAATGCCGGCTCGCACATGTGACCACCGGGCTGGGTGGACACAGACATGGCTGAATCTCCAGCCAGAGGAAGCGAGCTTGCCGAACGCATCACAAAGACTGAATACTGCGAGCGGAGTATTAGTCTTTGGTACTCGTTAAATGTGCACGGAGCGGGCCCGATGGGCCGTTGCACATTCGCCGCGCACTTTGCGCCAGCGCTGCCGCGCGTTTACCCAAGCGACACACGGGCCGATCACGATGAAGGCTCATCAACCGCTCCCGGAAGGAGACACCATGAAAGCCCGTGAACTGCTCTCGATCGCCGTCGCGACCGCCACGCTCGCGATGAGCACCGCGACCTTCGCCGACGACGACCGTCGTGGCCAGCGCCGCCACCACGACGGCCCGCGCGTGGAACACCGCCACGTGGAAAAGCACGTGGTGCGCCACGGCGAGCGCCGGCATGTGGAGCGGCATGTGGAGCGCCACGTCTACCACCACGGCCCGCGCGTGGTGCACCGCGACGTGCGCATCGTGCACCGCCACCACCCCGCCTATGGCCATGCGCGCTGGCACCGCGGCCACTACGTGCCGGTGGAATACCGCCAGAGCCGCTACGTCGTGCGTCACCACCACCCGCAGCTCTACGCACCGCCGCGCGGCCACCACTGGATCCAGGTCAACGGCGAGTTCCTGCTGATCGCGGCCGCCACGGGTCTGATCGCGCACGCCATCCTCAACCACTGACACGCGGGCTCGCTACCATCGCGGCATGAAACGCCGCCAACTCCTCCCCACCATGGCCGCATTCGCGGCCATGGGCCTTCTGGGCGCCTGCTCGCGCGAGCCCGAAGCGCCGCCGGCCCCACCCATCGACCGCAGCCAGGCCCTGCAGGTGCTCGCCGCCGAAGGCAAGGGCTTCACCGTGGGCACCATGATGGCCGCCAACACCGTGTACGTGCTGTTCGATCCGCAGTGCCCGCACTGCGCCAACCTCTGGCAGGCCTCGCAACCGCTGCTGCGCCAGGCGCGCTTCGTGTGGCTGCCGGTCTCGCTGCTCAACGCCAAGAGCCTGCCGCAGGGCGCGGCCATCCTCACAGCGGCCGACCCGGTGCAGGCCATGGCCGAGCACGAGAAAAGCCTGATCGCCGGCCAGGGCGGCCTCTCCGCCTCGGCCAGCATCCCCGATGAGGTGAAGGCCGCGATCGAGCACAACACCGCGCTGCTCAACCGCCTGGGCGGCGACGCCGTGCCCTACATCGTGGCGCGCGACCCGCAGGGCGGCGCGCGCAGCGTGGGCGGCGCCATGCCCACCGCGCAACTGGCCGCCTTCATCGGCCTGACGGGGGCCAACTGAGCGCACCGCGGGCTCGCCAGCGCCACCTGATGGCGCGCGCCGGGCGCGAGGTGCGCTCGCTGCTGCGCCTGGCCGCGCCGCTGGTGGCGGGGCTGTCGCTGTCCACCGGGGTCATGCTGGTCGACACCGCCATGCTCGGCCCGCTGGGTGCGGTGCCGCTGGCCGCGGTCTCGCTCACCACCAGCGTCATCATCATCTTCTGGGCCGCGCTCTACGGCTTTGCCGGGCCGGTGGGCCTGTACGCGGGGCGCGCCTATGGCGCGATGGACGCCCCCGGCATCGGCCACGTGGCGCGCCACGGCTTCGTGCTGGCGCTCATCGCCGGCAGTGGCGGCGCGTTGCTCATGGCCGCCGTGCTGCCGCTGCTGCCGCACATCGGGCAACCCGACGACGTGCTGGCCGTCCTGGGCCCCTACTGGCTGTGCCTGAGCGCGTCGATGGCGCCGTTCACGGTGACCATGGCGGCCAAGAACCTGCTCGACGCGACCGAGCGGCCCTGGACCTCGGTGGCCCTGACCACCGTGCCGGTGGCGATCAACGTGTTCCTGAACTGGGTGCTGATCTACGGCAAGCTCGGTGCGCCCGCGCTCGGCCTCACGGGCGCGGGCATCGCCAGCCTGGTGGCGCAGACGGTGGGCGCCGTCGTGATCTGCGCCTGGGCGCGCCACGCGCCGGCCACGCGCGCCTGGTGGGGCGCGCCGCGCTGGGAGCGCGCCGAATTCGGCCGCCTGTGGCGCGAGGCCCTGCCCATGACCACGCAGTACTTCCTCGAAGGCGCCTCGGTGGCGGTGGCGGGCGTGCTGATCGGACTGTTCGGCACCGTCGCACTCGCCGGCAACCAGGTGGCCATGTCGGTCGGCGCCACGCTGTACATGCTGCCCATGGGCATGGCCGGTGCGGTGAGCATCCGCGTGGCGCAAGCGGTGGGCGCGCGCGAGCACCGGCGCATCGCGCCGATCGGCTTTGCCGGCCTGGGCGTGGTCACGCTGTGGATGGGCGCGATCGCGCTGCTCTTCCTCACCAGCGGCGCCACCATCGCCGGCTGGTTCGTGGACGACGCCGCGGTGATCACCGCCGCCGCGTCCATCTTCTTCGTCTACGGCCTCATGCAACTGGCCGACGGCGTGCAGTCGGTGAGCCTGGGCGCGCTGCGCGGCCTGCTCGACAACGTCTGGCCGACACGCGTTTCGCTGATCGCCTACTGGCTGGTCGCGCTGCCGCTGGGCACGCTGCTCGGTTTTGGCGCCGGCTGGGGCGCGGCGGGCATCTGGGCCGGCTTCGGCGTGGGCCTGCTGGGCGCCTCGGTGGCGTTGCTGCGACGCTTCCTGCAGCAGACGCGACAGCGCCCGCGTTGAAGGCCGAGACGCTCGCTACCATTCCGCTCCATCCGCCAGCACAACAGGAGCACCCCATGGGCAAGGAACAGCGCAACGAGAAGATGAGCAAGAAGCCCAAGAAGGACACCAGCGCCCCCAAGGGCCCGGCCACCTCCGACCGCCCGGTCGCGCCCGTGACGGCGGTGATCCCGCGTGGCAAGGAAAAGAACAAGTAAAACACTTGGCGCGCCGGCGCGGCGGCGTGCGAATCCCGAAGTCCCCGCTGGGTGACGATGGACGCCGGGCCCGTACCGGCGTACCGTGAAGCGCTCTCGTTCTCCCACGGAGGCTTTCATGCGCAGCTTCAATCTCGCGACCGCGGTGCTGGCCGCCGCCACGCTGGCCGGTTGTGCCGGGCACGGCGGGCACCACCCCACCATGCAAGGCACCATGGACGGCCGGACCCACGGCGGCATGCACGGTGCGATGCACGCCTCGATGCATGGCAACCAGACGCCGGCCACCGCACCGGC
>VFQR01001740.1_pt1 | contig 15453 bp, 15 predicted proteins | sample 3512321 | NCBI WGS metagenome assembly VFQR01 (sample SAMN10412374, study PRJNA504923) | tailings metagenome | isolation source: Relicate 3 Philex TSF1 revegetated site | place: Philippines: Tuba, Benguet | collected 2017-08-29
TCAAGAGTGGGCGCATTGTGTAGTTTCCATAAATCTTGCCATCCCGCATGAACATCCAATCGGAGATGGCGGTCTTCTTGATCGTCCATGATTGCCCTATCTTGACATTCCTCACGATTCCGGGGTCGTTGTTGATCGTGCCCTTGAATTCGCCGTTTTGGAACGAGACGTCAGTCAGCCAGAAGTGTTCAGTTTTGCCAGCATCTTCTATAGGTGCTTTAACCGCATGATTGGTGCCCGTTGGTTTTGACAGTTCGCCAATAAATGAATCCACCTCGCCACGTGCACGCGCGATAGCAGCATTCATTTCTTGTTCATCGTAGCCAGATTTTACGAGCGTGTCTGGAGTTGATTTGCCGCATCCGCAGACTGCGAGTAAGACAAGTATTGCAAGCGTCGAGCTTTGTTTCATGTTTTGATTCCTGACGAACGACAGCCGTAACCGGGCACGCGCAAGTGAAGCCACCATGCCAAAAACGGCCGATCGCGTGCTCGGCGTGCATAGTTTTTTATCGCATCTGCATTTGTTCAGGGACGTTCGAGCCAAATGATTTCGGACGGTGCTTCATCTTTGTAGGCGGCAAGTTTTCCAGGTACATATGATACCACGATTCCGAATGTTGCGGAATCAAGAAATGACTCTGCGACTGGTGGAGAGACGAATTGACCATCAAATTGAGTTTCGTCGGCGATGATGTAGCACGAAACAGCTTCCAGCGGATCATGGAACCGCGGATTCGCGATGATATAGCGATCATCAAGGTCCTGGAGAAAACGATGATTCAGTCGATCAAGGAATCTAGGACGCTTCTTTTCGCAATTGAGGTGCGAGTTATATCTTTCGCGTCGAGAGGCGAGAATGAACGCCGCCACAAATGCGTGTTGATGCTCTAACGAAGCGTCGACGTCCGACATGTTGTTCCATACGTGTAAATGCGATAACGGCAATGCTGACCGAGCCATGAGAGCACGGTCTCTAGAGTTCCTAACGGACCGTCGGGGGCTTCGGTCCAACATTTTGTTATCCGCCGTTTTTTTTGGATCGAATTTGAATGGGGGAATACGTTTCTTTGCTGTAGCAATCCAGGGTGTGAGTGTGATGTTGTTCACACTGGATTAGATGCGACTTCGGGAGTGGACCGAGCAAAAACATGGGGTGACTGTGGACATCCCTGATATCCGGCAATTCCAGATTTGCGATCGAATTGGTGCGTACTCCTTCTGAAATCAAGCTGAGATAGACCGTCGTGTGCTCGTCACACCAAGTTCCGTCATACGCGTTTCCAATTCGCTGTGCGAACACCTCCATGTCGTCGATTTGAATCGTCAGCCAACCATCCCTGTAGCGAACGAAGTATTCATGGCCCTCGTAGTCCAAGAGGTATTATACAGGGCAACTGCCTCCGCCGTCGAAATCCAAAATTTCACATGAGGACATAATTTCTGTGCCAGACGACCAAGGTAACCCGGCGGCGGCCAAGAACCTTCTATTTCAGAACCCGCCCGATCCGCCGATCGGGTTGACCGCCTTGTTCGGCTGCTTCATCTCACGCGGCGACGTCAATCCTCCGGCTCAATGCGGTTGACGAAAGGGTGTCGTTCCAACTCCGACCGTAGCTCTCCAATCCTCTCGGCCTCGGCGGGCGATAACTGCTCTGCGTGTTCGTAGGATCCCCAATCGCCGTTCCACCGATAATACCAGAAATACATATCACCGCGAGGATCCTCAGTGCCAGACCAAGCCGATGCCAGTGCCTCCGAAATCCCTCGCTGTGTGCTTGAGGCGACTTCCAGTACTCCCGGGCGGTCAGTGAGGACCGGTTCGACCAGCACGATCCGATGAGTGTGGAATAGCACGAACACCAGGAATGCATCGGAGTCGGTGAGTCGGAGTCCGAATGTGTCACGGATCAGACGCCCATGCAAATCATCTATCATCGTCTCTTTCACTGTGATCTCTGCGGCCGAACGACTAAAATCACCCGGTTGCCGCCAAGAGACTATGACTTCAGGAAACGCCCGACCGGCAACTCGGGTGCAATTTCTTGTTCGTCGGAATTTACTGAGGTCACAGCCCGTAATAGTAGCGATAGTAGTTCAAAACTTCGCCAATTGGAAAACGTCCGAAGTCACCGCTCGTTTTGCACTCTTCGATGTATTGCATCGCTTCGGACGCATCCTGTGAGCTCAGTGTTCGCAAATAATCTATCGCCTGTTCGAGACCAGCACCACAAACAAGCTGGGCATCTATGTTGATGCGATTGTCAAATGACGATTGCTTTGCTTCCCAGATCAACATGGAATCTGAAACATCTGCGTTTGAAAAAAGCTGGATGCAGCAAAGCTTCATCAACCCCGAATCATCTTCCTCTTCTACGGCAGCCGCAATCTGTGATGCGAGGAGTTCGCGCACCGCTGGGATGTCTTGTGGTCTTGGAGCAAGTCCAAATCGTTCTAGTGCCTCATCCTCCGTCATGTGTTTCCATCCGACGAACGGTTCCGTTCACCCAGCCAGCGTGATGAAGGTATCCATTTCAATAGCACCTGATCACGGGCTTAGGTGCAACGGATGGTTCGTCAGCTTTTCTTTGTGTCTACTAGATGTTGAGCTCACATCGCACCTCGTTTGGCCAAAACGTTCCCGCGCCGAGAGCAGGCGAATCAACGAGTTCGACCTGTCGAGTAAAAACTTCTGCGTCTTTTGTCCGCATGAATTCCGAGAAAAGACAAAGGCATTCTGCAAATTGCAGTACACTCGAATTCATGAAAACTCGCTGCATGTGATTGTCGTGATTGTAGTACACGACCGCACCAGTTGCAGCCTGGTCGATACAAATCATGTCTCCACTGCCATTGTGTCCGATTACGACCGAATCAGGGAAGTCATCGAGGGGCATGAGGAGTCGTTCACTAGATAGTCCAAACGAGAGGAATGGAGCAGCAACAATTGGCAAACCGCATTCAGCAAGAAGACGTTGATCTGTGAAGCGGATTTTTAGGTTAGCTACGCGTTCATTAGGAAAAGTAGCGAATTCATCCAGCGAAAGATCGATGCCGTCTGGGATGGGCGGCAGAGAAGCGATGAATCGTGTCTTAAATTCACGCGGAGTCACGCTTTAAGTCTCAAGATAGTTGTTGACGAAACGGTATTCGACCGCCAAAGTGTGGTAGAACACTACTGCAGTGTTGCGGTGTGGCATGGACTTGTCAATTTTGATGTGCCAGTTTCTATCGGACTTGCTCCCGCCCGCATGTCGAACCCAGATCACACCTACGACGCCAGATCACCCACGCCCGTCATCTCACTTTTAACCAATCAGTTCATCACCATCATCAGCCAAGCCCACATCCTTGGCCAAAGGAATTACCTTCCAATCCTTCAGGAAATAGCAATATCCCGAAGGATGCCAGTGCATATTTACACGGCCACCAATCAACAATCGCTGCCAAAACGTCATCTGGCGGGTTCCCCACTTGGGATACCATACACGAAGCAAACGACCTTCCAGCCTCAGGCGATCAACTCCCATGTATCCCGCAAGTCGCTTGCATTCATTGGTGGAGCCCGCAGGACAAACGAAAGTCCCATCGTTGAGTCGCAATCGGTATCCGAACTGCGGATCATCGTCCAGCACACCCTGCACGATCACGTGACCACCTTCGCAACCGATGACCGTATTACCGCTCTCCGTGCGGGGCAGGAGAGTTCGATCCAAGCTGGCAGACCCGGTATGCACGAGATTCGCGAATTCATCGGCTTGCCCCGAGCAATCCACCATCCGATACTTCAGCCGCCAGGACTCCATCGCCAGATGACGCTGCCAATTCAGGAACTGAACTTGTACAACGCGCAGAACCAGACAACAGCAGATTGCGACCACCAGTTTGATTACGAGCCTGCGGCTGAAAATAGCCGGCGGGTTTCGTCTTCGCCTCAGAAAGATGAACATGGCAAAGCCCCAGGAAATGACACAAGCTGAATAAAGTCTCTGTATCATCGCGATATTTCATAAACGGCAGGTTCGAACAAGCACTATACCTGACAAAGAGAGGCTTCTCTGACCTTTTCAGCCAGACGTTCTGTAAACTCGCGAACCGTTGTGGGACACCAATAAGGGTCGTGTCGATTCCAACCCGAGGACGAGCCTTCGAAAGCACAACGCAAGATATGTTCCCTTGTTAGTCGCCCCTTCAAATGGGGTTTTTGAAGTGCAATGCAGAATATCAACGGGGTCAAATCATCAAACGGCCCCCATCACAGGAGGAACAGCGGATCGTCCGGATGCAGATATGCGGTTTCGACCCATTTCTCGTCACAGATTGCCTGCGACAACGCATTAACGATCTCCATCTCCACCGGATTGCTGGGCCATGCCGGATGTGGCGCATTTCGAGCCTTCAATTGCTCGACAATTTGAACCTGCAGTCCCTCCAGAAGTGTGTCATGCGGACTCCCCGTGAACATGCTTCGCAACAATCCACCCAGCAGAGGAATCCGATGAAAACGGTCGCGTTCCCGCACCGGCGGCGGCCAGGGCGTCGGATAATTCAACGGCTCCATTGCAATCGCTCCTGATCCTCGCAAGGACTCTACAGCATAACATTTTGCAAAAGCCGATCTATTCATCTTCTTGAGGTGCTGTTCAAGTTGCAATTTGCATCAGCACCAACGCTCATCAAAGGTGATCACTGCATTAAATCATAGCTGTTTGAAGTGGCTATTCAGCATCACGATCAAAGAACAATAGAACCGGCTCCCTGAGCCCAATTGGACTATTCTGCTTCAACACCCTCACAAGCTCCATCTCACTCACATCGTCCTCTTGCAGGATACTCAAAGCCGACTTCAGATTCGCTTGTTGCTTTTCATCAACAAACCGGGATCCATTCTTATTCTCATTGATCTCGACGGCCTTGTTTTTGGGATCAAGGCTCCGCTTCATAACCGCTGAGAGTATTTGACTCTCAACAGAAAATGCCATTACCAAACCACAGTCCCCTTCAGCTTGCGGTACTCTCTCCAGATCAAGCGCCGCGCAGACCACCTTGATTTCCTCTTCACTCATCTCGCCAACAGCGTAAGCCTTGTGAAGATACAGCTTCATGACAGCATGATTGACTAAATAGTCTGGGCTCATGGGCGAAACATCAGAACCCTTAAGAACTTTATAGGCCTCAAAGTATTTCTCTTTCTTGATTAGAATCTTCACAACGAGCGCATCATACTCAAACAGGCAAGCAGAACGATCCACTTGTGACACAATCGCCTCAGCTTCTTTCAATCGGCCATTGTGGACATGATGAGCTGCCAACAAAAGGCTGATGCGTGGGTGCGTTTTTTCATCCTTTTCCAAGGTTTCCAAAAAAAGTTCCGCTTCTCTGTACCTCCCGGACTCAATCAAAGTTCTGTGAAGCATGTAATTTGTCGCAAAGCTTCTATGCCCATCGTGTCGCGAGCTTTTTAGACAAAGCTCTGCTTCTTTGAAGCGTCCACATTCACCCAGCAAGACGCCACGCAATCCTAAAAGTTGGGTGTAAGCGTTCCGGTGGACACCAGAGCCATTCACAAGCGATCGCTCGGTGACTTCAGTGGCCTTAATTGGCTTCATATTCTCATTCAAAGCCGATGCAAGAGTCAGACACGCCTCCTGATCATACGGATTGGCTTCCAGCACCTTTGAAGCTGAATGAGCGGCGATTGTTGCATCTCCATTCTGATAGGCAATTATTGCCAGGCTCTTGGCAACATCGACTGATTCAGGGTGTGACCGTCGTAATGCCTTGACTTTCGCATATGCGGCGTCTCGATCTTTGTTGCCAAACCACATGGCCTCGCACCACATGCCAGCTAGTCCGGGATGTTCCGGATAGAGACTGGATGCTATTTCAAGTGTTTCACTTGTACCAACCAGATCTCGTTTTGCTCGTAGTAAGATCGCTTTTTTCTTTAGGAACTCAGGATGTCGAGGATCCTTGGCCTTCTCCAGCGATTTGGCCCCGATTTCGGTGAACTCCAGGAATTCATCAAGCGAGTAAATTGGCATCGACACACCGTCCCAGGCGTCGACGAGTGTTATTGCGTCATCGCTGTTGATCACATGATCATCGGCACTATCACATACCGCAGGCACCAAGCATAAGACCAGTAGAACAATCAAGGCTTTGGACAGTGCCGAATCTCTAAACTGAAGCGACGTCTTTTTCATTTTCGTGTGTCCACGGAACCAGAATCTAATGACAGATCGCATCGCCTCTCTGGCCATTGCCCAGTTGGTAATATGAGGCGGTTCTTTTTTGGTGATCTCGGCGGCGGCCAAGGCGTCGGAGATTTCCACGCCTCTATTGTCACCACCGCCGCTTCAACCACGAATCTCCCACCCCATCCGCTTACCCACCGGCAAATAAGCCCCTTCGGTACACTAACTGTATATGAACACTAACCAACTCCCAACTCCCAACTCCCAACTCCCAACTCCCAACTCCCAACTCCCAACTCCCAACTCCCAACTCCCAACTCCCAACTCCCAACATTCCATCAATTTGTGAATTGTCGTATTGTCCAACTTTCGAATTCCCGATAACTTCCTTCATGCAGTCGATCCGGAAAGTGCTCTTTCGCCGTCGGCTTGGTTTAAGGTAGGCAGCCAACATGCGGAATTCGAGTCCACTTCTTACGAGTTGTTTACTCCTTTTGCTCGCTGCTCCCTGGATACACCCGCAGATCCAGCAACTCGCTGCTTTCTGGAGCACTGCGGACGATTCTGCGAACTACCTTTTCATCCGGCCCGAGCCTGCTCCCGAGAATCCTGCTCTCTTCCAGCTCTGCGCGACTTCGTCTCTCATTGCCTCCGCCTCGAATACCTATGGCCGGGAACCAGCCGAACTGGTGCATGATCATCAGCAGGGGAAGGTTCGATTTGAACTCTGGAGTTTTGATCCGGCGACTCACACGCCCCGTCAAGTTCGGGCCATTGTTCAATCACAGGACGTCTCTTTGTGTCTGAGCCCCCTCGAGGTACTTCCTGATGATGTTCATTACGAAGCCAGACTTTTCTGGAGCAAGCTGGTGGACGGGCAGATGACAGTTCCTCTCCAGTTCGATTTTCCACGTTTTGCGCCGCATGAGCTGCGATTCTAACGAGACTTCAGTGGCCAATTGATCGCGAAAGCCCGTGGCCTCCCGATTGTGCCTGGAAATCGGTAAATTAATAGCCAGGGTTCTTCGTACTTGATGCCGCTAGACATCTCCCCTGGACAACGACTTACCAGACCGGGCCAGATTCGCATGACGATCGAATTTTTGTGCGTCCACTGCCAAGCGCACATCCGCGTCCCTGATCGCGCCGGAGGGCGTGGTGGTGAATGCCCGCGTTGCCGCAAAAAGATCAAGGTTCCGAAAAAATCAACGCTCCCGGCTTCCCCACCAGAAGCCGCACCAGCACCAGTTACCGCACCAGCACCAGTTGCCGCCGCTGGACCGGCCACAAAATCCACGGCTGCGACCAAAACAACTTCGTCAGCGATACCTGCTGCTGCAAAAGCCGCATCCATACCCAAGTCGAACGGGCATGACGAACTCGAAGTCGAATTCTCATCAGTCGATGAAGCCACCGGCGAAGAAGTTTCTCCCGCCGCTTCCAGGCTTGCGGCATCATCCAGCGTGAGTGGCACAGTCTCACCAGTCGAGGTGACACAGACAGCTTCCAGGAAACCCAGAACAGTCAAAGTTCGCCGTCGTGGCGACAGCAGTGGTTTGCTCATAGGGGTCGTGGCTGTCATTCTGGTGACCTGCCTGGGCGGAGCTGGCTATTGGTGGTCGACTCAGAAATCGATCTTGAAAGAACAGGTCAAAGCTTACGCACAAACTCCCGAATCGATCCCAAAGGTTTCTGTTCGCTCGACATCACTCATGGTGGATGAAGCGACTCGCGAGAAGGTGTTCAGCGCTCTGGAGCGAAACCAGCTCCCGCTATTGAGTTCCGTCATGGAAATCTACATCTCCGCCAAAGGGGATGAACTGAACATTGCTGTCAATCGAGGTAAGCAGACTCAATTTGTCGCTGTCGAAATTCCTACAGAATCTCCCATTCGAGAGTATTTTCAGAAGAATTTTGAAACACTGGCCAAGCCTCAACTGGACCTGCTGAAGACCTCCGGCAGCGAATTCGTCGATGCATATGCCCGTCAACTTTCGGGGAAGGGGACACCGGGCGAAATTCCCCGCTTTCGAGATTCTTTCGCTTTGCCACAACTTGTGGGCCCATTGGGGTTCCATCTCGTCGCAAAGACTGGGGATGGCAACTCTTACCGCTGTGTCGCAGAAGATGACCCACTCCTGTGGTTCCTCCTCCCGTCTGGTGTGAAAAATTTTATTGTCGAAGGCCGCCCGATTGGCAATCAAACGCTATTGCCTGTGCAACTGCAGGTCACCGTGACCTCTGATCCTCTTCCTGATTCCGCTGCTGACCCAGTCAATCCTCCAGATGCAGCGCAGCCCGCGCCTGGGAACATGGAAATGAAAGACGACACGAAGGGAATGAACGAACCCCAGGAGAAGCCCGAGAAACAGGGGATGAATATGGAGATGAAGTCCGATCCGGAAATGAAGCCCTAAGCGGAAATGCAGGCACATTCCAGGACGACTGCGGACAAATGAACTTTCGTTGGCGATGAGAATCTTGCGTCTTCTCCTCTCGCTCTTGAACTCACCTCGGGATAAACTCTGCCAGCAAACTCAACCTATTCACCGCAAGTTTCCACACTCAGGGAACCACTTCCTGTTTTACGAAATTGCGGACGACACGGATCCTGAGCAGGTCAATCTCACGTCATGATTCCTTTGTATGATTCGATCTCGGCTCGTCGTCTGAGTGTGACCAATTACGGAATCATTGCAGCCTGCGCTGCCATGTTTCTCATTCAGTTTTTTGCCGCTGGTCGCGATCAACAGATTATTGAAGACTTCGGTCTCATGCCGATCCGTGTGACGTCCGGGAATCAGGCTTACGTCGCCCGGCTGACCCCATTGACTGCGAATTCCACGGATGCGATCGGTTCAACTCCCAAGCCCGATCTCGCCCCGATTGTGCTGACAATCGAGCCATCGCCTGTTTCTCCACTGGCAACTCTGGTCACGAGCCTTTTTCTGCATGCGGGCTGGCTGCAACTACTCATCAATCTGTGGTTTCTGGCGATTTTTGGAGATAACGTCGAAGACCGGTTCGGGCATGTGGGCTATCTCTGCTTCTACCTGTTGTGCGGTGTTTTTTCGGGACTGCTGGTTCTGTTTATGGGAAGTGAGTCTGTTCAGATCACAATTGGTGCTGCCGGTGCTGTGGCAGGTGTGATTGGCGCCTACATGGTGATTTTTCCGAGTGCCCAGATTGTGACTCTCACACCCTTTGGCAAGATGTTTCGCCGCATTCAGGTCCCAGCGATTTATCTCGTGATTGTATGGATCATTCTACAATGGGCTCTCTCTCGTATCGGGCACTTTCCGCTGATTCAAATGACATGGTGGACTCACCTGGGTGGTCTTGTAAGTGGGATCATTCTGGCTGCGGTTCTGCGTGCGTTTGGCTGGCTGCAAGCCGGCGAACTCCACGATCCATTCGCAGAACGCGGTTACTATTAAAGCTGTAGAACATGGCTCATCCGCCTCCTCTCATTCTGGCCAGCACATCAAAGTACCGGCGAGAACTCCTCGAACGCCTGCGGATTCCCTTCACCTGTGAGCCACCGGGAGTTGATGAATCTCGATGGAAAGAGCAGCGTCTTAAGGCCTCTCGCCTGGCTCAGGAACTGGCGACTGCAAAATCACAGGCGGTGTGGCAGAAACATCCCGATTCGATCGTCATTGGCAGTGATCAAGTCGCAGAAATCGCGGGTGAGATCCTCGATAAGCCGGGAAGCATTGATCGAGCTGCCCAACAACTCCAAAGGCTGGCTGGCCAGACTCATTCCCTATGGACCGCAGTGGCCATCTCCTCTCCCGAAGGTTGTCAAAGTTTCCTCGACCAGACGCTCCTCACGATGAGGCCACTTACGCAGGATGAGATTCACCGGTATCTCACCGCAGATAAGCCTTTTGATTGTGCGGGCAGCTACAAACTGGAATCTCTGGGAATCAGCCTGTTCGAAAAGATCATCTCTGCCGACCAGACAGCCATTATCGGGCTGCCTCTCATGGCGACGGCGCTTCATCTGCGCCGACGGGGTTATCAAATCCCCTGACGTAAAGGGCATTGGCCCAGGCCTATTGGCGTCGAACTTTTTTCTGGCGATTAGCCGACAATTTCGGCCGTGAGCTTGTCGAACTCTTCGACTTTTGCCGCCAACACATCAATACTACGAGACCAGAACTCGGGCTGCGTAAGATCGAATCCGAACGAAACCTTGACAGCGTCTTCCGCGTCCATGCTCCCTGTACACTCCAGGAATTTCACAAAGTCCGCAGCGAACGCTGATCCCCGGCTTTTTCCTTCCGAAAAGAGTCCCAGCGAGAGCAGATATCCGAAAGTATAGGGGAAGTTGTAAAATGGAATCCCCGTGAAATAGAAGTGCAGCTTCGAGGCCCAGAAGCGAGGATTCCAGCCATCTTCTGCCAGGGCATCCAGGTAAGCCTCTTTCTGAGCAGCGACCATCAACTGGCTCAAATCATCGGCAGAAAGTTCGCCGTTTCGTCGGGCTTTGTGGAAGTTGTCTTCAAAGACAAACCTGGCGTGAATGTTCATCAGAAATGCGACACCATCAGCCAGAGCCGCATCGAGTTGGCACAACCTGTCGTACGGATGTTGAGCCTGCTGCATGCGGGCATCGGCAAGGACAGCTTCAGCAAACGTACTGGCTGTTTCGGCGAGATTCATCGGGTAATCAGCGAGCAGATACGGGACATCTTTCAGCACATACGAGTGATAAGCATGACCCAGTTCATGAGCCAGAGTCGACATACTATCGGCCGTCTCTGTGTATGTCATAAACATGCGGGATTGCCCCGCCGCCCGATATCCCGTGCAGAAAGCACCTTGCCGCTTACCAGCTCGATTGACAGCTTCCGACCAGCCATCTCTGAGTGCCATCTGGGCAAAGTCCTGCATGTGCGGACTGAATGAGCCAAACGCACTCACGATCTGCTCACAGGCCGATTGATAAGGCAATTTTTCCGGCACCTGCCCCGGTTGACGAGGCAATGGAGCCGTCAGGTCGTACCACGCCAGCTTTTCCAAACCCATGAGACGGGCTTTGGCCTGCAGATATTTGAGGAGAACAGACTTCTTTTGAGTAATCACGCTCCACATCTGATTCAACGTGGCCCGGCTCATGCGATTCCACATCAGCGGCGAAACCAGATGGTCTTCCACACCCAACTGGTCATAGATCGTCAAGCGTGTTCCCGCGATATGGTTGATCGCCTCAGCGCAGAGATTCTCGATCGATTTCCACGCCACGTCGGCAGCAAAGTAATTTGACTGACGCTCAGCACGATCAGGACTGTCGAACTGAACCTGGCTGCATGATTTTTCGACCAGCCGCCCCTTTTCGAGCAACTGAATCTTCAGTGCTCCCGAAATACGATCGTACAGTCGACCCCAGGCATGGAGTCCATCGACTGCCAGTTGATTGGCGAGATTCTCTTGAGCTTCCGGCAACCGCATACGAGCCGCCCGCTGACGCAGTTTCCACGCATAGGTCCGCTCAAAAAGCCAGGGCTCCTTCGCCACAAAAGCAACCAGATCCTCCTCACTGAGCGTTCGAAAAGCCGCTTCAATCAACGCTCCCACCTGCTCACGCATGGGAGCCAGCGATGAGAGTTCGGCTTCAATTCTTTGAAACTGGGCATTTGTCGCATCGCTCGCACAGTAGCATTCGACGTGAGACCTGAGATCCGAAATGGTGGTTTCCATGTCTTCAAACTGTGCCAGCAGTTTGCACCACACCTGGGCAGCATCGGGAGCGATCTCCGGTGCGGCTGTCAGTTGTGCCACAAGGCCTTCGAGACCTTTCTTTGCACTGACGAGTTTCTGCTGAAATTCAGCCGTTCCTAAAGCTGGCAGCAGAGAATCCAGATCCCAGACTTCACTGTAAACCACTGTCTCTGAACCCGACATTATGGATGTACCCCAAGGTGGTGATGGCTGTTCATTGTCTGCTTTGATCGAACGCGTGAATCGCAGCCGCTCCTACTCAACATATTGTGGACAGAAACAGATCGAGCTGCCAGTGATCCTAGCCAGAACTCGAGTCGACCTTTCGTTTGAGGAAGATCTGCAGCAACTTCCCCGCACAGCTTTCAACGGCTGTTGAGTGGCACCGGCCCCCGGAATCAGACTACTCTTCGTCTCAGCGACTACAGAAACTCGCTGACTCTCTCCGAATTCCACTGTTCTCCACCGGATCTAAAGTTCTCCATACAATGCCAACTGAAACCTTCACTGACTCACCGCCCGACAAAAAGAGCTCTCGCTCTGCACTCGGACTCGTCTTTCTGACGGTCTTCATCGATCTGCTTGGATTCGGGATTGTGCTGCCACTTTTGCCACGATATGCCGAACACTTTGAAGCGACGGGCCTGCAGCTTTCAATGCTCTCAGCGAGCTTTTCTGCGATGCAGTTTCTCTTTTCTCCGCTCTGGGGCCGGCTGTCCGACCGAATCGGCCGCAGACCTGTGTTGATCTTTGGCCTCGCCAGCACGGCCTTTTTCTATCTCTTGTTTGGTCTTGTCACTCAATGGGGTGTGCATGGGACAATTCTTGGTCTTTCACCACTGACCTGGCTCTTTATCACTCGCAGTGGTGCCGGGATCTCGGGGGCCACGATTTCCACGGCACAGGCTTACATTGCCGACTGCACAGGCAAAGCCGAGCGTGGCAAAGGAATGGCTCTGATCGGTGCAGCCTTTGGGATGGGATTTACGTTTGGGCCACTCCTGGGGGCCATGTTTGTGAGCAGTGTTCCTCAAAGCACACCAACTCCACTCCCGGCATTTGCCGCCGCATCGCTGTCACTTGTTGCGTTTTTGGCCGCTCTGTTTCTGCTCCCGGAATCACTACCACGGGCTGATCGCATCAATCATCTCGAAGCGACCGAGATCATCCCACTCTCCCAACGATTAACAGCAGTTCTGGCTCAACCCGTCATTTTGATTCTATTACTGACCAGTTTCATTGCGACCTTTGCGTTCTCCATCTTTGAGACCACACTCTCATTACTCACTGAACGGTTGGGTTATTCCGACCGAGGCAACTTTTTTGTATTCGCAGTTGTGGGGATCACCCTTACACTGGCACAGGGACTTCTCGTAAGGAGGCTGTTGCCGCGTGTGGGCGAAGTTCGCATGACTGTTGCCGGAATTCTTCTCATGGGTCTGGGCCTTGCGGGAGTTGCCTTGAGTGGCCTGATCAGTCAACAAAGTCTGCTCTGGATTGCCATGCCTGTTGCCGTGATTGGCTTTGCTGCGACAACACCTTCACTCCAATCGCTGCTTTCACTTTCCGCTTCGAAAACAGAGCAGGGGGGAACCTTGGGCCTGGGGCAAAGTGCCTCTGCACTGGCTCGCATCTGCGGGCCCTTTTTGGGCTTCCCACTCATCGAGATGAATATCTCTTCACCTTACTTCGCCTCGACGTTGCTCCTCACCTTGAGCCTGTTCATCTTCCTGCTGATTGCCTCGCGTTTACCGGACAGCACAGGTCAAAGTTCCACTGTTACCGCTCACTGACATGAGGACTTGGCGTGACATCAAGGACGATCGTGGATCGGGATGAGATCAAAACCGCATGAAAAACCTGGCACTCATCCCAGCGATCTCTTGTGAAAAGCCTGAAACTGAAGCAAGAGGAACTGCGATCCCGGGCACATCATTTGAGACTCTTCTCTCAACAAAAATGTGGCTCAATACAAAAAGAAGGCTCGACCAACGATGGCCGAGCCTTCCTGATCAAGAAACTTCCTCTGACAATTACTGCTTGATCGATTCCAGATAAGCCATCAATGAGGCCAGATCTTTCACCGTCAGCTTGCTCACCAGATCGACAGGCATCATTGAGAGTTCCAAGCGGGTTCGCTCGTCGATATCTGCTTTCTGAACGACCGTCGGGACTCCGGTAATGCTGCGCAGCTCGAGGTCATCGCCACCTTCTCTGGTAACGAAACCACTTAACGTTCGACCGTCTGTCAGGAGGAATGACTGCGTCTCAAACCCTTGAGCAATTTTCTTACTGGGGAGAATGATCGATTCCGCAAGCTCGGCTCGGTTGTAACGAGCGGTGATTCCCGCGAGGAGCGGGCCCTTGATCGTTTCTTTACTCGAAACCGAATGACAGGCGATGCATCCCTGGCGTTTGAAAAGCCGGGCTCCCAGTTTGGCATCGCCTTTGTGTTTTTCTAAACCGGCAACCACGTCTTCCAGCGAAAGCGTTCCCACGAGAGGCTCATTGGGATCGACGGGCCGATCCAACTCCATCTTCTCAGAGGCAAATCGTGCTGCAGCCGCAATGGCTCCATTCTCATTGGTTGTGAATTGCCGCACCTGAATTGCCTGAGACTCAGCCTGTGTGCGAGCCACCGCTTTCAGCAATGGCACAATGGATTGAGGCGAAGCATACGCCCGCTGAAAAGTCGCCAGAATCTGATCCCGCACAACCGCTGGTGTTCGCGAAGCTTCGACCAGCGAAAGAAGTACCGACCAGGCCACTTCCTGTTCACCAGACGGAGCATCAAACGCTCTTTCCGTCAGCAGAGGGACATTCTCGGCGTGCCGGGCATCCTGCAGATACTCTGTCCACAAGTTTGCCTGATCGTTGGGGAGCTCATCACTGGGAACTGTCTTACCAAAGCTTGCCAGCAAGCCCTTGGCAGCCTGCGGATCAGGAAGCCGGGTCATCAGGCCACGAATCGCTGCTGATCGCGTTGCCCAGTCGTTCGACTCAGAAAGTGCAGCCGCAGAAAGCAGATCCAACGTAGGACTTGTTCGATCATCGGTGGATGCCAGAAGTCGAATGGCCTGCGAATAAAAGTTGCGATCAGACTGAGCCAGTTTCAGCAGAGCTGGCACAATTTTTGGGGAAGGGACTCGATGCCGCCTTAACTCTTTCACCAGATGCTTTAGCGTATCTCCCGTATCGGTTTCGAGGGCGCCCTCAAGTGCCAGTCGAATCTGATCACTTTGAGACCAGGTGACAGGCTTAAAGTAAGGCCCTGTCGTATCGGGACGTGTTCCCCACCATTTTTTATCCCAGGGTGCTTCCTGGAAGTACAACCGACACAGAGCCGTCCGCACGAGCTGTTGCTGTTGTTCCGTCCCACTCGAAACGAGTTCCAGAAGCCGATTGACAATCCGTGGATCATGCAACCTTTTAGCCACGTCAATCACACCGGCAAACACCTGGGCATCATGAGTCACGAGAGCGTTGTCGATCACTTCAATCGGCCTCAGCGAGACCAGAACTTCCTTCG
>VFQR01001741.1_pt1 | contig 15451 bp, 15 predicted proteins | sample 3512321 | NCBI WGS metagenome assembly VFQR01 (sample SAMN10412374, study PRJNA504923) | tailings metagenome | isolation source: Relicate 3 Philex TSF1 revegetated site | place: Philippines: Tuba, Benguet | collected 2017-08-29
GGCATCTTATAAGCTAGCTACAGCAAAGCTTTGATAGTTTTCGGAGATGTCTAATGCACAGCAGTTTACGGCTGATTGGATTCGGCGTGCATTTGCCCTTCAAGCCTCAGGAATGTCATTTGATCATATTGCTAGAACACTAAACAATGAACTACAACAACAAGGGCGTGAGCAAATTGGCTACCGCCCTGTTCTTGTTATATCTCCAATTAAATACAATCGAATGGCTTCTTTGGTTTTAGCTTGTCCTATAACTAGCAATCCAAAAGGGCTTAGTTTTGAAGTTCCTCTTCTTCAGGGAATGCAAACAAAAGGAGTTGTGTTAGCTGACCAAATTAAAACACTAGATTGGAGAGCTAGAAAGGTAAAATTTGTTGAAAGTGTTCCAGAAGATTTAATAGAAGAAGTACAGGCAAAGCTTGAAACATTAATTTTGTAAAACAATTTTATAAGAAAAATTCAGAACTCAGGAGTCAGAATTCAGTATGAATTCTGTACGAGTCGATGACGAAGATTGGTTAAAAGCGAGTGGAATGGTGGGCGAAAAAAAATTAAAATATTTTCGCATTAAAACTCTATTCCTTTATCGGTAGAGTAAAGTAAGCCAGAGGTATCAAGGAGCGTTAACTCTCCTCATGATTACTGCCATACTCTTTAAGCAAATCTACATCAATGCTCTCATTGTTCAGATCAATGGTGTGTTCGAGATTTAGTGCCCCAAAATGGCGCTCAAATCTGGCTCGTGCTATCTCTTTTTCTGATTCAGATAACAACAATTTAAAAACTTGACCAAACCGTTGCTCTAAGAATGTTGCAGCTAGGCGTTCGGGAGGAATACCAATGGCCTGGGCCTCTCGCTGAATTGCGGTGAAAATCTGATCGTTCAGTTCCACTGTCAGAAGGTGAGTCATAGAGGTATGCAAGGTGGCTAGAGGCTACGGCAATTATAGCTTTGCTTGTTTGATGCCCTAACCACTCACCAACGACACCAGCACGCCATTGATATCGCGGACACGGGCAATTGTTTGTCTCCCAGGCTGAGATTTAGGGGCATCTAACGGTTTTGCACCAGCTCCTATGGCTCTCATGTAAGCGCCGCCAACATCAGGAGTGATGAATGAGATTTGGATTAATGTTGGCGGTTGTGTGGCGTCGTTGGGATGAAAGCCACCGGGAAATAATTTTTCTGCTTCGCTAGTGGAGGAGAAAGCCAATGTGGTGTTTCCGGTTTCGATTTCAGCCCAGATAAACTGTCCATGATCTTGGAGGGTGCGACGAACCAGACCAAATGCTTTTTCGTAAAACTCAACGGTCTTAACTACATCGTCTACCCAGATGACCGTGTAACCAAATTTCACAGTTTTTTCTCCTTATTGAGAAGAATCAGTGCTAGCGAGTATCTTTGCTACTTAAGTGTAGGCGATTTGAATGTACAGTAGCTTAACTTTCGAGAATATTATGGTCTGTTGCTAGAGTTTGGGCTGCTGTTTGCATCATTTCCATATCTAATGGTGACCAATTATGAGGCGCTTGACAGTGATGTGCTACTAATAATCCCCATAATCCTCTAGGTATTAAAATTGGGACTACGAGGTTGGCGCGGACTTGTATAGTGCGGAGAAAATCTCGGTGACAAGGCTGGATTGGCTCTAATTCAATATCAGCGATCGCCTTTACCCGTCCTGCTAAGTATAAAGCAGCATACTCATCGTTAAAACAATCATCTGGGCCAGTGGAACCTAGTATTGAGAATTCTTGAGAACTCAAAGATTCAAAAGTTACCTGCCCTTGCCACTGCCCGTAAAAATAATACAACACCACGCGATCGACCTGAAGCGATTCTCTGAGTTGATTCGTTGTTTGCCGGACTAACTCATCCCGCTGTATCCTTTTGACAAGGCGATCGAGTAATTTTTGCAAACCCTGTTCACGGCGATCGCGGCTATGGTTAAATTCGGAGTGAGGATGAATTTGCACGGTTTTAAAATTACGACTAAGTAAATGCTGCCGGATTTATATAGTAATTTATTACACCTTTATTTAAATACATTTTTGTATTTATAGCAGCACTTCAATTTTAACGGAAGTTAATGCTAGTCAATATCTTTGGTGAATTTAAAATAAATTATTAAGAAATTCATTTTTTTAATCTGCACCAAAAAAATCCAAATTATAAATTTAAAGTTAAGAATTTTGGAGAATTACAAATAATATGTTTCGTCTTTCTTGAGATAGAGGCAATAAATATATTTCCAACTGTAATGTAACAATTTACCATCAATTTTTTCACCCACTAAAGGGAACTTAAGCATTTTTTCAGAAATACATATATCCACCTCATTCTTAAACTCCATTACAGACAGCGAATCAGGCGATAGTTTACGTATCATATCTACATTAATCTGCAAGCTGTCTTCACTAGGAAACATTTGAAGTTCATGCACATCATGACGCATAAAAGCAGATGGAAATTCTGTTGTTGTACTACCTTTAACAAAAGTAAGGACAACAAACTTAAAACGGCTATCAACTTCTTCAAAAATTTTTTTACGATTCTCAAGACAAAATAAACCAGTAACTTTAGTTTGACTAAACAACATTTCCCGCAGTTGCTTAGTCCCCAAATCAGTGTAGATTCCACTAGGAATTACAATCCCACACTCACCGCCTGAACGCAAAAGATTAAAACATTGTTCTGTAAACAGCTTATAAAGATTAATATCCGTACCTGCTTTTTTCCCATTCACAATAGAAATCTGATTTTTATACTGTTCAGATGAACGATAATAAGCACTCACATAAGGATATTGACTTTGATATTCTAACCAAGTACTGGCAATTATTGGATTTTGTAATAGTTTATTCTGTTCTTTCTCAAAATGAGCTTTGACTTACTCAAAAGAAGCTTTTGCTTACTCATTTTGATGTTTTCCGCAAGTAAAAGAAGCTTTTGCTTTCTCATTTTGGTGTTTTCCGCAAGCAAAAAGCAGGGTGAAAAATAAATTATCCAATCTTGTGGGGTGGACATCTTGTCCGCCCTTGGCTAGGGGCGGGCGAGACGCCCACCCCATAAGAAGTAGTTGAGTATTTTTTTATTTGCAAGTTCGTTGTAGGGTGCGTTATCCTCCGCAATAACACACTTTACTATTTAACCTTTAACCAACTAAATATATCTGCTGGCGTAATTTGCCAATCTGTTAATACATTAAGAACAGTCAATTTATCATTATTATATTTTACTTCTGGCAATTTATTAGGTTGAAATACCATCACCGATTTATCATTAGAGTCAATAAACCAACCTAGTTTTGTACCATGATTAATACAGAAAATAATTTTATCAATCACACGGTTAGGAAATTGGTCAGGTGAGATAATTTCAATTATCCAATCTGGATAAATTTCAAATTTATTGGCAATTTCTCCAGATTCATCAACAACAAGCCGTGACCACTCAAATACAGCAATATCTGGAACTAAAGAACGTCCTCCAAATGTGCAGCGTAATTCAGTTAATGCTAAAGCTTTTTGCTCAGGTTCACTTACGTGATTAATCTCCGTTGATAAGCGAGTTTGGATTCTGCTATGTTTTCCTTGGGGCATTGGCTTTTGGTAGATTTTTGCATCAATATATTCACTAGCTGGTTGAGTTTCTGGTAATTGCAAAAACTCTGTTAGAGAAAAATTAGATGATAATTTAACCATAAAAAGTACTCCTAAAATAATTTAATTATATCTTGAAATATAATACATAGAGAAGAGAACTAGAGAGGATTTTTGGGTCAGTTTGGGGATATTTTTTTATTTAGAAATCCCTTAAGTAAAGATTACGAATGACAAAATAATCCTAAAGAACAAAATTGAAACCAAGTTTTTTGGGCAAATAATTAGTGTTTCTAAAAAACAATCTTCTTGTAATATTTTGGCTAGGGCGGTTCCAACTAAAGTTTTGCCCAAACCCTAGTTACATGACGTGCTGCTAGCTGTACGGCGGCTTTTTGGAAATCAAATAAATTGTTAAATTCGCGGGGGATGCGAAATTCTGAAAGTCCAGCGATCGCTTCATGGGATAAGTGGTAAGCTATCTTCAGGTAGATGTAGTAAGGTGAGATTAACTCTGGCCTAGCCCAACTGCGATCGATAATGTCTGCCAATTCTTGGGAAATATTTACACAACCGTAATCTTGCCAGCGATCGCTAAACCACTTTTGCAGTTTATTACAAGCATCGTGGTCTAAAATATCAACATTCAACTCCCCTTGTTTCGCCAGTCCGGGAAGGGTTAAATTACTACTACCCAAGAATCCCACTGTGGGAGTGTTAGCGTCATGCCGATGCACAAGATATAACTTGGCATAGAGAGAATGACGGAGAAACAGCTTAATAATTAGTTTCTGAGTTCTTAACTGATGACTTAACCTTCGCAACCCCGCTTCATCCTGATTAGTTGGCGCACCGATAGTTAATTGCTGGCGAAATTCCGCCGCCATGCGTTTTTTAAACCGCACGATGCTACTATTATCAATCCGTCCATCACCACCACTCAGAGTAAATGCCGCATGAACTTCATCACTCGGCAAACTTTGCATCCCAATTAGCAAACGACAGCAAGCATTTTCACTACCAACATACTGTTCGATTAAATCATCAATTCTTCGCCAACCTCTCAGGTTAAAGTAGCCAACACAAAAATCTGCCCGATAAGAGACTTTCAGGGTTTCTCGCAAAATCGGTAGCAGTTGTAAATCAATGTTGTCAAAAATCCGGGGCATTACTCAAAACTCTATAAATATTTCGTATTTATGTTATGGCGATTCTCATTTAAATGAGGTACATGGGTAGGGGCGCACAGCTGTGCGCCCCTACGAGGATCTATTTTTTTCTGTACCTCACCCTTGTGGGAACCGCTATATATGTCTAGTGTTTCCCAACCTAGTACACCTGTAGGGGCACGGCAGTGCCCATTGGTGTCAACTTAACGTGAAACCCTTGTGAAGACGTGATATTCAGTTCTCTGACTTACCATCACTCAACGCGTTACCCCACCCTAACCCTCCCCGTATGTATTGGGGAGGGAACCGGATTTCTTGTTTCCCCCCAATCCATCGGGGGGATTAAGGGGGGTAAAACGTATGTGGGATAAGCGTTTGAGCTTAAGTTGACACTTATGGGCAGTGCCGTGCCCCTACACTTGGGGATATAATGTTATACCGCATCTGAATGGGAACGGCTATATCATCGCCAGTTTTACGAATATCAAAAAAATAGAGCAGTTGCACTGTAATACAACTGCTCTAAAAAAGTACTTGGATGGATACTTTCTACCTATCCACAGAACCCATAATCACGTCAATACTACCGAGAATGACCACGATATCTGCGACTTTCATTCCCCGGAGTAAATGCGGGAGAATTTGGAGGTTGTTGAAGTCAGCAGCGCGAATCTTCCAGCGTGCAGGGAAGACGTTATCATCGCCTACGAGATAAATTCCGAGTTCACCTTTGCCACTTTCTACACGGGCGTAGATTTCACCTTTGGGGATTTTGAAGGTGGGGGAAACTTTTTTACCAATGTACTGATAATCAAAGGCATCCCATTCAGATTTTTTACCTGCGGCTAAGCGTTTGGCTTCGAGATTTTCGTAAGGGCCGCCGGGAAGTCCTTTGATTGCTTGGCGAATAATCTTCACAGATTCCCGCATTTCCCGCATCCGCACCACGTAACGGGCAAAGCAATCACCGGCAGTTTCCCACTGCACGTCCCAATCGAAGTCATCGTAGCATTCGTAGTGGTCAACTTTCCGCAAATCCCATTTCACACCGGATGCGCGTAACATTGGGCCAGAAAGTCCCCAGTTAATTGCTTCTTCACGGGTGATAGTGCCGATACCTTCAACACGTCGCCGGAAGATGGGGTTATCTGTCACCAAGCGTTCGTATTCATCAATTTTGGGTATTAAGTAATCGCAGAATTCCTCACACTTATCTACCCAACCATAAGGCAAATCAACTGCCACGCCACCGACGCGGAAGTAATTATTATTCACCATCCGGTAACCTGTGGCGGCTTCCCACAAATCATAAATCATCTCCCGTTCCCGGAATTGGTAAAAGAAGGGAGTTTGAGCGCCAACGTCAGCGAGGAAGGGGCCAAACCACAGCAAGTGATTAGCAATGCGGTTTAACTCCAGCATGATGACGCGAATGTAACTGGCGCGTTTGGGGACAGCTACACCTGCTAGCTTTTCCGGGGCGTTGACGGTGACGGCTTCGTTGAACATTCCCGCAGCGTAGTCCCAGCGACTAACATAGGGGACGTACATCACGTTAGTGCGGTTCTCAGCAATTTTTTCCATTCCTCGGTGGAGGTAGCCAATAACTGGTTCGCAGTCAACGACATCCTCGCCATCCAGAGTCATGATTAGCCGCAGAACCCCGTGCATTGAGGGGTGGTGTGGCCCCATATTTAGCACCATCGGTTCAGTGCGGGTTTCTATTCTGGTCATAGATTTAGTGTTCTCCCGTTGTGACAATTTTGAATCGAACCGTCAAGATGCCAACTAGACCCAATTTATCTTGTCTGTCGTACCAAAGTAAGGTCTGTCACGGATTGACGCGGGGATGGGGAGACGCGGGGACGCGGAGAATGAAAATTCTATGTCCTGACATCAACTCCAAACTGTCAATTTCAATTTGACAGACTATTAGAGGCAATACATTTAAAAGTATTGCCCATACAGGGGTATGTTTGAGAGGGGGTGACAGAGGAGGGGTTTTATTTGATGTTTCATTTTGTTGCACTTCTTCAACTATTATATGGAAGCTGGATATCAGGGACTTGAGGCGCAGGAATTTTTTCATGTGCCAGTGTTGGGTCGGGAGGTAATTGAAAATCTGGCGGTGCGTGCCGGCGGGCATTATTTAGATGTCACGGTAGGGGGTGGCGGTCACAGTCGCCTGATTTTAGAAGCTGCACCAGATGTGCGGGTAACGGCGATTGACCAAGATGAAGATGCTTTAGCTGCGGCGCAGAAGAATTTAGCTGAATTTAGCCATCGCCTACAATTTATTCATTGCAATTTTGCTACCTACGAGTTTCCCCCTAACACTTTCGATGGTATGGTCGCCGATTTGGGGGTGAGTTCTTACCATTTAGACCAGCCAGAGAGGGGTTTTAGCTTTCGCCAGGATGCGAGTTTGGATATGCGAATGGATCGCAGGCGATCGCTAACTGCTGCTGATGTGATTAATAATTGGGATGAAGCCGAATTAGCTAACATTTTCTTTCAGTACGGCGAAGAGAGATTATCGCGGCGCATTGCTAGACGCATCATTGAACGGCGGCCGTTTCACACAACTGTTGAATTAGCTGAGGCGATCGCTTCTTGCGTTCCTCCTAAATACCGTTATGGTAGAATTCACCCCGCTACCCGTGTTTTTCAAGCTCTGCGAATTGTCGTCAACGATGAGCTAAAATCTTTAGAAACTTTTTTGGATAAAGCACCAAACGCCCTTGTGCCTGGCGGCAAAATTGCGATTATCAGTTTTCACAGTCTAGAAGACCGTTTGGTGAAACACGGTTTGAGAAATTCACCTTTATTAAAGGTATTGACAAAAAAGCCAATTACTGCAAATGAAGAGGAAATTAATCAGAATCCGCGATCGCGATCAGCCAAGTTGAGGATAGCCGAGAAGAAAGAGGAATAGGCACATACTAAACTGTGTAGCTGAGCAAAATTATAGTACTTGAGTTTATCTGGAATCGCTATATTTGGCGATGTAGTTTTTTTTGTAGTTCAACTCAAGCACTCTAATGATGACGTGGTATTTTAACGACGGCGATCGCGTGGTCGTGACTGAAGGAGAATTCCAATATCAACATGGTAGAGTAATTGCTCATGTAACTGGCGATCTCGATTTACAAAAACAATATCAAGTGCTGTTAGATATTGGTCGTAATGTCCAAATTTCAGGTCGGATTTTAAGGGACGAAAGCTCAAGTTTGGATGAAAAGACCGAAGTAAAAAACCTTCTAGAACTGATAACATCCCGACTGCCAAAAAATAAGGTAGAAGAATTAGTCAATAATTTGAGACAATTGAGCGAATCCCTGAAGTCTAAAAATAAATCAATATTTGACCAGCAACATAATTACATTTTACAAGAGTTGCAAAGAGCAGTTAAAGATAGAACAATAACAGAAGAGTCTATCAAACCGATAATTACAAGCTTTGAAAAATTAAAATACTGGCTGAAAAAACAGGAAATATTAAGTAGTTTAGGCAAGCTGAATTAATATAGCAAATTACAATTTGGTGAGGTATAGATAATTGTAGGGACACAACATGCTGTGCCCCTATCCGTGTACTTCATTTCCCGGAAATCCGCTTCGTCTGTTGCGCGTCTTGTAGAGAAGATATAATGGTTCTGACTGTTGGCGGTGCTTTGCCACATTAATTGATTCTGAATTCTGAATGTTGCTGTGCGACTACCTGTAATTTGGCGCAACTAAAAAAACCGCCACTATGGTAACTAGGACGGTTTGGTTAAGCAATCGGAGGGTAATTACAGGTTACTTTGCTAATAAATGAAATTGCTGTAACGAAGTTTGCACTTTTAAATTGAGCATGGGGCATGGGGCATGGGGCATTGGGAGTGTTTACTGTTGACTGTCGAATGAAGAGTTAGGAGTGGTGGGGTGAAATTTTCTCCCTCATCTCCCTCATCTCCCTCATCCCCCTCATCCCCCTCATCTCCCCATTCCCTATTTCCTGGCGTAAACACTCATTGGTTCCTTGATAAATCGGGTGTAAAGATGCTTAAACGTAGATTTAATGACGCGGGGCATACCAAAATCAATGGGCATTAACTTGTCTGGTAGCCGCCAATCTTCTATTTTTAATAATTCAGGATTTAAATGTGGAAATTCTATGGCAGCAAGTTCTGGACAAACTCCTAACCTTTGGGAAGCTGCAACTGTGGGTACTTGTTTGGGAGGAACGTTGAGAATTTCCACCATTGCTCGATCTAGGGCAAATATATCTGATGCAGCTGCTAAAATGCCTAATTGGCGAGGTTCACCGTTACTAGGGCCGTTACCTTCATGACCGATGATGCCATCTAATATTGTTAAGTTAGGGTTAATTGCCCTGGCAGTTTCTATTAACATTTCGGCAAATCTGTCGGCATCTTTTCCGGCTTCCATGTGCCACCAAGCTTTCATTTTACCGGGTACGCAACCAAACAAGTTTTTTACGCCCAGGGTTAATGTCAACTGGGCATGAGATTTGACTTTCGGTAGGTTAATCACCACATCTGCTTCCATCGCTTCTTTAGACAGTCGCAGGTGGTTAAAATTATCGCTGACAGTTTGGTAACGCTGACCGTGAAAATCGATGATAGGAATATTGAGTTCTTCTAAAATAGGCAGATAGCCATTTGCCACTGCTACTCCCTTGGCACTGCCAAAAGCCGGACTATCACCCAAAAATGGCTTGCCACCAACTTCAATTACCATTTGGGCAACTGCGTAAACTAGTTCCGCACGGGTGATACACTCTTTACCAGGACGGCTACCTGTGAGTAGATTAGGTTTGAGTAAAACGCGATCGCCTTTTTTTACAAACGCTGCCATTCCTCCAAAAGGTTCCAGCAGTGTCTCTAGAGATTCTCCTAAAGCCTCTTGTTCGTAGGAAGTAGCCCGAATCAGGCTAACGGATGGTTTTTGAGTCTGCATGGGTAATAAATTACGAGTATTGAATAATGTCAACAGCCACCTACTAACTTAACCTCTCTCGTAACCACAAAGCTAATAAAGGTAATGCCAGTTGATAACCTTGTTCAGCACTGTAGATTAAACCTTTATGCTGTAATCCTGTCAAGGAACCCTGAAGGCTACCACCTCTTGAAAGACCATGTTTTTGAATATATTCTTTACTTTGTGGTTTATCTGTAGGATTTAAAGCTAAAGATTCCAAAAGATGCACTTGATTTGCTGGTAATAACATCAGTAAAGATTCAAATGTTAAAGATAAATCTTTGAGCAATCCTTCTATTGTCTGTTGCACTGCTGCTTCACTAATTAAACCATCAGGATAAGAGAAAGTTTGCAGGCGGCGGACTATGGCCATAGCGTCGCCAATGTGTCCTTGTACAGCATCTAAAAATAATTGCAGTGCTTGAGAACGAGGATTGAATTTCAGTTTTTGTGTATGCAATATTTCCCTCGCCCATAATGCTAAAACGTCATTCGCTAAGGGGGCTAATTGTATAGTTTCTAAGGGATAATTTGTTTTATCTGTTTGATGAGTTGTTTCAGCGATCGTTGCTAATAAAACATAGCTGACATGAGTTTGTACATTGATTTCTCGCCTAAATGTAGCTTCCCACAAATGATTGCGATCCCAAGAACGAATGTGGGGAAAACTTTGCAAAATCAGCACCACACGCTGATTCAAATTAATAGCCATGATTTGCAGCAACTTGAGCAAAATTTCAAATGCTTGCCATAGCTGCTTTTGGTTTAAGGAACGCAATAGCTTGAGTTTGCCTTCTGGATGAAGGACAAAAAACTCATTGCCAAAGTTGCTTACCCATTCTTGAATTTGTGCTGCTTGCCAGTTTTGACTAATCGCTTCTGCTAACAGTTGAATAAATCTCTGCCCATCGATCGCCCGGATGCAATCTATCTCCAAAACCACCGCACCAACTTCTTGAGTAGCCACTCGCACTAAAGTCCGCCGCCCACTACCCGGTACGCCAGTAATCAACAAGTCTCCATCTTGCGCCAGCACTTCGACAATGCGCTGAAATTCTAGCGATCGCCCAATCAATTGTAAAGAAGTAGACAGTTCCAAACTCACTACTTTTCGCCCTTGATTTAATCTCCCACCATCATGGCAAGCATACTCACTTCAATGGTTCCTGAGCAACCATTGAAGCTAATTATGATTTGTATCAAATTTTATTAGTGTTATTTTAACATAGCACTAAAATTACGTGCTATTAATAATTAACACTAAAAATTAATGGTTATGGCACAGGCAGTATTCACCATCACACCCGAAGAGAAACAGTTCGCTGTTTGGCATACATTGGAAATTCCCGAAGCGATCGCCCGTTTAAATACTGATGCTGACAATGGTTTAAGCAGTGCAGTAGCGAAACAGCTATTGTCTGAGGTGGGGGCAAACGAACTCACAGGTAAGAAAAGCAAACCTTGGTGGTTAAAATTTTTACTGCAATTTAACCAACCGCTGCTGATTATTTTGTTGTGTGCGGGTTTAGTCAAAGCGTTAAGTGGCAGCTTGGTGAATGCTGGCGTAATTTGGGGCGTGACTACTACCAACGCCATCATTGGGTTTATTCAGGAATCGAAAGCTGAAGGTGCGATCGCTGCCCTTGCCAAAGCCATCACCACAGAAGCCACAGTTATCCGTGATAGTCAAAAAATACGCATTTCTTCCACTGAGTTAGTACCTGGAGATATTGTGTTACTGACTTCCGGTGATAAAGTCCCAGCAGATTTACGGCTAATTGAAGTTAAAAATTTACAGGTGGATGAATCTGCCTTGACTGGTGAATCTGTAGCGGTAGAAAAAAATACTCAAATTATCAATCGCGATACTGCTTTAGCCGAACGCAAAAATATGGCTTATGCAAGTGGCTTCGTTACCTTTGGGCAAGGTACTGGTGTTGTAGTTGCCACAGGTAACGCCACAGAAACAGGGCGAATTTCCCAGTTAATGGAACAGCACACGGATATTTCTACACCATTAACCAGAAAATTCGATAAATTTAGCCAGAATTGGCTGTATATGGTCTTAGGTTTGGCAACCCTCTGCTTCGTGGTGGGATTGAACTCTCGCAGTTTTGTAGACGCTTTAGAAGCAGCAGTAACTTTAACAGTCAGTGCCATCCCTGAAGGATTACCAGCAGTAGTTACAGTCACTCTAGCCATCGGTGTTTCCCGCATGGCACGACGCAACGCGATTATTCGCAAATTGCCAGCCGTAGAAACCTTGGGGAGTGCAACTGTTATTTGTTCTGATAAAACCGGGACTTTGACAGAAAACCAGATGACAGTACAAACAATTTATACTGGGGGACATCAATATACTGTCAGTGGTATTGGTTACACACCAGACGGCGAAATCTTCATAGATGACGAACCTGTGAACCTCGACACCGATAAGGGTTTGCAAGAATGCTTAATTGCCGGCTTGTTGTGTAACGACTCCCACTTAGAGAAGAAGAATGGTAGGTGGGTAGTCATGGGAGATCCTACGGAAGGGGCGTTAATTGCATCAGCAAACAAAGCAGGTTTTAGTCAGCCAACCTTAGTCAAACAAATGCCCAGATTAGATGCAATTCCCTTTGAATCAGACTTTCAATACATGGCGACTTTGCACGCCACACCCCAAGGTAAGACTATCTATGTTAAGGGTTCAGCGGAGGCAATTCTTCAGCGCTGCACCTTGATGTTGAACAGTGAGGGAGAACCCCGTCCGTTGGATTGTGTAGAAACATTACGACAAACTAGCATCGAACGGGAAGTCAATATTATGGCACGCCAAGGCTTACGGGTATTAGCTTTGGCCAAGAAAGCAGTACCCGATAGACAAAATACACTGGATCATCCAGATATTGCTACTGGTTTAGTTTTCATCGGCTTGCAGGGAATGATCGATCCGCCGCGTGAGAGTGCCATTAAGGCGGTGCAAGCCTGTCAGGAAGCTGGGATTCAAGTCAAAATGATTACTGGCGATCATGCTATCACAGCACAGGCGATCGCCCGCCGCATGGGTATCAACAAAAATGGTTCAGTTCTGGCTTTCACAGGTGCAGAACTAGCAAAAATGGATCGAACAGAACTCGCCCAAGTTGCCGAAGAAGGTGTAGTTTTTGCCCGTGTCGCCCCAGAACAAAAACTGCGTTTAGTTGAAGCCTTGCAATCAAAAGGTGAAATCGTCGCCATGACAGGAGATGGTGTCAACGATGCACCGGCTTTAAAACAAGCAGATATTGGGATTGCGATGGGTGGTGCTGGTACAGAAGTTGCTAAAGAAGCCGCTGATATGCTGCTTACCGATGATAATTTTGCTTCCATTGAAGCTGCTATAGAGGAAGGGCGGGCGGTTTATAAAAATCTTCTGAAAGCGATTTGTTTTATTTTGCCAGTGAACGGTGGCGAATCAATGACAATTTTAATTAGCACATTATTAGCCAGAGATTTGCCAATTTTATCCTTACAAGTTCTGTGGCTGAATATGCTCAATTCCATCACCATGACAGTGCCCTTAGCCTTTGAGCCAAAAGCGCAAAATGTCATGCAACAAGCACCGCGTCATCCTAATGAACCGTTACTTTCAGGCAGTCGTTTAAAAAGAATTTTGGCAATTTCTCTGTTTAACTGGATTGTGATATTTGGAGTATTTGAATATATTCGCCAAACCACAGGCAATATAGATTTAGCGAGAACAATGGCGATTAACTCTTTGATTGCCGGACGGATATTCTATTTATTGAGCATTAGTCAATTAATCCCGAATTTGATTGCTAAGATGGATGGCACAATTAAAGAAAATGTCGATGTACCCGCAATTGGATTTGGGATTATCGGGGCAATTATTTTGCAAATTGTCTTTGCCCATGTGCCGTTGATTAATGAAGTATTTGAAACAGCACCATTAAATTTACAGCAGTGGTTGTTGTGTTTAGCAGTAGGTTCACCGATGATTTTGTGGGCTGCGTTGGTGAATCGTTTTGATCCGCCAAATTGAATACAGATAAGAACGAACCGCAGAGGACGCAGAGGACGCAGAGGAATGAGAGGTTTTTTGCTCAATCGTTCCTCTCTGTGTACTCTGCGCCTCTGCGGTTCGTTAAAAAAATTGTTTTTATTCTCGACTCAGAGGTAAAATAGCACTCATTTGTTCTAGATTTAATACTGTGGCTAAGTCTGCTTCACTCATTAATCCTCGTTCTAGGACGATCTCGCGCAGGGATTTACCAGTTTCTAAAGATTCTTTGGCGACAGCTGCGGCATTTAAATAACCAATGTGAGTGTTGAGTGCAGTTACTAAAGCTAAACTACCTTCGGCGTATGCTAAACAACGTTCTTTGTTAGCTGTAATTCCTTTGATGCAACGTTCTGTAAGTGCGGCAATAGTATTACCAAGAATTTCGATGCTGTGAATTAGGTTATAGGCAATCAACGGCATCATCACATTCAATTCTAATTGTCCCGCTTGTGCGGCTAAGGCGATCGCATTGTCATAACCCATCACCTGAAAACATACCATTGATGTCATCTCTGCCATCACTGGGTTATATTTCCCTGGCATAATTGAAGAACCTGGTTGCACTGGCGGTAGTTGAATTTCTTTCAAACCAGTTTTCGGCCCCGAATCCATCAACCGCAAATCATGAGATATTTTGGCTAAATCCTGGGCTAAGTTCCGCAAAGCACCAGAAACGTTAACAAATGGCGCCATACTTTGCATAGCTGCCATCAGGTGGGGTGCAGGTTCTAATGGGGTATCAATTAATTCTGAGAGAACTTCCACGACACGGGCGCGATAGAAAGGATGAGTATTCAATCCTGTTCCTGCTGCACTACCTCCCAAACCCAGCACCATCAAATCTCCAGAGGCGGTGTAAATCCGGTTTTGATGTTCGGTGAGAATTTGCGCCCAAGCTCGAAAATTCTCACCCAATAGCACTGGTACAGCGTCTTGTAAGTGAGTTCTGCCAGATCTGACGATATCTTGAAATTCTCCAGCTTTGTTTTCTAAGGTGGCGATCGCTTCTTCTAAAGCTGGGTGTAATGTGTGAGAAAGTGCCAATAAACCACCAATCCTAATTGCCGTCGGAATCACATCATTGGTAGACTGCCCATAATTAACGTGGTCATTGGGACTAACACGTTTATAATTGCCTTTTTCGTCACCAAGAATTTCTAAGGCGCGATTTGCCAAAACTTCGTTAACATTCATGTGGTGCGAAGTTCCCGCACCCGCTTGATAAACATCCACAACGAATTGTTCGCGCAACTTCCCAGCTAAGATTTCATCAGTTGCTTGGACTATCGCCTGACTAATATCTTCAGGAATGCAACCGAGTTCTCCATTGACAATTGCGGTAGCTTTTTTAATTAGCAAACAAGCATCTACGTAAGTAGGCAAAGGCTTGATGCCGCTAATGGGGAAATTTTCGATAGCCCGCAGCGTTTGAATGCCGTAATAAACGCTACTAGCAATTTGGCGATCGCCCATCGAATCCCGTTCAATACGAAAATCTATATTGTCAGTCATAGTATTGTTTGGATGATCTTTAAAGTACAGATCATGCCATGCAAATGATACTCACGCCCCTTTTACTGTGTCCAATCTTCCACTGGAGTTTGGACTAATTTGGATTCAACCAGCAATTAAGAGAACAGCAAGACAAA
>VFQR01001742.1_pt1 | contig 15449 bp, 10 predicted proteins | sample 3512321 | NCBI WGS metagenome assembly VFQR01 (sample SAMN10412374, study PRJNA504923) | tailings metagenome | isolation source: Relicate 3 Philex TSF1 revegetated site | place: Philippines: Tuba, Benguet | collected 2017-08-29
CTGCTCCTACGACCCGCTGACGGGCTACTACCGGACCGGGTGCTGCGAGAACCACGGCGACGACCCGGGCCTGCACGTGGTCTGCGCGGTGATGACCGACGACTTCCTCGCCTTCAGCAGGTCGGTCGGCAACGACCTCAGCACCCCGATGCCCCAGTACGGGTTCCCCGGCCTTCGCGACGGCGACCAGTGGTGCCTGTGCGCGCCGCGGTGGCAGGAGGCGCTGGAAGCAGGCGCGGCACCGCGTGTGCGCCTCGTCGCCACGCACCTGTCGGCGCTCGAGCACGTCTCCCTCGCCGACCTGCGCGCCCACGCCGTCGACGCCTGACGCCAGGTCGTCGCCGGCAGGCCGAACCGACCGTTTGAAGGATCGGGTGACACCTGTCGTCCACGGATCCTTCAAACGGTGGGTTCTGGGTACCGTGAACGCATGTCCGGCCCGCTCCACCCCGCCCGCGCCTGGCTCGCCGACCAGATCCGCACCAGGGTGATCGGCGACGGCGGTGACGAGCGGTCCGCAGCGATCATCGCCGCGCCCGGTGCGAGGTGGTTCCCCGACGACGCCGTCATCCGCCGGGTGCACGCCGACGCGGCGATGTTCGTCGGCGGCCTGCGGGCGCTGCTCCTCCAGTCGCTCCACCCGCTCGCCATGGCCGGCGTGGCCGACCACTCCGACTACCGGCACGACCCGTGGGGCCGGCTGCAGCGCACCGCCGACTTCCTCGCCGCCACCACCTTCGGCCCCGAGCCGGTGGCGGAGCAGGCGGTGGCGGTGGTGCGGCGCGTGCACGAGCGGGTGGTGGGCACCGCCCCGGACGGCCGCCGGTACGCGGCGAACGACCCGCACCTGCTCCGCTGGGTCCACGTCTGCGAGGTGGACAGCTTCCTCGCCGCCTACCGGCGCTACGGCTCCGGTGCCATGACCCGGGCGGACGCCGACGCCTACGTGCGCGAGACCGCCGTGGTGGCGCGCAAGCTCGGCGTCAACGCGCCCCCTCGCTCGGTGGCCGACCTGCGCGCCGAGCTGCGCGACTACCGTCCCGAGCTCGCCGGCACGCCGGCCGCCCGCGAGGCCGCCCGGTTCCTGCTGCTCGAGCCGCCGCTGCCGCTGGCGGCGCGCCCGGCCTACACCGTCCTCGCCGCAGCCGCCGTCGGGCTGCTGCCGGTGTGGGCCCGGTGGCCGTTGCGCCTCCCGTTCCTGCCCGTGAGCGAGACGGTGCTCGTGCGGCCGGCGGGCACGGCGGTCACCAACATCATCCGGTGGTCACTCGCGGCCTAGCCCGTGGCGGGCCCCGGCACCGCCAGGTGGGCGAGCGCCTGGCTACCGTGCAGCCCATGGCGGTCCTCGCCCTCCACCCGGTCTTCCAGCACGCGTACCTCGTCGACGACATCGGCTCGGCCTGCGAGCGGTGGCGGGCGTTGCACGGCGCAGGGCCGTTCGTCGTGGTCCCGCACCACCGCGCCGACTGGTTCACCTACCGCGGCACCCCGCAGGAGGCCGACGTGTCGTACGCGTTCGGCTACCTCGGCGACCTGCAGATCCAGTTCGTGCAGCAGCACGACGACACACCCTCGATCTACCGCGACATGTACGCCCCCGGCGAGACAGGGTTCCACCACAGCGCCGTGCTCGTGCACGACTACGCCGCCGAGCGTCAGCGCCTGATCGACCTCGGCTACGAGCCCACCTGCGAGCTCCGCCACGACGACGTCGAAGCCGGCTACTTCGACACGCGGGCCGTCACCGGCGGCTTCACCGAGCTGCACACCGACCCGCCGCGCACCTTGATGTCGTTCGCGATGTGGCGGCGCGCCCACGAGCTGGCCGAGCCGGGCGCACCGGCGTTCACCGTGCGGGCGCCGCGGCCGGCGTGACGCTGCTCGGGCACCTGCCGGCTCCCGGCTCCGATCCCACCGACGTCCTCGACACCTTCGCCACGTGGGCGTCCTCCGGCGGTCGACCGCTGTACGCGCACCAGGAGGAGGCGGGCCTGGCCCTCGCCGCCGGCGACCACGTCGTGCTGGCCACGCCGACCGGCTCCGGCAAGAGCCTCGTCGCCGTCGCCGGGGTGCTGCTGGCCCGCAACGCCGGGCAGCGGGCGGTGTGGACGGCGCCGATCAAGGCGCTCGTGGCGGAGAAGTTCTTCGACCTCGTCGACCTGCTGGGAGCCGAGGAGGTGGGGCTGGCCACGGGCGACGCCGCCATCAACGCCGACGCACCGGTGCTCGTGTGCACCGCCGAAGTGCTCGCCAACCAGGCGCTCCGCCACGGCGCGGACACCGACGTCGGCTTCGCCTGCCTCGACGAGTTCCACTACTACGCCGATGCGGACCGCGGCTGGGCGTGGCAGGTGCCGTTGCTGGAGCTCCCCCGCTGCCAGTTCCTGCTCGCATCGGCCACCCTCGGCGACATGAGCGCGATCAGCGCCGACCTCACGGCGCGCACCGGTCGCGCGGTGAGCGAGGTGACCTCCGTCCACCGGCCGACGCCCCTCCACCACGCCTGGCGGACCACCACGGTCGCCGAGAGCGTGCTCGAGGCCGTGCGTGAGGGGTTGTCGCCCGTGTACGTCGTGCACGCCACACAGGCGTCGGCCATCGAGCGGGCGCAGGCCCTCGTCAGCCTGCCCCTCACCAGCCGGCCGCAGCGGGAGGCGATCGCCGCCGCGCTGTCGGGCGTGCGCATCGGCCGCGGCTTCGGCGACACGCTCGGGCGCCTCGTGCGCAACGGGGTCGGCGTGCACCATGCCGGCATGCTCCCCCGCTACCGACGGCTCGTGGAGCGACTCGCCGGCGAGGGCCTGCTGCCGGTGATCTGCGGGACCGACACGCTCGGCGTGGGCGTCAACATCCCGATCCGCACCGTGCTGATGACGGCGCTGACCAAGTTCGACGGACGCCGCGTGCGCACCTTCACCGCCCGCGAGTTCCACCAGCTCGGCGGCCGCGCCGGCCGACCCGGCCACGACCCCGACGGCCACGTCTGGGTGCAGGCGCCCGACCACGTGGTCGAGAACGCCCGCGCCTTGAGCAAAGCCGGCGACGACCCGAAGGCGCGGCGCAAGGCGACGAAGGCCAAGCCTCCGGAGGGCTTCGTCCACTACGACGAGGCGACGATGCAGCGGCTGATCGCCGCGCGGCCGGAGCCGCTCACGTCGAGGTTCCGGGTGACGGCCGACCTCGTCGCCAACGTCCTCGCCCGCCCCGACGGCCCCGTCGCGCTGAAGCACCTGCTGGCCACGAACCACGACCCTCCCCAGCGCCGGCGCCAGCACCGGCGGAGGGCGATCGCCGTCTACCGCAGCCTCGAAGCGGCCGGCGTGGCGGAGCGCGTCCGCGACGACGCCGGACGGTGCACGGGTGTGCGCGTCGGCTCGCTCGACGCCGAGGGGCCTGCCGGGTCGCTGCGCTTCTCGGCGCCGCTGCTGCCGTTCGCGCTCGAGGTGCTGGCCAGCGTCGTCCGAGCCGACGACAGCGACAGCGACACCGGCCGCGGCGTGGACGCAGTGCTCGACACCGTCAGCGTGATCGAGGCGGTGCTCGACGATCCCCGGCAGGTGCTGGTGGCGCAGGAGCAGGCGGCGCGGGCCGAGGCGGTGGCCCGGATGAAGGCCGAGGGGGTGCCCTACGAGGAGCGGATGGAGCGCCTCGACGGCGTCACGTGGCCGAAGCCGCTCGGTGAGGTGCTCGAGGCGTGTTTCCGCACCTACCGGGACCGGCACCCGTGGGTGGCCGAGGACCCGTCGCCGAAGTCGGTGCTGCGGGAGATGCTCGAGCACGGCGACACCTTCGCCACGTTCGTGCGCAGGTACCGCCTCGAGCGCAGCGAGGGGCTCGTGCTGCGCTACCTCACCGACGCCTGGCGCACGTTGGACCGCTCGCTGCCCGACGATGCCTACACCGACGAGCTGGAGGACGTGATCGAGTGGCTCGGCGCGCTCCTGCGGGCCACCGACTCCACCCTCCTCGACGAGTGGACCCGCCTCGCCGGTCTCCCCGTGCACGACCACGTGCCGGTCGAGGCACCCGCTGCCGCGGGACCGCCGCGCGCCTGGCGCACCGCCGTCCGCACGGCGGCGTTCGGGTGGGTGGAGCTGCTCGCCGCGGGCGCGTACGACGAGCTCGCTCGGCGCACGGGGTGGACGGGAGAGGCGCTCGCGGAGGCGATGGGCCCGTACTGGGACGAGTACGCCACCATCGCCATCGATGCCGACGCTCGGTCGTCGACCTGGGTCGAGCTCACCGAGGCCGAGGGCACCTGGACGCTGACGCAGCGCCTCGCCGATCCGGAGGGCCACGGCGAGTGGCGCTTCGTGGCGACGGTCGACCTGGACGAGGCCGAACGGGAAGGTGCGCCGACCTTGCGCCTCGTCGAGCTCGGGCCGGCCTCCGCTCCCTGAGGGCGGCCGCCTGCCCGTTCGCCGCTGCGGGCGTGCCACAGTGGGCGGATGGAGCTCGCACACGAGATCGCCGGGGAGGGCCCCCCGCTGGTGCTGGTCCACGGGATCACCGAGTCGCGCGAGACCTGGCGCCCGCTCCTCGACCGGATCGCGGCCACCTGGCGCGTCCTCGCCGTCGACCTCCGTGGGCACGGTGCCTCGCCCACCGGCTCCGGCTACGACCCGCTCACGCTCGCCGCCGACGTGCACGACACCGTCGGCTCGGCGCTGCCCGCGGCCTCGCCGACCCCGCTCCTCGTCGGCCACTCCCTCGGCGGCGTGGTCGCCACGGCCTACGCGGCCTCGTTCGCCACGCGGGGTGTCGTCGACGTGGACCAACCTCTGCGGCTCGCCGGCTTCCAGGACGGGCTGCGCCAGCTCGAGCCGATGCTGCGCGGTGATGCCGGATCGTTCCGCGGTGCCATCACCGCCGTGTTCGACACGATGGTCGGCCCGCTGCCGGCCGACGAGCGCCACCGGGTCGAGGCGCTGCGCGATCCCGACCAGGACGTCGTCCTGTCGATCTGGGGCACCGTGCTCGACTCCTCCGCAGCCGAGCTCGACGCGCAGGTGGACGCACTGGCCAGCGCCGTCACCGTGCCCTTCCTGTCGCTGCACGGGATCGATCCCGGCGCCGACTACGCCGACTGGCTGCGGGCCCGGATCCCCAGCGCCACGGTGGAGGTGTGGCCCGACCACGGCCACTACCCGCACCTGCTCGACCCGGAGCGCTTCCTCGCCCGCCTGCGCGAGTTCGACGACACGCTCCGCTGAGGCCGGGCCCGGCACCCGCGCCGGGTGATCAGGCGGCGACGAGGGGTTCGTCCAGCTCGTGGCACGTCTCGGCGGCGGCCCAGGCGACGGCCGCCGCGCCGACGGCGGGCGTCGTGACGTCCACGCCGGTGGTGGCGAGCAACCGCACGAGCGCCTCGACCACGCGCCCGTCGAAGTGCGTGCCCACCCCTGCGCGGATGTGGGCCAGCGCCGTGACCGCCGGCCAGCCCGCGCGGTAGGCGCGGTCGGTGGTCAGCGCGTCCCACACGTCGGCCACGGCGACCACGCGCGCCTCGAGCGGGATGTCGCCTCCCGCGAGGCCGTCGGGATATCCGCAGCCGTCCACGCGCTCGTGGTGGTGGAGGATCACCGGGAGGGCCTCGTGGAGCGACGGGGCCGTCGCCTCCAGGTCGTGACCGAGCCGCGGGTGAGTGCGGATGACATCCCATTCCTCGTCCGTCAGCGCCCCCGGCTTGTTGAGGATGTGGTCGGGGATGGCGATCTTGCCGACGTCGTGGAGGTACGCGCCGCGGGCGATCACCCGGAGACGTTCGGGGGCGAGGCCCATCTCCAGGCCGAGCTCGACCGCGAGCCGTGCCGTGCGGCGGCTGTGACCGTGGGTGTAGGGGTCCTTCACCTCCACGGCGCGCACCAGCGAGCGCAGCGCCTCCGGATAGCCCGATTCGATCTGGGCGAACGGGTCGTCGACGAAGGCCTGCTGCAGGATGTCGCCCAGCGCCCGCTCGTCGGCCCGCCGTCGGAACACGGCGTAGACGGCCGCGCCGAACCCGGCGAGGAGGTACCCGTGGTAGTCCCACCAGGACAGGTGGCCGAACCGGCCGTGCTGGAACGCCACGAGGGCGGCGATCGACGACGCCGCGGCGAGCACGAGTGCGAGTTGGACGACGTCGTGGCCGAGGTGCCACCGCCGCCAGTGGCGCCGGATCGACCACACCAGCAGCGCGATCGAGGCCACGCTGACCACGTCGAGCACGTCGTCCTCCCAGGCGAGCACCCGCTCCCCGGCGAAGGCGGTCGGGCGCAGCGTGACCGCGCCCACCGAGGCCGCCACGGCGGCCGAGGCCACCACGATCGCCGCACGCGGCCGGCGCCGCACCAGCCGGTCGGCCCATCTCGGCACCGGCCGCCCCGCTGCGGCGAGGCACACGGCGAAGCCGCACATCGCCACGAACGGCAGGCGCGCCACCCACACGTTGCCGGGGCGACCCAGCACCCCGGGCGTGGTCAGCCCGTGCCCGAGCATCGCCACCCCGACCACCACACAGCCGAGGCCCAGCCAGACCACGTTCGGTTGGCCGGAGCGCATCGCCGTGCCGAGCGCGACGACCGCCGTCGCCAGCGCGCACGCGGCGATCAGCGACACCACCACGAGGTGGCCCTCGGCGTCGAACCCGTGCAGGTCGAGGCTCGGCACCGACCGCAGCACCACCAGCACCGCCACCGGTCCGAGCACCATCGCGACGACCGTCCACCACCGCCCGAGCAGAGCCACGTCCGGTCATCGGCACGTGCCCATGAGAACTGAAACCGGATGTGCTCAGCCGCGTCGTGCGGGCTCGGCCGAGATCGGGTAGCGGTGCACGACAGTCGTGCACTCCTACCCGATCTCGCCGCGCGGCCGCTACATCCCCAGCTTCTTGGCGATGACCATGCGCTGGATCTGGTTGGTGCCTTCGTAGATCTGGGTGATCTTCGCGTCGCGCATCATCCGCTCGACCGGGAAGTCGTTGGTGTAGCCGTAGCCGCCGAGGAACTGCACCGCGTCGGTGGTGACCTGCATGGCCACGTCGCTCGCGAAGCACTTCGCCATGGCGCCCAGCATCGAGAGCTCGCCGTGCGGGTCACCTTCGTCGGCGGTGGCGCAGGCGCGGTGCACGAGGCCGCGCGCGGCCTCGATGCGCATGGCGCAGTCGGCGGCCATCCACTGCAGCCCCTGGTTCGACGACAGCGGCCGGCCGAACGTGGTGCGCTGCTGCAGGTACTCGAGCGCCAGGTCGAGCGAGCCCTGGGCGATGCCGACCGCCTGCGCGCCGATCGTCGGGCGGCTGCGGTCGAGCGTGTGCATGGCGATGGCGAAGCCCTTGCCCACCTCGCCGATGCGGTGGGTGTCGGGCACGCGCACGCCCTCGAGGCGGATCACCCCGGTGGGCGACGAGCGGATGCCGAGCTTGTGCTCGAGCTTGTCCACCTGCACACCCCAGTCCGCCTCCACGAGGAAGGCGGTGATCCCCGTGTGGCGGTCGGGTGACGTGCGGGCGAACACGGTGTAGAGGTCGCTGACGCCCGCGTTGGTGATCCACGACTTGGTGCCCTCGAGCACCCAGCCGTCGCCGTCGCGCGTGGCCCGGGTGGTCATGGAGGCCACGTCGCTCCCGGCGTCGGGCTCGCTCAACGCGTAGCTGCACTGGCTGTCGCCGGCGACCACCCGCGGCACGTAGGTGCGGCGCAGCTCCTCGCTGCCGAAGTTGAGCACGGGGAGCAGGCCCAGCTTCGAGATGAGGAACATGAGGCTCGTGGAGGCGTCGCCGCGGGCCAGCTCCTCCGCGACGATGGCCTGGTCGACGAGCGACGCCCCGGCACCGCCGTACTCGACGGGGTAGCTCAGCCCGGTGAGCTCCATCGACTTCAGCGCCTCGAAGGCCGCCCAGGAGTACTCGCCGGTCCGATCGGCTTCGGCGGCGAGCGGCACGATCCTGTCGGTCACGAACCGGCGGACGACCGCCCGCAGCTCGCGCTGCTCGTCGGTGGGGTTGATCGGTTGCACGCTCACGACAGCCCCAGCAGCTCCCTCCACCGCGCCGGGTACGCCGCGGCCACCTGCTGGGGGGTCATCCGCAGGGTGGCTTCGGGCATCATGTCGGCCAGCTCGCGCTGGCGGTCGTAGGAGTGCGTGATGTTCGCCACCCCCCGGAACAGGCGGGTGCGCACCTCCACCAGCTCGGCGGGCGCCGCGGCGTCGAGGAACCCCCACGCGGTGAAGGCGATGGTGAAGTCGTGGACCACCGGCGCCCTGCTGTACAGCGACGCGCGGCGGAGGCCGATGCCGAGGCAGCCGCGCACCGCGTCGTCGGCGTCCTCACCGGCCGTGAGCTGCAGCCGCGGCCGGAACGTGTTGGCGATCTTGATCCCGAACCCCTGGTCCGGCCCCTGGTAGCCGAGGCGGCCGCCCTCGGGCTGGAACCCGCGGATCTCGGCGGGCCGGTCCGGCAGCCACGGCTCGGGCACGTGGTGGGGTGAGCGGTACGTGCGGGCGTCGTCGACCGGCGGCTGCGGGGCGAACTTCGGGGCGGCCATGGCTCCTTTCTACCCCGCCGCCCGACCCGGCGACAGGTCCGGCACCGTGACCACCCGTGGCGCCGTCAGGGCGCGTGCAGCAGCCCGTACACCAGCCCGTCCTCGAGGGCCCGCCAGGACGCCTCGATGATGTTCGTGCTGACGCCGATCGTGGTCCAGGAGCGCTCGCCGTTGGTGAAGTCGATGAGCACCCTCGTCACGGCCCCCGTGGCGGTGGCGCCGTCGAGGATGCGGACCTTGTAGTCGGTGAGGTGCACGCGCCCGAGCTGGCCGAAGCCGCCGCCCAGCGCAGCGCGGAGCGCGGTGTCGATCGCGTTGACGGGGCCGTTGCCCTCGGCGGTGTGCACACGGCGCTGGTCGCCCACCCACACCTTCACCGTCGCTTCGGTGGTGAACTCGCCGTTCGGCAGCTCGTCGGTGATCACGCGCATGCTCTCCACGCGGAAGAACGACTGCTCCCAGCCCGTGGCACGGCGCATCAGCAGCTCGAGCGAAGCATCGGCCGCTTCGAAGTGGTACCCCTCGTGCTCGAGCCGCTTCAGGTCGTCGATCACCTGGTTGACGGCCGGACCGTCCATCGGCAGGCCGAGCTCGTCGGCCTTCATCTGGATCGTCGCCCGGCCGGCCATCTCGCTGACCACGAACCGCGTCCCGTTGCCGACCAGCTCCGGATCGACGTGCTCGTACGCGTCCTTGGCCCTGGCGATCGCGCTCACGTGCAGGCCGGCCTTGTGCGCGAACGCCGACGCGCCGACGTACGGCGCCTGCGGGTTGAGGGGCCGGTTGAGCACCTCGGCCACGTGGTTGCTCACCGACGTGAGGTGCTCGAGCCGCCCCTCCGGGAGGCAGCGCAGGCCGAGCTTCAGCTGCAGGTTGGGGATCACCGTGGTGAGGTTGCAGTTGCCGGTGCGCTCGCCGAGGCCGTTGAGGGTGCCTTGGACGTGGCGCGCCCCGGAACGAACGGCGGCCATGGAGTTGGCCACCGCGCAACCGGTGTCGTCGTGGCAGTGGATGCCGATCACCACGTCGGCGCCCACGTGGCGGTGCACCTCGGCGACGATGCGCTCCACCTCGTGGGGCAGCGACCCGCCGTTGGTGTCGCACAGCACCACGTGGGTGGCACCGTGCACGACGGCGGCCTCGAGCGCCCGCAGGGAGAACTCGGGGTTGCGCTGGTAGCCGTCGAAGAAGTGCTCCATGTCGACGAGCACGCGGCGGCCCTCGCCGGCGAGGAAGCGGACCGAGTCGGCGATCATCGCCTCGCCCTCGTCGAGCGTGGTCTGCAGCGCCTCGAGGACGTGGTAGTCCCAGCTCTTGGCGACGATGCACACCGCGGACGTGCCGGCCTCGAGCAGGTTGCGCAGCGTGACGTCGTCGTCGACCCGCCCCCGCGGGCGGCGCGTGGAGCCGAAGGCCACCATCGTCGAGCTGGTCAGGCGCAGCTCCGTCGCAGCCCGGCGGAAGAACTCGATGTCCTTCGGGTTGGCGCCGGGCCAGCCGCCCTCGATGTAGTGCACGCCCAGCACGTCGAGCTGCTCGGCGATGCGCAGCTTGTCGTCCACGGTGGCCGACACGCCCTCCACCTGCAGCCCGTCGCGCAGGGTGGTGTCGAACACCTCGACGAGCGGCGCGCCGGACGCGGTGGAGCTGCTCGAGCCGGCGGGCGAGGAGGTCGTGTGCTGCGCCATGTGTGGATCCTGTCCGTGAGGGGAAGAGCGAGCCGAGAAACGGAACAGCCGCCCCGAGGGGCGGCTGCGAGCGCACGTGGGAGATGGCCCACGTGCGCTAACGAATGAGGATGATGCTGGCGAGCCCGGTGGTCGGGAGCGCGAACAGCGACGTCATGGTCGCTGATTGTGCCGCTCACCCCCGCGAACGTCAACCCGGCCGGGTCGGTGGCGCCGCACCAGCGCGCCCGCATGTGCACAACCATGTGGACGGACGGTGGACGCGGCAGAAACTTCTGGGGATCACCGGCCATTTCCGTGGATAACCCTGTGAGTTGAAAAATACCTCTTGACCAGGGAAAACGTGCCGTGCAAGATGGCGCTCGCACCGGACAGCGCACAGCGAGCCCGCAAGGGGGAGCTGGAGGCGGGCCCGGTGGGGGATGATCCGCTGCGGCGGCGTCGGACCGGGCGACCGGGACGGCGGCGTCGAGGCCGGTGAGGCCGGGCCCGGGCAACCGGGTTCGGAAGACCGGTCGGTCGGCGTGTCGGCCGCCCGGGCGACCGGACGGTGGGCTCGCCGGAAACGGGATCGCCCGCCGGAGCTCACGCTCCGACGGGCGATGACATTGATCGGGACGAAGGCTAACGCCGGGCGATCGATCAGTGGTGGATGGTCCCATTGGGTCGCCCCGCTCGGGTGCGCCGGTCTCCGGACCGGCTGCGCCCGGCGGGGCGCCCTCGTTTTTCCGGCAGCGTGCCGCGAGCTCAGACGGCCAGCTCGCACCAGTCCTTGTACGCGTCCTCCTGCCCGCGCACCGCCCGCCCGTACACCTCGGCGATGGCCTTGGTCATCGGGCCGGGGCACGGCACGCGGCGGTCGTCGACGGAGTTGACCGCGCTGATCTCCGCGGCGGTGCCGCACACGAAGATCTCCTCGGCGACGTACAGGTCGCTGCGGGCCAGGTTGTCCACGCGGATGTCGAAGCCGAGGTCCTTCGCGATGCGGATCACCGAGCTCTGCGTGATGCCCTCGAGCGCTCCGGCCGACAGCGGCGGGGTGATGATGATCCCGTTGCGCGCCGCGAAGATGTTCTCGCCGGTGCACTCGGCCACGAGACCGTTCGGCGCCAGCATGATCGCCTCGTCGTACCCCGCCTTCAGCGCCTCCACCTTGGCGAGCGAGCTGTTCACGTAGTTGCCGGTGGTCTTCGACGCCGGCGGCATCGTGTTGTGGTCGTGGCGGGTCCACGACGACACCTTCATCCGCACGCCCTTGTCGAGGGCGTCGTCGCCGAGGTACGCGCCCCACGGCCAACAGGCGATGGCCACGTCCACGGAGCACGGGAGCGTGTTCAGGCCCATCTCGCCGTACCCGAGGTAGGCGATGGGTCGCACGTAGCAGCTGGCCAGCCCGGTGGAGGCGACGGTGGCCTTCGTCGCGGCCACCAGCTCGTCCACCGAGTACGGGAGCTCCATCCCGACGATCTTGGCCGAGTTGTGCAGGCGGACGATGTGGTCCGTGAGGCGGAACACCGCCGGGCCGTCGGCCGTCTCGTAGGCGCGGATGCCCTCGAACACGCCGGTGCCGTAGTGCAGCGTGTGCGTCAGCACGTGGATGCGCGCCTGGTCCCAGTCGACCAGGTCGCCGTTCATCCAGATCTTCGGGGTCGGTTGGATCGGCATCGCCTCAGCCTGCCACGGCGGAGGCGATGTGTGAACCGATCTCGCTGGTGCTGCCCGTGGGCGCCTCGGCGCAGGCGGTGCGGATCCGTTCCGCGGCCTCGTGCTCACCGAGGTGGTCGAGCATCAGCGCGGCGCTGAGGATGGCGGCGGTGGGGTTGGCCCTGCCCGTGCCCACGATGTCGGGCGCCGAGCCGTGCACGGGCTCGAACATGCTGGGCCCCGTGCGCGCCGGGTTGAGGTTGGCGCTGCTGGCCAGGCCGATGCCGCCGCTGACGGCGCCGCCGAGGTCGGTGAGGATGTCGCCGAACAGGTTGTCGGTGACGATCACGTCGTAGCGGTGCGGGTCCTGGACGAAGTAGATGCAGGCCGCGTCCACGTGGTGGTACGCGGTGCCGACGTCCGGGTGCTCGCCCGCCACGGCGTCGAAGGCCCGTTGCCACAGGTCGCCGGCGAAGGTGAGCACGTTGGTCTTGTGCACCAGCGTCACGTGGCGCCGACCGCCACGCCGCTCGGCCAGGTCGAACGCGTAGCGGATCGCCCGCTCGGCCCCCATGCGCGTGTTCACCGAGCCCTGCGTGGCCACCTCGTGCGGCGTGCCCTTGCGGAGGAACCCGCCCTCCCCCACGTACGGTCCCTCGGTGTTCTCGCGGATGACCACGAAGTCGTGCGGCGTGTCGTGGCCGGGAGCGGTGCCGACGAAGGGCCTCTGGTTCACGTACAGGTCGAGCTCGAAGCGCATCTTCAGCAGCAGGCCCCGCTCGATCACGCCGGGCGGCACGTCGGGCGTGCCCACCGCGCCGAGGAGGATGGCGTCGAAGCCGCGCAGGTCGGCGAGGGTGGCGTCGGAGAGGATCTCGCCGTCGCGCAGGTACCTGGCGCCGCCCAGGTCGAACTCGGTGGTGTCGACGTCGACGCCGGCGGCACGCACGACCTTCAGAGCCTCGGTGGTCACCTCGGGCCCGATGCCGTCGCCGCCGATCACTGCGATGCGGTGGGTCATAGGCCGAGCAACGTACTCGGGAGCGGCCGGCCGTGGCGGTGTGCGGTCACGCTCACCGCCTGCTCGCGCACCCAGTGCAGCAGCTCGGTCGCCGCGCTGGCCGACACCGGAGCCAGGTCGACGTCGGCGCCCGTGACGCGGAGGTCGCGCAGGGTGCTCTCCGGCACGGCGCCGATGACCCGCACCCGGTCGGGCGGCCGCTCCCCCGCCGGCGGGTCCGCCACCACCTCCACGCCCGCCACCTCCGCCGCAGCGCGCGCCGCGGCCACGGCCGCCGGGGGCACACCGCCGCCCACCACCAGGGCCACCCGCCGCATCGGCCGGTACCGCAGCACGTTGCGCTCCGCGACCAGCCCGCTCGCGTCGCCACCCACGGCGAAGCGGTCGCGCCACGCCCGCTCGAGGTCGGCACGCGTGGGCGGGTCGCCCCGCCAGGTCCCGAACGACTCCACGTGGTGCGGCCCACCCGTCTTCGGCGCCCCGCCCACCGACGACCGCTTCCAACCACCGAACGGCTGACGGCCGACGACGGCCCCCGTCGTGTGCCGGTTGACGTACGCGTTCCCCACCTCCACCCGTTCCAGCCAGTGGCTCACCTCGTGGCGATCGAGGGAGTGCAGCCCGCCCGTGAGGCCGAACTCGACGGCGTTCTGGAGGGCGAGCGCGTGGTCCAGGTCGTCGGCGCGCATCACGCCGAGCACCGGGCCGAAGCACTCGGTGTGGTGGAACCACGATCCGGGCTCCACGCCCACGCGCACGCCGGGCGACCACAGCCGCCCGTCGGCGCTGAGGCGTCGGGGCTCCACCAGCCAGCGCTCGCCGGGGTCGAGGCGCGTGAGCGCCCGCTCGAGGCGCTCGGACGGGGCCGCCACGAGCGGCCCCATCATCGTCGCCGGCTCGGTGGCGGGGCCCACCCGCACGCTGCGGACCGCCGCGGCCAACCGTGCGAGGAATCGGCCGTCGTCGTGCAGCGGCGCCTCCACCACTGCCAGGCTCGCGGCGGAGCACTTCTGGCCGGCGTGCCCGAAGGCCGAGCGGACGAGGTCGCGGATCGCCTCGTCCTCGTCGGCGGCGGCCGAGACGATCAGGGCGTTCTTGCCGCTGGTCTCCGCGTGGAGGCGCATCGCCGGCCGCCACCCGAGGAAGGTCGCGGCGGTCTCGTAGGCCCCGGTGAGCACGACCGCGTCGACGCCTTCGTGCGTGACGAGGTGCCGCCCCACCTCGTCGTCGGGGCACGCCACGTACTGCAGCGCGTCCCGCGGCACGCCGGCGTCCCACAGCTGTTGCGCGAGCAGGCGCGCCGTCGCCCGCGCCTCGGGTGCCGGCTTCAGGATCACGGCGTTGCCGGCCGCGAGGGCGGCCACCACGCCGAGGGTGGGGATCGCGTACGGGAAGTTCCACGGCGCGACGACGAGCACCACGCCGAAGGGCTCGAAGTGCCGGCCCTGCCCGTCGTGCGGCACCATGCCCGCGCTGTAGCGGGCGGCGTCCACCGCCTCGGACACCTCCGGGTCGCCCTCGGCCACGGTCTTGCCCGTCTCCGCGGCCATCACCGCGAGCGCCCGCCCGCGTTGCGCCTCCATCACCGCCGCCGCCGCGAGCAGGACCGTCCGGCGCTCGGCCGCGTCACGCTCGCGCCACGAGCAGGCGCGAGCCGTCGCGACGACGGCGTCGACGGCCTCCGTGGTGCCGACGAGCGCCACCTCGGGTCGTTCCGGGGCGGCGAGGTGCCGGCGGATCCACTCCCGGTTGGCGGCCACCGTCCAGTCGGTGTCGGGCGCGTTGGTGAAGGAGGCCGTGGCGCCCTCCGCGGGAGCGTGCGGCGGCAACGTGCGGTCCTGGTGGCGCCGGGGCGCCGTGGTGAGGGCGGGCACCAGGGCCACCGCGTCGGCGAAGCGCCGGCGCTGCTCGGCCCACGCCGGCGAATCGGGCCGCAGGTGGAACAGGTCGCGCAGGAAGTTGTCCGGCGCCGTGTTCTCGTCGAGGCGGCGGGTCAGGTAGGCGATGCTCGCGGCCAGGTCGTCGTGGCGCACCACCGGGGCGTACAGCAGGACCGGGGACGCCGACGCGGCGTTCACCGCCCGCGCCTGCGCCGGCGCCATCCCTTCCAGCATCTCGATCTCCAGCTCGGCTCCCGCCGCCTGCAGGCCGAGCGCCCATGCGACGTCGAAGAGGTTGTGGCTGGCCACACCGACGCGGATCGCGCCCGCCCAGCGCGTGTCGACCAGCGCGGCCACCAGCCGCTTGAAGCTGGCGTCCGACTCCGCCTTGGTGGCGTACGGCGCCTGCTCCCAGCCGTGCAGCTCCGCCTCCACCCGCTCCATGGCGAGGTTGGCGCCCTTCACCACGCGGACCTTCAGCGCGGCGCCGCCGCGCCGATGCTTGGCGGCCGACCACTCGCACAGGCGCCGGCCCACGTCGTGCGCGTCGGGCAGGTACGCCTGGAGGACCACACCGGCGTCGAGCCCGGCGAACTCCTCCTCGTCGAGCACGCGGCACATGGCCTCCACCGTGAGCGGCAGGTCGCGATACTCCTCCATGTCGAGGTGCACGAACGTCGGCGGGGAG
>VFQR01001743.1_pt1 | contig 15448 bp, 15 predicted proteins | sample 3512321 | NCBI WGS metagenome assembly VFQR01 (sample SAMN10412374, study PRJNA504923) | tailings metagenome | isolation source: Relicate 3 Philex TSF1 revegetated site | place: Philippines: Tuba, Benguet | collected 2017-08-29
CCTGCATCCAGTTTTGCCAACCGTGTAATCAAGTTTCCCCGGACATCCTTAAAAGCAAAGTGGGGAAATCGATGGCGTAACTGTGCTAACCGCCGTAGCGAAGATGTACCGATGACTGCACCTTCTGGCAATGTCTCGATTTGTTTATCTTTGTGCTTTTCATGCACCACTAGGGCATCGGCTGGGTTTTCCCGTTCGGTAATTGCTGCCAGTGTTAAGCCTTCGGGTAAGTTAGTCGGCAAATCCTTGAGGGAATGAACTGCAAAGTCAATCTCGCCATTGAGCATTCCCAACTCAAGTTCTTTAGTAAAAAGTCCTTTGTCGCCAATTTTGGCTAATGCTACATCCAAGATTTTGTCGCCTTGGGTAGACATGGTGTGGACTTCAAAAGTGATATCTGGATAGCTTTTTTGGAGTTGCTCCTGTACCCAATAGGTTTGAACTAGAGCAAGTTGGCTTTTGCGCGAACCGATACGAATTGTGCGCGGAGGACTAGAAACAACTGAAGTCATAAAACAATATATCAAACCAGGGATAAATTCACTCTCATCTAGACTACCGTAGTGAGTGACTTGTACCAATTTTGAATTTTAGATTTGGGATTTTAGATTACAATTCTTTACTTTGTGAACTACGCGAAGTTTGGCTGAAGCGACACTAGACACTAGCTAGTATGTAGTAAATGTAACATCATATGCGATTAATGATTTTTTGAAACCCCACAGGGCACAGAGAAGGCAGAGTAAAGAGTTTCCAGAGCTAGGACTTTTAAAAGATCCTCTGAACAGAAATCAATCTTTAATAGTCAAAGAATACATGGTAGATTGTATAAATTGGAAAATCCAAAATACTAATAATCGTATTTCAGATATTCTTGTAATTGTTGGGTACGCTCTTTTGTGGTGTTTTCTAGGCAACCAAGGTAAATCGCAGGGGCTATGGTTCCACCCTCATATTCGCTTCTCTCAAACTCACAGGTGGCATCCCGAAATTTAATCCATGCTTGCTGAGCAGTAATCAATTTTTGTTTTCTAATTCTGTCTAATTTAGGCAATAGTTGTTGATAAGCTGCGTTCAATTTTTTATCAGCATTCTGATAGGACAAATTACTGCATTGATTGATTGCTGCTTGAGTTTGAGGATTATTGCAATTTAGCTTTTGCGCTAAATACATTTTTGGGAAATCCGGTGTTGTGCTGGCTGTTGTCAGACTAGGAGTGTATGAACTGCTAAAAGTTAGTAGATTTACTATTAGGGGAAATAAATAATACATATATTTTACTTACCACGTCATGATTTTGGCAATTTTAGCCATTTTTCAATTGGTCAAACATCCAACACCACCAAGCCATGAACAAATCAAGATTGCACAAAAGCCCTGGAAATATCTAAATCTCATAATTGAGAGTTATGGTTGGTCTAGATGAGAGCAAGTTTTCAATTCGACTTTATCCTACCAATATGCATAAATAATTGAATAAGTCAAGAATCTTAATTTAGTCAAGATAGTCGCAGTTATGGGTAGAAAAAAGGCGATCGCCTCCAACTTTGCCCAGATGTGTAGGTTTTGGGGATCGTCAGTACACAAAAGCGATCGCTTGTGCATATACTTCTTATAGAAGTCGGCAAAAGAGACAAAATTTTCCTTTGCCCTTTGCCTACAAATGTGCAAAAATTACTTTTGCAAGAGATATTGAGCCACTATAATTGACAAACCACGATGAAAGTACCTAATCGTCCATTGGTTACTCCCCACTCTCTAATCTGAAGATATGCCTGATTTACTTATTTCAATGGAAATCTCAGTAATTCAAAGTCCAGAAAATTAAAAAGCTCAGCTTTTTTAAAATCAATTCCATTTTATGGTATTGAATGCAAACTCAGGCTGAGATCAAATCTGAAAAGTAAAATTTATCTTTGAAAATAGAAACATTCTAAACTTTTTTTAGAACTATAATAACTTTTTTTATAGCCCGTAAGTCTGACAGTCCATCCTAATTTTAATAGAGAACACTATCGGCTAGATTTTCAGGGTTTCATCTCTCTAATCGGGGCAAGAAATCTATTCTGTGCTGGCTGAATAAAGGGATTTCAAGCTCACTTATCAAGGAACCGCGACCAGGAAAAATTATGACCTCTTTAGATCCTAATTTTTTGGACATTCCAGCCAAAAGCCTAATCATCATTGACCCAGCTGTTGATAACTATAAAAAGCAAAATGGCAACAACTTGGAAATTACGTTAGAAGATATAGCAAATACAGAAACAGGAACAACAGCATCGAAAGCACAAAAGCTACCGAAAGTCCCACCTAAAGAACTTTTAGCACCTCCTGGTAATTTTAATCCTACCCTACTGCTATTTTTGGCATCTGTAGGAACATTGGTCTTATCTAACTGTGGTTACTGGCTTTGGCAATGGCCGGACTGGGTATGCTTTTGCGTTAATACTATTGCTTTGCATTGTGCGGGGACAGTAATTCATGATGCATGTCATCAATCTGCCCACCGCGATCGCATAATTAATGCCATGCTAGGGCATGGTAGCGCCTTAATGTTAGGGTTTGTATTCCCAGTGTTTACGCGGGTGCATTTGCAGCATCATGCTCATGTCAACCATCCCAAAGATGACCCAGATCATTATGTTTCTACAGGTGGACCACTGTGGCTAATTGCATTTCGGTTTTTATACCACGAAGTGTTTTTCTTTCAGCGACGATTGTGGCGTAAATATGAATTATTGGAATGGTTTATCAGCCGTTTAATTGTTGTTGGAATTTTTTATATCGCAATACAATATCATTTTTTCATGTACCTTCTGAATTTTTGGGTTGTACCTTCTGGTATTGTGGGGTTAATACTGGGCTTCTTTTTTGATTACTTGCCCCATCGTCCTTTTAGAGAACGCGATCGCTGGAAAAATGCCCGTGTATATCCTAGCCCAATTCTTAATATCTTGATTCTCGGACAAAACTATCATTTAATTCATCATTTATGGACTTGTATTCCCTGGTATAAGTATCAGTCTACATATTATTTGATGAAGCCTTTATTAGATGAAAAAGGCTGTTATCAAACTTCAGGATTACTACAAAAGAAAGACTTTTTAGAATTTATTTACGATATGTTTGTAGGAATTCGCTTTCACCATCAAACAACGAACAATAAAGACGAATTACTTTTAATCCAAAATCCAAAATCTAAAATCTAAAATTGTCTCGGTCATTGGAAGCGCTGAGTGTTGAGTTATTCACCCCACACTTCCTCATCTCCAATGCCCAATGCCTAGGTATGATTTTTATTTACATAATTAGGATCTTCAGTACCAAGTAGTTTGTCCCAAAACGTAAAATACAAACCGTAGTGTACTTTATACTTGCGGTGATGTGTTGAATGATGCATAGAACCAATGAGCCACTTGCCAATCCAGTGGCTTTTAGATGAGGAAGGAAATACCTCAAATCCAAGATGGGTAAACACTGCCCAAACTGTCATAGTTATAAGTGCGGCCACTAAGGTGATAAAATGTAGTGGAACTATGTAGATTACACCTACAAAAAAAAGTGCTTGGACGATCGCCTCTGGTAAATCGAATGCAGAAGAACTCCAAGGCGTTGGTTCTCCTGAACGGTGATGTCCATAATGCATCCATTTAAACATTAGAGGGTGGTGAAACATTCGATGGATAAAGTAAAAATATGTATCCTGAAGAATTAGCACCACAACAAAGCTAGCTACCAAATACCACAGCCCGTATTCGTATAAATTAGTGTATAGTAGCGTTGCTCCTAAAGTATACTCTGAAATAATCAACGCTCCACAAATACCAAAAACCACTGCGGAGAGTACCGATAATAGAATATCGTTTCTAATGGAAGAATTCATTAACGGCTTCAAACGCAAACTCTTGTTGGCGAGAGACTTTCCCAGAACTGAATAAAAGAGCAAGTATGCTCCTCCAGCTATCAGAAAATATCGGGCAAGAGTGATAACGAAGAAGAAAAACCAATAATAGAAAAATGAGTGGTTCGTCAATTATACCCATCCATAAAATTAATTTAGTGAAATGAAAGTGCTGATTATATCCACAATAGCTAAATTTTACTTCATTTCAGCACTGCTGGGTCGTTTTTTGGTCTAAACTCCAGTCAGTAACTACTTAGCCAAATATTTGTTTTAAAACACTAAAATATACATGGCAAATACAGATTTTTAGGATAGACTAATGCCATTGTGTGAGGACTGAACAATGGCGAATACAAGCTTGAGGCAAGGAGTTTCCTTTGCTTTTATTGGTGTCTGTTTTTATCTAGGTATTGGCGTCGGAGTCGTGATTCGGCTTGGGCAATCACAGCGAATAAACGCTGCTACTACACCCGCTGAATCTGGTTTGCTACCATTAGCCATATCTAAATCTACGCAAACAACATTAAAAAAACAAATTTTTCCAGACGTTATTACTATTAAGGCTGTTGGAGATATTATTCCTGGTACTAATTTTCCTAACTACAGATTACCCCGCTTTCGAGATCAATTATTACCAAAATCAGTAAGAAACCACTTGCAAGGATCTGATATCTTATTTGGTAACTTTGAAAGTAGTTTAACTAATTATCCATATACTACTAAAGATATTAATCGAGGACAAATCTTTGCGTTTCGCTCCCCACCTGCATATGCTCAACTATTTTCTCAGGTGGGTTTTAATGTATTCAATATGGCAAATAACCATGCAATGGATTTTGGTTTGGTAGGGTTCAAAGATACAAAGAAGAATCTTGAGGCTGTGGGCATTGCTACGTTAGGTCATAAAAATCAAATTCTCTATCTCAAAGCTAACAATATCCCTGTAGGAATGATCGGTTTTTCTCCTTATGAAATGTATAATTCGATCCATAATTTAGCAGCAGCCGAAAAACTCGTAGTAGAAGCCAAAAATAATGCCAACATTGTAATAGTATCAATGCACGCTGGAGCCGAAGGAACGCAGGCATTACATGTTAAGAATGAGACCGAGTTTTTTTATGGAGAAAACCGAGGTAATTCAATCAAATTTGCCAGAAAAATGATTGATGCAGGAGCAGACTTAGTACTGGGACATGGCCCTCACGTTCCGAGAGCAATGGAAATTTATAAGAATAAAATGATAGCTTATTCTTTAGGAAATTTCTTAGGATATCGCACTTTATCTACAAATGCTCAAGCAGGAGATTCACTGATTTTAGAAGTCAAACTCAATTCAGTTGGCAGTTTGGTATCAAGTAAAATTATTCCCATTCGGATGGATCGGCAAGGAATTCCTCAAGTAGATCCGCATTTTCAGACTGTGAAACTTATGCGTTATTTGAATAATCAAGCTTTTCCAAAGAATCCGGTGAAAATTAATAACAAAGGGGAAATTATTCTCAAAAATCAATTATAGCGATCGCTCTTACGTTAATGGATTTTAGATTTCAAATTTTGGATTGTCATTCCAAACTTAAAATCTAAAATGACACCATTTTTCATACCTGTAAGGACTCAGCAGATGGAGGAATAATCTCTAGACCGTAGCCAGGAGCAGTTGCCAAAACTTTTTCCATGTCTGTGGGGCTAACAGTAGCTGAAGACATACTTTCTGAAACTGGGACACCTACTTCCATAAAAAACTTTTCTAATCCTGCTGGTGTGACCCAGCACAGCAATTTTACCAGTTCTAAACCGATATTTCTAAACCCGTGAATCTGTCCTTTAGGAAAATGCAGAAAAGTTCCAGGAGTTGCTAATATTGTTCGGTCATGCAGTTGAAATTCCAGCTCACCCTCTTGAATATAAAAAGCTTCATCCTCACGACTATGAACATGTGGAGGTGTAATGCTTTGTGGTTGAATGATAATCTCAATTAGCGCATATCCTTGACCAGTTTCTTCACCTACAGCTTTAAAAGTATATAAATCTCCAAGCACCCAGTAAGAAGAACCTTGTCCTGGTTGTTGCAATAATTCTCTTTGATTGACTGTCATAGTAATACGATTTTGGATTCTGAATCACTTTACTTTGTGTGTTCCGCTTCTACAAATCAATCTGTCGTAATAATTTTTCAAAATACAGCCTATTTCAGGTAATTGTGCTGATTGGCCTACAGGCTTGCTCTGAGTTGAAGATGGTGGAACAGATGCACTCACAGCACTAGGACTTTGATTAGACTGTTCATTTGATACTTGTGGGGCACAGCTAGCGATGACCAGAGAAGACAAACTGATAATTAACAAATGTCCGATTTTCATGATTTTAATATCTCAATGATTAAGTAGTAATATAGGACTAGTATTTGATTTTTGAAATATACGTAGGGTGTGTTAGCGAAGCGTAACGCACCAAAAGCTTGAGATGGTGCGTTACGGCTTACGCCTAACACACCCTACAAATACTTAGATTTTTTCAGAAATCAAATATGATTCCTATATACCTTTTGGCTTTAACTTTAAATCTATTATTATTTGAAAAATTAGTTAAAAAATTATGATTATCTAAAGAATAATATATTTAAAGCTGATAGTTGACTGAGAAATTTCTTAGTAATTTTTCAGCCAAATTTAAATTATTAAACTGTGAGTAATTATAGGAAATCTTGAAGTTGAGTTGGAGACTGGAAAATGGGGGATGGGGCATTGAACTACTGCTGTTAGCGGTAGCGGGGCATCGAGCCAGCTAGGAATTAGCAATTACCCCCTCTGCCCCCTGCTTTCATTCACACTCCCCAAAATTGCTAGAGTAAAGAAAGTTATGAGGACGCAAATATGACTGACAAAAATCGTTCTCAATGGGACTTAGGCAGGTTTATCGAAACCCTGACTTATTTTGAGGTAATTCCTTTCCTTAACTGGGTACAGCAATTAATCCAAGGCCGTCCTCAGGATAGTCAAAATCAACCCAATGGAGGAAGAAATGTGGGTGTAATATTAGTAGCAGGTGCCACAGGTGGTGTAGGTAAGCGAGTGGTAAAGCGATCGCTCGAACGAGGTTATAAAGTTCGGGCGCTAGTGAGAGACATTGACAAAGCACGGTTAATTCTTGGTAATGATGTTGATTTAGTAGTTGCGGATATCACCAAACCAGAAACTTTAACTCCTGTAGTTATGGCTAATATCGAAGCTGTAATTTGTTGTACAGCAGTGCGCGTGCAACCAGTAGAAGGAGACACAGCAGATAGAGCAAAATACTATCAAGGTGTTAAATTTTACCAGCCGGAAATTGTTGGTGACACCCCAGAAAATGTGGAATATCAAGGCGTCAAAAACTTAGTGCAAGCAGCAGCAAAATATCTACCCCAAGCAAACGAAAAACTAATATTTGATTTTACAAAACCATCAGCAGAATTAAAAGATGTTTGGGGAGCGCTGGATGATGTTGTCATGGGTGGTGTGAGTGCTAGTAATATCCAATTAGTAGAAAATACAGCTTTGTTTGCTGGCAATGTTTCCACTGCGAACTCTGGCGGATTTGCTTCGGTAAGAACTAAGAATTTCAATCCACTATTTAACTTATCTGGTTACGAAGGTGTAAAATTGCGCGTTAAAGGTGACGGTCAGCGTTATAAAATCTTTCTGAGAACAGATACAAAATGGGATGGTATTGGCTACAGTTATTCTTTCGATACCGTAGCTAATACCTGGGTAGATATTCAGGTTCCCTTTAGAGATTTGATTCCTGTATTTCGGGCAAAAGTTGTCAAAGATGCACCGCCAATTGAGCAGAGTAGAATTTGTTCATTCCAACTGATGTTAAGCAAATTTGAATATGATGGTGCATTAAATCCTAAATTTTATCCAGGTGGTTTTGCTTTACAGTTGGAATCAATTAAAGCTTATGGTGCCGAAAGTTTACCTCAGTTTATCCTTGTCAGTTCAGCAGGCGTAACTCGTCCTGGACGCCCTGGTATTAACTTAGATGAAGAACCACCAGCAGTAAAATTAAATGACCAATTGGGAGGAATTTTAACTTGGAAATTAAAAGGAGAAGATAGTTTAAGAACAAGCACAATTCCTTATACAATTATCCGACCTTGTGCTTTAACTGAGGAAACAGGGGGTAAGGAATTAATATTTGAGCAAGGCGATAATATTAAAGGCAAAATTAGCCGTGAGGATGTCGCAGAACTTTGCGTGCAAGTGCTAAAAGTAGCAAAAGCATGTAATGTTACCTTTGAAGTGAAACAGGGAGATAATACTGTTAACTCTATCGATTGGCAGAGGTTATTTTCTAATTTAGAACAGGATAAATAAGGAGTCAGAATTCAGGAGTCAGAATTCAGGAATTTTTTTACTTTATTTCAACCTTTGACTTTAGGGATAAAGATATTCTGAATTCTGATTGATAGTTATAAGAACAGTGCAAGATATTAAGATGAACAGAATCAAGGCGCTAATAATTGCTGGGATTTTAGTAGCAATTATCTGGGGTGGGTTATTTTCAAACACTGCTTCATCACAGCAAGTAGAGTCACGCCTGAACAACTTGGAAGCGGACTTCAATCGTGTTGAATCTCGGTTAAACCAGCTAGAATCTCAACTAAATCGAAGCGGGCGATCGCCATCCCCAAGAACAACACTTACTCCACGACAATCAACAGGTTCCAGACAGAATTTATCACGGCAAGATCCTATGTTCGATCGCCTTGCAACTTTAGTGATTGAATTGAAACAACAAGTCAATAAACTAGAGGAGCGAGTTTCTCAAATAGAATCACGCTGAATATTTCAATTGCCTAAAATAGAGTTTATTTACGCCGTGCTGTACTATGAAGATTTTTTGCTATCTGAAACCATTTGTGAGAGAATATATGCTGTAAAATCTAGCAACTGATCCAGCAAAAAGCCAATAATACCAATGTAGAGTATTGCCTCAATTATGGAATCGATGTTGCCAGCTTTATAACTATCCCAGAGAAGAAAGCCGAGTCCTTTTGTCCCTGTCAACATTTCTATGGCAATTACTGTAAACCAAGCTACCCAAATCCCAACTTTCAGAGCATGAAATATATGAAATATAGCTACTCGAAAGTTCTTATTTTGCCTATGAAAATGTCGCAGACCTATTGCTGTATTAATAATTACTGTCCAGAGAGCTGCAAAAAAAATTACGACAATAGCAGCGGCTTCATTTTCTCTAAATACTAATAGACTAATAGGTAGTAAAGCTATAGGGGGTATACTATGTGGTATTTGAAATATCCGCCTGAATAGCTGATAAACCATGCTATTCATCCCGATGAAATATCCGATGAAACTACCTAATACAGCGGCTGGAATGTAACCAACAAATAATCGTTGCAGGCTAGCTAAAAATTCTAAAAACATGTTATTTTCCATGCCTCAGTTCTCATTGAGAACATGTAGGAAATACTGGGATAACAGCACAAAGCAGCATGTCTGGCAAATCATTTACCGATGCTATAGAAAAGTAATTTTAATTGCAGTTCCTCTTTTCCCACTACAAGATTTCCTAAATTTTTTCCTCCTTGGCGGTTACTCAAACAAGTTTAGTTATTCTGACAATGAGATAGGAATAGTCAAAGAAAAGGTAAAACTTGGCTTTCCTTGAATTTATCATCAAAATAAATCCTGATTAGTAAATTCAATACAATTTCTATAATTGGCTTGCTTGTCAACAAACAGAATCCTTAATTTCAGAGAAATCGGGGTTTTGAGTCTCGGAATTTTTATAAATTAAATAAAATTACTGCAAACCGACATTCTGGATGATTAAATACGACAATAAAACTGACACCCAAACACGTATTACCCTATGAGTTACGATGAGAGCGATAAAAAGAGGTTAGACGATGGAAGGCTCAAAGAAGACAAAGACACCAGCAAGCAACAAAAGGACTGGAAACAGTACGAAAAAGACGCCAAGCAAGATATCAATAGAGGATGGGGGCGAAAAGCTGGTAGCTGAGATAGGACTATACACCCATGTTGACCTGCTCAATTATTGGGGAAAGTGGATACCCCAGTATGTCGTAGTGGACAAGTTTTTGAATGATTGGGTCGTCTGTGAGCATTGGTACAGCGCCAATAGCCACAATGAGCAATTCAGTCAATTAGGCAAACCATTGATTGTAAAGCCCGATAGGCTAAGGGTATCGAGTGAAAAAACTAATCGGCCGTTACCTTGGGACTGGTATAAGTCGATGGACGAGTTTGTTCGCTTTTGCAAAAGCAGGGTAGGTGGTATTGGCGAATACAGACAGTTAACAGACTGTGAAAAAGCAGCATACTTTGGTTAGTGGTTGTTACAATAAATACCATTAACAATCAATATCTTCGCAGAATGGAAAAATATCCTGATTCGTAGGTTGGGTTAAGCTTTCGCGTTACCCAACGTATTTGTTGGGTTACCCTTCGGGAAGCAAGCTACGTGACTCAACCTAACCTACAAAAAAATGATAAAACTGATTTTATTCCCGTCGTCAGAAGCGGGATTTTTTTGTGCATCCAAACATGATAAGTAGAATTTGTAGCATTTGGGGCGATCGCTGATGATTTGCTTATCAATAAATTAATAAGCTTGTCTGATTAACAAAGCTATCCTAAATAGCACAAATACTTACTTTCCCATATTTCGCTTCATTTGTTCTAATTCGTCTTGTGTTTCCCAACGGCGGAACTTTTCTTCTAAGTCGTCAAATCCACTGGAAGAACTGCTAGTTTGATTCCACCAACCATTAGTTTCCAAGCGCTGCTGGGTTTGGGCTTTAGCACGGGCTGTCTGTGCTTCGGTGGCTTTGGCTTGTACCTCTTGTCGTCGCTGCTGAATTTTCCGCAGTAATTCCTGAGATTGGTTAATGCGTTCTTTGAGCCCTTGCATCTGTCCCCAGCGCTGATTTCCTTCTCGCAACAAGGCTGCTTCTCGTTCACTCGCCGCAGTCACCAAATCTTGTCTACCAGCATCTTTGGCTTTTTGAACGCGGATATGCCAACGCTGGATTTCTTGAGCTGTAGCCAGAATATCATCTTGCGATCGCTTCTCTTGCAATTGTAAATCTGCAATCAGCTTTAATGTATCTTCCTCTTGCTCACGCAGCTGTTCTAGCAGCGCCTCTAACTCCAAATGTGGATTGTTACGCAAGAATTCTTCTAAACGGTTTTCTAGAAACCGACTCAAATCATCAAATAAACCCACTGCCAGAACTCCAGAGGTCGCGTGTGTGACTATTTTATTGTAATAAATTATCGCCCAAGGAAATAATTGTCACAATCATGTCTTGCTACTAATTATTGGCTTAACCCGATTGATATTCTGGTTCACAGTTTCTACTTCTGGCTCAGGTATTGAAATAAAATAATCACAAACAGCAGCAAGTACTCTGTTGGTTTGGTTTTTATAAGCACATCCAATTACTGTCTTTCCATACTCATGTAACTTTTTCGCTAAAGAGGCAAATGCCCCATCGCCAGATACAATCACAAAAACTTGCAACGATGGTCGGCTGTGAATTAATTCAACTGCATCAATTGTTAGTTGAATATCTGCTGCATTTCTTTGAAAGGAAAAACCAAAAATCTGTATTGGCTCAATACCAAGTTTTTGAACGTCACTTTTTATAATTTTTAGATTACTATTACTCCAATCAGCATAAGCACATTGGATAGCAATTTTATCAACTGATTCTATTTCTTTAATTTGTTGGATAATCTTTGTTAAAGAAAATTTGAAATTAGGATTTTTATTACCCATTGTCAAGTTTTCAATATCATATAATATTACCGTATTAAAATTTTCGATAGATGTTTTTATATTTTTAATTGCTGAAAATATAGGTTCTAAAGTAATTTGGGTGATGGAATTGTCTCTGACCTGCTCTAATCTAGCCAAGTTTGTTTTGAGATGATTAATTTCTTGCTTTGTATGTTCTAAATCATCAATCTGCTGTTTTGCTTCTTGTAATTCCTGTTGTAACTGTTTATTTGATAAATGAATTTCAGAGGATGTTTTAACAGTTGTGTTTTTGAACTCTTGAATAACTTGATTCAAAGTTTTTTCGCGTTGTTGATATGCAGCTAATAAATCTTGCTGTATGGCGTCCCAGTCTTCTGGAAAAGCGTCGCGGGTAAAAAAATTGATCACTGATTCATAACCAGCGATCGCAATTTCCAAATTAATAGCAGAATTTCCTTCTGCAAATACTTGAATCAGCTTACTAAATTTTACAATTATTTTGGCTAAATTAGCAGATGTGGTAGTTTGATTGCTAAACTGCTCAACAGCCCATTGTCGCAATAATAAAGCAAAATCATGATTGAGTTTGTCTAAATTCTGCTGTAAAAGTGAATATATTTCCTGATTTTGGTAGGTTGCTTTTAACAAATTAAGTAGAAAATTTTGTGACTGATGGACGATTTTGGTTGTCATAGCTATATCCCTGATTAAAAATGCAACTCTTTAGTTAAGTTTTCCCAACTTTGCATTACGTCTAACACTCAAAGTGGAGTCAACCAATAGCTAATTCCCCGAACAACTTTATTTTGAAAACCAAATAAGGGTAAATCTTGTTCAAGCAAACCGATATACGTCCAGTGTGGAACATCATTTTCTACAGTCTGAAACCAACCATTTTGATACAAAGCTTCTCTCTGTTTTTGATTAGACACGCGTAAATCAATTGCTAATCCCCAGAGATGTTGTGAAGTTCCGGGAGGTGCAACTACACCGAGAATCTTTGTTTCTTTACCTTGTTGAACTCTTGCCAAAGTTTGATTATTCGCATATTTGTGCCAAAATCTTAAATTTGTGTTGAAAGTGCGAGTACAATCTCCAGAACCATAACCAGATTTCAAACGAATATTTTGTAACTTTCGAGCTTTATTTAAGGCGTCTGCTGCTGATTTTTGTAAATAACAATCTCTAGTTTGCTCGACATGACTCATTGTCAAATTAGACTGAAAATCTTGGGTTTCTTGTTCATTAGCAAACATTTCTTTTGGCGGCAATTTAATTCCTACTTCTGGATTGACAAAAACTGAGCCGTATGTTCGTAACAAAGTATATTCATAAGTATTTGGCTGGGGAATTGTCGATAAATTTCTGGCGATCGCCGATAAAAAGCGCTGTCGATAATTTAATTTTTGATCGGGAATAAATGGCTGTGATATTAACTCTTTTGAGGTATCTGTGCAGGATACTGAATCAGTACTTAAACATTTGTCTGATGTTGGGGTAGTTCTAGCTAATTTATGATGACTAATTTCATTACTAGCTACTAATGTAAAAATAATTAAGATAACAATGCTAATAAATTTTATCTTTTTTAAAGCTTTTTTCATAAATAGATCAACTAGTTAATTTAGGTTTGATTATATTGCAAAAATTTATAAAGCTTTGAAAACTAGGTAAATGGTGGTTTTGATCTTGAATCCTTGTCAATAATTGTTCTAAGTAATATAACTTAAGTACATCCCCAGGATTTTTTTTAGAATAACTAATATTTTTGGCTCTAAATAATTCTTTTAAATAAGCTTCATGAAATTGAGCATGAGTGTTGAACTTATCATACTTACCCATTTGCTCTGGGCAATTAACTGAAATATCATAATAACGGGCATAATCTAATAAAGGTTTCCTTTGGGGTTGTCTTGAGTAAATTTTTTTGTTTCCTAAAAACCAAGTTTCAAGACAACGATTTTGTATGATTAAAACAAGTTGTGTACTTCCCATCTGAATTTTTTCAGCAGTTAAAAAATCATAAATTTCTTGTTGTACACAGCTAACTGTATTTTCTTCTGCATCTAGGCAGACTACAAAGTAGTCATACTTACCAATTGCATGGATGTCTGCTATGGCATTAGGAAGATGATCGTAAATAATTGAAGGATAACCTTCTCCACTGAATAAATAATAGTTGTTTTTATTCACTTCATCATAATTTTGAACTTGTTGTAGTTCTGGTAACAGATGTTTTAACCAAGCTGGATAAACTTTTCTTTCAGTTCTTTTTCCTTCTACAAGAAAGTATAGATTCATCAAACTGCAATTCCTTCCTTGTAAGCATCAAGATTAATCAGTTGCATAAAGGCTTGATGCCTAGATTTACCAAGATTATAATCTTTGGCATCTCTAACTTTTACTACACCACCTCTACGAGTGACAATTTTCCAATGTTCCATTCCAATTTTATTAATAATGTAAGGATGATGGCTAGTAATTATCAATTGTAAATTTCTTTCTTCCAGCAATAGATCACTTAGAATATCAATACAGTTAACTCCTAAACTATTTTCAAATTCATCAATCAAAATCACAGTTCCTTCGGCAGATAAATAAAGTTCACTAATATGCATTAGTGTTCTAAACATCCCAGAAGATATACGTTTTTGGCTAATCCAATTATTAACACCTTTTTCTTTTATATGAATAAAAGGATAGTCTGCAATCACTTTAGGCAAATCTTCATCTTTATCAGGTTCCATTTTGATATCTTCTATCTGGTCAAATATATCTATAAAACGCTGTTTAATCTCCTGAAAAATTTCTGGGTGTTTATTATAAACTAATGCTAATTTTATTTGAATTGGTAAGTTATTTTCCTGAATTTTTTCTAGCAATGAATATTTTTCTTCTGATGATTTATTACTAATAATTGAAGAAAATATCATATCATCTACCGATACGGAAACATGATTTTGCCCTCTTGATTGGTCGCTATAAATAACTTTGTTAAATCCATATTTCACGGGTGAAATATCTTCTTCTTGACTTAATATTTCAACAGCACTTTGAAAAGGTGAGAGTTTTGGTAATTTATTACCCTTAAATATTATTTCATTATTGCTTCTTTCTATCAGAGTTGTTCCATTTACAGATAAGTGTTCTCTCTTGATTTTAAATTTATCCTTTTCAGACTCTTCGTCATCAATAATGAATGCATTAATTTCTTTTGTTTCAAATTCACCCTTCCATTTATATTGATAATTATTTGAAGAAAAATCTATATCCCATTCCACACCATTCAATGAACCGCCTCTAGCTATCTTTCGCAAGTTCATAATAGATTTAAGTATTTGTGTTTTACCAACACCTGATATACCAACTAAAAGATTTAGTTCTGAAAAATGTATTGGTTCAAACTGCCACTCTAGTTCATGGTCATAATAAATTATCTGGTTGATTTTCATATTTATACCTACGCAAGATGAATAAAGCTATAAAAATGATTATAACTGACTTAGAATTTATACTATTTAAACTCATGTTTTTTAGTAGTTAGTAAACATACTTTTTACCTAAATATCAATTCAAAAAATATGAATGTATGATTCTTTGATTGATAGTAAATTTGATAACTTATTTATGAAAAAGTTACATCCCTGAAACCACTGGAAAGGTTAAAATTGAAAAGAACTTTCAGCTTGCTGTTCCTGTAAGTATGACCATGCACAACTCTGTTGAATTCCAAGACGCTTTTGATG
>VFQR01001744.1_pt1 | contig 15433 bp, 11 predicted proteins | sample 3512321 | NCBI WGS metagenome assembly VFQR01 (sample SAMN10412374, study PRJNA504923) | tailings metagenome | isolation source: Relicate 3 Philex TSF1 revegetated site | place: Philippines: Tuba, Benguet | collected 2017-08-29
AAAATCCCTAAATATAAAAAGGGGTTATTCAGATGACGATGACGCTTAGCATCCCAAATTAAATAAGGTAATAAAGCTATGATTGGTACAAAAATCATAAAGCTTCTGATTAAAAAGCCTAAACCTAAACTTAAACCAGCACTAAAACTCCAGAAGTAGCGTTTTGCCGGATTTAATTCTGCTTTGATAAAAGACCAAATCGTTAAAAGTACTAACAAAACTAAAGGTACATCTGGGGTACTTAAACGACAAGATTGCAGCCAGAGAAATTCCACACTTAAAATTGCACCAGCAAGCAAAGCTAGTTTTTTACCCAAGATGATTTTGCCGATTTCATATACCAGCCAGACGCATAAAATTCCTGCAAGCATACTAGGAAGACGCGCACTCGTATCATTAATACCAAACAGCTGATAGAAACTGGCAATTAACCAATAAGGCCCAGGAGTTTTGTGATGCGGCTTTTCCCAAGGTGCAATCCAATTCCCAGAATCAAACATCAACCGTGCCCGTGAAGCATAAAGCGCTTCGTCATGTGCTATGAGGCTATTTTCACCAGAAGTAAATAATAATAAAGGTAGTATCCAAACTAACAAAATAAAATAAGGTGATGCTCCTAAAAGCAAGATTTTGCGCCCAATATACTGCAAAGAACGTAATTTGTATAACATGTAAACTTATATCAAATAGATGCCACAATTTTGGAAAAAAGTTATCTACACGAGAGATTTATGCAGCTAAGACCGAATCAACGCCTAAAATTAGACGACACAGACGATCGCTTATTTTATGCTTATCCGCGCTTCGTCACCCATGTTGATGAGGGATTTATTCAACAGCTAACAGATTTATACCGCGATCGCCTCAAACCCAACACCCGCATCTTTGATATGATGAGCAGCTGGGTTTCCCATCTACCAGAAGAGATTCAATTTTCCCACATCGAGGGACACGGACTCAACACCGAAGAACTAGCACGCAATCCCCGCTTCAATCATTATTTTGTGCAAAATCTCAACGAAAATCCCCAGATTCCTTTGCCCAATGAAGATTTTGACGCAGTTCTCAATTGCGTATCTGTGCAATATATCCAATATCCAGAAGCAATATTTTCTGAAATTCACCGCATCCTCAAACCAGGTGGTATCGCCATTATCAGCTTTTCCAACCGGATGTTCTTTCAAAAAGCAATTCAAGCTTGGCGGGAAGCTTCAGAACCACAACGAGTGGAATTAGTCAAGAATTACTTCGCCTCTGTACCAGGATTTACCACCCCAGAAGTTATCGTTCATAAATCAACATTACCGAATTTTCTACAATGGCTAGGGGCACCTGGAGGAGATCCATTTTATGCCGTCATCGCTTACCGCAGTTCTGGCAGTTGAAGCAATTTTTACAATATAAAGACAAGGGAGATAAGGAGACAAGGGAGACAAGGGAGACAAGGGAGACAAGGAGACAAGGGAGACAAGGGAGACAAGGGAGACAAGGGAGACAAGGGAGACTCTTGAGGCAGAGGAAAAATAACTAACTCCAAACTCCAAACTCCCAACTCCTAACTCCTAACTCCCAACTCCTAACTCCCAACTCCTAACTCCAAACTCCTAACTCCAAACTCCCCACAATAATTATCAAAAAGTAAATTTTCTGGGTCAAAATCACTAGCACCGCAGATAATTGCCTCAAAGCTTAAGTATCAGGAGAATCAAAACATGAGTTTACACCGTGGGCGTAAAGTTTTAGCTGCGTTGTTGCTTTCAGTAATACTACTGACAACATCTTGTACTGCAAAAACACCGGGACGTTTTGACCAGGCCCAGCAAGAGAGTAGTAAGCAAAAAAGCGGTCAAGCTGTAGCTAAAACGGCAACTCAAGGTAGCGAATTTAACAAATTTTTTCCTAAAGCTAGTGATGGCTACCAAGGCGTTTATACCCAAGAGAAAAAAGGTTTTGCCAATTTGAAGTTAAAAAAAGGTGGTAAAGAAGTTGCATTGTTGTCTATTTCCGATACCAGCAGCACACCAGCAACAGCAGCAAAGTTCTCGAAAAGCACCAAAAAAATTGGTGGATATCCGGCAGTAGAACTAGGTAACACGCAAACAGCAATTTTAGTAGGTAAATACCAAGTAAAAGTACTTTCTCGCGATCCGTCATTTACAGCTAGCGATCGCGCAGATTGGATAGAAAAATTTAATCTCAGCGGTTTAGCGAAACTGAATTGAGCCGCATTGCCAAAATCAACATAATAAATCTGAAATCAGGAGATTTTTGTGAGCAAATCGATTTTTCAGTTGGTTGATGAATTACCAACCAGTGGCTTAACTGTTTCTCTGTTAAATTCCTTAGATTTTGTTGCTCCTGGCCAGTGGCAAAATACCGTCGGCTTTGTGAACACTATTAAAACAGTGACTCTGGAAACCGACGAAGATTTAATTCAACAAATTGGCGAACGAGCAATTTATCTATTCAACGATAAATCTCAAGGTTATCAAACTGCTTTATGGCTATATCAAACCGTTGATAATACAGATAAAGCCCTTGGTGCAGCAGCTTTGGCTAACAAAGTTGGCGAGAAAATTCCTTTGTTGGGTTTTTTAAATTCCATTACTCCAAAACCTGACAAAGCCCAAACCATCGATTTGACACTGAAATTAGTTGCAGAATTAATAGCTTTCTGCCAAATTAACGGCATTCCTGGAGACAGTATTGGAGACTTTGTTGCGTCTTTGGGAGAGTATAGTGGTGAGTCACTGATCCGCATGGTGGCATTGGTTTGTGTTGATGGCTTGATACCTCTAGGCCCAGATTTCATCAGTAAAGCAATATCCGGGCTGAATCAAACAAATCCGCAAGACTTAGAGCAAAACTCAACTTTCCAAAACATCAAGGATGTAATTCCAGGCAGCAATGCTGGCAGTAAACTCAATTTTATCGGCGAAAGTTTTGACTCAGTTAAAGGTTGGATGAGTGGGTTAGTTAACGCTAATAATTTAACGCCACAAAAAGTTGTCCACAACTTGAAAACTTTTGCTGATATTGCCGATGACAAGTTAGACTACCTGGCGGCCTTCCTAGATGTGGCAACGAATTATTACGAACACACAGGTACGCAAACTTTGGCACGTCGCTTAATTGAACGGGCGGTGGCTGAGATCTAAGGTGATGGGGGAGTGGGGAGATAAGGAGGTAAGGGAGTAGGGGAGGTTCTTGAGGTAGGGGAAAAGGTTAATGGTTCGACCCTTCTCTACGAGAGGCTTCTCTACGAGAGGCTTCTCTACGAGAGGCTTCGCCAACGCCAACGCCAACGACAAAGCTCAGGACAGGCAAGCTCACCAACCGGGAAAAGGGAAAAGGAATAAATTTAATCTTTCCCCTTTTCCCCTTGCCCCTTTCCCTTTCCCCTCTGCCCCATGTTTTATACCCATTAGGGCAAACGCAAATCTGCGGCGATCGCGTCTAAATAAGGTTGAAAAATAGCCAAATTTTCTAATTTTTCAAACTTACCTGTTTGCGTACCGGAATCAAAGGCTGTGGTAATTACGTAAAGTCTAGCCCCGTCAAAGGCAACATAACCGATATGTTGCTCTTGTACTCCACCTTGTTGGTTAAGTCCAGCAAACCCATAGCGGATTCCCTGAAGCTTACCCACTGGTGCTGGTTGCGTTGGGTAGTCTGAAAAAATAATGTCTCTTCCATATTGAACTTGACGATCTTTGGTAAAAGCAGCATATTTGTCTGCTACCCAACCCTTGAGTGCTGTCAATACTTGAGTTTGATATTGAGAACTTTGGTAGTCAACTTGAGAATTCGTTGGAACACCCGCAGCTACAAGTTTCTTTTGAAAATCTGGAATCTTTTCTAGTGGGTAAACGTTAATCTCAACTGTACCTAAAACTTTTCCCTTAGAGGAAATACATAACAAGGGCGCATTTCCATTACAAGTAGCAACTTGCCAGTTAGTTGGAGCAGCAGTATTTCCAAGAATTTTCTGCCAGATATTTCCCTCACCAAGGTTGGCAAGTTTTGATACAGCAGGAGAATGTGGCGCTTTGGTTCCAGAAAATTGTGGCAGAACAAATTTTACTCCTACCGGGATTAATAACACCAAAATAAAACCTACTAATAAATGATAAAGTCTTAGCATTTTCTGAAAATCCAGAGTCAAGGATGCCTGCTGCAATATCGTGTATTATACAAATTGGCACATAGCAATCCCAAATAATTTGTGAGAAGTTTTTCTTAAAGTGAAAATAAGATTAATGTAGGGTGTGACCGGGCTAAAATAGTGCATTAGTAAACTCTTGTGGGGTGGGCATCCTGCCTGCCCGGACGGGTGAGGACACCCATCCCACAATAAAATTTATTGCAACATTTTAGCTTTGACACGCCACTACTTAAGATTTACTTTATAAATTGTCTCTGAAATATTACATGTTAGGAATGTTGACTGTTAAGCGTTTACAGTCAACACCGATATTTTTCACAACTGAAATAGAATTTAAATTCTAATTTCCAAACTATGGCTTGCTTAAGACATTGTTAATAGCGTGTAATAATTCATGGAAAGTGTAGGGCTTACGCAAGAATACATTCACGCCAACCTCAGTAACTTCTGCAAGCTCACTGTTTGAAGTCATACCACTGATGGCAACAACCTTAACTTGTTTATTCATCTGTTGCAAGATGCGGATAGTAGTTAACCCATCCATTGATGGCATCATCATATCCATCAACACTACGCTAATCGTATTTTTGTGTTCTGCGTACAATGAAATCGCTTCAATGCCATTACTAGCCGTGAAAGTTTTGTAGTTATGGTCTTCTAGGGAAGTTTTTGTGATTTCCAGAATGGCAGTTTCATCATCTACAATCAGAATCAACTCTCCTTTACCATTAAGCAATTCTGATTTATCTACTTCCTGCGTTGTTCTTTCTTTGATAGCTGGCAAATAAACCTGAAATTGAGTACCTTTGCCTACCTCACTCTGGACATTTACAAAACCACCATGTTTTTCAACAATGCCAATCACAGTAGGCAAACCTAATCCTGTACCTTTGCCTAATTCTTTAGTTGTAAAAAAAGGTTCAAAAATTCGATCTAAAATCAGCGACGGAATCCCAATTCCTGTATCTTTGATGGTTATAACTACATATGGGCCGACGCGAGCATCTAAATTCATTCTGACAAAGTTTTCATCGACAAAAAGATTTTCTGCACCAATATATAGTGTGCCCCCCTTGGGCATTGCATCGCGAGCATTGACGCACAGGTTCATTAATACCTGATGTATCTGAGTCGGATCTGCCAAAATTGTCCAAAGGTTTTCTTTGGGTAAATTCTTGCTAATTTTGATGGATTTGGGAAAGGTGCTATTAATTATTTGTTCAATTTCTAACAGCAGATATTCAATTTGTAAACAAACACCTCTGCCTTCAAATCCTCCGCGTGCAAATGTCAGAATTTGCTTGACTAAATCAGCTGCACGTTTAGAGTTATCTTCCAAAAGCTTCAGCAATTGCTGATTGCGTGGATCGAGATTGGGAAGTCTCAGCGCCAACATTTGAGAAGAGGACATAATTGGCGTCAATATATTGTTGAGGTCATGGGCAATACCACTAGCCAAGGTGCCAAGACTCTCTAAGCGCTGGGCGCGGAGAAATTGAGCTTGGAGTTGTTTTTTCTCAGTAATATCGGTGTCAACAGTGAGGATGGATTTGGGTTGCCCCATTTCATCACGCATCAGTGTCCAGCGGCTTTCTGTGATAATTTCTTTACCAGATTTTGTAACTTTATGTAACTCACCATGCCATGAGCCAAACTCAATCACATTTTTGAGAGCTACTTTTAGCTGTGGTGAAGTTTTTTTATATAAAAGTTTTTCAGGATTTTTACCGATAACTTCACAAGCTTGCCAGCCGTAGAGACGCTCTGCGCCTTGATTCCAAAATAAAATTTGAAATAGGAAATCTTGAACTAAGATTGCGTCAGTAGCAATATCTAGTAAAGCTGCTTGTTCAGAGATTTTCTGTTCCGCCTGCTTGCGTTCAGTGACATCTCTGGCTACTCCTTGAGTTTCAGTCACCTGCTGGCGATCGTCTGTAATTGCAGTCACATTCCATTGAAACCAACGAATACCTTTAACTGTTAATGCACGTTGCTCATAAACCCTCAAGCAATATGGTGGAGATGCTAAACTTGCCATGTTTTCCAGCGATTGAGCTAAATCATCTGGATGGAAAAAATTGTATAACGACTGACCAAGTAACTCATCCAACTTGAAGCCAAATGTTTGACAAGCAACTGCGTTAGCAAAAGTTAGTTTTCCTTGTAAATCTGTCCGCACAATCACGTCAGTTTGACTCTCAACTAACTGACGATAAAGCTTTTCGCTTTGCTGCAATGCTTCTTCAGCACGTTGTCGTTCCCTTAGTGCAGCTTGTCGTTCAAGGATTTCCTGTTGCAAAAGAGCATTAGCACGGGAAAGCTCAGCGGTGCGCTCCTCAACTCGTATTTCTAAATCTTCGTGAGCTTGACGTAGCAACTTATCTATCTGCTGACGTTGCATAACATCATGTTGTAATTCTTGGTTTTGCTTTATTGGACGGTTTGCTTTTCTACATTATTGCTGTAATTACGCCAGACAATTACAAGTCTTGATACAGGAGTAGAAAAGTTGTCTAAATCTACATTAGAGCAGTTCCTTTTTCTGCCTTGCTATAATCAATCCTTGCTGTTTCAATTTTAATACCTAAAAACATTGTTTACCTAGATTATGGAAATACCAAAATCTTCAAAGGTAACCGATTATCGTTTGAAATTATACAGTTGCTCGTGTTGTTAAGCAGGAAAAGGTTGTGGGTAGCAGGGTGTAGCGTATAGAGGGAAAGAAGAATCGTCTGTTTGATACATGTACCTCCGAAACGTAAAAATTAAAAATTAAAAATTAATCACTGAAACAGATTTAATTTTTCATTTGACATTTTTAATTCCCAATTTTTTCCTGCATTCAAGCTTCTACTGATTTTTACTACACCCTATACCCTTTTTCTTTGCTATTGAGGGTTAACTTTCAACGATCAACAAGAGCCAGTAGGTTGAATGGATTCCCTGGTTTAGCTAACGTGTAACCCACTCTCTTCGCAACTGGCTCTCTACAGCCAACACCAAAATATCTATTGCTTTAGATATGCGAAAAGTTATGTTCATTAAATATGTGTTTCACTTATTGCAGCATAAACTATCTTGAGTTACAAGTTGATAAAACTAGAAAAAAATCAAGCTATCTTTATTAAATACTCGGAAATATGCCTAATATAAAATTATTTCGCCTCTTTTATTCTTTAAAAGCCAAAATATTAGTATTTTGTCAATAAAATGACTACACCTCTGAGATTGCACTCATAAATTAACCACCAATGTGAATTATTGAGACAAGTTATGTCCAGGCAATAGAAAAATAGAAAATCACGTATATTTAACTAAGGATAAATCTTATATTCTACATCTTATATCCTTGTATCGTCGGTCTTTCAGACTATCCAAACTTTCTTCAATATATTGAATTTTATGGCAAATTTCAGAGTATTTTGAGACTTAGTGACCCGTTGTAATACAGAAATTAACTGATAATTTTATACAAAATTAATAAATAATTTAAAAAAATAAAGATTTTGTCAATATGAGTTTTTATTTTTGCGTATAAAAAAAATAGATATTAATATTTTATTCAGGAATAAAACCGAGCTTATACTGAAATTGTCTTACTTAAAGGCGTAGCCAATTGCTCGGTGAAACTAACACTACGGTTTAGTTAGCCAGAAATTTGGATTTTTGGAAAGTATCAAGTTGGAGATTTACGCTCAATTACGATGCGGTGATGTCAATATTAATACTTACCAAAAGTCTCAAGACTCTAGTTTTTTGTGATTATTTGCAAATAAAAGTCTGAAGCATAGTTATAAATATATGCATTTTTTTGCTATGCAAACTGCGTGATTAATTCTTCCTAATTGGCGACAAATTAGACAATTCAGCATCAACAACAACCCACAGTTAAACAAAAAAATGGCCACAATTCTTTCTTCAGATCCTCAAATATCCAAGCAACTCCACCACATTTTATTAGAAGTAACAACTGCACAGGATTTATCTTTGCATCCCTTTGTACAACGTTTTGGTAAAGGAGAGTTTTCACAAGACGCAATCCGCCAGTTTGCGATGAAAATGCTACCTGGCTCAAATAGATTCAATATGGCTTTTTTGAAAGTTGCGTCAAAAATGGATAGTTACTATGCTAGAACCATTATGCTAGAAAATGCATTTACAGAGCATGGACAGCTGAAGCCAGACCTAGCTCACGTAGCGCTTTTTATGCGCTTTATGAAAGGTATTGATTGTCCTAAAATTGATGTGAATGCAAATGATGGAGCATTTCTTATTCCAGCATTACGCTTTAAGAAATTTGAGTTTTGCGATGATGAACCTGTAGTGCGTTCTTTAGGAAGATTTGCTGCAATAGAGCAAGTTCTACCTGCTATATTCAGCAAATATATCGAAGGACTTCGCAAAATATTTAAGGGGATTGATGACCATACAATTGAATATTTTCATATCCATTGTCACTTAGATCCAGAACATACCGATGAATTGATTCAAGTTACCCAACTCTACATCAAGTCAGAGAAAGATATTGAACTCTTTCGTGATGGAGTTCAAGATATGGTTAAATCAATTGCTGATATGTTTTCTTGGATGGATGAGAACCTAGAAAAAGAAGCGTTAGCTTTGCGAAGCTAAAAAAGAATTGGGGACTGTTGACTGTTGACTGGGGAGTGGGGAGTGAGGAGTGAGGAGTTAAGAATTATTCTGCTTGTCTCCCTTGTCTCCCTTGTCTCCCTTGTCTCCCTCATCTCCCATCCTGCGGGTTCGCGCTAGCGTCTCCCAAAGAGAAGCTAAAGCTACATCTCCCGGTTGGTGAGCGTTCGCGTAGCGTCTCGTAGGGAAGTCGAACCACATCTCCCCCATCCCCCCACCTCTCACACCCTAATTCTCATCACAGTGTGTGGTTTTTTGAGATTTTTCCAGTACAATTGCTGATTGACAAACGCAATGGTATCTTAGCGTGTTACTCATGTAATAACCCTAGAACTAGATTTGCGTTTTTTACTAATGAAATTCAGCGAAATCCTACACCAGTTTGGCGATGCAGCTACGGGTCATAGCTTAAGTGTCAATCCAAAGCACGATCCAGAAATTACCGGAGTAGCGGCTATTGATGAGGCTAATAACGGTAATCTCAGCTACGTGGAGGGAGCAAAATTTGGATCTTCCATTGCCAAGACCAATGCTAGCGCTTTAATTTTGCCCCAGGATGAAAAGTTACAGGCCGTGGCCCAAGAGCGTGGTATTGTTTGGCTCAGCACTCCAGAACCACGATTATTGTTTGCTAAAGCGATCGCAATTTTTTACCAGCCATATCGCCCACTCCCAGAAATTCATCAAAGCGCTGTGATTCACTCCACTGCCAAAATTGGTAACGATGTTTATATTGGCCCTCACGTTGTGATTGAACAAGGGGTGGAAGTTGGTAATGGCGCAATTATCCATCCGAATGTGGTGGTTTATCCAGATGTGAAAATAGGCGATCGCACTATCTTACACGCCAATTGCACTATTCACGAACGCACACAAATAGGTGCAGATTGCGTAATTCATAGTGGCGCTGTCATCGGTGCAGAAGGCTTTGGTTTCGTTCCCACCCGCACTGGTTGGTTCAAAATGGAACAATCCGGCTACACAATCTTAGAAGATGGTGTAGTGGTTGGCTGCAACAGCGGCATTGACCGCCCAGCGGTGGGAGAAACACGGGTAGGCCGCAACACAGTAATCGACAACTTAGTGCAAATCGGTCATGGTAGCCAGATTGGTGCTGGTTGTGCCATCGCAGGTCAAGCCGGCATGGCCGGGGGTGTCAAACTGGGGAATCGCGTTATTTTAGCTGGACAAGTGGGAATCGCCAATCAAGTGAAGATCGGAGATGGGGCAATTGCATCCGCTCAAACTGGAATTCACAGCGATGTTCCACCAGGGGAAATCATCTCTGGAACTCCCGCAGTTCCCCATAAGTTATATCTCAAGGTATCTGCTATTTATAGTCGTTTGCCAGATATTTATCAATCATTGAAAGAATTGCAACGTAAATTTAACAATAGCTAGTAGAAGTCATTGGGCATTGGGCATTGGACATAGGGCATGGGGCATTGGGAGTTAGGAGTTAGGAGTTAAGAGTTATTCTTCCCCTACCTCAAAAGCCTCCCTCATCTCCCACCCTGTGGGTTCGCGCTAGCGTCTCTCAAAGAGAAGCTAAAGCTACATCTCCCCATCTCCCCATCTCCCTAGTCCCCTAGTCTCCCCATCTCCCCATCTCCCCATCTCCCTAGTCCCCAGTCCCCATTTTTAAAGCAGGTCTATTACCAAAGGACTAATGACTATTGACCATCAAAAAAAGCCCAATTTCTCTAACACTGGCTTTGTAGAAACAACGTGACGTTCTAAACCCAGTTCTTTGGGACTGACTCCAACAGCCAAAGCTATTAACTGGGGTAAATGTAACACTGGTAAACCTAGCCGTTGTTCAATTACCTTTTCTACCTCTGGCTGGCGGGAATCTAAATTTAAATGGCACAGAGGACAAGGTGTCACTATACAGTCAGCACCAGCAGCTAAGGCTTCTTGAATATGCATCCCTGCCATTTTGAAAGATTGGGTAGTGGCATAACTAGAAAGCGGCCAACCACAACATTGTGTCCGACCTTGGTAATAAATTGGTGTTGCACCCACCGCCCGAAAAACATTTTCCATTGCTTCTGGTTGGAAAGGGTCATCATAGGGCATGGACTTTTGAGCGCGGAGAAGATAACAGCCATAAAAAGCCGCGCATTTTAAATTAGTTAATTTCCGAGTCACGCGTTTGGTAATTTCCTCTAAACCGTAATCTGTTACCAAGGCGTAGAGGAGATGTTTGACATCAGTGCTACCGCGATAAGGCGAACAGCCTTCTTGGTGCAGCAAGCCATTAACTCGTTCGATGTAGCTAGGATTGCTAGTTTGGCATTCCTTGAGATGTTCGTTGACGTGGCCGATAACACCTTGACAAGTGCTGCAATGGGTAAGTAACGGCAGATTTAATTCTTCTGCTAGGGCAATATTTCTGGCGTTGACTGTATCTTCCAGGAGTTGGGAATCTTCTTTAAAAGTGCCAGAACCACAGCAAGCGGCTTTTTTGAGTTCAACTAGTTGAATGCCCAGTGCTTGAGTCAGGGCTTGAGTTGACTGATAAAGTTCCCGACATGCTCCTTGAGCAACACAGCCAGGAAAGTAAGCGTATTTCAGTGTCTGAGATAGCATATAACTATAGTTTGGATTAGAGCGATCGCTCTAGACAATAATCAATCAGTAAACAAAAGCATTTACATGGTGTTGGTGATGGCGGATCGCACCCTACTGTTGAGCTGTTCAAAGAAAACCGAGGGGGCAGCAGTTTTCTAACAGAAAAACCGTTGGCAGTGTACGGGCGATCGCGCTTGACGATAAGATGTATATGCTCAAAAAAATGTCTCCTATAATGAGCAGATTCTAGCAATTAGTTAAGGACTTGATATCCATGAGCCAAACGGAACTTTTTGAAAAAGTTAAAACAATCGTTGCCGAACAACTTAGCCTTGACGAGAATACCGAAATCAAACCAGAATCCACATTTATGGAAGATTTAGGTGCGGATTCCTTAGATACGGTTGAATTAGTAATGGCTTTGGAAGAAGAATTTGATATTGAAATTCCCGACGAAGCTGCCGAGGGAATTTTAACAGTCCAAGACGCTGTAAATTACATTAGCAACAAAGTTACCACATCAGCTTAACTGACAGTTGGGGATTGGGGATTGGGGATTGGGAAGATTTTTCTCTTGCACCTAGTCACCAGTACCTAGTTGCTAATCTCAAATTATTTGCCTGCTTCGTATTCAAAGTTCTGTTCGCCCTTGGCGTTGCCGCAGACAGACCCTCACAAGCACGGCGAATCGCTACTTCATACGCTGGACGCCGGCGCACCGACTTTTCGCTTTTTCGCCACCTTTAACTGAATCATGACAGATATTACACGTAAACGCGTTGTTGTAACTGGTGTTGGCGCGATTACACCTATTGGTAACACAGCAACAGAATATTGGGAAGGATTATTGAGTGGACGTAATGGCATTGACTACATCACATTTTTTGATGCGTCTCGCCATGATTGCCGCATAGCTGGTGAAGTGAAAAACTTCGATCCACATGATTACTTGGAACGCAAAGAGGCCAAGCGGATGGATCGATTTGCCCAATTTGGGGTTGCAGGAGCAAAACAAGCTATATCTGACGCGCAGTTAGTTATCAATGACTTAAACGCGGAACAGGTGGGTGTCATGATTGGTTCTGGCGTTGGTGGCATCAAAGTACTAGAAGATCAGCAAACTATCTACCTCAACCGCGGGCCCGATCGCTGTAGTCCATTCATGATCCCGATGATGATTGCCAATATGGCAGCAGGACTAACAGCAATTCACACGGGTGCCAAAGGGCCAAATTCCTGCGCTGTCACAGCCTGCGCCGCTGGCTCCAACGCCATTGGAGATGCTTTTCGCTTAATCCAAGGGGGATATGCCAAAGCAATGATTTGCGGCGGCACAGAGGCGGCTGTCACACCATTGTCGGTGGCTGGATTTGCTGCTTGTAAGGCGCTTTCTTTCCGGAATGACGACCCAGCTCATGCTTGTCGTCCCTTTGATCGCGATCGCGATGGATTTGTTTTGGGTGAAGGTGCAGGAATTCTAATTCTAGAAGAACTGGAACACGCCATCAGTCGTGGCGCTCACATTTATGCCGAAATGATCGGCTATGGTATGACCTGTGACGCTTACCATATAACTTCCCCCGTACCCGGTGGACTAGGTGCAGCAAGAGCCATAGAACTCGCTCTCAAGGATGCAGGAATAACTCCCGAACAAATCAGCTACATCAATGCCCACGGCACTAGCACCCCAGCTAACGATTCAACTGAAACCTCAGCCATTAAAAAAGCTTTGGGAGAACATGCTTATCAAGTGGCAATCAGTTCCACCAAATCAATGACAGGTCATCTATTGGGCGGTTCTGGAGGTATTGAAGCAGTGGCAACGGTACTAGCCATCGCTAACGACCGAATTCCTCCAACAATCAACCTCGAAAATCCCGATCCAGAATGTGACCTAGATTACGTACCAAACTCTAGCCGCACTCAAAAAGTTGAAGTGGCACTATCCAATTCCTTTGGGTTTGGCGGTCATAATGTCACATTAGCCTTTAAGAAATACCTTTAAAACAAGTTAGAAGTTAGGAGTTGGGAGTTAGGAGTTAGGAGTTAGGAGTTAGGAGTTATTCTCTTTCTCATCTCTCCATGCCCTATGCCCCATGCCCCATACCCAGTACCAAAAGTACCATAGATATCATTCTGATGTGGGGCAAGGGTTCAAGATGACCCAATTATCAGCTTGATTTATCACCAGAAACTCAGGACATCCCGCTTGTCCATCGACGATCGAGAATGGGATGATGATGATACTGTGGGAATTTTGATCGGTGTCAGTTATCAATGAACAGTTACCACGTTTATATGGGAAACTCAAATCCTAATTAATAAAACTGTTAACTGTTAACTGTTAACTGTTAGCTAGTGAAAAATCAACCCAACATAGAGTGAGAAGCTCAAAGAGTGCTAACCCGTCGTTAAAAACAATCATATTATGGCTGTTGCAACCCAATCCCTCGAAGAACTTTGTATTAACTCGATCCGCTTCTTGGCTATTGACGCCGTAGAAAAGGCAAAATCGGGACACCCAGGGCTGCCGATGGGCGCGGCTCCCATGGCCTTTGTACTATGGGATCGCTTTTTGCGGTTTAATCCCAAAAATCCCAAATGGTTTAACCGCGATCGCTTTGTCTTGTCCGCCGGCCATGGCTCGATGTTGCAGTATGCCCTGCTATATCTAGCAGGCTTCGACAGCGTAACGATTGAAGATATCAAGCAATTCCGTCAATGGGAATCAAAAACTCCCGGACACCCGGAAAACTTTGTCACTGAGGGCGTGGAAGTCACCACTGGCCCGCTAGGTCAAGGAATTGCCAACGGAGTCGGTTTGGCGATCGCAGAAGCACACCTCGCCGCTAAATACAATAAACCCGATGCCAAAATTGTTGACCATTACACCTACGTAATCTTAGGTGATGGTTGCAACATGGAAGGAATTTCCGGTGAAGCTTGTTCTTTCGCAGGACACTTGGGATTAGGCAAACTCATCGCTCTGTACGACGACAACCACATTTCCATCGACGGTTCCACAGATGTGGCATTTACTGAAGATGTTTCCAAGCGGTTTGAAGCTTACGGTTGGCATATCCAACACGTCAAAGAAGGTAACACTGACCTAGAAGCGATCGCCAAAGCAATTGAAGCAGCCAAAGCTGTCACCGATAAGCCTTCTTTTATTAAGGTCACAACCACCATCGGTTACGGTTCCCCCAATAAAGCAAACACCGCCGGCGTTCACGGTGCTGCTTTGGGTGGAGACGAAATAGCACTGACTCGTAAAAACTTGGGTTGGGAATACGAGCCATTTGTAATTCCCCAAGACGTTCTTGACCATACACGCAAAGCAGTGGAACGTGGCGCAGGCTATGAAGACGAGTGGAACAAAGTATTTGCTGACTACAAAGCGAAGTATCCCCAAGAAGCAGCCGAATTTGAACGCTATGTAACCAGTAAACTGCCTGATGGTTGGGATAAAGTCCTACCCACCTACACAGCAGAAGACAAAGCAGCGCCTACCCGCAAACACTCGGAAACCTGCCTCAACAAGCTAGCAGCAGTTTTACCTGAGTTAATCGGTGGTTCTGCTGACTTGACTCACTCCAACCTGACCGAAATCAAGGGTAAAGGTGACTTCCAAAAAGGGCAATACCAAAACCCCAATATCCACTTTGGTGTCCGGGAACACGGTATGGGTGCCATCTGTAATGGTATCGCGTTGCATGGTTCGGGATTAATTCCCTACGGTGCGACCTTCTTGATCTTCACAGACTACATGCGTGCTGCCATCCGCTTATCCGCCCTATCTCAAGCCGGGGTGATTTGGGTGATGACTCACGACTCCATCGGACAAGGTGAAGATGGCCCAACCCACCAACCCATCGAAACCCTAGCTTCTCTACGGGCTATTCCTAACCTGACGGTACTTCGTCCCGCAGACGGAACAGAAACCTCTGGTGCTTATAAAGTAGCGATCGAAAGAGCCAAGCAAAATGCTCCTACTTTGTTAGCAGTCACCCGTCAAAACGTACCCAACTTGGCAGGTACTTCCAT
>VFQR01001745.1_pt1 | contig 15426 bp, 14 predicted proteins | sample 3512321 | NCBI WGS metagenome assembly VFQR01 (sample SAMN10412374, study PRJNA504923) | tailings metagenome | isolation source: Relicate 3 Philex TSF1 revegetated site | place: Philippines: Tuba, Benguet | collected 2017-08-29
AACAAAAATTAGCAACAATTCAATGGTGCAAGCGCTACATTTGAAAGAAATCTGTATTGCTCTATCGGCTTGGAGAGTAGTGTTCCGATGAATACTTCTGCTTCTTTTCAAGGTGGTTCTTTTCCCTTTGAATTTTGGAATTTTGATTTGACAACACCTCTGTCAGGAAAAGTTCCAACCTCAGAATCACAACCTTCAGACTTTCCGTATCCTACGCAAGATACTGACTTACTTAGGCAACTGTCGTTTATTCCAGGGTTAAAAGAAATTTTAATGTTGCGGCAAGTTCACGCACTAGAACATGCCACTGTCTGGGTTCTCAGTGAATCAAATAGTGCATACCACACCACAGGAGAAGCCAATAAAGTTCAACTAGATAACGAACTATTAGGCGGTCTGTCCACGGAACAGGGATTCTACCTCTATGGTGAAGTGAACATCAGTGATTTACGGCGTGCAGTGGCACTTGCCCGACATCGCATTACCAGTGGAGAGTGGGATTTAGCTGTACATCCCCGTTGTGGCACAAATTTATCAGTAGCAATGGTCTTAACCGCCGGATTAGCTATGGGTGTACATTTATTGCTACCATTCCGACCTGTAGAGCAAATTATAGGTTTGGGGTTAGCCGCAACAACAGCCGCTGAAATCGCACCTGATTTAGGTTCTATGGTACAGCGTTACTTAACAACCGCTATTCCTTTTAACCTCACAATTGAAAACATTATCCGTACACGCGACCTCTGGGGACGTGAAGCGCATTTTGTCAAAGTGAAATGGCAAGAATGAAGATAGTGAAGGGCATGGGGTATGGCGCATTGGGCAGAGGGGCAGAGGGGAAAAACTCATCTCCCCTGCTCCCGACCTCCTCATCTCCTCATCTCCTCACCTCTCCACTTCCCTAGAAAAATAAATTATGAGAAAACTTTACTTCTTACTTCCTGGTACAGATGGCAAATTTGCCTGCGGTGGTCTTTGGGCAGAATTGAAAACAGTTAATTTGGTTCAGCAAATTTGTAGTGCAGATGTTGTCACTTATCGTCAACGGGAAACAGGTAAGCAATTCATTGATGATTTGCTTCAACAAAAAAATCTCAATGATGCGATTTTTGTAATCAATTGGGGATTTGATGTACCTCTACTTGTTTCTAAACTGAAGCAATACAATGTTGTTTACCACGCACATAGCCCAGGTTATCCATTTAAGCTACCCGCAAGTATTCCGATTGTTGCTGTTAGTCGCTATACAATGGGATATTGGGGAGAAAAATCACCTCATTCTTTGATTTATTATTTGCCAAATCAAATTTCTGATGAATTTAAAAATTTAGCTCAAGCACGAGATATTGATGTTTTAGTTCAGGCTCGAAAATCTTCTGAGTATTTAATCAAAGAATTGATTCCAGAATTACAAAAGCATTGTAATGTTTTCGTTGTCGATTCCTATGTCGAAGATTTACCTGGATTATTTAACCGAGCAAAGGTTTACCTTTATGATTCTGCTGAATACTGGGCACAGCAAGGTGTTAGTGAAGGATTTGGACTACAACCAATGGAAGCTCTTGCCTGTGGATGTCAGGTATTTTCTAGTGTGAATGGTGGATTGTCAGATTATTTAGATCCTGGATTTAATTGCTATAAAATCGCTGGATATTCACTAGAATATGATGTGCAACGTATTCTCAAAATACTTGATTCGTCAGTAGCAGTTACATTGAATCAAGAATTTTTTGCTGAGTATCGAAATGAAAATATTATTAAGCGTCTGCAAGTAATTTTGGATGAATTAAATGTATTTTTTGACCACAAAATACAGCAGCCATCTAATATTAAGAGCTTGACCAAAATTCGTCTGACTAAATTACGGGCACAGAGGATATATGGTAAGCTGAAAAAACAATATTTAAAGTTTAAATAAGCTAACCGCAACTAAAGAAGAGAGGAAACTGGATGAGTCGACGATTATTGGTGACGGGGGGTGCGGGGTTTATTGGAGCGAATTTTGTACATCATTGGTGTCAAGCTTATCCAGATGACCAAGTGGTGGTGTTGGATGCTCTAACTTATGCAGGAAATCCTTTGAATTTGAAACCTGTTGAGGGAAGGGAAAATTTTCGGTTTGTGCAGGGAGATATTTGCGATCGCCCCCTCATAGATAATTTATTGTCAACGGAAAATATTGACACCATCGCTCATTTTGCTGCTGAATCCCATGTCGATCGCTCGATTCTCGGCCCTGGTGCTTTTGTGCAAACTAATGTAGTAGGAACTTTCACTCTCCTCGAAGCTTTTCGCCAACATTGGCAAGCAAAAGCACAGCCATCAAATTATCGTTTCTTGCACGTTTCTACTGATGAAGTCTATGGTAGTTTAGGCCCAGATGATGCAGCTTTTTCTGAAACTACGCCCTACGCTCCCAACAGCCCCTATTCTGCTTCTAAAGCTGGTAGCGACCACTTAGTCCGTGCTTATTATCATACATATAAACTGCCGACAATTATTACAAATTGTTCTAATAATTATGGTTCCTATCAATTTCCAGAAAAGCTGATTCCCTTAATGTGTATCAACACCTTAATTGGTAAACCATTACCTGTTTATGGCGATGGTAAAAATGTCAGAGATTGGCTTTATGTAGGCGATCATTGTCGGGCCTTAGATGTAGTAATAAATTCTGGTAAACCAGGGGAAACATACAATATTGGTGGCAATAATGAGGTGGAAAATATCACCCTCGTGGAACTTTTATGCCAAATGATGGATGAATTAGCACCCAATTTACCAGTGCATCCAGCCAAACAGTTAATTACTTTTGTGAAGGATAGACCAGGACACGATAGAAGATATGCAATTAACGCCAATAAAATTAAAACTCAACTTGGTTGGACGCCTTCAGTTACAATTGCCGAAGGTCTACGTTTAACTGTTGAGTGGTATCTCACTCATCGTGATTGGTGGGAACCTTTATTATCTGCGGAATACCAAGCTTATTATCGTAAAAATTATTCTGTAAAATGACCTAAAAGTGGGTTAATTTTGACGAATAATAATCTTAAGTTTTTATCTTACCACAAGATAAAGTCGATACTTGATTGATGTGATTCACTCTGCGGGTGGATGGATAATTTTTTGTGGTGTCAGGCAATATCCGAGTGCCCTCATAATTGAATTGACGTTTTCAAGGCGAGGGTTGCCATTGCTGGATAAGGCTTTTTGCAATCCCCAGCGTGTCATACCTATTTGTTCGGCTATCTCACTGATTCTCTGTACACGCACAATGACACGCAAGGATGCTAACAATGCGCCGGAATCATTGTCTTCTGAATATTCTTCAAATATCTCAGTCAAATAATCGTAGATTTCTTCGGGGTGATTGCCGAAATACTCTTCTTCAAATTCATCGAGTGTTCTAAATTTTCTCACGGCTGAGGTACTCCTTCCAGTAAAGTTTTGCGTCTTCAATGTCCTGAACGGAATCTTCAAGTGCTTTCAATAAATTATCAGTTTCGCACAGTTTCTCTAGATAATGACTATCCTTGAATAGTAAGGGAAGAGATTAGCGTAAATTGCCAGCAGGTGTCAGATGCTGCAAGTAGAACAGATATTACAAGGGCGTTATCAAATTCAACGCCAACTCGGTAACAATGGAATTCGCCAAACTTGGCAAGCATTGGATTTACAAGCTGAGACTGAAGAGAATTCCACTGTTGTGGTCAAACTTTTGGCCTTTGGTGGTACTGTGCAGTGGGATGATTTGAAACTTTTTGAGAGGGAAGCGCAAATTCTCAAACAGCTAAATCATCCGCGCATCCCTCAATATATAGATTATTTTTGTATTGACGATCGCACTCTCTGGTTTGGCTTAATACAACAGTATATCCCTGGTGAATCACTCAAGGATAAACTTGCCAGTGGTAAAAGGTTTAGTGAAAAACGAGCTAAAAAAATTGCCGTTGAAGTATTAAATATTCTTACGTATTTGCATGAGTTGAATCCAGGAGTATTGCATCGAGATATTAAACCAAGTAATTTAATTTGGGGCGAAGATAATCGAATTTATTTAGTTGATTTTGGCGCAGTTCAAGATAAAGCAGCAAAAGAAGGCGTTACTTTTACTGTTGTTGGTACTTATGGCTATGCGCCAATGGAACAATTTGGCGGACGTGCGGTAGCAGCTTCCGATCTTTATGCATTGGGGGCGACTTTAATTCATTTGCTAACTGGAATTCCCCCATCTGATTTACCCCAACAGGATTTACGATTGCAATTTGCAAATCGTGTTAACCTCAGTCCCAGTTTTATCAGTTGGCTAGAAAAATTGGTAGAACCCGCACCAGAACAACGATTTACTAGTTCTCGCCAAGCCCTAAAAGCTCTCAAATCTGGTTTGGTTGTCAAATCTGCAAACAAGTATCAGCTTTTGCTGCCAAAAGAAATTATCAACAACTCTGGATGCGGTATCAACAATCACAATGAAACAGTGCCAGAGGAAATTCTCGGTTGGAATTGGGGAGCGTTTCTCATGCCTTGGCTATGGATGTGGACTAACCAAGTGTGGTACGGATTATTCTGTTTTATACCTCACGGTTGGTGGGTAATGGCCATAGCTCTTGGTGCCAAAGGCAATGAATGGGCTTGGAAAAGTAGACAGTGGCGGAATATTGAACACTTCAAAGCGCACCAAAGAGGCTGGGCGATCGCTGGCATTTTAATTGGTGCGCCCATTAGTATTATGTTGTGGCTGAGAGCGATCGCTTTAATTAAATCTGCATTTTAGTGGGCATGGGGCATGGGGCATTGGGCATGGGGTGTAATTTCTCCCCATCTCCCCATCTCCCCATCTCCCCATCTCCCCATCTCCCCATCTCCCCAGTCTTTATTAACCAGTCACTTGGGATTCAACTACACCAATGGGACAAGAAACATTTGTTCCTCCTAAACCGCAGTAGCCATTGGGATTTTTCGCTAAGTATTGCTGATGGTAGGTCTCGGCGTAGTAGAATTCTGGTGCATCCAAGATTTCTGTGGTTATCTTGCCGTAGCCTGCTTTGTTAAGGGCTTGCTGATAAGCTTCCAGCGATGCTTGTGCTTGCTGTTTTTGATTTTCGGAGTATACATAAATTCCCGAACGGTACTGAGTGCCAACATCGTTACCTTGGCGCATACCTTGGGTGGGATTGTGGCTTTCCCAGAAGACTTTCAGTAATTCTGAGTAACTAATTACTTTGGGATCGAATACAACCAAAACCACTTCGTTATGACCGGTTCTTCCACTACACACTTCTTCATAGGTGGGATTTGGTGTGAAACCGGCAGCATAACCCACTGCGGTCGTGTAAACTCCTTTGAGTTGCCAGAATTTGCGTTCTGCACCCCAAAAACAGCCCAAACCAAACAATGCTTTTTCTAATCCATCGGGGTAAGGAGGTTTTAGAGGATTTTTATTGACATAATGATGAGCTGGTACTGACATAGACTGCGCCCTTCCTGGTAAAGCTTCCTCAGGTGTGGGCATATTTTGTTTTTTGCCAAATCCGAATAGTGCCATTGATTTTGACTCTGAATATATATCTTTACCTTATTTAATATTTTAACGCTGTAAAGATTTTGGCGATCGCTTGGCATTTTCGTAGAATCCTCACCAGAGGTGTAGTGGTGAAGTGGGGATGAGGGAGACGCGGGGACGCGGGGACACTGAGAATAATTTTTAACTCCCAAATCCTAACTCCTAACTCCTAATTCCCAACTCCCAACTCATAATCTAAAATCTAAAATCTAAAATCTAAAATCCCAAACGGAATTATGGATAAAACACCGAAAATTGACCGACAAAGGGAGCATCAAGCCAACGAACGAACTTTTTTAGCTTGGCTACGCACTTCTATTGCCTTAATTAGTTTTGGAATTGCTATTGCTCGATTTGGGATATTTTTGCGCCAGCTTAATATTGCTATTACTCAACAAGAAGCTCAGGTAAATCCATTAACTAATTCCGAAAATTTGGGTTTGGCTTTGGTAATTTCTGGAATTTTGACAATTGTGTTAGCTGTGTGGCGATACAATCAAGTTTTTTGGCAAATTGAACGCGGAAATTATAAACCAAGTAGATTAATTGTTTGGATTATGACTGTAATCGTAATTGTTTTAGGGCTATTCTGTATTCCTTTGATTTTGTGGCGTAACAAAATACCTCCTCGTTCTCCTACTCCAATTCAACCACAGTCCCGAAATTTACATTAAGTACAGTCAACAGTCAACAGTCAAAACCAATATTTTTCACAACTAAAATAGAATTGCTATATGTATCCTCCAATCAAACTATATAACAGTCCAAACAGTACAATTAAAGTCACAATAATATAAGTAAAATCTCTTTGACGTACATAGGCGAATAACGAACAGGCTACTCTGATAACTGGAGTGGCAATTAATACTAACAATCCCAGTTGAATAATCCCACGGCGACGACCGGATTCAACAGATTTGACTACACCTGATGGACTACGGAATTCTGGTAATTCTCCCAGAAAAAATTGATAATTGGGAGCCTCAGTACCGTGGCGAATTAAATACAATGTTCCACCTATTAAAACTAAAGCAGTGGCAATAATTACTCCAATTCTTAATAGGTTGCCCAAAAATTGCTCAAAACGTTGCTCTGATTTACTACGCCTACTTTTCACCATTTTTAAAGTCTCCCTGTTAGCCCTTTGTAAATCATTTCCACCGCTAACACTAAAATGACAACGCTGAAAATATTTCGCAAAAGCTTAACTTTAGCTCTGACTAATATCCGCGCTCCCAGTAAAGCACCAAATAACACTCCTAACATCACAGGCATTGCTAATCCAGGATCGATGTAACCACGGTTTAGATATATGCCAGCGCTAGCCGCCGCCGTCACTCCAATCATGAAATTGCTGGTGGTGGTTGACACTTTAAAGGGAATATGCATAATTCGATCCATTGCCAGCACCTTGAGTGCTCCAGAACCAATACCAAGCAACCCTGAAAGTACGCCAGCTATAAACATTAATCCAAATCCGTAGGGCACTCCACGCACGTTATAAGATTGTTCTCCGGTGGGAGTGGGATAAGTACCATTGAGTTGGAGACGAACTGCTAAAGAATTTGGCGGCAAATTGTTGAGGTGTTCGGGTGGATTTTGGCGGGACAAATAGGCAGAGTAAAGTAAAACGATTCCAAACACAACAGCAAGGAAACCTGTAGAAATTTTAGCTGCTACAATTGCTCCGACTATTGCGCCAAAGGTGGTTGCGACTTCTAGAAACATTCCTAGCCGCACATTTGTGTAGCCTTCTTTAACGTAAGCGGATGCGGCTCCACTAGATGTAGCAATTACAGATACTAGTGAAGCACCGATGGCATAATGAATATCAACTCCAAATACCAATGTTAAAAAGGGGACAATTACAACTCCACCGCCTAACCCTGTTAGCGCTCCTAAAAATCCAGCCAAAAATGAGCCTAACCATACTAATAAAGAAAATTCTAGGATGTTCAAATTGCTTCCCCCGCCACAAACTTTTTGCTTGAGACTAGAAAGCGAAACTCAACCTCATCTGTTGCTTGGTTGATTTCACCCGCGAATATTTTAGGAAGTTTCGCTCAGAGAAACAAACACTTTTGTTTGTTAAATTAATAATTAAAAGTGATGAATAAGCCAATAAGTAACCCTGTTCCCTATTCCCTTGCCTAAATAATTTATTTTTCACGACTAATTAACTATTAATTGTCAACCGTCAACAGTCAATAATGAACAGTCTTCTATAGAATATTTTTTTACGTGGAAGTCCCTAATTCTTGGCTAGTTTCAGAAATCACTGTGACACAGGCATTTACTAGGGGTAAGAGCGGCCCTAGTTGCTCTTGTCCATTGACGGCTAAATCACTGTGACACAAATAAACTCTTTTGGAGACACGAGAGAGCAAATCTGCCAAAATGCGGCGCAATCTTTGTTGTTCTGCTACTTTTTCATTTTCTGCTGTCCAAGGTTCGCCTAATCTGTCTTGAAGGAAAAACGGCGCACCAAATAATGTTGCGGCTCCACCTTTAGCCCATAGAGGCGAACCAGCGTCGAGCCAAAAATGCCAGCGATGCGATCGCCTACTAGACCGATATTGAAATATAGTTGCTAAAGTTACAGCTTTTCTGGCTCCACCAATGGGACGCACTGGGTAAGGGTTGGCGGTGATGGTACCGCGTCGCAGTAGTTGAATGAATTCGGTGATAGTGGCCGCTGACGCAGATGAAGAAGACAGGGAGAGGGGGAGACGCACTGACGCGGGGAAAGAACTCTCCGCGTCCCCGCGTCCCCATGTCCCCGCGTCCTCTTCCCCTATTCTTCCAGAAGATGTTTGTCGCAACCTTGTATCAATTTCCCAGTAGTGTTGGGCAGTTTCCAGTAATTCCCGCAGTGCTGCTAGTTGTTCGTAGGGGAGATTGCTACCATTCCACAAAAAACGCACAATTGCTCTATCTAACAGGGAAATGGGGCTGGGAATTAAACGCTGTTCTTGTTGCGATCGCTGTTGTTCTAACCACTGTAATATCTCGTTATAAGCTGTGCTGGCTGCATAGCCGATTCTATCCCAGCGCTCGAAGGCTGATACTGGTAACAAGTTGGGGCGGTCGGGATGGGGTACAAAGCAGTAATCTGCGATTAAACCAGCGCGTACCGGGTCAATGTCAGTAATGAGTGCTGAGTGAAGAGTTAGGAGTGAGGAGTTAGGAGTGGTGAGTGGCGAGTTTTCTGATGGTTTTTGTTTTCTGCTCAAGACAACCAACATTTCTGCTACGGCATCCCTGTCTACAAGGCGTCCCAAGCCGGGATAAACTAGTGCCAGCATGGTGAGTAATGCCCGAATTACTGGCGAACTAATTAACGGACGTTGGTCGTTGAGGGATTCTATTTGGATGTTTTGCTTGACGAGGATTTCTACTAAGGTATAACGAGCGATGGCATCCAAACCCGGTGCTATAATTGCTACTTCTTCTGGTTCCACCTGCCTCGATTGGATGGCATTGGCAATTACTTGTGCTGTTAGCCGCAATAATTGGGCGCGGGAGGTGGTTTGAATTGAGTGGACAATTTCGGGTAAGCTCAATGGCATTATGGAATGTGTGACTAATTCCACCATTTGTGTCGCTAATTGTTGTCCTAGTGACTCTGGAGGCGGCCCCGTTAAGGTTTCTACCCGACAACGGTCTGCTAAACCTTCAAGGTAGTTTGGATCTGCTCCCAATCCCAATCGCACTGCACCATCGGGATTATAGCTAAAGGCCCCCACTGCACCTTGGTCTAGAAGTAACTCAAACAACAGACGCGCTACACCAGGATAATCATCGACATCATCCGCTAGTACTGCTTGATAGCGTTTTGTTAAGTGCTGTTGGTAATTGCGATCGCTTAATAAATGCTGGCTATAAAGTTCAGTAATCATCCCATAAGTTAGTAACCCCCTCTCTAAACACCAATTACGCCAATCTAACAGCAATGAGGCCAAAAATTCCGGCTCTAAGTTTGTACTATTTTCCCCCAGACCCCTAACTAAAATCTGGGCGATTTCTTCACAAGGTACACCGCTATAAGCTGCTAATTGAAATAAGTCTAAGATGCGACGCACTAAACGAGACTCATTCACACCCGCAAGACGTAAAATTTCTGCGTCTAATTGGGAACGCCATAGTTTAGTCGCCAACTCTTGTTCGGTTTCCGGCCGTAATCTCACTGGAAACTGTGCCTTGAGGTTCAATGAATTAATTAGCAACGGCCAAAATAAAATAATCTCATCCTGAAAAAAACCCAACGGTGTCTTACCACGAACCGGATATTTTCCTGATGTTGATGTAACAATTTTATCTCCTAATTCTCGACGATTATCATCATTAGCAGCTAAGACTAAAACTCCTGGTTCTGTTGGCTTAAGATATAAAAATTTAGGGACATTATCACCTTTTTCACGTCCTTGTTTTTTAGTATAAAATGAGTCAGTATACGTATTTTTAGGTTTTACCCAACTACAAAATTGCTCTACTAAGCGAGTTGTCTTACCACTGCGGCTGGTGCCAACAATCCAAATCGAATGAGAAACCACAAATTTTCTCCTTGTAGATTTGCTAGTATACCTCGTGCGTTAACTTAAGGTTAAGAATCACCAAATAATCCTGGATGATTGTCTGCAATGAAAAACTTTGTTTTTAGCCAAAAAATCTATTCTTTCTTGCTTGCTGCTTATCGATGGTACTTACAGACTCCCGAACGTTCTTTACATCAAGCGTATGATGCAGCATTAAAGATCAAGGAAATAGAAGATAAGCATTTCAATGGTAATAAAATAGACACTGGCTCAGCCATGTACAGTAACAGCGTCATGGATTATTTCGAGTCAGACTTAAACAAACTATTAAAAACTGCCAGAATGCGGCTGACAGAGTTTAGGGCCAGCCGCTGGTTTCTCAATGAAGAAAATCAAAAAGCTGCTGATAAAGCAGGTATAGAATTCCTCAGTCCTGCTTTTGTTCTAGAAAGGCTGAATTTTATCGATGGAGTGATATCGAAATACACAACTGTTACCGAAGAAATGACTTCTAAAGTTGTAGCAGTCAAATCTCCAACTCCACAAATTGACTCTCCAATTACTCCAGTGTTACCGCCGAAGATAGCAACTAAGGATATGGAGAATAAATCGGATAAAAAGCCAAAGGGCAAAACCGATACAATGGGTGTTTTACCCCGCTCAATTTTAAGTACTATCAGTCGGCTGCAAGTTGAATTAGACCCAAATTCCGAAGAAGAAGTAATTCAGAGTTTTCGTCAAGCTCAAAGAAGAACAATAATATCTATCAGATTTATTTTGCTATTAATTATAGTACCACTTTTAACGCATCAAATAGCAAAAGCTTTTGTAGTCGGCCCTGCTGTTGATAGATTCAGAACCACTGAAGAAGCGCAGGTATTTCTCAACTCGGAGATGGAAGAGGAAGCTTTAGGAGAACTACAAAGATTTGAAGAAAGAATCAAGTTTGAAAATTTGGTTAGTAATGCACCGCCATTATCAGTTGAGAATATAGAACTTGAGCTAAAAGATAAAGCAACAGAAATTGCTGAAGAATTTCGTCGAGAAAGCTCTAATTCCATTAAAAATGTTTTTGCTGATATGTTTTCTGTGGTTGCTTTTATCTGGTTGATGGTGACTAGCAAGTCTTCCATTGCTGTGCTGAAAGATTTCTTCGATCATATTGTTTATGGACTCAGCGACAGCGCTAAGGCATTCATTATCATTTTGTTTACCGATATATTTGTCGGTTTCCACTCCCCCCACGGTTGGGAAGTACTTTTAGAAGGTGTGTCTCGCCATTGGGGATTACCAGCAAATCGAGATTTTATCTTCTTATTTATTGCCACATTCCCAGTGATTTTGGATACCATTTTCAAATACTGGATATTCCGATATTTAAACAGAATATCACCTTCAGCAGTGGCTACTTACCGGAATATGAATGAATAAATAATGGGCATGGGGCATGGGGCATGGTGCATTGGTTAATGTGGTAAATACAAAGTTTTGGAAGCTGTCAAGACTAATAGTTGATGCGATTAATTTTGATGGATTATGCAGATTTTGGAATTTTAAAATGCCACTGTTAGCAAATCCTTGATGTAGAGACGTTGCAATGCAACGTCTCCAGGAATAACATTTTTAATTGCGATGAAAAAGATATTTTCGGAATTAGGCAAGTTTCACAACTTTATTGCTATCAGTGGGCTTGTAGTTTTATTAATTTCTTTGTTGAGGATGCAATCTTTGGCAAATCCAAAACTCAGTCCGCCAGAATGTCGGGTGAAAAAGTGGGATATACCAGTGTCGTTGACGAGTGAAAAAGAAAATGCATCTGTTCAACAACAAAAACCAATATTAATTCCCAGGACACCAGTTACTTGTTGTCAGAGTGATGCTTCTTGTTTAGATGAGGCTATTTATGGAGAAATACCAGATAAAAAGGCATTATTAACAGCTATCGATCGCAGTTTACAATACCTACAAACTCAAGCGGCTGCAAGTGCTTACCAAAACTATCAAGTCAGTGGAATTAGCCGCGATCGCATCTTCAAAAGTTTACAAAGATTCCGCGAAATTCTCTTAAAAACTAATTCCCCAACGGAGTTACATCAAGCCATAGAAAAAGAATTTATTTATTATCAATCAGTTGGTAAAGATAACAAAGGCGCTGTTTTATTCACTGCTTATTACGAACCACTTTACGCAGCGAGTCGCGTCCCCACAGCAGAATATCGCTATCCTGTTTATCGATTACCTCCTGATATCAACTCCTGGCCTAAACCTCATCCTACACGCCTACAATTAGAAGGAGCAGACGGCTTACAAGGTGCAAAGGGTAAATTACGAGGCTTAGAATTGTTTTGGTTTCGCGATCGCCTCGAACCATATATGATTCAAATTCAAGGTTCAGCTAAACTTAAACTAACTGATGGAACTCAAACAAGTATAGGTTATGCAGGTAATACTGCTTATAATTACCAAAGCATTGGGCGAGAATTAATTAATGATGGCAAATTACCGCAAGAAGGTGTAACTATGCCCATGATTCTCGATTATTTCCAAAAACATCCCCAAGAATTAAATATTTATATTCCCCGCGATCGCAGCTTTGTTTTTTTTCAAGAAAACCACGGCGAACCAGCCCAAGGTTCTATCAATGTACCACTAACAGCAGAGCGTTCTATTGCTACAGATAAATCTCTCATGCCCCCCGGTGCTTTAGCATTAATTCGCGCCCCTTTTCCCTTAGTTAATTCTACTGGAAACATGGAACAACGCATTATTAGCCGCTATGTTCTCGACCAAGATACCGGCGGCGCAATTAAAGGTGCAGGTAGAGTGGATTATTTTTTAGGTACTGGTAAAATTGCAGGCGATCGTGCTGGCGTGACAGTTAGTAATGGACAATTGTTTTATCTATTACTGAAGTAGAAGTCAGAATTCAGAATTCAGAATTCAGAAGTCAGAATTCAGAAGTCATACCAATTCACCAAAATATTGATACACATACAATAACCTGTAGGGGCGAACGGCTGTTCGCCCTGAATTCAGAATTTAAAAGTTACGGCTGATATAAATTAAGAGGAGGTTTAAATGATTTAGTTATCTGCTTTACTCGTACCGTAACCCATTCATATTAAACATAACTTATGTTTTGTCTTTATCTATTATCTCGTTAAAATTACTATCGGTAATCAAGCTTATACATGATTTATTTTTACTAATCACACAGTATTTTAACGAAATTAAACTACGTAATCTAAGTCTCAAACCCTTGGCACAGAGATTATTTGATTTCTGAATTCTGACTTTTGAATTCACCAATGATAGTTAATAAAAATTTTTAGTAATTTGCCAGATAATATTTTTTTTGAATGCTAGGATATAAGACTATAGATCAAAAAAAGTGCTGTACCTGTGAAACAAAAGCCAAAACCAAGGATTGCTTTGCTTCGTGAAAAAGCAGGGCTAACCCAGCTTGAGTTATCGCGTCTTGTTGGTGTGACTGAAAGCACTATTCAAAACTGGGAAAGTGGTAGAACTGGGACAGATCATATTGAAAGAATTATTCGATTTTGCAAAGCCTTGAATTGCCAAGTAGAAGAGTTGATTGAATTTGTCAACGACTCTCCACAAGAATCTACTAACCCAGATTCCTTAAGCGAGATACATCATTTGTTAGGTACTAATGAGAAATTTTCCACAAACAGTTCTGATACAACGGGAAAAGCAACAATTTAAGATATAGGACTCATATTTGATTTCTTTAAAAGTGAACAGGGAACGGACAACAAAAAACAGTTCGATACACCTAATTAAATAGGGGATTTGTTAACGACGGATGTATTTTTTCTTGTACTACGTGTTCCCTTAAAATTTTTTTTACCTCTTTTCATAATTCTTCTTCAACTAAATTTACCCACTCCCAGCCCAAGTTACTATCTTTGGCTACAATTTAGTATAAATAGATAATTTTTACTATTTTTTCTCCAACATTAACCAATTTTTAAACATTTGGAATATCAGAATTGTCTTTGATTTTTGAATTTATTTACTCAGGACGCAACTGAGTACAGATGCGATGAATAGCATTTGTGTGAGAGTAGAGAATAAGGCTGGAGGCTTTGCGAGTTAAGGGCGAGTTTTTTTCTGCAATCAAATAGAAATCCTGTATTTCAAAGGCGGCCTACTTAGTGCCGGTGACGGTAGACTGATTAACACGGGTGTAAATGGTAGTGCTAGTATAATCTCTAAAAGTATTCCCAAAAGTCTTGGCAAATGGGATACAGCAGCCGCTTGCTTGATTTGTTTGCCAAACCTGTAGCAAGTAAGGAGGTGTAGCACTTCAGTACTCAAGTCTAAGGAGCAAAACTAGCTTTGAACAAGGAATTCGTTGACGGTTCCCAGTTAACAGTTAACACTCAACAGTCAGCGACTTGAAGCAAAATAATTTATTTTTTGGAGTTCCCTTAATATTTTGTTAACTAAAATTAATAAAAAATCGTATTATGATGTATAACTTTGCTGAACTTTATAATTTTGGGAAAAATAAATGTTGAATCATGTAAGATTGTCTCATCTGTAAAATTTGAAACACCAACGCCCATAGTAAACCATAGGAAAATTAGCAAATGTTTAGACAAAGTTCTCACCAGAGAAACTTTTTCCAAGCTTTAACTGGTAGTGTAGCCACATTAGGTCATAAATCAAGACTGGCGTTGAAATCCAGTTTGAGTATTTTGGTTGAATCTGTACCTTTTTTGATTGCTTGTGCTGTATTTTTAACAGTTATCAGCTTCAAAAGTCCTATCCTGCTATTTTGTTTATTAGTTGGTAGTTTAATTGCAGTCATCACTCATAAAATTGGACAGCAGGTAAATTTACCAAGGCGATCGCTAATAATCATACAAATTTTAGCAGCAGCGATCGTTCTGAGTTTGTTTTGGTTAGATCAGTTTGCTAGTCCCGCACAAGCACAGTTTTTTGGCGAAGCAGAAAAGTTTTTCAAAAAAACCTTAAATGATGGTTCCACAGGAAATAATGCAGGTGGTAGCGACACCGCAGTCAGTTTAATATTTAATATATTGCGGGCACTTTTCTTGCTATATATTGCAATTTCTTTGGTTGGTGTAATTAATGCAGTTCGTAAAGATGAAGATTGGCAAAGTATCGCCAGAACTCCCCTATTAGTGGTTGTAGCTGTTACCATTGCTGATGTACTCACGCGGTTTGTAATTGGCAATAACAATAGCAGTAATTAATTAAGATTTGAGAAATGTCTGAAGAGCGGGAACAAGAATTTCGTCCAGTTAACCAAGTTCTAGGAAGCCAACCTTCATT